>Ga0307516_10000436_pt1 | contig 54920 bp, 44 predicted proteins | sample 19_EM_MG_FD_203310 | JGI IMG/M metagenome (GOLD analysis project Ga0307516, IMG submission 203310) | Populus trichocarpa ectomycorrhiza microbial communities from riparian zone in the Pacific Northwest, United States - 19_EM | ecosystem: Host-associated > Plants > Roots > Unclassified | place...
ACATGGTCTGCAGGTCGAACTGCAGGCCTTTGTCGTGCACGGCTGCCACGTACGCGTCGTTGTCCTGTTGTCCTGGCACGATCGCCTCCTTGCGAGCGGTAATGGGACCGTCGCATAGAAGCATTTAAATCTATGAATGAGCTGTGGATGCCGCCGCGGAGTATATTTACGGGCTTCAATGCTTATACCTGGAGGTCGAGATCATGCGCCGCAAGCTCGCCTTGTTCAGCACATTGATACTCAGTGTGGGCACGATCGCCGTCGCGCAGCCCACCCAGGCGCGCCCCGGCGCCCTTCGAGACCCGGACCTCAGCAACCCCGAGATCGTGGCGACGGGTCTGACCGTACCCTGGGGCCTGGGTTTTCTGCCGGACGGCAGCGCGCTGGTGGCGGAGCGAAACAGCGCCCGCATCCTGCGGCTGCGGCCCGGCAGCGCACCGGCGGTGGTCGCCACGATCAACGGCGTCGCGCCGACCGGCGAGGCGGGCCTGCTCGGCCTGGCCGTCTCGCCGACGTACGCCCAGGACGGTTTCGTGTACGTCTACTTCACCGCCGCCTCGGACAACCGGATCGCGCGCCTGCGGCTCGACGCGCCGCAGGACCAGCGGGTGATCCTCAGCGGGATCGCCAGGGCCAGCATCCACGACGGCGGGCGCCTGGCATTCGGCCCCGACGGCATGCTGTACGCGGGCGTGGGCGACGCCAGCAACACCGCGAACGCGCAGAACCAGCAGAGCCTCAACGGCAAGATCCTGCGGATGCGGCCGGACGGCGGCGTGCCCGCCTCCGGAAACCCCTTCCCCGGCTCCCTCGTCTACAGCATGGGCCACCGCAACGTGCAGGGCCTGGCCTGGGACGGACAGGGCCGGCTGTACGCCTCGGAGTTCGGCCAGAACACCTGGGACGAGGTGAACCAGATCGTGGCCGGCGGCAACTACGGCTGGCCGACGGTCGAGGGCAGCACCGGCGACACCCGGTTCCGCAACCCCATCGTGGTGTGGACCACCGCCGAGGCCTCGCCCAGCGGCGCCACGATCGACGGCAGCACCCTCTACGTCGCCGCCCTGCGCGGGCAGCGGCTCTGGTCGGTTCCGCTCAACGGCAACGGCGGCGCCGGCACCCCGACCGCGCTGCTCCAGGGCCAGTACGGCCGGCTGCGCACCGCGGAGCGGGCCCCCGACGGATCCCTGTGGATCACCACTAGCAACCGGGACGGCCGCGGCAGCCCGGTGGCCGCCGACGACCGGGTGATCCGCTTCCCGTCGACCAGCTAGGCAGGTCCAGTTCGGCGCGCCGACCGGTGATCAGCCCGTTCCGCACGGCGGGTCGTAGGCGACCCCGGGGAAGTATTCCGCCCACTGCTGCGTGCTGACCGGCGTCTCGGCGAGCGCGCAGATCCACTCCGCCGCCCGGCCCGGATCGACCGGCTCCCATCCGTGGCCGGGCAGCTGCCACAGCGCCGCCGTGTCGTCGTCGCTGCCGGTGACGAGGGCGCGCCCGTCCGGGCTGACGGCGACCGAGGAGACCACCTCGACATGTCCCTCCAGCGCGGCGATCTGCCGGTAGGCGCCGGGCCGGGACACATCCCACAACCGGGCGGTCTTGTCCTCGCCCGCGGTGGCGACCGCGCGGCCGTCCGGGCTGAACGCGACGGATCGCACCACGCCGCGATGGCCGGACAGCCGGCCCGTCGCCCGGCCGGTGGCCGCGTCCCAGATCAGGACGGCCTCGTCCTGGCCGCTGGAGGCCAGTGCGGAGCCGTCCGGGCCGTAGGCCACCCAGGTGACCGGCGCCCGGTGGCCGGTCAGGAATCGCGGATGCCGCGGATCGGCGAGCTGCCACAGCCCGACCTTCCGGTCGAAGCCACCGGTCGCCAGCTCGCGGCCGTCGGGACGGAAGGCGACGGTCACCACCACGTTCGTGTGCCCGCTGAGCGTCGCGACGTGCCTGGCGGCCCGCGGGTCCGCGACGTCCCACAACCACACCGTACGGTCGGTGCTCGCCGTGGCGAGGCGGCGGCCGTCGGGGCTGAAGGCCACCGCGTTGACGTCGTCGGCGTGCCCGCTGAGCACGGCGAGCAGCACCGGCCGCCGGGGGTGCGAGATGTCCCACAGCCGGGCGGTGTGGTCCCAGCCGGCCGTGGCCACCACCCGCCCGTCCGGCCGGAAGACCACGTCGTTCACGTTGCCGGAATGGCCTGTGAGCACCGCGTACGGCGTGGACCGGCGGAGATCCGCGGCGTTCCACAGCCGTGCCGTGCCGTCGTGCGCGGCGGTCACGATCATCCGGCCGTCCGGGCTGAACCGCACCGAGTTGACGTTGCCGGTGTGACCGGCGAGGCGACGGCCGTTCGGGAACGGGACGGCGGCGAGCAGGCCGGCCCGGGCCTCCGCGGTCGCCGCCAGCCGGTACGCCGCGAGGCTGAGCTGCGCGGCGAGGGCCGGCCGCGTGGGGCGCAGCAGGGCCGCCTTCGTCGCCACCACCTGGGACAGGGCGGTGTTGCGCTCGGCGGCGGCCGACCGGCCGGCCAGGATCGCATACCCCGTGGCCGCCACCACGAGCACAAGCAGCACGCTGAGCAGGGCGACGGCCCGGCGCAGGCGGCTCCGGCTGCGGCGCGCGGCGATCCGGTCGGCCCGCTCGGCCGCGGAACTGGCGGTCAGGAACTCCCGCTCGCGGCGGCTGAGCGCGGCGCCGTCACGCGCGGCCCACTCCTGCGCCCGGGCCAGCCGCACACCCCGGTACAGGGCCCCGCGGTCCCGGTGGACCGCCTGCCAGGCCTCGGTCGCCGAGGTCAGCTCCCGGTGCAGCCGACGGCCGTCGCGGTCCTCGGCCAGCCAGTCCCGCAACCGTGGCCAGGACCGGATCAGTGCCTCGTGGGAGATCTCGATCGCGTCCCGGTCCACGGCGATCAGCCGGGCCTCGGCGAACCGGTCCACCACCAGACGCGTGTCCGGGTTGTCGTCCAGTTCCTCGGGCGAGATGCGGCGCTTGGTGTCCTGCGTGCCGTCGCCGACGGCGGTCAGCCGCAGCATCAGGTGCTTCGCCGCCCGGCGCGCGGCCGGGGGCAGCCCGGACCAGACGGATTCGGCCGTCTTGCTGAGCGCGCCGTCCATGCCGCCCGCCGCCCGGAAGCCGCCCAGCGTCAGCGTGTTGCCCCGGCGCCGGCGCCAGGTCTCCAGCAGCGCGTGCGACAGCAGCGGCAGCACCCCGATCTGGCCGGTGGCCTGGGCGACCAGCTCGGTCAGCAACGGCGTCTCGACCGCATACCCGAACTGGACCGCCGGCTGGGTGACCGCCTTGCGCAGCTCGTCCGCCGTCATCGGCCCGACGATGACCTGGCCGGCCCGCAGGATCTCGGCCAGGCGCGGAAAGGCGGTGCAGTGGGCGTAGAAGTCGGCGCGGACGCCGAGCACGACCCGGCAGCATTGCCGGGTGTCGGCCGCCGCCTCGCACAGGGAGTCGATGAACAACTCGCGCTCGCCCGCGTCGGTGGTCAGCGTGAAGATCTCCTCGAACTGGTCGATGACCAGGACCAGGGTGGTGCCCGCCGGCCGCGCGGACAACGTGCGGCGCACCATCCGGTGCAGGCCGCGCTGATCCGCGGCCAGCTCGGCGCGCACCGGACCGGGCATCTGGTCGTCGAGCCGGGACAGCGCGATCGCGCATTCCTCGAACGGGTCGCCACCCGGGGTGAACAGGACGACGGCGTGCCGCGGGTCGGCGCGCAGGCCCGGCAGGACGACGGCGTGCCGCGGGTCGGCGCGCAGGCCCGGCAGCACGCCGGCCCGCAACAGCGAGGACTTGCCGGCGCCGGAGGCCCCGAACACCGCCACCACGCTCTGCCGGCGCACGGCCGCGATCACCTCGGCGACCAGCGCCTCCCTGCCGAAGAACCGGTCGGCGTCGTCGGCCTGGAACGCTGCCAGGCCGACGTACGGCGACACGGCCTCCCCCGCCGGCCACTCCGCCGGGAGATCCGGCGCCAGCTCCCGCGCCACGTCATGCCAGCGCCGCTCCCACTCCGTGGGGTCGCCGTCGCACGCCGTCACGTAGGCCAGCACCACCTCCAGGGTGGGCAGCTTCCGGCCACCCGCGGCCCCCGACAGCGTGGAGACCGAGTAGTGCGTCCGCCCGGCGAGCTCCCGGTACGTCGGGTTGCCGGCCTTGCGCCGCAGCCCGCGGAGATCGCCGGCGAGCCGCACGAGCGGCGTGTCCTCGGCATCCAGCGGCCGCTCCCTCCGTGGCACCGCTCCACCCTTTCCCATCGACGACGCCACCATCCTCCTGCGCGGAGGCCCCCGAGAGGCGTGACTGTCGGAACAATGTCGACAGCCATCGATTGTCTGTCGTTTGTTTGTGCACCGATCACCGCCGACACCGAACAACCCCGAGTCGATAGAGATTCGATACGGGCCGGCGGTGCCACGGGGGCATCGCCGCCCGCCGACCACGGGGGCCCGGCCCCCCGACGAAAGGATCAGCGATGTTTCGATCTCGATCAGCGGCACTGCGATCTCGGCTCGTCGTGCTGATGCTGGCCGTCCCCCTGCTCCTGCTGGGCAGCGCGTCGGCCGCGCTCGCCGGCCCGCACGACAACAACGACGCCGGGGTGACGGGGGTGGCCGCCCGCAACGCCGACGAGGGCTGCCCCGTCGGGAACTTCTGCATCTACACCGGAACCAACTACACCGGGCGGGTGTTCTGGCTGTACCACTGCCGGGAATACAGCCTGACCCGCTGGAACGACTTCGGATCCTTCTTCAACAACAATTCCGGCGGCGCACACGGGTACATCCGGAATCAGGACCACAGCCTTCGCCTCGACACCGCTCCGGGCGAGAAAGCATCCGTCTACGATTTCAAGCCCGTCTGGTACATCACGGCATGCTGATCGGGTAGGCCCGCGGGGACGGCGACCGCATGACAGCGACGGTTGTAGATGTAATCATGGCTTGGTGGATGAAGGCTCAAGCAACAGCCCGAACCGCCTGCTCCTGGTGGAGGACGATCGCGCGCTGGCCGAGATGCTGGCCAGTACGTTCTCCGCGGACCGCTACACCGTCGACCTCGCGCACGACGGCCAGCACGGCCTGCACCTCGGGCTGAGCCAGCAGTACCAGGTCATCATGGTGGACCGCCGGCTGCCCGCCATCGACGGGCTCGAGCTGGTCCTGCGCCTGCGCCGGCGCGCCGTCAGCTCCCGGATCCTGATGCTGACCGCCCTCGGGGAGACCGCCGACCGCATCGACGGCCTCGACGCCGGGGCGGACGACTACCTCACCAAGCCGTTCGAGGTCGCCGAACTGCTGGCGCGGGTCCGGGCGCTGGGGCGCCGGCTGTTCGACGAGGCCCAGGACCTGCCGCTCGGCCGGGGCCGGCTGGACCTGCGGCAACGGGACGTGCGGCTGCCGGACGGCGGGCGGGTGGACCTCACCGGCCGCGAGTTCGCGCTGATCCGGTCGCTCGCGACCCGGCCCCGCACGGTGTTCAGCCGGGGCCAGCTGCTGAGCCTGGCGTTTCCCGACGCCACCGGGGAGTCGATCGTGGACACGTACGTGCACTATCTCCGGCGCAAGCTGGGCAACGACGTCGTCCGCACGGTTCACGGATGGGGCTACCAGGTCGGCGCGCTGTGATGGTGGCCCGGCGCGACCCGGAACAGCGGCTGCTGCGCAGGACCCGGATCGTTCTGGCGGTCAACCTCACCGCCGCCATCAGCTGGGTCGTGCTGCTCGTCGGCGGCATCGCCTACGTCGTCACGACGCAGCAGCAGGAGGGCGTCGCCGACCGCTATCTCGGCCTCGCGATGAACAAAGGAACCGTCCCCGGCATCCAGTACTCCTGCCTGTGGTTGTTCATCCTGCGGGACGGCGAGGTCGCGGGGTCCGAGCAGGCTCCGCCGGGGCTGCCGCTGCGCGGCTCGATCCTCGCCGTGGCGACCAACGGGCTCCCGATCGAGGAGTCGTACAGCCGCAACGACACGATCTACCGGGTCCGCACCGAACGGCACGGCAACGTGGTGCGCCAGGCGGTGTTCGACGACGCGTACCTGCGGGAGAACCATTGGCACCTGTTCGGCGCGCTGGTGATCGCCGGGCTGGTCGGGATGGCCGGCGCGGCGGCGGCCGGCACCCGGCTGTCGCGCCGCGCCATCGCGCCGCTGGAGGAGGCGCTGCACCGGCAACGCCGGTTCGTCGCCGACGCCAGCCACGAGCTTCGCGCCCCGCTGACGCGCCTGCACACCCGGACCCAGCTGCTCCTGCGGAACACACCCACCCTGCCGCAGCCCGTCGCGGCCGAGCTGCGCCAGCTCGCCAAGGGCAGCCGGGAGCTGAGCGAGGTGGTGGACGACCTGCTGGCCAGCGCCCGGCTGAGGTCGGGCCGGCCGGAATTCGACCGGGTCGACCTGCCCGCCCTGGCCGCCGACCTGATCGCCGCGGAAGCCGGCCGGCTGGGCGAGCACGAGCTGGCGGCACACCTGGCGGTGCCGGAGTCCGGCCTGGTCGTCGCCGGTGTCGAGTCGTCGCTGCGCCGGATGCTCTCCGCCCTGGTCGACAACGCCATCGGGCACGGCAGGCCGGGCGGCAAGATCACCATCGGCATCGCGGCGGTGGACGGCGGCCGCACCGTGGAACTGGTCGTCGCCGACGACGGGGCCGGGCTCGACCCGGCCCGACGGCACACCATCTTCACCCGCTTCGTCCGCGGCAACACCGGCCGGGGCCAGCGCCACGGCATCGGCCTGGCGCTGGTCCGGGAGGTCGTCGAGGACCACCGCGGAACGATCACCGCCGAGGGGGAGCCGGGCAACGGCGCACGCTTCACCGTCCGGCTGCCCGCCGCGGGACGTTGACGGGTGAGTTGACCCCGCTACATCGTCCTGCGATGCTACGTCCGACGTAGTAGAGGGAGGTCGTGTGTCCGGGCTTACCGAGTTCGGCCGGTTCTCGGAGCCGGCGCTGCTCATCCTCGTCAGCCTCGCCGAGGGACCCAAGCACGGGTATGCGATGCAGGACGACATCGCCGCCCTCATCGCCGAGCGCCCCGGCCCTGGCACGCTGTACGGCGCGATCCGCCGCCTGGAGGAACAGGGATTCATCGCGGCGCTGCCGGCGCGGGAGCGTCGCAAGCCCTATCAGCTCACCGACAGCGGCCGGACGGTGCTGCAGGCGGAGCTGGCCCGGATGCGGGCGGTCGCCAGCACCGGCCTGCGCCGGTTGGCCCTGCCGTGAGCCGCGTCATCCGGCTGGTTCTGGCCCTCTACCCGCGGCCCGTCCGGGAGCGGTACGGCCCGGAGATCGCCGACCTGCTCGCCCACTCGCGGCGTCCGACGCGCGACCTGGTCGATGTGGCCCGGTGCGCGCTCGCCGAACGGGCGCGGACACTCACGTACGCGCGGCTGCGCCCCCATCTGCACGCGACGACCGGCCTGGTCGCCGCGCCCATGGCCTTCGCCGGCGCCTACCTCACCCTCTTCTTCCTCTGTGGGTGGCTGTTCGTCGCCGTTGCCGCCGTTGCCGGCTCATCGGTCAGCGATGGGGCCGGCCGCCTTCTGCCGGCCGTGGTGACCCCGCCGGTCGCAGCCGGGGCGATCTGGCTGGCGAGGCACGCGCGGCTGCCGTTCACCTCGGCTCTCGCACCGGCCGGACTCGCCGCCGGTGCCCTGCCGTTGGTGCTGCTCCTCACCGATACGGGCAGGTGGCCCATGGCCGTCGCCCTCGGTTGCTGGTGGGTCGCGACCGGCGCACTGTCCACAGTGGCTGTCGCCCTGATCCGCCGGGGACGCCGGCGCCGCGCGGTGCTCACGATGGCGCTCGGTGGCGTGCTGGCATGCGAGCTGGCGTGCGCCGGATACGGCCTGACGGTGTTCGGATCGGTGGCCGTGGCCGTGGGCGCCTACCCGGTCATCACGCTCGGCATCGACCCGACCGTGATGGGCGACCCGGCCGGGCGGGTGACCGATGCGATGACGATCATCCCCGCACTGCTCACCAGCTGCACCGCGTACGCTCTCGGGCTCGCCACCACGACTCTAAGAAGAATCTAAGACGTATTTGCCATCTTCGATCTAAGGGCCGCGCCTCGTACGCGGCCACGATCGGAGGGACAGTACGCGATGAATCAGCCGCCACCCCGGCGTGCCGGGTCGACTCTGACCATGGCGCGCCCGCCGCGCCATCCGGGTACGGAGACCACCCACCCGCTGGAGTCCCTGTCGGGACCGGATCGCGAACTGTTTCGGCGCTTCGGTCACGGCCCGGTCGAGTCCGTGCCGTACTCCCGCGTCCACCACGCGTTCGAGCGGCACGCCGCGGCCCAGCCGCAGGCGATCGCGGCGGAACATCTCGGCGAGACGATCACGTACGGCGAGCTGGACCGGCAGGCGAACCGGCTGGCGGCGTTGCTGGCCCGGCACGGCGTGCGCCCCGGCGACCGGGTCGGCCTGTTCACCCGCCGATCGATCCCCCTGCTGGTCGGGCTGTTCGCCACGCTGAAGGCCGGGGCGGCGTACGTGCCGCAGGACATCGCCATCGCCCCGCGGGCGCAGCTGAGTCACGTCGTCCGCACCGCGGCCACCAGGGTGATCCTGACGCAGTCGAGCACCCTCGACGCCGTTCCGGCCGGCGCCGGGCAGGTCCGCATCGCCGTTGACGCGGTCATGGCGCAGCCCTTCGCGCCGGCCGACGACCACCCGCCCTTCCGGCCGGAGCAGCCCATCGATCCGGAGCACGGGTGCTACGTGTTGTTCACCTCCGGCACCACTGGGCCGCCGAACGGGGTGACCGTCACCCACCGCAACGTCTGCAACATCCTGCTCACCGAGCCCGGCTCCCTCGGCATCCGGCCCGGCTGGCGGGTGGCCCAGCTGCTCAACATCGCCTTCGACATGGCCGCGTGGGAGATCCTGGGCTGCCTGAGCCACGGCGCCACGCTCGTCATCCGGGGCGGGGACATCGCGGAGGCGGCGCGCGGCGTCCAGGTGATCATCGCGACGCCGACCGTCCTCGCGTCGATCGAACCCCGGCTGTGTCGCGACGTCCGGGTCGTCGCCGTCGCCGGCGAGCCGTGCCCGCGGCCGCTGGCCGATCGCTGGGCACGCGTCTGCGCCTTCTACAACGCCTGCGGTCCCACCGAGACGACCATCGTGAACACGATGCACCGCCACGACCCCGCGGCGGCCCGGCTCACCATCGGGCGTCCGACACCCAACAACACGGTGTACGTCCTCGACGAGCACGGCCGCCCCTGCCCGATCGGGGACACCGGCGAGATGTGGGCCGGCGGGGACTGCGTGTCCGCCGGTTACCTCGCCAACCCGGACCTGAACGCCGAGCGCTACGCCCCCGACCCGTTCCTCGGTGGCGGCCGGCTCATGTTCCGTACCCGGGATCTCGGCCGGTGGACCCCGGACGGCCAGTTGGAGCACCTCGGCCGCACCGACGACCAGGTCAAGGTCCGCGGCTTCCGGGTGGAACTGGACTCGGTCACCGCCGTCTGCGAGTCCGTACCGGGATGCCTCCGGGCGGTGACCCTGAAGCTCGACGACCACCTGGTGTCCTTCGTCAGCCCGGCGCACGTCGATCCGGGCGCGGTGCGAGCGGCCGTCGCCGCCGCCCTGCCGTACTACTGCACGCCCGCGGCGGTGTATCCGCTGCCCGCGCTGCCGGAGACCGGCCGTGGCAAGGTCGACAAGGCGGCGCTGCGGCACCTGGCGCTCGCGCTCGGGGCCGTCGCGCGGGACGCGGCATGACGCCGGCCCGGGTCGCCGCCGAGCCGGCGCCGTTCACCCCGGACATCGCGCTGCCGGCACCGACATCGCTGCCGCGGCGGGCCCTCAAGCATCCGAGGCTGATGCACCACAACCGGCTGGTGGCGCTCGTGCTGGCCGCGAACCTCGGCGTGCTCTGGCTCGCGCCGGCGGTGGCCGGCACCACCGCCGGGCTGGCCGACGCGGCCCTGGCGAACTTCGCGGTGGCCATCCTGATCCGTCAGCAGTACGTCATCAATCTGCTGTTCCGGCTCGCCACCAGCGCGCCCACCCGGTGGCCGCTGCGGTTGCGCTGGACGCTGGCGAAGGTCTACCACTTCGGTGGGCTGCATGTGGGCGGCGCGGTGGCGGGCACGCTCTGGTACCTGGCCGCCACCGCCTCGCTCACCGGCGATGTCCTGCGGAACCCGGACGCCAGGTCGCTCGCCGCGCTCACCGCCTCGTATGCGGCGGTGGCGCTGCTGCTCGGGATGGTCGTCACGGCGGTGCCGCCGCTGCGGGCCCGGCGGCACGACAGGTTCGAAAAGACCCACCGGTACGGCGGGTGGGCCGCGCTCGTGCTGCTGTGGGTGCAGACCGTCCTGCTGCAGGCGTCGGGTGTCTGGGTGCTCGCCGTGTTGACCGTCAGCATCGCGTTGCCGTGGCTGCGCCTGCGCCGGGTACGCATCGGCATCGAGCGGCCGTCCGCGCACGTCGCCGTGGTGCGCTTCGACCACGGGGTGACGCCCTTCGCGGGCTCGTCCACCGCGGTGAGCCGGGACCCGCTGCGGGAGTGGCACTCGTTTGCGAACGTGCCGTCGCCCGGGCAGGCCGGCTTCCGCCTGACCATCTCCCGGGCCGGCGACTGGACCGGGTCGTTCATCGACGACGCACCGACGCACGTCTGGGTCAAGGGCATCACCACGGCGGGCGTGGCGAACATCGAGACCCTGTTCACCAGGGTGGTGTACGTCGCGACCGGCAGCGGCATCGGGCCGGTCCTGCCCCATCTGCTGGCGAAGCGGGTGCCCGCCCGGCTGGTGTGGTCCGCGCGCAGCCCCCGCGAGACGTACGGCGACGCATTCGTGGACGAGATCCTCGCCGCGGAGCCTGACGCCACCATCTGGGACACCGCCGAGCGGGGCAAGCCCGACATGGTCCGGCTCGCGTACGCCGCGTACCTGCTCTCCGGCGCGGAGGCGGTCATCTGCATCTCGAACAAGAAGCTGACCTGGCAGGTCGTCCACAGTCTCGAACGCCGCGGCATCCCGGCGTACGGCGCGATCTGGGACTCCTGAACCGCACCCCAACCGGAAGGACTCGGCATGAACCTGAAGATCGAACGCAACGAGCGGGTCGTCACCGTGCGCCTGCACCGCCCCGAGGTGCTGAACGCGCTCAACACCGACCTGATGACGGAACTGGTCGAGACGCTGCGGCCGATGGACCGCGACCCCTCGGTGGGCTGCTTCCTGATCACCGGCTCCGAGCGGGCTTTCGCAGCCGGCGCCGACATCCGCGAGATGGCCGCGAAATCCTTCGCCGAGATGATGGCCGAGGACTTCTTCGCCGGCTGGGACGGCTTCGCCGCGCTCCGTACGCCGAAGGTCGCCGCGGTCTCCGGCTACGCGCTGGGTGGCGGCTGCGAACTGGCGATGATGTGCGATCTGATCATCGCCGCGGAGACGGCCAGGTTCGGCCAGCCGGAGATCACGCTGGGGGTGATACCCGGCATCGGCGGCACCCAGCGCCTCACCAGGCTGGTCGGCAAGGCCAAGGCCATGGACCTCGTCCTCACCGGCCGCCCGATGGACGCCGAGGAGGCCGAACGCTGCGGTCTGGTCTCCCGGGTCGTCCCCGCCGACCGCCTCCTGGCCGAGGCGACCGCGGCGGCCACGACGATCGCCTCGCACAGCAAGCCGGCGAGCATGATCGCGCGGGAGTGCGTGGACCGGGCGCTGGAGGTCGGCCTGCGCGAGGGCATCCTGTTCGAACGCCGCAACTTCCACGCGCTGTTCGCCACCGAGGACCGCAGCGAAGGGATGCGGGCCTTCCTGGAGAAGCGCCCGCCGCGCTTCACCGGCCGGTGACCGCTGTGCGGGCCGGTGGGTTGAACGGTCCGCGAGTCTTGATCGCTGCCGAGTCTGCTGGTTGGCTGGCCGGCATGATTGAGCTCGGACCCGTCGCCTGGCCGCCCGCCCTGATCCGGACCGCGAGGCTCGTGCTCCGTGAGTCCGAGGCGCGGGACCGCGCGGCGTTCGTCGAGCTGCTGGCGTCGCCGGAGGTGCACACCTACCTCGGCGGCGCCCGGCCGCGGGACGAGCTTGAGCGCGAGGTGCCCGGGGCGCCCGAGCGGTGGCCCGGGAGTTTCGTCGTCGATCTCGACGGTGCCATGATCGGCCAGATCCTGCTCAGGAGAGCAACGGGGCACCGTCGCCCGGCTGCCGCGGGGAAGGCCGATCTCGGCTACCTGTTCCTGCCGCGGGCGTGGGGATTCGGGTACGCCGCCGAGGCGTGCGCGGCGGCACTCGACTGGTTCGACGGCGCCCTTCCCGGCGAGCCGGTGATGCTCACCACCCAAAGCGCCAACGTCGCCTCGATGCGCCTCGCGGCGAAGCTGGGGTTCACCGAGGTGGAGCGGTTCCAGGCCTGGGGCGCCGAGCAGTGGCTCGGCCTGCGGTCCCCGGTCACGCCGATGGCAGACGACGCTCCATAGAGGACAAATCTTACATTGACGGCGGCCGCCTGGTGCAGCAACCTGTACCCAGCTTCTGCCGAAGGAGAATTGTGGCCGCGACCGCCCGGCGGGTTTCCGCCGCCCTGGTTTTGGTAGTCACCGCAGCGTCGATGACAGTGCCCGCCGCACCGGCCTCGGCCGCGCCACCCGGGACCGCCTTCCTGACCGGGCGTTATGTCGTCACGCTGGCACGCGCGCCGCTGGCCAGCTACCAGGGCGGGGTGGCCGGCATCGCCGCCACCAAGCCGGCAACCGGCGCGAAGGTCGATGTCGCCGGCGCCAACTCGCGGCGCTATCAGGGATACCTCAGCGACGAGCAGGACCGGGTCGCGGCCTCGGTCGGCGCCAAGGCCACCCGGCACTACGCCGTCGCCGCCAACGCCTTCGCCTCGACGCTGACCGGCCCGCAGGCGCTCAGACTCGCTCAGTCCGCCGGTGTGCGGTCGGTCGTGCCGGACACTCTGCAGAAGGTGACCGACGACCGGAACTCCACGGACTTCCTTCGACTGTCCGGAAGGAACGGTGTCTGGGCCGCGCTGGGGGGCGCCGCCAACGCGGGCAAGGGCACCGTGGTGGGCGTCATCGACACCGGCGTATGGCCGGAGAGCGCCTCGTTCGCCGCTCCCGCATTGGGCACCAAGCCACCCACCCGCCGAGACCCCTTCCGGCCGTACCTGCGGGGCACCAGCACCACGATGGCCAAGGCCGACGGCACCACCTTCACCGGGACCTGCCAGGCCGGCCAGCAGTTCACGGCCGACCTGTGCAACACCAAGCTGATCAGCGCCCGGTATTTCGGGGACACCTGGACCCAGGTCGTCCCGCCGAACCGGCGGGCCGACTACCTCTCCCCCCGTGACGGCCTCGGGCACGGCACGCACACCGCCTCGACCGCGGCCGGCAACGCGAAGGTGCACGCGACGGTCGACGACATCGACTTCGGCACCATCTCCGGGGTGGCGCCGGGCGCGGCCGTCGCCGTCTACAAGGCACTGTGGCAGGGCACCGACTCGACCTCCACCGGCGGATACACCAGCGACATCGTCGCCGCGATCGACCAGGCCGTGGCCGACGGCGTGGACGTCATCAACTACTCGGTCGGGAGCATCTTCGAGTCCGCTCTGAGCAGTCCGATCCAGCAGGCGTTCCTGGCCGCGGCCGAGTCGGGCATCTTCGTCTCCGCCTCCGCCGGCAACGCCGGCCCGGACCCGTCCACACTGGACAACACGGCTCCCTGGGTGACCACGGTCGCGGCCAGCACTGTCGCGCCATACTCGGGCACCGTCACGCTGGGCAATGGTGCGAGCTACACCGGCATCAGCACCTCGGTGACCAGGGCAGTCGGCCCCGAGCCACTGGTCACCAGCACGGCCGCGAAGTACCCGACCGCGTCGGCCGCCGATGCCGCCCTGTGCCAGGCGAACACCCTCGACCCCACCCTGGCCGCCGGCCGGATCGTGGTCTGCGACCGCGGTGTCAACGCCCGGGCGGCGAAGTCCGCCGAGGTGAAGCGGGCCGGCGGGGCGGGCATGGTCCTGGTCAACCTGACCGATCTCGAACTCGACGGCGACGTGCACACCGTGCCGACCGTGCACCTGAACACCCCCGACTCGCTGGCGGTACGGGCGTACGCGGGCACGACCGGCGCGCAGGCGACCCTGACCCCGGGCGGCACCACCGTGCCGTACCCGCAGATCGCCGGCTTCTCCTCGCGCGGTCCGTCGGTGATCAACCACGGCGACCTGCTCAAGCCGGACATCGCGGCGCCCGGCGTGTCCATCCTCGCCGCGGTGGCGCCTGCCACCAACAACGGCCGTGCCTTCGACTTCCAGTCCGGGACGTCGATGGCGGCGCCGCACATCGCCGGCCTCGCCGCGCTGTACCTCGCCCGGTATCCGGCCATGTCCCCGATGGCGGTCAAATCGGCCATGATGACCACCGCCACGGACATCCGGACCACCACCGGCGCGGTCTCGACCAACGTGTCCGCTCAGGGCGCGGGTGAGGTGACGCCGGCCCGGATGTTGCGCCCCGGCCTGGTGTACGACTCATCCGAGGTGGACTGGCTGGGCTACCTGGCCGGCCAGGGCATCGACACCGGGGTCAAGGCGATCGACCCCAGCGACTACAACACGTCGGCCATCGCGATCGGCCAGCTGCTCGGATCGCAGACCGTGACCCGGACCGTCACCGCCGTCCAGCCGGGCGTGTACCGGGCGCGGATCAATGTGCCCGGCATCAAAGCGACGGTGAACCCGCCGGTGCTCCGGTTCACCAGGCCGGGCCAGCGCAAGCGGTTCACGGTCACCCTCACCCAGGACACCGCCCAGTCCGGGCTCATCGCGGCCGGACGTCTGGTCTGGTCGGGCGCCGGAACCACCGTACGCAGCCCGATCGCGCTGACCCCGACCAGCGCGCTGGCGCCGACCTCGGTGACCGGCAGCGGCGCGTCGAGCACGGTCGCCTTCGCCGTGACGCCCGGCCTCCCACGCTTCCCGATCACCGCGTACGGGCTGGCCGCCGGCCCGTCGCAGGCCGGCAGCCTCTCCGCGTCCACCGGTAACGCGGCCGATCAGGAGAAGGACTACGTGGTGACAGTGCCCGCCGGCGTCAAGGCGCTCCAGTTCAGCGCCCGCACGGACAGCCCCGACGCGGCCCTGGGCATGGCGCTCGTCCACATCGTCGACGGCCAGTGGCATCTGGTCGAGATCTCATCCCAGCTCAAGGCGGACACGCTGATGACGGTGCCGAACCCGGCGCCCGGCGACTACCTGGCCGCGGTCGTCGTCCTCGCCGACCAGCCCGGCACGACCGCCACGCCGTACCACTTCCAGTTCACGCCGGTCACGGCGGCCGATCGGCTCGGCGCGTTCTCGGTGACTCCGACCAACCCGAAGGCCGTGCCGGGCACGCCGTTGACCGTCACCGCGGGCTGGTCCGGAGTCGATCCCGCCCGACGCTACGCGGGCTACATCGAGTATCCGCTCGGCCTCGGCACAGTCGTCACCGTCGGCTGACCCGCAGCCCTTGCCCGGCCGAACACCTCGACCAGGGATTCTTTGTGGTAGACGTTGACGGGTAAAGCCGAATGTCCACGGAAGGAATCCGATGACCGGGGAAGAGCTGCTCGCCTACTGCCTGGCCAAGCCCGGCGCCTGGCGGGACGAGCCGTGGGAGAACGACGTCGTGGCCAAGGTGGGCCCAAAGATCTTCGCGTTCCTCGGCTCGGAGGTGACGTCGGTCGGTGTCAAATGCGGTAAGGACAGGGACGCCGCGGATGAATGGCTGAAGCGCTATCCGGAGGATGCCACCGTGACGTCCTACATCGGGCGGTACGGCTGGAACACCCTGCGGCTCGGCGGCGGGATCCCGGACGACGAGCTCCGCGAAGCGGTGGACGCTTCGTACGACGCGGTCGTCCGGGCCCTGCCCAAGAAGGACCGACCGGCCTGATTCGGGGAAACGAGATGACGTGAAACGTTTACTGCTCGCCCTCGTGCTGCTGATGAATGTCACGCTCGCCTGGCTCGCCACGCCGGCCAGCGCCGCCACCGCGGTGACCATTGTGAACACCGGCCCGGACGGCGGGCAGGTCAGTCGCTTCGATGTGGACGGCAACGCCCTCGACGCCCACGACGGCTCACTGCTGCAGGTCGGCCACCTCTTCTACCTGTACGGCACCAGCTACGACTGCGGATACCGCTACCAGCAGAACAACCAGTTCTGCGGCTTCAAGGCGTACAGCTCCCCCGACCTGGTGCACTGGACCGACCGCGGCTACATCCTCGCACCCGGCGCCTGCGCCTACTGCTTCCGGCCGCACGTCGTCTACAACGGCGCCACCGGCCGCTACGTGCTGTGGGCAGACGCGGGAGGCCGATACTTGGTCGCCACGAGCGCCACCCCCACGGGCATCTTCACCGCCCGGCCGGACCCCGTGCTCGCGGTCGGCGGCGCCGTGGACGAGTCCCTCTACGTCGACACCGACGGCACCGGCTACGTCATCCACAACACCACCCAGGTCGCCGCCGGCCTCACCGCCGACATGGTCGTCGAGCGGCTCACCCCCGACTACCTGACCACCACCGGCGAGTACGTGCGCCTCGGTCTGGGCGATGTCGAGGCGTTCACCGTGTTCAAGCGCGGCGGGACCTACCACGCGCTGATGTCCGACCCGTCGTGCGCATACTGCTCCGGCGCGACCGGCGAGATGACCGCCACCTCCATGCTGGGCCCCTGGTCGGGCGCCTGGTACGACCCGAACGGGGTGCACCAGAGCGGCCGGGCCGAACCGCGGTGGCGGGCCCGGATCGTCAACGCCGACAACTGCGGCGGCCAGCCCCTGGCGACGCTGCCGATCGTCAACGCCGACGGCTCGACCAGTTACTACTTCGTCTCCGACCGGTGGAACAACCGCGCCCCGAACGAGTCGCTCGCCAACTTCTTCATCGGCCCGATGAGTTTCGACAGCGCCGGAACCCTGCGGAACATCCCCTGCACCCCGAGCTTCTCCCTGTCGCCGCCGGGTACACCCGGCGCCTACGCCGCCTCGCCCGACCTCGACCAGCGCAGCGGCTTCGACGGCTTCCGCCACTACTGCGATGTCGGCGGCAATGTGGCCCGCCAGCAGACCTTCGTCCCGTCGCGGACCGGCACGCTGAGCGCCGCCTCGATCACCACCTTCCAGGGCGGCACCCCGAACGCGCCTGTCACCCTCGATGTCCTCGACCCTGCCGACGGCACGCTGCTGAGCCGCACGGACTTCCCGACCGCGAGCGTGCCCTGGGCGCCCGCGGCGTTGACCGCGCACCCGGGCATCGCCGTCGCCGCCGGCCACACCTACCTGCTGCGGCTGCGGTCCGCCACCACCACCGGCTGCTACGGTTGGGAATACAACGACTCCGGCCCTTACGCCGCGGGCGTCGAGTCGTACTCCACCGACACCAGCGCATCATTCACCACGGAACCCGGCCGGGACCTCAAGTTCAGCACCGACGTCAGCGGCGCGCCCGCCTTCATCCCCGAAGGCGTCCCGACCGGCTTCACCCGCTGCGCCGGCGAGTCCGAGCGCTGCGCCTTCACCGGCACCCGCGTCACCGCCTACGGCGCCGGCACCGCCGCCGGTTCATTCCGCTTCCGCACGGCCACCGACGGGATCGACTGCGGCATCGTGGCCTTCGGCGGCGACCCGACGGTCGGCATCCTCAAGTCCTGCTACGTCGCACCAACCGGCGGCCCGGCCGGCTACACCACCTGCGCCGCCGAAGGCGACACCTGCACGATCAACACCCCAACCCTGATCGCCTACGGCGCAGCCGGCGCCTTCACCCACCGCCTGGTCAACGGCGGAAACGTGACCTGCGGCAACGCTGCCTTCGGCCGGGACCCCAGCTACGGCGTGCTCAAGGGTTGCTACCTGGCCCCACCCGGCGCCCCTGCCGGCTGGACCACATGCGCGACCGAGAACGGCACCTGCACGCCCGGCACCGCACGGACCGTCCTGTACGGCGCCCGCGGTGCCTTCTACGCGAAGTGGCAAACGGGCCCGACCCCCTGCACCTCCGCGGCCTTCGGCGGCGACCCGATCCCCGGCGTCGTGAAATCCTGCCACCTCGGCTGACCCGAGGCGCGATCCACCATCCACCTAGTCGCTTTCCGGGGGTGGGCGGACGGTCGGCTGACCGCCCGCCCACGCGACGGATCAGCAGCCTTGTCGACCGCTGTTGATCCAGTAGGTGGTGCCACCCCACTCGATCTCGCCGTACGCCCAGACGCAGTTGTTGGCCGTGCCGGTCACCCCGCGCGGACCCGCGTAGGTAGCGAAGTGGTCACCGTTTCCTCCCGCCCCGCCGGCGGCCCAGGTCAGGCGGTCATCGCTTCCCTGACCTTGGCTGTGTCCGCGAATTGTTCGAAGCGGACGACGTGGCCGGCGCGGACGATGAAGTGGTGGGCGACGCGGACGTCGAGGTCTTTGCCGGTGGCTTTGTTGGTGGCGGTGTAGCGGGCCAGGACCACGACGTTTTCGCCGTCGACGAGGTAGGTGTCGTCGTGGACGATCCAGTTGTCCCAGGCCTTGCCGAGTTGTTCCATGACCGCGGAGGTGACACCGGTCGGAGTGCGGTAGGTGCCGGCCAGCGGGAAGCCGGCCATCTCGGTCCATTCGACGTCGTCGGCCAGGGTGGCGCGCAGGGCTTCCAGGTCGCCTCGGGCGGAGGCGAGGTACTGGCGCCGTACCACGTCGGCGGGGGCGGTCGAGGTGCGGAAGTCTGCCGTCTCGGTCATGACTCAACCTTGGTGGTGATCGAGCCGAGGCCGTCGGCGCCGACCCGGACCTCTGACCGGCCGCCGACCAGGTCCGTCAACGGTTGCTCGCGGCCGTCGAGGTCCAGGACATTGGTCGCCTCGGCGTACCAGGAGGGGATCACCGCGTTGCCCCAGTAGTCGCGCCGGCGGTCGTCGTGCACGCTCCACCGGTAGGTCTCGTGGTCGGGGTCGCCGGTGAAGTAGTCGCTGGTGTAGACCTCGATCCGGTGTCCGTCGGGGTCGCGGAGGTAGACGTAGAAGGCGTTCGAGACCCCGTGCCGGCCGGGACCGCGTTCGATGTGGTGCTGTTTCTGGGTGGCGCCGAAGATGTCGCAGGTCGTCAGCACGTGGTGGCTCTCGTGCGTGGCGAAGCCGAGGTGGTGCAGCCGGGGCCCGGCACCGGCGGTGAAGGCGACGTCGTGGACGGTCTGCTTGCGGAACATCCACGCGGCGAACATCTGATGTTCGTCCTCGATCGTCTCCGAGCAGCCGAAGCCCAGCGACTCGTAGTGCGCGTAGGCGGCGGGGATGTCGGGGACGACGATGTTGAAGTGGTCCAGCCGGGCGATGTGCGCGCCCCGGTGCAGGTCATACCGCTGGATCAGGCGTTCGGCCCGCTCGATGGCGTAGAAGAACTCCACGGTGAAGCCGAGCGGGTCCACAACCCGCACCGCTTCGCCGACGCCCGTCGTGGCCCCGGCCGGACGGCGCTGCACGGCACACCCGCGTTCGCCGAAGAACCGCTGGGCCCGATCGAGGTCGGCCTCGGACCGGACCCGGTAGGCGATGGCGGCTGCCGCGGGGCGGTCGCCGCTGCGGAGCACCAGGCTGTGGTGGGTCAGTTCGTCGTGCCCGCGCAGGTACAGGGCGTCGTCCTGCTCGGCGGAGACGACGAAGCCCAGCATGTCGACCCAGAACCAGCGGCTGGCGGCGAGGTCGGTCACCACCAGTTCGGCGTAGGCGGCGCGCACGATGTCGGGCGCCTGAATCTTGGACATGAAGCCTCCTCTAGCTGGCGGTGAACGCACGAATCAACCGGTGGTGGACACGCCGAACCTGGGCGTCCCGGGGTCGCCGACGGCGACGTGGATCACGCGTTGGTCGGTGTAGAAGTCGATGCTGTGGTGGCCGCCCTCGTGGCCGACGCCGCTGGCTTTGATGCCGCCGAACGGCGTGCGTAGGTCCCGCACGTTGTGGCTGTTGAGCCAGGCCATCCCGGATTGAATGGCGCGCCCGACCCGGTGGCCGCGCTGGAGGTCGCTGGTCCAGATGTACGCGGCGAGGCCGTACCTGGTGTCGTTGGCCAGCGCGACGGCCTCGGCCTCGTCCTCAAACGGCGTCACGCACACCACCGGGCCGAAGATCTCCTCCTGGAAGATCCGCATCTCGGGCTTGACGTCGGCGAAGACCGTCGCGCCGAGGAAATTCCCCTCGGCGAGGTGCTGGGGCCGGCGGCCGCCGGCCACGAGCCGGGCGCCCTCGTCCTGCCCGATGGCGACGTAGGCCAGGACGCGTTCGTAGTGCTCGCGGTGCACCAGGGCGCCGATCTGGGTCGCCGGGTCGCTCGGCGGCCCGACCGTGACGTGGCGCGCGCGCTCGGCGAGCCGGGCCACGAAGTCGTCGTAGATCGACCGCTCGACGAGGATCCGCGAGCCCGCGGTGCAGCGCTCGCCGTTGAGCGAGAAGACCCCGAAGACGGCGCCGTCCAGGGCCCGTTCCAGGTCGGCGTCGGCGAACACCACGCACGGCGACTTGCCGCCGAGCTCCATCGACAGCGACTTGAGGTGGTCGGCGGCGCTGCGCATGATGACCTGGCCGGTGGTGGTCTCCCCGGTGAAGGAGATCACCGGGACGTCGGGGTGTGCCACGAGTGCCGCGCCCGCGTCCTCGCCGATGCCGTGGACGATGTTGAAGACGCCGTCGGGCACTCCCGCCTCTGTCATGATCTCGGGCAACAGGCTCGCCGACAGGGGTGTCCACTCGGCCGGCTTGAGCACCACGGTGCAGCCGGAGGCGAGGCTGGGCGCGAGTTTCCAGGTCTCCAACATGAACGGTGTATTCCACGGCGTGATCAGGCCGGCGACGCCTTTCGGCTGCCGTACCACGTAGTTGAGCTGGCTGTCGCCCACCCGGAAAGCGTCCTCGTTCAGGCCGACGACGAGGTCGGCGAAGAAGCGGAAGTTCTCCGCGGCCCGGCGGGCCTGGCCGCGGGCCTGGGTGATCGGCAGGCCGGTGTCCCAGGCCTCCAGTTGGGCGATCCGTTCGTCGCGGGACTCGATGGCGTCCGCGATCGCGTGCAGGATCCTGGCCCGGGCGCGCGGCAGCATGCCGGCCCACGGGCCGTCGGTGAACGCGCTGCGGGCGGCTGCGACCGCGGCCGACACGTCGGCGGCCTCGCCGGCGGCGACGGTGCAGTACGGCTGGTTCGTCAGGGGATCGAGATTGTCGAAGGTGGCGCCGGACAGGCTGGGCAGGTGTTTGCCGCCGATGAAGTGCAGGATCTGCGCGGGCAGATCGACGGGTCGCGTCACGAGGGTTCTCCTGTCTGCGGATCGATGATCGTGTCCGCCTCGGCGAGCAGCGCCCGGATCCGCCGGGCGCCGTCCTCGCTCACCGGCGCCAGCGGCGGGCGGACGTGGGCGGAGGTGATGCGGCCCCACTGCCGCAGGACGTGTTTGGCCGGCGCGGGGTTGGTCTCGACGAACAGCAGCGACACCAGGGGGTGCAGCGCGTAGTGCAGGTCGCGGGCGCCCTCGTGGTCGCCGGCGACCCACAGGTCGTACATCCGCGCGGTCGCCGCGGGGGCGATGTTGCTGAGCGCGCTGATGAAGCCGCTGCCGCCCAGCGCCATCAACGGCAGGCACAGCAGCTCGATGCCCGACCAGACGAGGAAGTCGCGGCCACACTGGTGGATCACGTGCGAGAAGTGTTCGAAGTCCTTGGTCGTCTCCTTGACCCCGACGAAGTTGTCGTGGCCGCGGCGCAGCCGGGCGAGGGTCTGCGGATCGATCTCCACCGCCGTCCGGACCGGCACGTTGTAGGCGACGATCGGCAGGTCGGGGAACTCCGCACAGATCGTGGAGTACCAGCGGTAGAGGCCCTCCTGGGTGGGGCGCGCGTAGTACGGCGTGATGACCAGGCAGAGGTCGGCACCGAGGTCGCGGGCGGCCGCGGTGAGCTCGAGGGTCTCGTCCAGCTTGGTGGTGCCGGTGCCCGGCAGGAACGGCGCCTGGTCGTCGACGGCCCGCGCCGTCGTGCGCATGGCGGCGATCCGCTCGGCCACCGACTGTGCGCTGGGCTCACCGGTGGAGCCGCCGATCGAGACGCCGTGGCTGCCGGATTCCAGCTGCCAGCGGGTCAGGGCGGTGAGGCTGTCGTGGTCGACCTCGCCGGTGGCGGTGAACGGGGTGACGAGGGCGGCGAAGGCACCCCGCACCGACGACGGGTCCGAACGGAACTTCACGGCGATTCCTCCTCCAGGGATGCGGCCCAGGCCTGGTACTCCGCCTTGCGGGCGGGTCCCAGCGGGTACAGGCCTTCGATCGGCGCGCCGGCCTCGACCTGGGCGTAGATGAACCGTTCCTGGCGCTCCTGCTCGGCCGCCTCGACGGCGACCTCCGCGGCGATGCCGGGCGGGATGACGATGACGCCCTCGCCGTCGCCGACCAGGACGTCGCCCGGCTCCACCAGGACGCCGCCGCAGGCGACCGCCACTCCGACGGCCCACGGCACGTGCCGCCGGCCGAGCACCGCGGCATGGGCGGGGCCGTGGTAGGTGGGCAGCGTCAACGCGGCGAAGGACGGGCTGTCGCGGAGGCCGCCGTCGGTGACGATGCCGGCCGCGCCGCGCCGCAGTGCCCGCAGGGCGAGGATGTCGCCGATCGTCCCCGAGCCCGTTTCGCCGCGGGCCCCGATCACGAGCACCTGGCCGGGCCCGATCTCCTCGACAGCGCGCTTCTGTGCGTTCATCCCGCCGCCCCGGGCGGCGAAGAGGTCCTCGCGCAACGGCAGGTATTCCAGCGTGTGCGCGGTGCCGAGCAGGCGCAGGTCGGGACGCGCGGGCCGGACGCCCTCGATGAACATGTGCTCCAGGCCGCGCTTGCGCAGCACCGACGACAGCGTGGCGGTCGAGACGCCGTTCAGCAGCGCCGCGGTCCGCGTGTCCAGGTGCCGCGGGCGGGCCTCGTCGGGTGCGCCGCCGTAGGCGTCGGCCCGGTCCGCCTCGGTGAACCGGGGCATGGCGCCGTAGGGTGCCAGCGCAGCCGGGGCGTCGACGATCGTGTTGGACAGGCGACCGGTCGTACCGAGCTCGACCTCGACGATGTCGCCGGGCTCGACCACCGAGGCGCCCGCCGGGGTCCCGGTCAGGATGATGTCGCCCGCCTCGAGCGTCATCAGCCGGGAGAGGTCGGCGATGAGCTGGTCGAAGGGGAAGATCAGCTCGGCCGTGGTGGCGTCCTGGACCGGCGTGCCGTTGACCCAGGTGCGCAGCCGCAGGTTCGACAGGTCGACGGACGCCGGATCCAGCAGCACCGGCCCGACCGGGGTGAAGCCGTCCGCCCCCTTGGAGCGGAGGTTCGACCCACGATCCGCGTAGCGCAGGTCGTACGCGCCGGCGTCGTTGGCGGCCGCGATCCACCGTACGTGCGCCATCGCCTGCTCGGGCCGGACGCCGTGCGCGGTCCGGCCGATGACCAGCGCGATCTCGCCCTCGAACGCCATCAGGCGGCAGCCGGCGGGCCGCTCGATCACGGCGTCGTGGCAGGAGAGCGACGAGGGCGGCTTGAGGAAGTAGGACGGCGCCGACGGGGTCCTGCCGCGCTCGGCCGCCCGGCTCCGGTAGTTCAGGTGGACCGCGATGATCTTCGATGGCGCCAGGCCCAGCGGGTGCGGGGCGGTCACGACGCCGCCCCGGCGAGCAGCAGGTCGGCGGCGCGCTCGGCGATCATCACGACCGGCGCGTTCGTGTTGCCCGTGGTGACCGTCGGCATCACCGAGGCGTCGGCCACCCACAGGTCGTCCACGCCGTGCACCCGCAGCCGCTGGTCGACCACCGAGTCCTCGTTCGCTCCCATCGCGCAGGTGCCCGCCTGGTGGTGGTAGGTCACGACGGTCTCGCGGATGTAGTCGCGCAGCAGATCCGTCGTGGTGGCCAGCGACGCCGGGTACACCTCGCGAGCACCCCAGCCCGCCCGCAGGGCCGGCTGCGCGGCGATCTCGCGGCACAGCCGTACGGCCGCGGCCATCGCGTCGACATCCTCGTCGGCGCTGAGCACGCGAGGGTCGATTGCCGCCGCGGAGACCGGATCCGCGGCCGGGTCCGCGGACGTCAGCCGTACGCTGCCCCGGCTGGCCGGGCGCACGATGCCGGCCATCAGGGTGATGCCGTGCTCGGGCGGCTGCATCCAGTCCGTCACCAGCGGGGCGCCGAACATCAGGGGCTGCAGGTCGGGGACGGCGAGGTCGGCGCGGCTGCGCCAGAACAGCTGGCTCTGGCAGGCCGGGAGCCCGGCCACCGGCGTCACCGGCCGGTCGACGTCGAGCACGACCGGGACTAGCCAGTGGTCCTGCAGGTTGCGGCCCACGCCCCGCAGCGGCGCCACGACGGGCAGGCCCAGCGCCCGCAGGTGGTCGGCGTCGCCGACGCCCGAGCGCTGGAGCAGGACCGGCGAGCCGATCGCTCCGGCGCACAGCACCGTCCGGTCGGCGGTGACGGTGCGAACCTGGCCGTCCTTTTCGTACTCGGCGCCGGCGCACCGTGTCCCGTCGAACAGCAGGCGGCGCACCTTCGCCGACGGCACCAGCGACAGCAGCGGATCCCGCAGCACCGGGCCCAGGTACGCGTCGGCGGTCATCAGCCGGCGCCCGTCCCGGACGGTGAGCTGCACGTAGGAGACACCGTCCTGGGTCTTGCCGTTGTAGTCGGCGTTGTAGGGCAGTCCGTACTCCACGGCGGCCTCGACGATGGACCGGTGCACCGGGTGCGGCTGGAAGGAGGTCACGACGTCCTGCGTCTTCTCGATGCGCTCGAAGACGGGCTGGACCCGGGCCCACGACCAGTCGGTGTTGCCCAGGTAGGCCCAGGTGTCGTAGTCGGCCGGGTTGCCGCGGACCCAGATCATGGCGTTCAGGGCGTGCGACCCGCCGACCACCCTCCCCCGGGGCAGGTGCAGGCGGCGGTCGTGCGCGAACCGCTGCGGCACGGTGCGGAAACCCCAGTCCGCCGGGCTGTCCCACAGCTCATGCATGCGTACCGGGTCGACGACCGCCTCGGGGACGGTCCCGGCCCCCGCTTCCAGCAGGACGACGGAGCGGCCGGCGTCGACCAGCCGGCGGGCGAGCGTGCAGCCGGCGGTGCCCGCACCGACGACCAGCACGGCGGTCATACCGGCTGCTCGTCGGGGTAGCTGACGCGGCCCAACTCGGTGATGAGGGCGCCCCCGGGTGCGCACTGTGCTGCCCCCTGGGCGCCCAGACCGAAGAACACACCGGTCGTACGCATCGCGCGGAGGTCGTAGAGCCAGGTCGCGGCCACCGGGATGAGGAACTCGCGGAACGTGAACACGTAGAGGCCGTCGCCGAGCGCCCAGGTGCTCGCGAGGTCGACGTCGCCGTGCCCGCGCTGCTCACCGACCAGGCACTGCCAGGCGTACCGCTCGCTGCTCAGGTAGATGTGCTCGTACAGGTGGTTCGGGCTGTAGCGGTAGAGCGCCCGCCAGCCGATCAGGTCCCGGGTCGGCGCCGCGGGCTCGCCCAGCGCCGGTGTCCCCGCGACCGTGCCGGGCAGGAAGGTCTGGCTGACCCGGGGCCGGCCGGGCGTGGGCTGCGAGGCGATGTGCGACTCGATCGTCAGTACCCGGCCACGACCGGCGTCGACCACGAGCACCGACGCCCGCAGCGGCTCCGCGGCGAAGGTCAGGGTCACGAAGAAGACGCCGGGCCGTACCTCGACCGTCTCGTACCAGTCGTCGCCCGAACGCCCGTCCGACTGCCCCCAGCGGACAAGGTCGGCCGAGACGAAGTCGAGGTCGAGCCGGCCACCGCCGTCGACCTCCACGGAGAGCGTGGTGCCCGCCAGCGCGGACGTACGGGGGGCGCGGTTGCCGTCGATGCCGCGGGCGAAGTCGTCCATGCCCTTCCAGTCGTCCGGTTTGGCCTCGCCGGACCACGGTGCGGCGCTGATCGTCTCGTTCATGTGTCGTCCCTCAGTCGGAGGTTGCGAGGTCGGCGAAGGCGAGAGTGGGCAGGTCGACCGAGCCGGCGCCGCAATCGGCGACCACGACCGAGCCCGTCATCGCCGACGCCTCGGGCGAGGCGAGGAACGCTATGACGGCGGCGATCTCGTCGGGCTCGGCGACCCTGGCCAGCGGGGTGTCCTTGGCGACCAGGGCATAGGCCTCGTCGCGGTCGAGGCCCAGCTTGCGGCCCAGGTCGTCCATCTGCTCGTCCGCCATCGCGGTGCGCACCCATCCCGGGCACACGGCGTTCGCCCGGACCCCGAAGCGCCCGTAGTCGCGGGCCAGGGAGCGGGTCAACCCGATGAGGGCGTGCTTGGTGGTCACATAGCCGGCGACTCCGGGGCCGGCGAACAGCCCCGCGATCGACGAGACCACGACGATGCTTCCCCGGGAGCGCACGAGGTGCGGCAGTGCTGCCCGGGCGGTGACGAAGGCGCTGTCGAGGTTGGCGTGGATGCTGTAGCGCCAGGAATCGTCGTCGACGTCGGCAGCCGCGCCGGGCACGTGACCGCCGGCGTTCGCGATCAGCACGTCCAGCGAGCCGAAGGCTTCGACGCCGGCGGCTATCACGCCCTGGATCTGCCCGGCCACCGCCGCGTCGGCCGGGACCACGATCGCCGGGGCGGCCAGGGCGGCGGCGACCTCCTTCAGCGGTCCTTCCCGGCGGCCGGTGAGCACGATGTTCCCGCCCTCGTCGGCGATGCGCCGGCAGACGGCTGCGCCGATGCCGGTGCCGGCCCCGGTCACCAGGGCGGTCCGCCCCGCGAAGCGCCCGGCGCGTGGGTTCTGTGTCATGTCCACCATCCCTTTCACCGAGGCCGAGAGTAGGAAGTCCGTCCCGCGCCAGGCGATGCCCGGACGGCAGCCGGGCACTGGCCGACAAGCCCTGGGTAGGCACAGTCAAGCGCCGGGACCTGCTCATCGCAGACGCTGACGGCGGTCCGCTTCATACCCTCAGACGGCGAGGTTGGCGTGAGCACAGACAGCACCTCGACGGCGGCTCCGACCGCCGGGGCACCGACCCAGCAGTCGCCGGCCGGAGGCGACCGGCCCGGCCGGCGCGCCGGGGTCCTGCGGCGTGCCCTGCGTGCACCGGCGGCGAGCGTGCTGCTCGCCACCGTGTTGCTCGTGGGCATCGTGGGTGCCGCGCACCCCACCTTCCTCAAGCCCAACCAGCTGCTCGACATCCTGCAGGCGTCGACCTACGTCGGCCTCCTCGCGGTCGGCATGTCGTACCTGGTCGCGATGCGCGAGATCGACCTGTCGGTGGGCTCGCAGTTCGGTCTGTGCCTCATCGCCACCGGCCTGCTCATCTCCCACGGCGTGAACACCTGGGTCGCCGGCGGGATCGGAGTCGCGGCGGGTGCGCTGCTGGGCCTGGTGAACGCGACGGTGGTGACGTACATCCGGATACCGACCATCGTCGCGACCCTGGCGACGCTCTCGGTCTTCCGTGGACTGGCCATCGCCTTGACGGGCGGCCAGCAGGTCGTCGGCCTGCCGGTGGAGAACTCGTTCTTCACCGTGCTGGGCGGGGAGATCGGCGGCCTGCCGGTCAGCGTCATCGTGCTGGTCGTGGTCGCGCTCGTGCTGTGGGTGGTGCTGCACCACACCCCGTTCGGCTACCGCGTGCTCGCCATCGGCTCCAACCCCGACGCGGCCGCGTTCGCGGGCATCTCGGTGGCCCGCGTCCGGATGCAGGTTCTGGTGCTGGTCGGCGCGCTGGCCGGCATCGGCGGGTGCCTGGGCCTGGCCTACTTCACCTCCGGCGACCCCACCATCGGTACCGGCTTCGAGCTGCAGGCGATCGCCGCCGCGGTCATCGGGGGAACCCCGCTGCGCGGCGGGACGGCGACGGTCATCGGCGCGGTCTGCGGCGCGATCCTGCTCAACGTCGTCGCCTCCGGCCTCACCTACTTCAGCATTCCCGCCAACTGGAGCGCCTTCGCGACCGGTCTGGTGATTCTCGTGGCTGTCGGCATCGACAGCCTGGTGCGGCGCCGCAGGGAAGCCGCCATCCGGCACTGATCAACGTAAGGGGATTCTTGATGAAGACAGACACCGCGACGCGCATGGGTGCCTTCATGACGGCCGGACTGCTCGCGCTGACCGCCTGCAGCTCGGGCGACTCGACAGCCACCGGGGGCGGCGGTTGCGACACCGCGACGAGCAAGCTGAACCTGGCGTTCGTGTACGCCGCGACGGATCAGAACCCGTTCCAGGAGATGGCGCTGGGCGCCAAGGCCGCGGCCGATGCCGACGGCAACGTCAAGCTGAACGAGGTCGCACCGACCAGCGTCGACGGGCCCAAGGCGGTGTCGCTGTTCCAGGCGGCGTCGAAGACGGCCACCGACGGCATCGCCTACGAGACCGTCACCCCGGACCTGTTCGTCCGGCCCCTCAACGAGGCGACGTCCGACGGAACGCCGGTGATCGCGGTGGACGCGGCGCCGCCCGCCGGCACCTCGGTCAAGACGTACATCGGCAACAGCAACACGGCGCTCGGCGTGCTGCTCGGCGAGGCGTTCGTCAAGCAGAACCCGCCGGCGACCGGGGAGGTCGTGCTCGGCAACGACATCCCGTCGCTGCCGCTGCTGGTGCAACGCCTCGACGGGGTGCAATCGGTGCTCAAGAGCAAGCTGCCCGGCATGAAGGTCAGCGGGCCGTTCGACGCCAAGTCACAGCCCACCGACAACTACAACGCCTGGAAGAGCCTGTCGCAGGCCCATCCCGAGGCAGCCGCCTTCATCGGCGTCGGCGGGCAGGACGGCGTCTCGCTCCCGCTCATCAAGAAGCAGACCGGCAAGACGTTCCTGGCCGGCTCGGCCGACCTGCCTCCCGAGGCCGTGGCCGCGGTCAAGTCCGGCTCGGTCTTCGCCCTCTCCTCCCCGGAACACTGGATGAAGGGGTACATCGCGCTGCATCTGCTGATCCAGTCCAAGCGCACCTGCACGCCGATCCCGGAGGGCTGGTGGAACTCGGGCAACCTGCTCGTGGACAAGTCCAACGTGGACAGCATCACGACCCGCCAGGCGAGTCCGGAGAGCCGGACCGCGTACTTCCAGGCGGAGATCGCCAAGCAGCTGGCGAGCCCGCCGATCAAGCCGCTGTCCGAGGCGAACTAGCCATGCACGTCATCGAGGCCGTCGGGATCAGCAAGTCCTACGGCGGCGTCACCGCGCTGCGGGGGTGCGACCTGCGGGTCGCCCCCGGCACGGTGCACGCCCTGCTCGGGGAGAACGGCGCCGGCAAGTCGACGTTGGTCAAGATCCTCACCGGCGCCGTCCGGCAGGACGCGGGCCGGATCCTCCTCGACGGCACCCCCGCCCAGTTCCGGGACACCGCGGACGCGGCCCGCCACGGGGTGGCGGTGGTCTCCCAGGAACTCAACCTCTTCCCCGACCTCGACGTGCTCGCCAACCTCTTCACCAAGAGGGAGATCCTGCGGCGCGGCCTGCTCGACCGGACGGCCATGACCGCGCAGGCCGAACCGGTGCTCGCCGAGCTGGGCCTGCACATCTCGCCGCGCGCGCCCGTCGGTGCCCTGACCCTGGCCCAGCGCCAGCTCGTGGAGATCGCCAAGGCGCTGCTCACCAACCCGCGGGTGCTGGTCCTGGACGAACCCACGTCGGCACTCGACGACGCCGGTTCGGCCCGGCTGCTGCGGGTGCTCCGGGTGCTGCGGGACCGCCGGGTCGGCGTGGTGTTCGTCAGCCACATCCTCGAGGAAGTGATGGCCGTCAGCGACGAGGTGACCGTGCTCCGCGACGGTGCCGTCGTCGTGTCCGCCGCCCGGCGCGACGACATGAGCGTCGGCCGGATCGTCGCCGCGATGCTCGGTGACCGGGTGCCGGCGGCGGGCGCCGCCGAGCGGACAGAACGGGACGGCGCCCGGGCGACACACCAGGACGGCCTGCTGGCCGAGGACATCGCCGTACCGGGTGTCCTGCACGGCGTCACCGTCCACGCCCGGCGGGGCGAGATCGTCGGCCTCGCCGGGGTCGTCGGCGCGGGTCACCGCGAGCTGTTGGGGGTCCTGTCCGGCGGGCAGGCCGCCGCCGGCGAGCTACGCCTGCCGACGGACTCGGGTGATCAGGGGCCGCGACGCCGTCCCCCGAGGAGCCTGCGCGCCGCCGTCCGCGGCGGTATCGCGCTCGTCTCCGGCGACCGGCAGTTCGGGCTCATGCACGACAAGCCCATCTGGACGAACATCTCTCAGGTCCGCTCGATCGCGCTCGCCCGGGACGGCGCCGTGATCCGCCGGCCGTTGCTGCGCCGGCGTGCCCGGCGGCAGACCGAGGAACTGGGGATCAGGACCTCGGGGGTGGAGCAGCACGCGGGCATGCTCTCCGGTGGAAACCAGCAGAAGGTGGTGCTCGCCAAGTGGCTGGAGGCGGCGCCGTCCGTCCTGCTCCTCGATGACCCCACCCGGGGTGTCGACGTCGGTTCCAAGGCCGAGATGCACGGCCTCATCCGCTCGGCCGGCACCCGGCGCGTGACGGTGATCTGCTCGACGGATCTCGACGAGCTGGTGTCGCTGTGCGACCGGGTCGTGGTCTTCCGGCGGGGCCGGATCGTCGCCGAACTCGCCGGTGGCGACCTCAACCGCCACACCTTGCTGGAGGAGATGAACGCCGCGGCGTGAGGACCCCGCCGCCCCGGTCAGTCAGCGGCCGGGGCGGCCCGGTCCGCGGTCGCTGCCATCTCGACGTGCCCGAAGGCGTCGCGGCTCAGCCGGTACTCGCGCGGCGAGACGCCGTAGGTCGCCTTGAACGTGCGGCTGAAGTGCGCCGCGTCGAGGAAGCCCCAATGCGCCCCGATGGCGCTGACGGCCGTGCCGCCCTGGCACGGGTCGAGCAGATCCCGGCGGCATTGTTCGAGACGACGGTCCCGGATGAAGCGGCCCACCGACGTGCCGGACGCACGGAAGAGCTTGTGCAGATAGCCGGTCGAGACGTGGCACGCCGCGGCGATCGCGTCGGGCGTGAGGTCCGCGTCGTCCAGGTGCGCTCCGATGAAGGACTTTATCTTCTGGAGCAGGACCTGCATCGCGTCGGTCGGCCGCGCGGCCTCGCCGAGCTGTTCCGCATACATCGTGGTGAGCAGGTCGACGAGATTGTCGGCCAACCGGGGCACCGTGAAGGCACCCAACTCCTCGATCTGGGAGACCAGGTTGATCAGCAGCGGCGCGATGAGACCGCCGATGCCCTGGCGTCCCGACACCCGCCGCGCGGTGAGGTCTCCCATCGCCCGCTGCGACAGCCGCAGGTCGCGATGCGGGAACATCAGGACCAGCATCCGGCAGGTGTCGTCGAAGGACACGTGATACGGCCGGCTCGTGTCGTAGATCGCCAGGTCGCCGGGGAGCAACGGCGCCTCGCGGCCGTCCTGGCTGATCAGGACATATCCCCGCACGGGCATGCTGAGCTTGTAGTAGCCGTCGTCGTGCGCGCGGGCGATATGGCGTTCGGTGCGCTCGGCCGTGTGGGCTCCGGCGGTCACCCGGCTGACCGTCACATCCCCGATGTTCTCGGTGATGATCTCGCCGCAGAACTTGATCGGCTCGGGCACGCTGAAACTCAGGTCGACGAACGACTTCGACGCCGCTGTACGCCAGTAGTCGGCTCGATCGGCCGGACTCACCTCGGTGGTGCGTAACAGAGTTGACACGAGACTCCAATGGTCGTGTCGACAGCTTGTCGGGAACGTAACCTACAATGCCGCCCCGCACCAGAGCTGTCGCCGTCCGGCGGTCGATGACCCACAGACAAGCTCAGTCCTCCCAGGGACAAGCGTGGCCTGCACACCGGCCGCAAACTCCAGAGGCGGCGCCACAACCGCGCGCCCCTGAAGAGCGGAAGGTCGACGCGATGTCCACGACGGTGCAGCACCGATCCGGCGGATTCCCTTCCGGGCAGGTGACCGGCGAGGCCCCCCACGGGGATGCCCCGACCCCGGCCACGGCACTTCTCATCGGGCGTGACTGGCGCCCCGGCTCCACCGCGGCGACCTTCGAGACCCGCGACCCCGCCAACGGCCGGATCCTGGCCGACGTCGCGGCCGCCTCCGACAGCGACGTCGACGAGGCGGTCCGGGCGGCCGGCGCCGCGATGGCGGACCCGGCCTGGGTGCACCTTCCGAAGCCGGAACTGGCCAAGCTGCTCTGGCGGGTCGCCGACCTGGTCGAGGCCAACGCCGACGAACTGGCACGGCTGGAGACCCTGGACAACGGCCAGCCGCTCGGCGTGGCTCGCAACGTCACCGTCGCGGCCACCGCGGAGCACTTCCGGTACTTCGCCGGGTGGGCCACGAAGATCCAGGGCGGCACCGGCCCGGTCGCCAACCCCGACGTCTTCCACTACACGCGGCGCGAGCCCGTGGGTGTGTGCGCCCTCATCCTGCCGTGGAACTTCCCGATGATGATCGCCGCCTGGAAGCTGGCGCCCGCACTCGCCTGCGGCAACGCGGTCGTCGTCAAACCGGCCGAGCAGACGCCGTTGACCACGATCCGCCTCGTGGAGCTGTGCCTGGAGGCCGGCTTCCCGCCCGGGGTGATCAACCTCGTCACCGGGGGTCCCGAGGTCGGCCGCGCGCTGGCCCGCCACCGCGGCGTACACAAGGTGTCCTTCACCGGCTCGACCACGGTGGGCCAGGAGATCCTGCGGGTCAGTGCTGACGACCTCAAGCGCACGACGCTGGAGTTGGGCGGCAAGGCCCCCATGATCGTCGCCCGGGACGCCGACATCGACGCCGCCGTGCACGGTGCCGTCCACGGCGCCCTGTTCAACAGCGGACAGGTCTGCGCCGCATACTCACGCTTCTACGTCGACGAAGCCCGCGCCGACGAGTTCATCGCGAAGGCCGCCGCCCTGGCCTCCAGCCTCCGGCTCGGGCCGGGCCTGTCCCCCGGCACCGATCTCGGGCCGCTGGTCACCCTGGAACACCTGAACCGCGTCGACCGCAGCGTCCGCCGCGGCATCGCCGAGGGCGCCCGGCTCGTGACCGGCGGACGGCGCGGCGCGGGCGACCTCAGCGACGGCTTCTTCTACGAGCCGACGGTCTTCGCCGGCGTCCGTGACGACATGGCCCTGGCCCGCGAGGAGATCTTCGGTCCGGTCATCCCCGTCCTCACCTACTCCGACGCCGACGAGCTCGTGGCCCGCGCCAACGACACCGACTACGGCCTCGCCGCGTCGGTCTGGACCCGGGACCTGAGCACGGCACACCGGCTCGCCGCGGCCGTCCACGCCGGGGCGATCTTCGTCAACATGTTGCACGTGCCCGACGCCTCGGGCCCCTGGGGCGGCTTCAAGTCCAGCGGCATCGGACGCGAGATGGGCCCCGCCGCCATCGACGCCTACACCGAGCTCAAGGGCGTCTTCATGAACCTGAACACCTGAGGGGCCACGTCAGGAAGCGGTGGTGACGGCGTCCAACCGCCGCTCGATCTCGTCGGCGGTGGCGTGGCCGACTGCCAGGGTTGACGGGCGGTGGCCTTCGACGGCCAGCAGGGTGGGGAAGCTGTGGACGCCCAGCCTGCCCGCCCGGGCGAAGTCGTCCTGCGCGGCGACAGCGGCAGCCGGCGCGGTGAACGCGGCGACGACGGTGTCCGGGTCCAGGCCGGTCGCGGCGGCGACCGTGCGGTAGGTCGCCGGGTCGGACAGGCTCAGGCCGTCGGCGTAGAACGCGTGCTGCATCGCGGCGGCCAGCTCGACGATCCGGGCCGGCGCGACCAGCCGCAACGCGGCCACGCCCCGGGCGGCGGCCTCGGAATCCATTACGAACGAGCCGTCCGCGATCAGCCGCGCGTAACCGGTCCCGAACCGGACCCCGGTCAACTCACTGATCTTGGCGTTGGCGCCCTCGACGTACCCGAACTCCCGGATCGGCACCTGGCGTCCGCCGGTGAACAGGCCACCGGACACCACCTCCACCTCGATGCCGGGGCGACGTCGCACCAGCTCGGCCAGGGTCGGGACGAAACCGTACGACCAGCCGCAGTAAGCGTCGAACACATAGATGAGCTTCATGAAGGTTGTGCCTCTCCGGTGCGGGGACCCGCCTTCCGCGGGCATTCGCCTGACACAACAATATCTGACGCGTCAGATATTCCGCACCCGACGCCGGCTGCAACAAACCTGCACACGCCAGCTCTTGTAGTCAGGAAAGCGCTTTCCTTACCATAGAGTTACGTCGATGTTTCGTCCTTCGGTCACTCGTCCTTCGGCCAGAGGACTCGGAACACGAAGCCGTATGCGGTGTTCGGGCAGCAGGCAGTGTCAGCGCCGCGCTCACAGTCTTGGAGACAATTGATGAGATCGAAGCTTCTCGTCGCCGGCACCGTCCTGGTAGCGGGCACAGCGGGGGTGCTGACCGCCGGGCCGGCGGTCGCCGCGCCCACCCGTTACGAGGCGGAGTCCTCCCCCGCGGTCTGCACCGGCACGATTGACAGCAACTGGTCCGGTTTCTCCGGTTCGGGCTTCTGCAATGCCACCAACGCGACGGGCGCGTATGCCCAGTTCACCGTGAACGCCGCCGCGGCGGGCACGGCGACGCTGGGGGTGCGGTTCGCCAACGGCACCACCGCCAGCCGTCCCACCGACCTGATCGTCAACGGCACGACCGTGCAGTCGGTGTCGTTCGAGGGCACGGGTGCGTGGGACACCTGGGTGACCAAGACGTTGACCGTCGCCGTGCAGTCGGGCAGCAACACGATCCGGTTCAACCCGACAAACGCCGCCGGCCTGGCGAACATCGACTACCTCGACGCGGAGTCGGGAGGCACCACGCCACCGGCGGGCAACGCGCTCTATGTGGCGCCGAACGGCAGCGCGAGCGCGGCCGGGACCCAGGCGGCCCCGACGACACTCGCCTCGGCGATCACCCGCATCGCCGCGGGCGGCACGATCTACGCGCGCGGCGGCACCTACAACTCCGCGCAGACCATCACCATCGCGGCCGGCAACAACGGCACCTCCAGCGCCCGCAAGACCCTGTCCGCCTACCCCGGCGAGACGCCGGTGCTGAACTTCTCCGCCCAGGCGGAGGACCCGGCGAACCGCGGGCTGGCCGTGAACGGGTCGTACTGGCGGATCTACGGCATCGTCGTCGAACGCGCCGGCGACAACGGCATCTTCGTCGGCGGCAGCAACAACATCTTCGAGCGTACGGTGACGCGCTTCAACCGCGACTCGGGGCTGCAGATCTCCCGGATCGCCTCGGACACCCCGAGCAGCCAATGGCCGGCCAACAATCTCGTGCTGAGCGCGGAGTCGCACGACAACGCCGACTCCGACGGCGAGGACGCGGACGGATTCGCCGCGAAGCTCACCTCCGGCCCCGGCAACGTCTTCCGCTACGCCGTGTCCCACAACAACATCGACGACGGCTGGGACCTCTACACCAAGACCGACACCGGCCCGATCGGCGTGGTCACCATCGAGGACTCGCTGGCCTACAACAACGGGACCCTCAGCAACGGCGGCCAGGCCGGCAACGGCGACCGCAACGGCTTCAAGCTCGGCGGTGACGACATCGCCGTCAACCACGTCGTCCGGCGCAGCATCGCCTACCGCAACGGAAAGCACGGCTTCACCTACAACAGCAACCCCGGCTCGATGACGATCTCGAACAACATCAGCATCGACAACACCGAGCGCAACTTCCAGTTCGACGCGGGCACCTCGGTCTTCCGCAACAACACCTCGTGCCGCAGCAGCAGTGGCACCAACGACCGCACCATCGGCAACGTCGACAGCTCCAACCAGTTCTGGTCGGGCACCAACGGCTCCCGGTGCTCCGCGCTGACCGGCGCCCTGGGCTGGTCCTTCGCCTCCGACGGCCGCCTCGTCGTAACCCTCGGCGGCCGAGTGGTGACGCCGTAACCACCTCCCCGTCCGAGGAACGCGTCTTTCCACTCCAGGAGAAGAAGATGGAGCACGACCAAAGCAGGAACACCAGTCGCCGTCGATGGCCCAGCAAGGCCGCCGCGGGGGCGGGTGCGGTCTTCCTGATCGCCACCGGTGTCGTGGCGACCAACAACGCATCGGCGGCGACCGCTCTTGCCGCCGACGCCTCGACCGCCGTCGCCGACGTCGGCTGGGCCACCCAGTCGGGCGGCACGACCGGCGGCGCCAAGGCGGCCGCGGCGCAGATCTACACCGTCTCGACCAAGGCCCAGCTGATGAAGGCGATCGTCGGCACCGACCCGGCCACCGGCAAGAGCAACAAGACCGCCCCGAAGATCATCAAGTGGGTCGGCACCATCGACATGACCGAGGGCACGCCCTTCACCAACCACAGCGACCAGGCGAAGCGCGCGGAGATCAAACTACAGCCGAACACCACCGTCGTCGGCGTGGGCGCGAATGCCTACCTGCCCAACGGCTATTTCAAGATGTCCGGGATCGACAACGTCATCGTTCGCAACATCAAGATCACCAACCCGTGCGACCTGGAGCCGACCTGGGACTCCGGTGACGGGGCCGGCAACTACAACTCCGAGTTCGACGGCATGACGGTGGACCACTCCACCCACGTATGGATCGACCACATGTCGTTCACCGACGCGCCGTACACCGACGACCTGCTGCCGATCGGCAACAAGGACAAGAACGGCGTGCCCAAGCACATCCAGTGCCACGACGGCGCCCTGGACATCAAGAAGGCCTCGGACTACGTGACGGTCTCGAACACGATCTTCGAGCAGCACGACAAGAACATGCTGCTGGGATCGTCCGACTCGAACACCGGCGACGAAGGCCACCAGACGGCCAGCTTCATCGGCGATCTGTACCGCAACGTCGGCCAGCGGTCCCCCCGGGTCCGCTTCGGCATGGTGCACCTGGCCGGCAACTACTTCGTCGGCAGCACGACCGACGCGGTCTACCCGCACCTGTACAGCATCGGCACCGGGCTCAAGTCGAAGATCATTTCCGAGAACAACGTCTTCGAGATCACCGGGGCCAGGGCCGGCGCCTGCACCGACGTGGTGAAGAACCCCAACACGGCCAACCCCGAGGGCAACTTCAAGGACTCCGGCTCGCTGGTCAACGGCACCGCGCTGGCCGGCTGCACCGCACCCACGTCGGTGGGCTGGTCGCTGCCGAGCGGCTATCCGTACCCGAAGACGGCGGCCGCGCAGGTCAAAGCCTCCGTTCTCGCCAACGCCGGCACCGGCAGGATCTGAGGCGACGATGAGACGACCAGTCACACTGCGACTATTGGCGGCGCTGGCCACGACGGGCGTCGTGGGCGCGATCGCCATGGCCCTGCCGACGGCCCAGGCATCGGCAGCGGTCGGCAGCGCCACCGGCTATGCGACCCAGAACGGCGGAACCACCGGCGGCGCCGGCGGGCAGACGGTGCGGGCCACCACGGGAACCGCGATCCACGCGGCCCTGTGCGGCCGGGCCAGCAGCAGCACCCCGATCATCATCGAGGTCACGGGAACCATCAACCACGGCAACACCAGCAAGGTCTCGGGCAGCAGTTGCAACACCGCCGCCGGCCTGATCGAGCTCAAGCAGATCAGCAATGTCACGATCATCGGGGTCGGCGGAGCCGTCTTCGACCAGCTAGGCATCCACATCCGTGACTCCAGCAACATCATCATCCAGAACGTGACCGTCCGGAACGTCAAGAAGTCCGGCTCGCCGACCTCCAACGGCGGTGACGCCATCGGCATGGAGAGCACCGTCCGCAACATCTGGGTCGATCACGTCACCCTGGAGGCCTCGGGCGGGGAGTCGGAGGGGTTCGACGGACTCTTCGACATGAAGGACAACACCCAGTACGTGACCCTGTCCTACAGCATCCTGCGCAACTCCGGCCGCGGCGGCCTCATCGGATCCAGCGAGAGCGACCGCTCGAACAGCTTCATCACGTTCCACCACAACTCGTACGAGAACATCGACTCCCGCACCCCCCTGCTGCGTGGCGGCACGGCGCACATCTACAACAACTCGTACGTGAGCCTCATCGAATCCGGCATCAACTCCCGGGCCGGGGCGCACGCCAAGGTGGAGAACAACTACTTCAAGAACTCCAAGGACGTGCTGGGCACCTTCTACACCAGCGAGGCCGGCTTCTGGCAGGTCGGCGGCAACATCTTCGACAACGTCACCTGGTCCAGCCCGGGCAGCGAGAACAACCCCGCGGGCCCCAACCCGCAGTCCAACACGACCGTCACCATCCCGTACTCGTACAGCCTCGACGGGGCCAGTTGCGTGCCGGACATCGTCCGCCAGACGGCGGGCGCCGACAAGGGCCTTCAGGTCTCGAACGGCAGCTGCTCGCCGCAGCAACCGACACCGACCACTCCCACGCCGGGGCCGACCAGCCCGACGCCGACGCAGCCCAGCGGAACCAACCTCAGCATCGGGGCCGGCTCCGACGGCTCCAGCAAGGCCAGCGGTACGGGCTACGGCGACGTGCGCGACGGCGACATGACCACCTACTGGTCACCGGCCGGCGCGACCGGCTCCATCTCGATCAAGTGGGGTTCCGCCACCACGGTGTCCCGGATCAACATCCGGGAGGCGTCGGGCTCCACGGGCAGCATCGGATCCTGGCAGGTCATCAACCACGGCACCGGCGCGATCCTGGCCTCCGGCAGCGGGGCCCGCGTCATCACCTTCCCCGCCACCTCGCTGAGCAAGATCACCTTCAACATCACCAGCTCGTCCGGCACGCCGAAGGTAGCCGAGTTCGAGACCTACGCCGGTTAACGGCCTGCTGTTTTGCGATTCGCCGGTGTGGCAGCGGTTCAAGCTGCCACACCGGCGCGGCGTGCGGCCCGCCACGACACGCCTCGACAACGCTCCGGAACGTGACGGCTTCAGCTGCCTGTGTGCTGCTGCCCTGGTCGAAGTAGCGCGACCGCGGTAGCCGCTCCGACCAGGGCGGTCGCGGCGCCTATGGCGATCATGTGGTTGAGCGCGGCGGCGAAGCCGGCGGCGGTGTGCGAGTAGGCACCGAGGATGGCGCCGTAGACGGCGATGCTCAGGGCGAATCCCAGCTGTAGGGCGGTGTTGTTGACGCCGGAGGCGACGCCGATCTGTGCGGGCGCGACGTCGACCGCCAGGGAGCCGAGCGCGGGTAGCGCGAGGCCGCAGCCGACACCGGTGACGATCATGCCGACGATGAGGTGGTCCCATCCGGTGTCGGCGGTGACACCGAGCATGAGCAACAGGCCGGTGGCGATGAGCGCGAGTGCGCCGCCGACGGTGAGTCGTGGCGGGATGCGGTCGAGGAACGCGCCGACGGCAGCTCCGGCGATCATGATCGGAACCACGATGGGGAGAAAGGACAGACCAGCCTGAATGACGCTGTCGCCGAGCTGGTCCTGGAAGTAGACGGAGAAGTAGACGAAGAGGCCGAAGATGCTGCCTTGGACGGTGAACGAGCCGATCTGGGTGCCCACGAACCGGCGGTCGGTGAACAGTCGCAGGTCGAGCATGGGATGGGTGAGCCTGCTCTCGACAATGAGGAACGCCGCCAGGCAGAGGCCTGCGGTGGCGAGGCAGCCAAGGATCAACGGGTCGGTCCATCCCTTGTCGTTGGCGCTCAGCAGTGCGTAGACCAGGGCGACCAGGCCGGTGGCCAGTAGGAGCGGACCGGGGATGTCGATGCGGCGGCCACGCAGCATCTCCTCGCGCCGGGGCAAGGTCACCGCGCCGATGACGAGGGCGCCGGCCGCGATGGGCAGGTTGACGAGGAAGATCCACCGCCAGCCGAGGCTGTCGGTCAGCAGGCCACCGATGACGGGACCGAGCACGACCGCGATGCCGGCGGTCGTGCCGCGGACCGCGAACGCCGTGCCGCGCGCCGTGCCGGTGTAGCTCTGGCCGATCAGGGCGAGTGTGGTCGCGAACATCACCGCCCCGGCCAGCCCTTGGATGACCCGCGCCGTGATCAGGAACGTGACCGTCGTGGCGAGCCCGCAGCCCAGCGAGGCCATCGCGAACAGGCCGACGGCGGCCAGGAAAAGTGGCCGCCGGCCGTACCGGTCGGCGAGCGCACCCGCGGTGAGCTGCACGGCGGCCATGGCGATGGTGTAGGCGTTCATCACCCATTGCAAGGCGGTGATGTCACCGTCGAGGTCTCGCGCCATCGCCGGCAAGGCCACGGTCACCACAGTCGCGTCGAGCATCAGCATGAACACCGCCAACACGATCCCGACCAGGGGAAGCCAGCTCGCCTGTTTCCTCGTCTCGAGGTTTCCTGCCCGCACCGCCATCCGACACCCTCCCTATCATTGGTAGATGGAAGCTATCAGTGATAGGCGCTCCCTTGCAATGGTAGGCTGCTCGTGCGGATAAGGGGGTGCGATGGCTGCGCAGGGTTGGCGGTATCCATGGCCGGAGAAGGGCGACGGCGAGGCCCGGCTGGATCGCACGGAGATCGTCCGGGTGAGCCTGGAACTGCTGGACGCCGACGGGGTCGAGCAGTTCAGCACAAGGAAGCTGGCGGCCCGGCTCGGCATCAAGTCGCCGTCGCTGTACTGGCATGTGAAGGGCAAGGAAGAACTCTTCGCACTGGTGCTCGACCACGTCATCGGACAATGCGAGCTGCCGTCTCGCCGGGCGGGCTGGCGTCCCCAGCTCGACGCCATCGGGCACGGGCTGCGAACGGTGCTCATCGGGCATGCCGCCGCCCCGCAACTGCTGCTCGGTCGACCGATCTTCGGACCGAACGGTCTACGCCTTGCCGACCACGTCATCGGCGCGCTACGCGACCACGGTTTCACCGACAAGCTGGCCAGCTACGGCTACATCGTCTTCCTCAACTACGTCGTCGGCTTTGCCAGCCAGGAGACCGCCTTCGGCAAAGGGCCCGGCGGGCGAGAACGCCTCGATCAGGTCGAGTCCTTCCTTGGCGCGCTACCCAAGGATCAGTTCCCGGATCTCACCGCCGTGGCCGGTGAACTCACCGCTGGGCGGTTCACGTCCCGGTTTGAGCTAGGTCTCGGCGCCATCCTCGACCGCCTGGAAAACGAGACAGATCGCAACTGATGAGAGCCCGGCGGTCGAGCACGCAGATGCCGGGTGCCGTCGGGGCGCCTTCGCTTGCGTTGGAGCGCGCTCGAAGCTCTACCGTCGGGGCCATGGACGTGAACGAGCAGTTGGCGGAGGCGTTGCGGCTCGCCGTCGACCCGCCGGGCGGAGTTTCCGTCGAGGCACTGCAGGACCTGGTTCTCGACGATCAGTCCCGGCAGTGGGACATCGCGACGGCGGCCCAGCATGTGGGGGTGAGCCCGCACACGTTGCGATACTACGAGCGGGCCGGACTGGTCACGGTGCCGCGCAATCCGGCCGGGCACCGGGTCTACGGCGCCCCAGCGATCCGGCGCCTGGTGTTCCTGACCCGGATGCGCACCTCCGGGATGCCGATCAGCGACCTGCGTCAGTACGTCGACCTCGTCGACCGCGGTGACGTCACCATTCCCGACCGCCTCGACCTGCTGATGGAGCACCGCGACACGCTGCGGGCCCAGCTTGCCCAGATCCAGCTGGCCCTGGCTGCCACCGAATACAAGATCGCGACGTACGGAGGATCGGCCCAACCATGAGCACCGCACAGCACGACGTCACCAGCACCGGCAACCTCGATCGGCGTCGCCATGGCCTCGACGTCCTCGCCAAGATTGACGGCCACGCCGGAACCGCGGTGATCGACTCGCTCGCCGAGGTCTCACCCGCGCTGGGCCACCACGTGGCGGCGTTCGCGTTCGGCGACATCTACGACCGGCCCGGCCTCGATGCCCGGTCCCGCCAACTGGTCACCATCGGCGTCCTGACCGCCCTCGGCGGGTGCGAACCCCAGCTCAAGGTCCACGTGGGCGCCGCACTCAACGTCGGCCTGACCCCGGACGAGATTGTCGAAGCCATGCTGCACGCGGCCGTCTATGCCGGTTTCCCGCGCGCCCTGAACGCCACCCTCGCCGCGAAAGAGGTCTTCGAAAGCCGCGGCGTACGCCCCTCCCCGGCGGCTTCACCGAGCTGACGCCAGCCCTCGGCACCAAGTTCACCCGTTCGTGCGGGCCGGTGGGTCCGGGCGCCGCGCTGGTTAGGATCGGGCGCACCCGTGACGGATGAGGGTTTGATGTGACCAGCGGTGCGCGGAAGAAGATGATCCGGCAACACCTGCCCGACGAGATCAGCAGTTTCGTCGGGCGGCGACGCGACATCATCGAGGTCAGGCGCGGATTCACGGTCGCCCGGCTGGTCACCGTGACCGGCATCGGCGGCGTCGGCAAGACCCGCGTCGCGGTCCGGGCCGCCCGCGCCGTCGCCCGGTTGTCGCCCGACGGCACCTGGCTGGTGCACCTGTCGGAGCTGGACGGCCCGACACCGGTCGCCGAGGTCGTGTCGCAGGCGCTCGGCATCCGGAATCAGTCGACGCGGCGGCACGCCGACCTGGTGGCCGAGTTCCTCCGTGCCAAGCGGCTGCTGCTCGTCCTCGACGCCTGTGAACGGCACGCGAGGGAGTGCGGCGAGCTCAGCGACCAGTTGCTGCGCGCCGCACCCGGCCTGCGCATCCTGGCCACCAGCCGGATGCCGCTGCACGTGCCCGGCGAACACGTCTACCCGCTGGCACCGCTGCCCGTCGACGCCCCGGGCGAGACGACGTCCGACGCCACCGAGCTGTTCCGGGCCCGCGCCGCGGCGATTCCCGGGGTCGAGCTGGACGACGGGGACCTGCACCAGGTCGCCGAGCTGTGCCGGCAGCTCGACGGAATCCCGCTGGCCATCGAGCTGGCGGCGGCACGCCTGTCGGTGCTCTCGACCCGGCAGATCACCGACCGGCTGGACCAGCGGTTCACCATGCTGGCCGCCTACCGCGCCGCCGTGCCGCGGCACCGCACGCTGCAGGCGGCCATCGACAGCAGCTACGAGCTGTGCCAGCGGGCTCAACAGCTGCTGTGGGCGCGGCTGAGCGTCTTCGCCGGGGAATTCGACCTGGCCGCGGTCGAGGCGGTCTGCGCGGGTGGCGACCTGACGGTCCTCGATGTGCTTCACCACCTGGGCGCGCTGGTCGAGCACTCGGTGGTCTCGCGCGTGGGCGGCGGCGCGGTCCGCCGGTTTCAGCTGCTGGACACGATCCGCGAGTACGGCGCCCAGCGACTCGATGAAATGGGCGAGGGTCAGGTGTACCGCCGCCGGTACTGCGACTACTACGCCGCGCTGGCGGTGCAGGCGGAGCAGGCCTGGGCCGGCCCGGACCAGCTCCAGTGGTTCGAGCGGCTCCGCGGCGAACAGAGCAACCTCCGGGCCGCGCTGGACACGTACCTCGACGACCCCGCGGCAGCGGCAGCCGGCGCGGATCTCGCCGCGAGCCTCTGGTTCTTCTGGATCGCCGGCGGGTTCCTGCGGGAGGGCCGGCGCTACCTGGAACAGGCGCTGATGCTGCACGGGCGGCCCGGCCGGGAACGCCGCCGGGCGCTCTGGGCGTGTGCCTTCATCGCCGGAACGCAGGGCGACCTGGACGCGGCCGAGGCCATGGCCGGGCAGTGCCTCGACGAGTCGGTCGAGGCCGCCGACGATCAGCTGCGGGCCTGCGCGCTGGAGACGCTGGGCATGGCGGCGGCCATCCGCGGCGATCTCGACGTCGCGGTCGACACGTTGAACGCCGCGCTCGTGCTGTTTCGCGGCCTGGCCCACTTCGACCTCGGCGTGCTGCGCACGATGCCGTGCCTGGGCATCACCCTCATCATGCGCGGAGACATCGACGACGCGCTGGCGCTGGCGCGGCGATCACACGATCTGTGCCAGGAACGCGGCGAACGCTGGCAGCGGTCCTACGTCGACTACCTGATGGCGCTGGCGCTGCGGGCCAAGGGCGAGCCCGAACGGGCATCGACGCACGTCCTCGCCGCGATCGAGGCCAAGCATCAGTTCCAGGACATCGTGGGTCTGGTGATGTGCGTCGAGCTGCTCGCCGGCCTGGCGGCCGATCGCGACGAGGGCGCCCGCTGCGCCCGGCTGCTCGGCGCGGCCCAGAGCCTCTGGCACAGGTTCGGGCTCCCGTCCTTCGGGTCGCCCTTCCATTCCGCGGAGCACCGGCAATGCGTGGAGCACGCCCGGCGCCTGCTCGGCGGGCCGAACTACACCAGGAACTTCCAGCTCGGCGAGGCACTCAACCTGCCGGAGATGATCGCGTACGCCCTCTGCCGCGTGCCCGTCGACTCCGTGCCGCCGACGGACGACGACCCGGTTCTCACCCGGCGCGAAAGCCAGGTCGCCGCGCTGATCGCCGAGGGACTGTCCAACCGTGAGATCGCCGACCGGCTCTTCATCGCCAAGCGCACCGTCGACTCGCACGTGGAACACATCCTCGAAAAACTCGGCTTCCGGTCGCGAACCCAGATCGCGGCCTGGTTGACGGTCGCTCCGCGCTGAGGCACGGGGCGCCGAATCTCGGTATGGGTATCCGTACGGCTCCCGTCGTCGGACGACGGCCCGGCGGGCAGAGTGGATTCGGTAGCGGTGTGCCTGCACAGAAGGGCAGTTCATGTCTGGAAAGATCAGCAGAGCGGTGTCGGTGGAACGCCTCCTGGGCGGCGAGTTGGCAGCCGCGGCCGAGAGAACGCTCGCCGATGTCCAGCTCAACGCGTCCGACCCGGCGGTTCTCGTACGGCTCGCGACCGCGCAGGTCCTGCTGGCGCTCTACTGGGAGCTGCGCCATCAGCGTCCGGAAACCCCCGCCGACCCGCCGGGGGCCGGCGACGACCCCGCCGCGGCGGACGACCCTTCGCTGGAATGGGTGTCAGCGCTGCTGTGCGCCCCGCCGGGCCTGGAGCATGACCCAGGCACGGGCGCGGATGTCCATCGGGCGGTCCGCTGATCGGGTGACATCGAAGCCGAGCGCCCGCCACGGCCCCTATGGTGAGCCGGTATCGCAGCCGTAGCCGGCACGCAACCGGACGCCGACGACGGTTGACCGTCGAGGGGGTGAGCGCTGCATGGACCACACCCGGGTGTCTCGCCACAACGGCGGCTACCGCAAGGTGGTCGTCGCCGTCAGCATCGGAAGCTTCATCGAGATCTACGACGCTGTGCTCTACGGCTACTTCGCCACGGTCCTGGCCGCCCAGTTCATGCCGGCGCAGGATCCGACGGCGGGGTTGCTCGCCACGTTCGCGATCTTCGCGATCGGGTTCCTGGTCAACCCGATCGGGGCGGTCATCTTCGGGCACCTCGGCGACCGGATCGGGCGCCGGCCGGCGCTGGCCGCCTCGCTGCTGCTGATGACGGTCGCCACGGTGTCCTTCGGCCTGCTGCCTACCTACGCGACGGTCGGTGTGCTCGCGCCCGTGCTGCTGCTGGTCTGCCGGATCATGCAGGGCCTGTCCGTCAGCGCCGAGATACCCGGAGCACAGCTGTTCATCATGGAATACGCGCCGCCGGGCCGGCAGGGCCGCACCGTCGCGATCAACAACGTGGCGGGCAACCTGGGTGGGGCCACCGCGGCGACCGTGGGGCTGGTGCTGGCCCGGCTGCTCCCGCCGGATCAGTTGGCCGGCTGGGGCTGGCGGGCGGCGTTCCTGGCCGCGGCGCCGCTCGGGCTGGTGGGGTGGTATCTGCGTACCCGCGTCCTGGACAGCGCGGCCTTCGTCGCCCTGGGCGCGCTGGCCCGGAAGGGGCGGGCTCCGCTGACCCGGGCGCTGGCCACCGCGAAGCGGGGGATGGTGGTGCTGGTGTGCTGGACCGCCGCGTCCGCCATCGGGGGATTTCTGCTGGCCGGCTTCCTGCCCAGCTACCTCGTCCGGGTCGCCGGGCTGACGCCGGCCGACGCCTTCACCGCGAACCTCGTCGCCATCCTGCTACAGGCCGGGTCCGCGCTGGCGGGCGGATATCTGGCCGACCGGTTCCCGCTGCGCCGGGTGGCGATCGCGATCATGGCCGGCATCGCCGTCACCGTCGTACCCGGCTTCCTGCTCATCACCACGACGCACACCCTGACCGGTGCGCTGGTCGGTCAGGGTGTGTGGGCGATCTTCATCGGGGCGAGCTACTCGGTGGGCGCCGTCCTCGCCATCAGGATGTTCCCGGCGGCCATCCGCTTCACCGCCCTCGCGGTCTCCTTCAACGTCGGCATCACGCTCTTCGGCAGCACCGCGCCGTACGTGTCCACCTGGCTGGTGGCCGCCACCGCCAGCTCCCTCTCGCCGGCCGTCTACCTGGCCGTCGCCGCGGTCGGCGGCCTGCTGGCGGTCGCCGTCGGCCTGCCCGCCCACCGCGACGAACCCGGCGCACCCCTCGATGCGGATGATCCCGGGTCCGTCGCGCTGGCCGATCGGGAATCGACGCAGGCCTGACAGCTGCGCCGCTCAGTCCTTGCGCACGACCACGGGCGTGGACAGCACCCGCTCCGCGCCCGCCTCGCGCGTCGTTCCGGTGAGCCGGAACGATGCCTGGCACGGCAGGTCGGCGGCGGAGCGGCCCACGTGGAGCTGGATCTCGCCCGGTTCGACGACGCGCCGCAGGCCCGGGCCGATGAAGCTGGTGCGGTCGGCGTGCAGGGTGAACTCGACCGTCGCCGCCTCCCCGGCGGCGAGCGGCACCCGGGCGAAGCCGGCGAGCTGCAGCAGGGGCCGCGTCACCGGCGCCTCGACGTCGTGCAGATAGAGCTGGACGACCTCGGCGCCGTCGCGTGGCCCGGTGTTGCGGACCCGCACCGTGACGGTGAGGGAGCCGTCCGTGGGCACCTCCGTGCTGCTCAGGCGCAGCTCGTCGTACTGGAAGGACGTGTACGACAGCCCGTGGCCGAACGGGAAGAGCGGCGTCGGATCGAGGTTGCTGACCCCCTGGCTGTTGGCGCCGAGCGGCGGTTGCAGGTAGGTGCCGGGCTGCCCGCCCGCGAGCCGGGGAACCTGGACCGGCAGCCGCCCGCTGGGGTTGATCCGGCCGGAGAGCACGCCGGCGATCGCTTCGCCGCCCTCCTCCCCGGGCATGAACGCCTGCACGAGCGCCGCCGCCCCGGTGTACTCGCCCAGGGCGTAGGGGCGACCGGAGACGACCACGAGGACGACCGGGGTCCCGCTGGCCAGCAGGGCCAGGACCAGCTCGTGTTGCACCCCCGGCAATGCCAGGTCGGGCACGTCGCACCCCTCGCCGGAGGTGCCCCGGCCGAACAGGCCGGCGCGGTCACCGACCACCGCGACGACCAGATCGGACTCCCGCGCGGCCGCGGCGGCCGGCCCGATCCCGGACCGGTCCTCGTCGCGCACCGGGCAGCCCTCGTGCAAGGCCAGCTCGGCGGCGGGGAACTCCTGCCGCAGAGCGGTGAACAGGGAGTCCGCGGCCACGCCGAGGCCGAGCTCCGGATGGTCGACGAGCACGTGGTTGGGGTAGGAGTAGCAGCCCATGAAGGCCTGCGGGTCGTCCGCGCAGGGGCCGACGACCGCGATGCGGCGGGGCGGGGCGATCGGCAGCACGCCGTCGTTGGCGAGCAGCGTGACGGAGCTCCGCGCGATCTCCCGGGCGATCCCCCGATTTCGCGGCGAGTCCAGGTCGATGTTCTCGCCGGCCGCGACCGCGCCCTCCGGCGTCCAATCGGCATCGAGGAGACCGAGCTCGGCCTTCTGCCGCAGCACCCGGCGGAGGGAACGGTCGACCAACTTCTCCGGTACGCGGTCGAGCAGTTCCTCGCCGTAGCAGAGGGCGTCGGGCAGCTCGACGTCGATGCCGGCGGCCAGGGCCAGGGCGCCGGCCGCCGGGTAGTCTCCGGCGACCCGGTGCATGGTGTTCAGGAACGCCACGGACCAGTAGTCGGAGACGACCACCCCGTCGAAGTCCCATTCGTCCCGCAGGACGTCGGTCAGCATGGCCGGGTTGGCGGCGACGGGCACGCCGTCGATCTCGGCGTACGAATTCATGACCGAGCGGGCCCCACCCTCGCGGATCGCCGTCTCGAACGGCGGCAGGATGATCTCCCGCAGCTCGCGCGGTCCCATCGACACCGGCGCGTGGTTGCGGGCGGCCCGGGAGGCGGAGTAGCCGGCGAAGTGCTTGAGGGTGGCGACGATGCCCTGCCGCTCCAGCCCGCGCACGTAGGCGGCGCCCAGCACGCCGACGAGATACGGGTCCTCCCCCATGGTCTCCTCGACCCGGCCCCACCGGTAGTCGCGGACCACATCGAGGACCGGCGACAGGCCCTGGTGCACGCCGACCGCCCGCATGTCCGACCCGATGGCTCCCGCCATCCGTTCGATCAGGCCGGGATCGAACGTGGCGGCCCAGGCCAGCGAGGTGGGATAGACCGTGGCGTGCAGGGTGGTGAATCCGGTGAGGCACTCCTCGTGCACCATCGCCGGAACGCCCAGCCGGCTGGCGGCGATCACCCGGCGTTGCAGCTCGACCGAGCGGGCCCGGCCTTGTTCCGCCGTCACCGGCGCCGTACCGAAAATGCGGGTGAGATGCCCGATGCCGTGCCTGACCGCGTCGTCGAAGTCGCGGGTGCTGGCCGCGAAGACGTCCTGCATCGGGGCGACCGCGCCGCTGCCGTCGAAGCCGAAGCCGAGCCACACGCTGCCCAGCTGGGCCACCTTCTCGGCGGGTGTCATCGCGGTGAGCAGAGCCTCGACGCGTTCGTCGAGCGGCAGCCGCCGGTCGGTCCAGCGCCGGGCGGCATCGGGCGCGGGCGGCGGTTCGGGCGCGGTGGCCATGCGTGTCCTCCAGAGGGGATGGTGGGGATGCCGGTCCTACTTGCCGAAGCCGGCGGTGAGACCGCTGAGGAGCTGGCGCCGCCCGATCGCGTACATGATCACGATCGGCAGCGTGGTGAGGGTGACCGAGGCGGCGATGGCCGGCACGTTCACGCCGAACTGGCCCTGGAAGTCCCAGAGCGCGAGCGGGATGGTGCGCTGTTCTGGGCTCTGGGTGAGCACCAGCGGCAGCAGGAAGCCGTTCCAGATGCCGAGGGCGTTGTAGATCGTCACGGTGACCAGGGCGGGCCGGGTGAGCGGGAAGGCGAGCCGCCACAGGGTGCCCCACTCGGTGGCGCCGTCCATCCGCATCGATTCGAAGAGCTCCTTCGGGACGTCACGGATGAAGTTGGCGAGCACCAGCACCGACAGCGGGATGGCGAACGCGATCGACGGCAGGATGATGGCCGCGAGCGTGTCGTACATCTGGAGCCGGATGATGATCAGATAGACCGGGATGATCACCGCCTGCAGCGGGATCGCCAGGCCCATCAGGAACACCGCGTTCATGCCCTTGAGCAGCCGGCTGCCGGCGCCGCGGACGATCGCGTAGGCCGCCATGAAGGAGATGGCGACCGCCGGGACGATGGCGCCGGCGGTGACGATGACGCTGTTGAGGAAGTACCGGGCGAAGTCGGACTCGATAACCAGCCGGTAGCTGTCGAACGTCGGGTCCGCCGGCGGCTTGAGTGGGTTGGTGACGAAGTAGTTCCCCTGGGTCTTCAGGCTCGTGATGACGATCCAGTAGATCGGCAGCATCACCAGGAACAGCCAGAGGAAGCCGAAGCCGCCGCCGGCCCAGTTGTAGCGCAACGCCCGCCGGACAGTGGATGGCGGCCGGACGGCCGGGGCCGGCACCGCCGGAGAGATGGTCGCCATGTCAGGCCCCTTCCAGCTGGCTCTCGTCGGCCCTGCCGCCGAGGCGCCGCAACACCATGGCCAGCAGCAGCCCGACCAGGACGATGATGACCGCGATCGCGCTGGCCGGGCCCATCAGGTTGGCCTGGAAGCCCTTCTGGTACATCTCCAGGGCCAGCGCCCGGGTCGCGTCGCCCGGCCCGCCCGCGGTCAGCACGAAGATCAGGTCGAAGAAGGTCAGCGAGCCGACCACCATCAGCGTCGAGGACGTGATGATCGTGTACTTGAGCTGTGGCAGCGTGATGCTGAAGAACTGGCGGACCCGGCCGGCGCCGTCGATCTGCGCGGCCTCGTACATCGAGGCCGGGATCTGCCGGACGCCGCCCTGGTAGATCAGCGAGTGGAACGGGATGAACTGCCAGGAGACCACGAAGATCAGCACACCCATGGCGAGCGTGGCGTCGCCCAGCCAGTCCTGGTTGAGGACGTCGAGGCCGAGGCCCGTACCGATGCCGAAGTTGGGGTCGAGCAGCGCCTTGTAGGTGATCGAGATGGCGGCCGAGCTGAGCAGCAGGGGGATGAAGTAGAGCACCGCGAGGACGCCCCGGTAGCGCTTGTGCGCGGCCAGGAAGACGCCGATCAGGATGGAGACCGGGGTCTGCACGAGCCAGGACAACGCCATGATCAGGAACGTGACCCAGAGGGCGTGCGGCAGTCCGGGGTCGGAGAGCGTCGCCTTCCAGCTGGTCAGCCCGGAAGGCGTGATCCCGCCGATGCCGTCCCAGGTGGTGAAGCTCAGCGCGAGCACGCCGAGCAGCGGGACGACGCCGAACGCGAGGAACATCAGGAACGCGGGGAGGGCCATCCACACGACGGGGCCGCTCGGGCGGCCGCTGGTGGTGGTCGGCCGGTGCGCCCCGGCGACAGGCGGCGCGAGCGTGGTCATTTTCCGATGACCCCGTTCATGCTGTCGACCCACTGCTGCGGGCCGATCTGCAGCTGGAACAACTTGGCGATGTTGTCCAGCAGCGTCTCGGCCGCGGTCGGGCTGAGCGCCTGGTCCCAGGACTGTGCGAAGGTCTTGGCACCCGCCGAGGTGTCGTAGACGAACTTGAGGAACTCGGCGTCCGGAGAGCTGCCGAGCTGGGCGTCGCTGCCCTTGATGATCGGCACACCACCCGACTTGATCCAGCCCTTGACCTCCTCGTCGTCGACGAGGGTGGTCGAGAAGAACTTCTTGGCGGTCTCCTTCGCCTCGGCGGTCGCCTTCGACGAGATCGACAGGTACTGCCCTGGGTTGCCGACCGTGTTGGCCGGGTCGCCCTTGCCGCCCTCGACCGGCGGGAAGTTCATGTAGCCGAGCCCGCCACTTTTGACGAAGTTGCCGCCCGCGCTCTGCTGGATGCCGTACGACCAGGAGCCGTGCACCATCATCGCGGCCTTGCCGGTGTAGAGCAGGGCCTGGTCGGCGTTCGAGTCGGCGGTGATCGACGAGAAGCCCTTGACGAACCCGTTCGCCTTCACCAGATCCTGCACCTGGGTGAGCATGGTCAGCACCGCCGGGTCCGACCACGCGTCCTTCTCGCCGGCGAAGACCCGGTTGAACACGTCGGAGCCGGCGGTACGGTCGAGCAGGAACTCCAGCCACATCATGTTGGTCCAGCGGGACTGCCCGCCGAGCGAGAACGGCGCGATGCCGGCACTGTTGAACTTCGGCACCAGGGCCATGATCTCGCCCCAGGACTGCGGCGGCTGCACGCCGACCTTCTCGAAGACCTTCTTGTTGTAGAACAGCACGATCGGCTGCACGGTCTCGATCGGCATCGCGTAGATCTTGCCGCCCACCGTCGCGGCGCCGAACGAGGACGGGAAGATCTTGTCCTTGACCGCCGCGTTCTCGCCGAACCAGCCGGTCAGGTCCTCGACCTGGCCGCCGTCGACGTAGCTCTTCAGGCCACCGCCGCCCCAGCCCCAGATCATCGTCGGGCCCTGGCCGGCGCCGAGTGCCGTCTTGATCTTCTGCTTGTAGGCGTCGTTCGCGAAGAACGTCGGCGTGATCTTGCTGCTCGGGTTGGCGTCGTTGAACCGCTTGACCGCGGCCTGCCGGATCGGCTCGCCGGGCTCGCCGCTCAGCGACCAGTACGTCGCCGACCCGGCGGCACCGCCCCCACTGCTGCCGCTGCCGCTGGGACCGGAGCTGCCGCAGGCGGCCAGCGCCGCGGCGGCTCCGGCGCCGACACCGAGGCCCAGGAAATTACGACGGGAGATCGTCATGTTTTCTCCACACTCGAGACCCGCGGGCTCAGGCCGGCGGGTCGCTGTTCGTCGGGAAGCCGCCATCGGCGGCCTCCGCGTGCTGCGGTCGGAGACGAGTCGAGGACGACACCGTTAACGTAAGGTTTCGAAACATCGCGTGTCAACAGTCCGATCGAAGATGCCGGAAATTCAGCATCCGACAGTGCGCCTCGCTACAGAGATGGCCTTGAGCTGGAAAAAGTCCGACCGTATCCATCTTCTGCGCTTCGAAAGTTTTCGAACGAGTCGGCTGCGGGGCGTCCAGGGTCAGCCCCGAGGGCCGGGCGTGGGTTAGTCGTACCTGGCGGCGAGGAACGCCGCGTCACACCGCCGCGGTGGACTTGCGGATCACGAGCTGCGTGGCCAGCTCGATGCGCGGCGAGCTGAGCTGCTCGCCGGCGATCAGCCGCAGCAGCCGGCGCATGGCGATGTGGCCCATCTCGGCGAACGGCTGCCGCACCGTGGTCAGGGGCGGCGCGGACCACTGCGCCGCGAGCATGTCGTCGAATCCCACGACGCTCAGCTCCTCGGGCACCCGCAGACCCAGGGTGCGTGCCGCCTCGATCGCACCGAGGGCCTGAGCGTCGTTCGACGCGAACAGCGCCGTCGGGCGCCCCGGCAGCGTCAGCAACTCGGCCGCGGCCGTGAACCCGGCATCGAAGGTGAACTCCCCGGCGCGCATGAGCTCGGGGTCGACGGTCAGCCCGCCCTGAGACAGCGCGGCATGGTAGCCGTGCAGGCGCGCGATGCTGACCATGGCCTCCGGCGGGCCCTCGATGAAGCCGATGCGCCGGTGCCCCAGGCCGACCAGGTGTGCCGTCGCCTCCATGCCACCGTTGAAGTTCGTGGCACCGACGCTCGGCAGCCCCGGATTCGGGATGTTCACCGGATCGATGGTCACGACCGGGATGTCCTGCTCGACGAAATGCCGCCACTGCTGCGGGGTGATGCTCGACGTCACGACGATCATGCCCTCGCGCTGCGCGTGCGCCGTCCGGCGCGCCCATGCCGCACCCAGCGGGTCGTCCGGCACGAAGCCGACGACGACATCGACGTCCTCGACGGTGGCCGCCTCGATCACGCCCCGGACGATCTCAAGATTGTTGGGCGTCTGCATGGCGTCGAAGACAAGATCCACCGTACGAACCGTCGACTGCGCGCCGCCTGGGCCCCGGGCGACGTAGCCGTGCTGGGCCAGGAGCGCGCCGATCCGGGCGCGGGTCTCCGGCGCCACGTCGGTGCGGCCGTTGACGACCTTCGAGACGGTCGGCACCGAGACACCGGCCTCGCGGGCGACAGCGGCCAGCGTCGCCCGTCGATCGGAACCTTCCCGGCCCACCGTGGACCCCTTCCCGTGGTGCTCGAAAGAAGTATCGCAACCTTGCGAGGCAGCCGTCAAAGCCGGGTATTTCCGGACGTACGACAATAGGGGCGACCGGTGTCGGCCGGCCGCCCCTATTACGATGTTTCCGAGCGGATCAAGGGCTGGAACAGCTCACGGCGCCCGGTACGGCGGAGGAGTCGCCGTTCGCGACGTACCCGAAGGTGGTGGCGCCGCTGGCCGGGACCGAGCCGTTGTACGCCGCGTTCCGCACGCTGATCGCCCCGCTGCTACCGCTGTTCACACCGTTCCACAGGTTGCTGATGCTCTGCCCGCTGCCCAGTGTCAGGCGCACGGTCCACCCGGAGAGCGGGGCCGTGGCGTCGTTGCGGACCGTCACCTCGGCCTGGAACCCGCCTCCCCAACTGTTGACCACCCGATAGGCCGCACTGCACCCGCCCGACGGCGGGGTGCTCGTGGGCGGCGTACTGGTGGGCGGTGTGGAAGTGGGTGGGGTGTCATCGGTGATGCTGCGCGGGACCGACCGCAGCGCGTTGTACCAGACGGTGGCCATCTTGCTGTAGCCGCCGGCGTTGGGGTGCACGCCGTCGGCCAGATCGGCGAGGGTCAGCGCCGGGTACATGTCCACCAGGTGCACCCGCCGGCCGGCATTGACCTTGCTCTGCACGATCCCGGGTATCGCCGCGTTGAAGGTGCGCACCTGGGAGTCGGCGCCCGACAGCGGGATGATCGTCGACACGAAGACCTCGGCGTCGGGCGCGGTGGCGGTGATGGTGTCTAGCAAAGTGGACAGCCGCTGCGGCGCCCCGGCCGAGGCGCTGAACATGTCGTTGGTGCCGATGTGCAGCAGCACGGTGCGCGGGGTCGTGGCCCGCAGCCAGTTCACCGCGTTGGCGTCGATCTGCGCGATCGTCCATCCCGAGTGTCCCTCGTGGTCGTGGTCGCCGAGGCCGGCCGGGCCGTTGAACTGGGAACCGACGAAGTCGATCCGGTACCCGCCGGCCACGAGCTTCTGCCACAGGTCGACCCGGTAGCCCCCGGGCACGTTGAAACCGTCGGTGATCGAGTCGCCCAGCGGCATGACGCGCACGCCGCCGTTCGACTCGGCACTGGCCGGGCCGACGGCGAGCATCGTCCCGGCGACGGCCACCACCGTGACCGCCGCCGCGGCGAGCAGGCGGCTCAGCTTCCGCATGGGATTCCTCCTGGTGGACACCTACGTCACCGTGCAGGCGGTGCCGTTGAGCGTGAAGGCGGTCGGCTTGCCGGTGTTGCCGGTGTGGGTGGCCTGGAAGCCGATGCCGACCGAGGCGTTCGGGCCGATGGCGGCGTTGTAGGAGACGTTCCGGGCGGTCACCGCCCCGCTGGACGGGGAGTACGTCCCGTTCCACCCCGACGTGATGGTCTGTCCACTGGGGAGAGTGAAGGCCAGGCTCCAGCCGTTGATCGCCGTGCCGCTGGTGTTGGCGATGGTGATCGCGGCGGTCAGCCCGGTGTTCCACGCGTTGACGGTGTAGCCGACGCTGCAGCCACCGGCCGGCGGCGGGGTAGTGGGCGGTGTCGTCGTGGGCGGTGTCGTCGTGGGCGGCGCGGTGGTGGGCGAGGTCGTGGGCGGAGTGGTGGTGTCCAGGCCGAAGAAGCGGATCACCTGGGCGGCGTCGACCGGCAGGTTGTGCGTCACGCCCTGC
>Ga0307516_10000437_pt1 | contig 54879 bp, 46 predicted proteins | sample 19_EM_MG_FD_203310 | JGI IMG/M metagenome (GOLD analysis project Ga0307516, IMG submission 203310) | Populus trichocarpa ectomycorrhiza microbial communities from riparian zone in the Pacific Northwest, United States - 19_EM | ecosystem: Host-associated > Plants > Roots > Unclassified | place...
CTCATGGCCGCAATGCGGGCCTGAGCCGCGCGGGCTTCCTCACGCCGCCGACCCAAGCCGCGCGATCAGAACCCATCCCCCGTCAGACGCATCGTCGAACACGCGACCGCGTTCTCACACAGCCTCTACCCGATCCCAAACAGACAAGGGGGTTACGGCCACGGCGTCTGCGGCTTTCAACCCCTTCCGTCTCGCGGCTGCGCCGCGACCCACCTCCTCCTGTGGGGGAGGATCCGGAAGCCTTGGCGCGGCGGAGAGATTGACCTTTACCGCCCCCGCCGTGTGTATACAATGATTGCGGGCGGTGTTCCCCGCGAGCGCGCCAACCCGAAAATCTCGACATGGACGCAGCAATGAGCCCTTCAGCACAGACCTCGAACCCGACCGGGCGGCGCTTCGAGGGGCTCGTCGCGCTGGTGACGGGAAGCGCCTGGGGCATGGGCCTCAACCACGCCCAGCGGTTCGCCGCCGAGGGCGCGAAGCTCGTCATGTGCGACATCCTCGGCGACAAGGTGAAGGACGCGGCGGCCACGCTTCCGGACGCCATTGCCGTGACGTGCGACATCTCGAAGGCCGACGACGTGGCGCGCGTCGCGGACACTGCCCTGAGCAAGTACGGCCGGATCGACATCCTGGTGAACAACGGCGGCGGTGCGATCTATCCGGCCAAGGCGATCGTCGACCAGACCGAGGAAGAGTTCGACCGGATCGTCAACATCAACCTCAAGGGAACCTGGCTCTTCAGCCGCGCGGTGTTCCCGAGCATGCGCGAGACCGGCCGGGGCAAGATCGTCAACATCGTCAGTACCGGCGCCCTGCGCTCGACTCCGGGCCGCGGGCTCTACGGCGCCGCCAAGGGCGGCGTCATGAGCCTTACCTACACCATGGCCGGGGAGTTCGGCCTTCACGGTATCAACGTCAACGGGATCGCGCCCGCCCTCACCAACATCCCGCATGAGAAGATCACCTATTCCCAGGCGGAGTATGAGGTCATGAAGGCCGTCGCCATGAAGAACCAGCCCATTAAGCGCGTCGTCGAGATGGACGACATCAGCGATCTGGTCCTGTTCCTCTCTTCAAGGCAGAGCGACATGATCAGCGGCCAGGTCATCCCGGTGACCGGCGGCGGTTTCTGAATTTTCACCTCGGCGACGGCCTTGGGCGCGGACGTCATATCTGGAGACTGGCGATAGTGGCATTGGACGAAGCGGCGCTCGATCGGCTGTTCCAGACGGCGCGGACGCACAACAGCTGGCAGCACCGGCCGGTCACGGACAAGGACGTCCGGCGGATCTACGAGCTCTGCAAGTGGGGGCCGACGACAGCCAACACCAATCCCGCGCGGTTCGTATTCATCCGCTCCAAGCCGGCCAAGGAGCGGCTGCGTCCGCACCTGGCCGCCGGCAATGTCGACAAGACCATGGCCGCGCCCTGCACGGTCATCGTCGCCTGGGACGCCCACTTCTACGACAAGCTGCCCCAGCTCTTCCCGGGCCGTGACCTGCGGGCGGGCTATGTGGGCAAGGACGCGCACGTCGCGGAGACCGCGTTCCGCAATTCCAGCCTGCAAGGCGCCTACATGATGCTGGCGGCCAGGGCCCTGGGCTTCGACTGCGGGCCGATGTCGGGCTTCGACAAGGCGGGCGTCGACCAGGAATTCTTCGTGGAGGAAGGCTGGAAGTCCAACCTGCTCTGCAACATCGGCTACGGGGTCGAAAAGGACCTCTTCCCGCGCAATCCGCGCCTGGCCTTCGATGAGGCGTGCCTCGACCTCTAGGGCCCCGGCGCCGGACGTAACAAGTCTAAGGGAGCGAGCCATGGGCGCCGGCAAGCATGTGGAGTTCTGGACCGGCACGTCGGGCTCGCACACCAGCGACCCGTTCGTCCTGGCCAAGGCCGCCCAGCGCCTGGAGGCCGACGGCTGGGACGGAGCCACCGTCATCGACACCCATTGCATCGCCGTGGAGGCCTTCACGAGCCTGGCCTTGGTCGCCCAGGCGACCAGCCGGCTGCGCCTGGCCACCGGCGTCTCCAACCCCACCACCCGCCACCCCTCGGTGCTGGCCAGCGCCGCGGCGACGATCCAGGCGATCTCGGGCGGCCGCTTCGTGCTGGGCGTTGGCCGCGGGGACTCGGCGCTTGCCTATCTCGGCGCCTCGCCGACCCCGGTGCCGGAGTTCGAGCGGCGGATCGGCATGCTGCAGGCCTATCTGCGGGGCGAGTTCACCCCGCTCGAGGTGGCGGCCGGCGCCTTGAGCGGCGCCGAGGCCGGCTATGAGAAGCTCGCTATCGGGGCCCGCCTGCCGGGAAGCTGGCTGAAATGGCTGCCTGAGGACCAAGCGAAGGTCCCGCTGGAGATCGTGGCCACCGGGCCGAAGGTGATCGAGATCGCCGTCCGCCACGCCGACTACATCACCTTCGCCGTCGGCGCTGATCCGAAGCGGCTGGGCTGGGCCCTGGAGACGGCCCGGGCGGCGGCCGAAAAGCACGGGCGCGACCCGGCGAGCATCCGGTTCGGGGCCATCCTGAACCTGCATACGCACACCGACATCGCCAAGTCCCGCGAGCTGGCCCAGCCGGGCGTGGCTTCAGGGGCCCGCTTCTCGGTCATGCACAAGAAGGTCGTGGGTCCGGCCGACGACCATCAGCGGGAGATCTTCCGAAAGGTCGGCGAGGTCTATGACATGGCCCATCACGGCGTGGGCGGGGCCCAGGCCAGCGTCATGGACCCCGAGTTCATCGACGCCTTCGCCCTGGTCGGCCCGCCCGCCCGCTGCGCCGAACGGATCGCCGAGATCGTCTCGCTGGGCGTCGAACGCCTGTGGCTGGGCACGGCGCTCACCCGCAGCGCGCTGGGCGAGGAGAGCTACGAGATGTCGGTGCGCGAGGTCCTGCCGGCGGTCCGCAAGTCGTTCGGATAGCCGGCCCTCCGGGCGGGGCTTGCGCGCCGGCGCGCCCTAACCCATTCTGCCTTATGTATACAATGGTTCGAGGCGCGGACGTCTCGGAGAAGGTCAGGTAGCGATCCGATGAATTCCAGCAAGCCGTTCGGCAGCCCCCAGGCGTTTCGCCCGGATTTCGTGCCGGCCGACACTTTTCGCGGCGGGGACGTGCTGGCCCTGGAGAAGGAGCGCCTGTGGCCGCGGATCTGGCAGAAGGCCTGCCGGGAGGAGGAGCTGACCACCGTCGGCGCCTTCGTGAACTACGTGATCATGGACGACTCGATCCTGATCGTGCGCACGGGAGCGGGCCCCGACGACCTCGTCGCCTATTACAACGTCTGCCAGCATCGCGGCCGGCGGCTCAAGATGGAGCCCAGGGGCCAGATCGGCCACGCCATCACCTGTCGCTTCCACGGCTGGCGGTGGACCCGCGAGGGCGAGCTCGACTACGTCCATATGGGCGAGGACTGGGAAGGCTGTCCGGAGATGACAGCCAAGGACCTAGCGCTTCCGAAGGTGAAGCTCGCCCGCTGGGGCGGCTGGATCTGGCTCAATCAGGATGAGAACGCCGAGTCCCTGGAGAGCTTCCTGGGCGAGGTGATCCCGGCGCTTGACCCCTTCGAGCCGGAGAACATGCGGGCGCTGTGGTGGAAGACCATCATCATGCCCGTGAACTGGAAGATCGTGATCGAGGCCTTCGACGAGGCCTACCACGTGTTCGCGACCCATACCGGCGGGGTGAACTACCGCAGCATGGGCAACATCTGCGAAGTACACGGCCTTCACAGCCTGTTCCGGACCGCGGGGGGACCGGCGCAGCTGACCGAATACAGGACGACGCGCGGGCCCTGGAAGAAGGCCGAGACAATCGCCGAGCTTCTTTACGCCTATGACCTGCACACCTACCGGGCGCTCGGGGCCATGATCCTGGAGCCGGGGATGGCCGCCGTCGAGCGGTTGAGGGATCTGCCGGCGGATACGCCCATCCTCGAACTGCTCGACAAGCGCTGGGAGTATTTTCACGAGGAGTTCGCCAAGCGCGGCATCGCCTGGCCGAAGAACCTGACGCGGGAAGCCGTCGCCCGGGCGGGGACCGACTGGCACATCTTCCCCAACAGCATCATCCTGCCCACGGTGGACGGGGCGATCTGGTACCGGATGCGCCCGAACGGCGACAATCCCGACAGCTGCATCGTCGACATCTGGTCCTTCGGCCGCTTCCCGCCCGGCGAGGAGCCCAAGGTCGAGCAGGAGATCTATGAGAGCCTGGAGGCCTTCAAGGGCCAGTGCGAGTTCCTCGAGGAGGACTTCCTGAACCTGGAGGCCGTGAATCTCGGCGTGAAATCACGCGGCTGGCGCGGCGCGCGGACCAATCCGAAGCAGGAGGTCCCGGTCAATCACTTCCGCAAGATGTTGACCGAGTTCCTGAACACGCCCCCCGAGGGCGAGTGAGCTCCGGCGAGGGCGGCCCATGCCCAGCCTGAGGGTGGTCGGGCGCGACGGCGCCGAGCGTGTGATCGCGGGCGCGGCCGGCGCCTCGGTGATGCAGGCGATCAGCGACGCCGGCGTCACGGACCTGTTCGCGATCTGCGGCGGCTGCTGCATCTGCGCGACCTGCCATGTGTATGTGGACGCCGACGACGCCCTGCGCCTGCCGCCCCTGTCCGACGAGGAGCGCGACCTGCTGGGCGCGCTCGACAACCGCCGGCCGACCTCGCGCCTTTCCTGTCAGCTCTCCCTGGGGCCGGAGGCGGACGGGATGCGGGTGACGATCGCGCCGGAGCTTTAGGTCGGTTCGAGCACCACGACGGGAATCTCCCGGTCGCCGGCCGCCGCCTGGTAGTCGTCATAGGGCGGATAGGCCCGCCGCATCACGTCCCAGAGCCGCACGCGCTCTTCGCCCTTCGCGGTGCGGGCGCGCGCCTTGAAGCGCGCCTTGCCGGCCTGGACCTCCACGTCGGGGTTGGCGTCCAGGTTCTTGTACCAGAGGGGATTGTCCGCATAGCCGCCCTTGGAGGCGACGACCACGTAGTTCCCGTCCACCCCCTGGTAGTTCAGGGGCGTCACCTTGGGCTGGCCGGACTTGCGGCCGATCGTGGTGAGGAGCAGGGCCGGCACGGGCTCACTTATGCCCATGGCGCTCAGGTCCATGTAGTGGGCCTTCTCCGGGTCCGTCCGGTACTGGGCCAGGTGGACGTCGATGAAGGCGGGCTTCACCCAGGCTTCCGTTTCCGCCATTTGGGCCTCCCTAGGCTGATCCGAGGAGTCTAGCGCATCATGACGGCGTCATTGCGCCTGACTTTCCAGCTCGCTCCGTCGCGCACGAGAAGGGCCTTGCAGACCGCCATCACCTGGAACGCGCCGCCGTCCTTCCAGTTGGTGACCATGTTGTACAGGTGAGCGATCACCTCGTCGCGGCTCTCGCCATAGTCCAGATAGAGATTGGCGAAGGCGTGCCGCATCGCGCCGCCGGACAGGGCGAAGGAGGAGGCCGGGATCGCCTTGAGGGCCTCGCGCCCGACAAGCGGCTCCGGGCCGAAGCCGGTGAACACGCCGTCCTCGGTGAACAGGGCGACCCAGTCGTCGGCCCGATTCTCGTCCACCGCCCAGCAATAGCGGCCCCAGAAGTCGCTGATCGTGGCGAAGTCATCCGTCGAGACGCCCATGCGTCGGCTCCCTGTCTTGTTGTATACAAACACTGATGCGAGCGGGCGCGGATTGCAAGGACCGGCCCGAGGTCGTGTTACCTGCCCTTGAAGACCGCCGGCCGCTTGGCGAAGAACGCCTCGCGCGCCTCGGCGTGATCGGCCGTCTGGAAAAGCATGACCTGTCCATCGGCCTCGAGGGCGAATGTGGCCTCCAGGTCCATGGGGCCGCGCGCGAAGGCGGCCTTGACCAGGCCGACGACCAACGGGGGCGCCGCGGCGAGGGCATGCGCTTCCTTCAGCGCCGTCTCCAGCGGCTGATCGGCCAGGACGTCCACGATCCCAAGGGCGGCGGCGGCCTCTCCGGAGAAGGTGGCGGCCAGCATCATGATCTCCTTGGCCTTGCCCATGCCGACGCGCTGGGGGAGCGTCCAGAGCAGGGCCATGTCCGGCATCAGGCCGAGCCGCGCATAGGAGGCGCCGAAGGTCGCCTTGGGGTGGGCCACCACCTTGTCGCAGGCCAACGCCAGGGCCAGCCCCCCGCCCAGGGCGTGGCCCTCCACCGCCGCCACCACGGGTTTCTGGCCAGCCGCCAGCAGGCGGATGATCCGTTGCGCCAGGACGAGCCGGTGACGCCCGCCCGCCGGATCGTCCGACCGCATCGCCGCGATGTCCCCGCCGGCGCAGAACGCGCCCCCGGCGCCGGTCAGGACGATCGCCCGGCAGGTCTCGTCCAGCTGCAGGGCTTCCAGCACCTCGATGAGTTCGGGCCGCATCTCCACGGAAAGGGTGTTGCGCTTCTCCGGAAGATTGAGGGTCACGATCGTGACGACGCCGTCGCGCGCGGTCTCAACAAGTCTGGTCACGCCGGTTCTCCGCTCGCCTCAGCGCTGCAATATCGTGATGGCGCAGTTGCCGCCGGCGCCCAGCACGTGGGCCAGACCCACCTGGGCGCCGGCGACTTGGCGCGGTCCCCCCAGACCGCGCAACTGGGCGACGACCTCGACAATCTGGCCCAGGTGCGAGGCGCCCACCGGCTCGCCCTTGCTGATCAGGCCGCCGCTCATGTTTACGGGCATCGGCCCGCCGATCTCGGTCAGGCCGTCGTCGATCAGACGCCCGCCATCGCCCCGGGCGCAGAGGCCGAGGTCCTCGCACGCCTCGATCTCGCAGAAGGCGTCGGTGTCCTGGACTTCGAAGCAGTCGATGTCGCGTGGGCCAAGGCCGGCCTGCTCATAGGCCTTGCCGGCCGTCACCTCGGTGGGGCCGGGGTTGTTCGCCGTCGCGCTCATGCTGTCGGCCGGGCAGCGGAAGTCGGCGGAATAGCGCGCGATGGTGTGGGAGATGGCGGCGATGCGGATCGCCTTGCCCTGCGCCCCCAGCTGGCGGGCCCGCTCGGCCGAGGCCAGGACGACCGCGGCGGCGCCGTCGTTCGGGGCGCAGATCTCCAGGAGCCGGATGGGGTCGCAGACGAGCTGCGAGTTCAGGATCTCCTCGAGGCTGAACGCCTTCTGGTACATGGCGTAGGGGTTATGGACGCTGTTCTTGTGGTTCTTGACGGCGACCTTGGCGATCTGCGTCTCGGTGGTGCCGAAGTCGTGCATGTGGCGGGCCGCGCGGATCGCCCAATAGGCGGGGTTGACCGACGTCCCCAGCTGGATCTGCCAGGGGCTGTAGAGCATCGCCGGGTCCATGAACCCGCGGGGCATCTTCTCGCAGCCCAGCACCAGGGCCAGGTCCGCCTCGCCCGAGCGGATGGCCAGGACCGCCTGGCGCAGGGCCGCGCCGCCGCTGGCGCAGGCGGCCTCGATGTCGACGATCGGGATATCCGTGCCGCCCAGCCGGCGCAGGATGCGCGGTCCGGACGTCGCCGGCAGATACATGCGCGCCAGGAACGCCGCCTGGATCTGCGACCATTCCACGCCGGCGTCGCTGAGCGCCGCCGCCGCCGCCTGGGCGCCCATCTCCTCGTAGCCCTTGTCGAAGCGGCCGAAGGGATGGATCCCGGCGCCGATGATCATCACCTCAGACATCGGCCCCTCGCGTCGGCGCAAAGCTGAAGGCCACGACGTCCTCGTCCGGATCGCCCCGCAGATAGGGCTGGAATCGAAGCGCCATGCCGATCTCCAGCTCGCCCACCTCGCACTGGATCGGCGACAGCACCCGCACCCCTTCCGGCAGCTCGACCAGACCCAGCCCAAAGGGCGCGAAGGGCTGCGGCCCGCGATAGTCCCCCGGCGGGCGGTGGCGCACCACCGTGAAGCCCCAGAGCACGCCGCGGTCGCTGAGGGCCACCGGCTCGACGGTGTCGCGTCCGCAGTTGGGGCAAACCTGGGCTTCCCCGAACGCGGTCTCCCCGCAGGCTGAGCACCGGCAGCCGGCTAGCCTGACGGCGCCAAGATCGTCCAGCGGACCGGCCAGCAACCCGGCCCGCAAGGGGACCCGGGCTCTTGCTTCGTCGATGCTCTTCGTCATCCGTCACCTCGCATCGTCGGGATCGCATCGGCGACGCCTGGCCCGGCCGCCAGCCGGCCCCCATCGACGCTCAGGATCTGGCCGGTGAGGAAGCTCGCGTCGTCGGACAACAGGAAGCAAATGACGGCGGCCAGCTCCTCCGGGCGCCCGAGGCGTCCGAGCGGCGTGCGGCTGGTCAGGGCGTTGATCAGCGCCGGATCGCCGCCGATGTTGCGCATCACAGTCTCAGACGCCACGGTCCCGGGCGCCACCGCGTTCGCGCGGATGTTCTGGGGGCCGAACTGGACGGCGATGTTGCGGACGAGGGCCGCGACGGCCGCCTTGGAGGTGCCATAAGCCGACCTGCGCCGCTCGGCGTAGAGGGCCGCGCCGGACGAGACGTTGACGATCGCCCCGCCGCCGCGGGCGATCATCAGCGGGATCGCATGACGGCAGCTGCGCACGTAACCCATGATGTTGACGTCGTAGATCCGCGCCCAGACCTCCATCGGGGTGGAGACGACATCCAGGTCCTCGGGCGAGCCCAGGAAGGCGTTGTTGACCAGGAGATCGACGCCGCCGTGCGCCGCCGCCGCGTCGTCAAACATCGCCTTGAGCGAGGCCTCGTCCCTAAGGTCAGCCTGCACCGCCCAAGCCGCGCCGCCGGCCTCGACGATGCCCTGCGCCACCGACCGGGCGCCGTCGCCGTTAATGTCCATGACGATGGTGCGTGCGCCGTCCGCCGCGAGCCGCCGCGCCGTGGCTGCGCCGATGCCCTGGGCAGCGCCGCAGACCACCGCCACCTTGCCTTCGAACCGCGTTGTCATGTGGCCGCCGGAGCGCCCCTACTTTTTCGCAAGATGCTTCACGAACCAGTCGCGCGCCGCCGTGCTGGTCTCTTCATAGGCGTCGAAATAGACCACCCGGTGGTCGCCGCGGACGATGAGCAGCGACTTGGGCTCCCGGGCGCGCTGGAATGCGGCCAGTTCCTGGTCGGTGAAGGTCAGGGTGTCGGCGTCGGCGATGATCATCAGGAGCGGCGTCGGCGCGATCCGCTCGATGAAGGCCGCGGGTTCGTACTCCGCGTACATCTCCATGGTGTGCGTGGTGACGTGGGTGTCGAGGTTCACCGAGCACTCGGGCGGCATCTTCGTGAACATGTTGTCGTCGGACAGCGCCTTGATCATCGCCGGCTCGCCGCCGCGCAGGCGGTTCAGCCGGTCGGCGTCCCATCCCCGGCGCACCTCGTGGAAGCCGTCGGGCGTATAGCGGCGCAGGGCGTTCTCATGCCCGCTGATCGTCGGCACCTGGGATACGATGCACTTGATGCGGCGGTCCTGCCCGCCGATCGTCAGGACGTGGCCGCCGCCATAGCTGGTGCCCCAGACGCCGAGCCGCTCGGCGTCGACGTCGGCGCGGTCGGCCAGGAAGGTCAGGCCGTCCCGATAGGCGCGCTGCTGGGCGATCGGGTCGAGCTCGCCGCGCAAGGAGCCATCGCTGGCGCCGGAGCAGGGATAGTCGAAGGCCAGGACCATGAAGCCGGCCTTAGCGAACACGCCCGGATAGTCGTGGTGCAGGAAGCCTTCTTTGACCCCCGTGAAGCCGTGGCCGCAGACGATGGCCGGGTGGGGGCCCGGGCCCTCGGGATGATAGAGCCAGGCCCGGATCGTGTAGCCCTGGGACTGGTATTCGACGTCTTCTTTTTTCAAGGCTTCCTCTCTAGACGTGCGCTGGCGCGGGGGCGTCTTGCCGCTTCAGGCGGCTCGTGACGAACCGCCCGCCCTGCATCACCATCGCCAGATTGGCTGGGTCGCCCAGCAGCTTCATGTCCGCGACCGGGTCGCCGTCGACGACCAGCAGGTCGGCGAGCTTGCCCGGCGCGACGGTCCCGAATTCCTTGTCCTTGCGCATCATCTCGGCCCCGTTGCGGGTGGCCCAGGTGATCACGTCCATTGCAGGCTGGCCCAGAAGGTCGGTGTAGACGGCCAGCTCCTTGCCGTTGTCGCCGTGCGGCGTGAGCTTGTTGCCGAAGTCGTCGCCGGTGACGATCTTCACCCCGGCGGCCTGGGCCCGGGCGAGCTTGGCGGCGGCCTTGTCGAACGCGACCTTCAGCCGCTCGCCCGGATCGCCGGCGCCGGGCGGGACGTAGTATTGCGGCATCACCGTCGCCAGATAGAGGCTGGGCAGGATGAAGACGCCCTGCCTGGCGATCAGGTCGCAGGCCTCATCGTCGATCCCGTCGGCATGGTCGAGGATGTCCACGCCTGCCTTCAGGCAGGCCATGATCGCCGGCTTGGTGACCACGTGGGCGCGCACCAGCTTGCCCTTGTCGTGGGCGGCTCGCACGCAGGCTTCGATCTCGTCATACTCCATGTCCATGCCGCGGTCGGGCACGCCATGGCCGCCCTGCGGATAGATCTTGATGAAGTCGTTGCCTTCTTTGGCCTGCAGCCGGACCGCCCGGCGCATCTCGATCGGGCCGTCGGCGATCAGCGGCAGGCCGGTCATGCCGAGCTTCCACCAGGTGGGCTTCAGATCCATGCCGCCGGCGGTCGGCATGATGTCCTGCCCGCAGGCCATCAGGCGCGGACCCGGAATGGTCCCCTTGCGGATCAGGTCCTTGAGCACCCGGTCGATCTGGTGGAGCGAGCCGGCGCCGGCGGCGGCGGTGAAGCCGGCCTTTAGCGTCACCTCCGCGTTCTTGGCGGCCAGGATCGCCACCGCGGTCGGCGGCAGGTTCATGTCGACGCTGTTGAGATCGGCAGGGTCGTAGTTGGGGTAGCTCAGGTGCGCGTGGCCGGCGACCATGCCCGGCATCAGCGTCATGCCGCCGAGGCTGAAGACCGTGTCGCTCGCCTCTGGCGGCGGGACGGCGCCCGGCGCTCCGACCGCGAGGATCCGTTCGCCCTGCACGACCACCGTGGCGTCGCGGGCCGATCCGCCTGCGCCGTCCAAAACCCGTGCGCCCGTGAAAAACAGCCTGCCAATCATAGAGGAAACTTTGTATACATTGACCGATCGCCGTCAAGCCGACGGGCGCGCTGCCGTGCTGCTGCGGCCTTGGCCCGCCACTTTTTTCCGCGCAATGCGCCTAGGTGAAAGCCTGCGCTTGACCCCCTCCAGCATCATTGTACACAATGAGCGACGGAGCGAGCCGCATCGGGCGGCCGACCACGATTCCGATCTGCGGCGCCCCGCGCGGCGGAGGCGCCCGCCGCCAAGTTTCCCGAGGTGAGCATGCCGCAAGACTACGCAATCATGGTGGGGACTTCCGGCACCGGCGCCTGGCGCAGCACCGATGGGGGGAACCATTTCAACTGGGTCAACTGGCGGATGAACGGCCTGGCCTGCAACGACGTCGTCATTCGCCGGTTCTTTATCGACCCGTTCAATCCCAGGCACGTGATCGTCGCCACAGGCATATTCGACACCGGCATCCCGTATGTCGGCACGCGGTACGGCCTGCATGAGAGTGTCAACAGCGGCGCGAACTGGGTCCCGCTTCCGGCTTTCGAGGGGATCGAATGCTGGCGGGTGGCGTTCGATCCGACCCGCCAGGGCCGGTTCTTCGTGGGCACGCGCCCGGCGAACATCTATCTGACCGAGAACGCCGGCGCCTCCTTCGAGAAGCTCGACACTGGCATGCCCCAGGTCTGCCGCGGCATCGGCTTGCCCCGCACCACCGCCATCGCCCTGCATCCGGACAACCCCGACGTCATCTTCGTCAGCGTCGAGATCGGCGGCGTCTTCCGCAGCCTCGACGGGGGCAAGAGCTGGGAGCGGGTGATGCAGAACATTCGCGTGCCCCCGCCGGAGGGAAACCTCTACGGCGTCGACGGCCGCACGGACTGCCACTATGTGGGCTTCCTGCCCGGCGATCCGCTGCTGGTGATGGTCAGCACGCCCGACGGCCCCTTCGTCAGCGCCGACCTCGGGGAAAATTGGGAGAGCCAGCCGATCCCGTGGGTGTTTCCGCACCAGTACCACCGGGAATTCATCACCAAGCTGGATGATCCCAACACCATCTTCTACGGCGTCGGCGACGACACCGCCGGAAAGGCCGGCAGCCTGTTGCGCTCCAAGGACCGTGGCCGCAGCTGGGAGGAGGTGAAGCTTCCGGGCTCGCCGAACTCGACGGTCTATTCCTTCGCGCAGCACCCGGCGGACCCGAACCGCATCTATGCCTGCACCCTGAAGGGTCACCTTTACGGCACCGAGGACGGCGGCGACACTTGGACGAAGATCGATTGGGAGTTCGCGGAGGTCCGCGGCATCGGCTGGGCGCCGGTCTGACCAGGCCGACGACAGGGGCGCCCGGCGGCCCGCGCCGCCTTGACGACGTCGACCATTGTATACAAAAGGGAGCATCGTTAGGGGGGTTTAGGCGACGGACATGGATTTCGAGCCGCTAGACACGTCCGATATCGATCGCTGGATGGGTCAGCCCCTGGGCGGCGAACAGCTACGTGAGCCGATCGCGGTCAGCGACCTGCGCCGCTGGGTGCAGGCGATGCACAACCCCAATCCGATCCACTACGACGCCGACTGGCCGGCGGTTCGCGAGGCCGGCGGCCTGATCGCGCCCCAGTCGCTGATCCTCGCCTGCTCCATCCGGCACGGGGTGCAGACGTCCGTGCAGGGAACCTTCCCGGGCGTGAACCAGATGAATGGCGGCGACGCCTGGTGGTTCTACGAAACCGCCGCCGTCGGCGACCTGGTCAAGTCGGTGCGCACGGCGCTCGACTATCGGATCACCGACACGCCGTTCGCCGGGCCGACCATCTTCCAGCGCGGCCTGATCACCTACGTCAACCAGCACGGCGAAGTGCTGGCCCGCCAGCGTTCCACCTCGATCCGCTATCTGCAGGCCAATTTCCGCAAGGCCGCCGAGGCGCGCCCGAAGAAGGCGGTCTCGGATGCAGACGCGGAAGCGGCGAAGGCCGGGCCGCGCCTGACGCCGGAGATGGTCGCGGGGTACGAGGCCGAGCGGCTCGCCTACGCCCGCAGCCTGCGCGAGGCGTCCCCGCCGACCCTGGCGGACGTGACCGAGGGCATGCGGTTGCCGTCGCGGATCATCGGGCCGCACTCGGTCCAGAGTTTCACGACCGAGCAGCGCGCCTTCCTCTACACGATCTGGGGAAACCTCTACGACGACGGCCTGCCGCGCACTGAGCGCAGGAACGTCCGCTGGGAGGAGGGGGCGATCGACCCCTATTTCACCGACGGGCTCTATCACGGGCACTCCGCCGGCCACACGAACTCGGAGGCGGCCGCCTCGCGCGGGATGCCGCGGGCCTATGGCGCCGGCGCCTCGGCCTGCGCCTTCATCGTCGACTACGCCGCCAACTGGGCGGGGCGGACGGGAACGGTCGAGCATGTGGACGTGCAGTACCGCAGCCCGATCCTCGTCGGCGACGTCACCTACATAACGGCCACGGTGAAGTCCGTCGGAGTGGCGGATGCGTCCGGCGCCGGGCCTGTCACGCTCGCCGTGCAGGCCGTAGATCAGAACGGCAAGGCCAGCACGCCGGGGACCGTGATCGTGCGGCTTCCGGCGCGTCGATAGATGCGCTTCCGTTGGGAAATATCTGCTGAGGCCTGGTCGTGACGAAAGCTTCCGGTGAGCTCGCCGCGGCGTTGCGCCGACACGCCTTTCCGGTCGAAGGCTCGCCCGACTGGTGCGTGCCCGAGCCCTTCGTCAAGCGGCTGCTGGCCGAGGCGGGCGTGGCCGTCCCGAAGGGCGTCCTGGTCGCGGCCGAGGCGGCGGCCTCCGCCGCCGTGGGCGAACTCGCCGAGCCGTTGGTCCTGAAGGCGTGGGGCGAAGGGATCGTCCACAAGAGCGAGCTTGGCGCAGTGCGGGTCGGCCTGTCCAAAGGCGCGCTCGACGGCGAAGCCGAGCGCATGTTGGGCGCCGTCGCCGGCCATGGGATCAAGGGCGCGCAGCTCTATGTGGAGGAGATGGCGCCGCCCGGCGCTGAGGTCATCTTCGGCGTGGTGTCGCGCCCGCCGTTCGGAAACCTCGCCCTGCTTGGGGCGGGCGGCGCCAACGCCGAGCTGTTCGGCGACCCGTCGATCCGGCTCTGCCCGCTTTCGCCCGATGCGGCCCGCGAAATGGTCGAAGAGTTCCGCGGGGCCGCCCTGCTCAAGGGCTGGCGCGGCGCGCCGCCCGCGGACGTCGAGTCCCTGATCAAGGTCATGCTGGCCCTGGCCGGGGAGGGCGGCTTGATCGAGCGGCTGGGGCCGGACTTCGCCGAGTTCGAATGCAACCCGTTGTTTGTCGGCGAGCGCGGCGCGGTCGCTGCGGACGCCCGGCTGATCCTGCATCCCCGGGGGGCGGAGGAGGCGGCAACGCGGCCGCCCTTCGAGCCCGAGGCGCTGTTCCGTCCCAAGTCGATGGCCGTCGTGGGCGCTTCGGCCACCCGCAATAACGCCTGGGGCAACCGCACGATCGCGCGTTACCGCCAGATGGGTTGGACCGATAACCTCTATGCCGTCCATCCGACGGGAGACATTGAGGGCGTCCAGACCTTCCGTTCGCTGGGCGATATCCCGGGCGGTGTCGACTATGCCGAGGTGAGCGTCTCGGCCGAGCAGGCGCCGGACGTGCTGCGAGCCGCCGCGGGCAAGGCCAAGACCGCGGTCATCACCTCCGCCGGTTATTCCGAGACCGGCGAGGCCGGGCGCGCTCTGGAGGCCGAGCTCCTGGCGGCGGCCCGGGCAGGCGGCGTCCGGTTCGTGGGGCCCAACTGCATGGGCGTCTTCTCGCCTGGCGGGCGGCAGGGCTACTCAGGAGCGGTCTCCGACGAAATCGGTCATGTGGGCGCCGCCTTCCAGAGCGGGGGCCTCGCCACCGATTTCGTCCAGGCGGGGGCGGCCCAGGGGCTGCGCTTCAGCAATCTCGCCTCGATGGGCAATGCGGGCGACCTCAAGGTCTCCGACATCGTCGCCTTCCTGGCGGACGACCCGGACACCCGCACGATCGCCCTGCATGTGGAGGGCGGTGCGGACGCCCGGCTCATCGACACGCTGCGCCGCCTTAGCGGGATCAAGCCCGTCGTGATCCTGACTCCGGGGCTCAGCGCCCCCGGCCAGCGCGCAGCGGCGTCACACACCGGCGCGATGACCAATGACCGTCGCGGCTGGCAGGCCTTGTCCAAGGCCACCGGCCATACGGTGACCGAGACCTTCGAGGAGTTCCTGGCCTGCGTGGTCTATCTGGACCGCTACGCCGACAGGCTGGACGACGGTGACGACGGGGTGTTGAGCATCGGCCTCGGTGGCGGCGCATCGGTGCTCAGCGCCGACGCCTGCGACGCCTACGGCCTGACGCTGCCGCCCGTGCCCGCGGCGCTGCAGGCCCGGCTCGAGGAGAAGAAGGGCGGGTTCTACGTCAATCCGCTCGACCTGCGAATGGGGCCGAACGGCTCGCCCACGGCGGCGCGCGAGGCGATCGAGATGGTGCAGGAAGTTCGCCCCTTCGCGGACGTCCTGATCCACGTCAACGCGCTCAACTACGCCTTTTCCGGCGTGGCGAACCGGCTCCCGGGCATCGAGCACTTCGCGGCCATGGTGGAGAACCTCGGTTCCGGGCCGCCGCTGAACACCCGCATCGCCATCGTCATGCGCAACCTGATCAGCGCGCCGGGCAGCTATCGCGACGACATCCGGGCGGTGATGCAGTCGAGCCCCCTGACGGCGTTCGACCGGCTCTATGACGCCGCGGCCGCCATGGCGGCGGCCAAACGGTTCGCCCGGCATCGCGCCGCGCGCGGCGCGAGTTAAGGATCGAACATGGATCTCAGCCTCAGCGAGCGCCAGACGAAGCTGGTCAGGAACGCCCGGGCCCTGGCGCAGGAGGTCCTGGCCAAGAACGCCGACCGCTACGACCGGGCCGGGACCTTGCCGGTGGACGACTACGCCGCCCTCCGGGACGAGGGCTATCTCACTATGCTGATCCCGCAGGCCTACGGCGGCTGGGGGCTGGACCTCGTCACCTACGCCCTGGTCATGCACGAGCTCGCGCAGGGCGCGGCGGCCACGGCCATGGGCCTCAACATGCACAGCTTCGCCATGTGGCAGATCGCCAACATCGGCGAGCCTGAGTTCCAGGCCCACTGGTTCCCCAAGATCGTGGCCGAGCGGGCCATGGTCGGCGGCTGGGGCTCGGAGCCTGGAGCCGGTCTCTCCCAGGGCCGCTTCGCGATCGGCACCACCATCAAGCCCCAGGGCGACGACCTCGTCGTGAACGGCTCGAAATTCTTCTGCACCTTGGCGGGCGTCGCCAGCTACGCCCAGGTGCTGGTCTCCACGAAGGAGACCGCCGACGAGGTCCCCATCCAGGACATCACCACGGTGATCGTACCGGTGGACCTGCCGGGCGTAGTCATCGGGTCGGAGTGGGACGTCCTGGGCATGCGGGCCACCTTCAGCCCGACGGTGAAGTTCGAAGGCGTGGTCGTGCCCAAGAGCCACATGATGGGCCGGCCGGGCCGCAATATGTTCACCGCCGGCCTCACCCAGGCGATCTCGATCGGCTATTCGGCCGTCAATACGGCCGTGGCCCGGTCGGCGATGGAGTTCTCGGTCAACTACGCGGCCAAGAAGACCATCGGCGCGAGCGCCCACGCCGACTCCCCCCTGGTCCAGCAGCGGGTCGGCGAGTTGGCCACCATGGTCGAGGCCTCGTACGCCACCTGCCTGAAGGCGGCCTGGGAGCTTGACGCGGACTTTGCGGGGGCCGCGCACCGCCAGACCGGCGCGCGCGCCCGGGCGGTGGCCATGCGGACCGTTCTCGACGTCACCGGCAAGGCCTTCGAGATCTGCGGCGGCACGACCGTCGCGGCCCGATATCCGCTCGGCCGGCTGTTCCGCGAGGCGCGGACCATGACCCTGATGAACCCGGGTTATGATGGCCTGCTCACCCTCGGCGGACGTGCGATCCTCGACGCGGCGAGGGCGGGCGCGGCTGTCGCAAAGGCCTAGGACCAAGCTGATGACCTCCGCCTCGCATGACACGCCGCCCTTGAGCATCAGTCAGAGCGTGATGCGCGGCCGGGACATGGCCGAGGACCTCGACCGCCTCGTCGAGGCCGGCGAGACCAAGGTGGCGCCGATGGCCTCCTCGCTTCGACTGATCGGGGCGGAAGCCGCGGCGCGGCTGATACGGGAGCGGGGGCTGACGTCCAGTTCCTATCACGCCGGCCTGCGGATCCTCGACCTCGACGACGCCGCCGCCGACCAGGCGATCCGCGCCGCCATCGTTGACGCCGCCGCCGTCGGCGCCCCGTCGGTGTCGGTGAGCGCCGGAGGGGCCGGCGGGCGCAAGCCCTCCGAAGCCGACGAGATCTATGTGGCGCGCCTTCGCCGCGCTGCGCCTCTGGCGCGTGAGCTTGGCGTCCGGTTCGGCGTCGAGCCGCTGCACCCGCTGCTCTGCGAGAACGGCTATATCCACAGCCTGCGCCATGGCGCCGAGGTGGCGGCCCAGGTCGAAGGCTGCCAGGTCGTCCTGGACACCGCCCACCTGTTCTGGGATCGCGAGCTCTATGCCGACATCGAGCGGCACGTCGGGTTGATCGGCCTGATCCAGCTGGGCCAACTCAGCCGCCCCGACCTTGCCGAGAAGCGCTGGGTGCGCGCGCCCCTCCACGACGGCGCCGTTCCGATGGCGGACATCCTCCATGCGCTCCACGCGGCCGGCTACCGGGGGGACTACGAGCACGAGAACCTGCTGGCCGGCGACATGAGCCGCGAGGCGCGGGTCGCCTCGGTCCGGGCCGACGCGCAATGGTTCCGCGCGCTCTGGTGAAAGTCGCCCGGCGCGCCCCGACGGATCGCCGCATGCAGGCGCTGCGGCTTTTCAAACGCGCGATCTTTGCATACAATAAGTCCCGCTTCGTCCCCGTCCCGTACGGGCTCGCCCGAGGGACGGCGGTTTAGCGAGAGGAACGCTCATGGGTTACATCGACGCCGACGCCCACGTCATCGAATGCGAAGAGACGTGGGACTATCTTGACCCCTCGGAGCGGCAGTTTCGCCCGGTGGCCGTGGAGGTTCCCGCGACCGTCGGCGGCAAGGACCCCATCCGGCTGTACCTGATCGGCGAGACGCTGTGCCGGCGGTTCCCGACGGATTGCCGCGGGGTGATGGGCGGCGCCGGCTATTCCGGCGACGTGAGCCATCTGGAAAATCCGTCCGTGCGCCTGCGCGATATGGATGCGGTGGGCATCGACGTCCAGATCCTCATCTCGACCAACTTCATCGCCGCCGAGATCGACAACCCCTTGGCGGAGGCTGCGATCACCCGCGCCTGGAACCGCTGGATGGCGGACCGGACCGCCGACTCAGGGGGCCGCCTGCGCTGGGCGGTGGTGCCGCCGATCCGCACGATGGACCGTGCGCTCGCCGAGCTCGAGTTCGGCAAGGCCCATGGCGCGGCGGCGGTCATGCTGAAGGGCATCCAGCACGGGATGTACCTTTCGGACCCCTACTTCTACCCGCTGTACGAAAAGGCCCAGGACCTCGACCTGACCATCCTGGTGCACCAGGGGGCCAAGCGCGACCACGTGGAGGGCCTGGGGATCGCCAACCCGAAAACCTCGCCGGCGATCGGATTCCACTACACGGCCACGACGGCGCAGGGCTTCTACGCCATCCTGGCGTCCGACATCTACAAGCGCTTCCCCCGGCTGCGGTTCGCCATCGTCGAGGCCGGATCGACCTGGGCGCCCGCCGTGTTCCAGCACTACAAGCGGGGCAGCCAGACCCAGAGCGCTGCATCCTTCATCATGACGGAGGAGGGGCCGACCCGGCGAATCCTGCCGCTGAAACCCGCCGAGCTGATGGAGGAGCGAAACCTCTACATCACCTGCGAGGACGACGAGGACCTGCCCTATATCACCTCGATCCTGGGCGACAGCCACCTGTGCATGGGCACCGACTGGTGCCACAACGATTCGGGTTCCGATCCGCTCGCGCACACCCACGTGATGAACCGCACCGACATCAGCAAGGCGGTCGCCCGGAAGATCGTTGACGACAACGGCCGGCGGGCTTTCGGCATACCCGCCGACTTCCGGCCGACCGAGCGCCTCAAGGTCAAGGAGAAGACCCCCTTCATCCTGGGTCAATTCTAGGGGCGTCCGCCGGGCGCGATTTGCAGGCGCGACGAGAGACGGCCGGCTGTTCCGCAGCCGGCCGATCTCATTTGTGGGGCGGCAGTCGGCAGGACCGCTCGATCTACTCGCCGCCACGACGCCTTATGTATACAGAAGGCGAATTCAGATCGCGGCCAGGCGCGGGGCGCGCGGCTTGGCGCGGTCGTTCGGCGTGACGGTCGCCGTGGCCGGGACGACGTCGGCCTTGGAATTCCTGATGACAGCGTAGGGGGGCATATGTATACAATGGCTCCAGTCAACGGCGGCGAGGTTCGCCGACGCGAGGAGACGCCCAATGGCTTCTACAACAGCCTTAAAGCGCCCCGGCCAAGGGTTCGCACTTCAGGATCTGACGAAGGACGGCTCGGTCCGCGCCGACATCTGGCCGGGTGGCGTGCCGCTCGTCGTGCGACCGCAATCTTCGAAGCTGGCGGAGGACCAGGAAGCCTTCTTCGCCTGGTTCGCCGGGAACAAGGAGCTCTTCGACCATCTCGCCGCGGTCTACGGCGCGATCAAGTTCCGGGCCTTTCCGCTGCGCGACACGCCGGACTTCAACCGGGCGATGACGCACTACCCGCCAGGCAGCCGCGCCTACATCGGCGGCAATGTCTATCGCGACCCCCTGGCCGAGCGGGTGTACGAGGCCACCAAGGCCCGCAAGGAATATCCGCTGATCCCGCACCAAGAGATGGCCTACATGCCGCAGTTTCCGCGGATGATCGCCTTCTGGTGCAAGACGGCGCCTTGGGCCGGCGGCGAGACCACGATCTACGACTACCGGAGGATGAAGGATCGCTTGCCCAGCCGGATCTGGGACAAGGTCAAGGCCTGCGGCGTCCGCTACGAGCGCAACTTCCGCTCGCCGGACAGCAAGGTCAGCGAGCTGCGCGCGCTCCTGCACAAGGACTGGCCCTCGGCGTTCGAGAGCGACAATCCCAAACAGGCCGAGGAGACCTGCCGCGCGGTGGGGCTGGATTGCCGCTGGGAGGCGGACGGCAGCTTGACGTCCATCTACACCGCCCCCGGCATCGTCGACCACCCGATCACCGGTGAGACGGTCTGGTTCAACCACATCGGTCCGCAGAACTACTACAAGAAGGGCCTGGGCCCTGAGCGCTGGAAGGCGCTCATCGAAGAGGCGCCGCCGGGCATGCGGACGCCCAACAACACGCTCTACGGGGACGGAACCGAGATCTCCCAGGAGGACCTCGAAGACGTCTTCATCGCCTTCGAGATGCTGGCCCTGTCCTTACGATGGGCCGACGGCGATCTCCTGCTCATCGACAACGTCATGACCGCCCACGGCCGCAACCCCTATGAGGGTGACCGCGACGTGCAGGTCTCTCTCCTGGGGTGAACCGCATGGCCTCTTCGCTCGCCGTCAAAAGTCGGGCTTCCCAGGTGACCCGGGAAGAATGGGACCTGCGGGTCGAACTCGCCGCCGCCTATCGGCTGGCGGCGCTGAACGGATGGGTCGACGGCGTCGCAACCCATATCTCCGCGCGCCTGCCCGGCGAGGAGACCTTCCTGATCAATCCCTTCGGCCTGCTGTTCTCCGAGGTCACCGCCAGCAACCTGGTGAAGATCGACATCGAGGGGAACGTGCTCTCCGAGACCGAGCACCCGGTCAACAAGGCCGGGTTCGTCATCCATAGCGCGGTTCACCAGGCGCGACCGGATGTGGGGTGCGTCATGCACCTTCACACCGACGACGGGGTGGCGGTCTCCTGCCTCGAAGAGGGGGTGATGCCGATCAGCCAGTCGGCCATGCTGATCTGCGACCAGATCGCCTATCACGAATACGAAGGCGTCTCGTTCGAGATTGGCGAGCGCGAGCGGCTGGCCAGCCACCTGGGCGACCGCAATTTCCTGATGCTGCGCAACCACGGAACGCTCACGGCGGGCGAGACCGTCGGCCAGGCCTTCTGCCGGATGGCGGCGCTCGAGAAGGTCTGCGCGATCCAGGTCAAGACGTTGGCCATGGGGCGGCCGATCGGCGCCGTCACGCCGGAGTCGCGCCAGCGTTCCGCCGAGTTCGGATTGGGCATCAAGAATGTGCTCGCCTGGGCGGCTTTCCGGCGCGAGCTCGACCGTGTGACGACCGATTACATGGCTTAGCCGGACCCCGGCGCACTGGCCGACGAACGCTTGTGAGTCCCCGCCCAAGGCTCGCTGGAATGAACATCGGCAGCCGGTCGAGGCTGGACCTTTTGATGACCCCAACCCGCTTTTTGCCAGCGTGCCGGTCGTACGGCCGGGCCGCAGCGGGCAGGCCCCACTTCACCCGGAGTGAACTTGAAGCTGCTCAACGACAAGACTGAGGACGACGCGGCGCCTGCGGGGCGCGGCGCACCCCTTGGCGGGGCGACAGGCCGAGGCCGGCGCGGTCCGCGCGAGAGCGTCGCCGCGGCCGAGGTTCACGGCCTCGACGCGCTGCTGAAGCCGCGTTCGGTCGCCGTGATCGGGGCCTCCAACGATCCGGGCCGGGTGCCTGGCCTGACCGTGGCCTATCTGAAGGACTCAGGTTTCGCCGGCGAGATCTGGCCGGTAAACCCCACGCGCGAGACGGTGCAGGGCCTGAAGGCCTATCCGAGCGTGGCGAGCCTGCCGGCCGCGCCGGACGTGGCGGTCATCGTGGTGCCGTTCGCGCTGGTGCAGCAGGCGGTCGAGGACTGCGCGGCGCGGGGCGTCAAGGCCGCGATCGTGTTCGCCACCGGCTATAGCGAAGCCGACGAGGCCGGCGCGCTTGCCGAGCGCAAGCTGGTGGAGACCGCGCGCGCCGCGGGCATGCGTATCCTCGGCCCCAACTGCCTGGGCTGCTTCAACTCCGAGTCGAGCTTCTACGGCACCTTCGCCATCGCGCTGGCCCGGGGTTTCGCCCGGCCGGGCAACCTGGCGGTGGTCAGCCAGAGCGGCGCCTATGGCGAGCAGATTTGCTACCTGATGCGCCAACGCGGCATGGACGTCCGCTATCTCGTCAGCACCGGCAATGAGGCCGACATCGACCTGGGCGAGGCGATCGCCTGGCTGGCCGACCAGCCCGAGATCGACGTGATCGTCGCCTATGCCGAGGGGGCGCGGAACCCCGCGCGCCTGACGGCGGCCCTGAAGAAGGCCCAGGAAGCCGACAAGCAGGTCGTCTTCATGAAGGTCGGCCGCTCCAACGCCGGGGCGGCGGCGGCGGCGAGCCACACCGCCTCGTTGGCCGGTGACGACCGCGTCTGGGATGCGGTGTTCCACAAGTACGGCGTGTTTCGCGCGGAGAGCGCCGAAGAACAGATCGACGTCGCCTACGCCGCCTCCCGCCGGATTTTCCCCAAGGGGCGCTCGGTGGGCATCCTCACCGTCTCTGGCGGCTTCGGGATCCACCTGTGCGACACGGCCGAGCACCATGGCCTGGACGTGCCGGCCCTGCCGCCGTCGGCCGCCGAACAGTTGCTCGAGCTCCTGCCGTTCGGCGCCATCAGCAATCCGGTCGACGCCACGGGCCGGGTGGTGGAGCGGCTCGACAAGCTGGGCGATTGCCTGGGGCTGCTCGCTCGAGGATCGGGCTACGATTCGGTGATGGCCTTCTTCGGCACGGTGGCGATCGCGCCCGCAATGTCGAAGTCCCTGTTCAAGGCGGTCATCGCCGCGGCCGAGGGCCTGAAGGACCGGCTGATCGTCCTGTGCCTGATCGCCGACGAGGCGGACGTCCGCGCCTATGAGGCGGCGGGTTATCTGGTCTTTCCCGACGCCTACCGGGCCAGCCGCGCCCTGGCCGGCCTCGTCAAGCTGGCGGAGGGGCGCGAGCGGCGCCAACGGCCGATCGTTCTGCCTGCGCCTGTCGCCATCGGTCCGGAGCCGCTGTCCGAGCACGCGTCCAAGGCGTTGCTCGCCGCCGCGGGCCTGCCGATGCATCCGGATCGGCTCGTGCGGTCGGCCGAGGAGGCCTGCGCCGCTGCGGCCGATCTGGGCTATCCCGTCGTGCTGAAGATCTGCTCGCCGGCCATTCCCCACAAGACCGAGATCGGCGGGGTCCTGCTCGACCTTGCAGACGAAGCCGCCGTGCGCGCCGGCTACGAGGCCCTGATCGCGCGGGCCGGCGAAGCGGGCTTTGCGGGCGATGTGGTGGAAGGGGTGATCGTCGCCCCGATGGCGGCCAAGGGGGTCGAGGCCATTCTCGGCGTCCAGGTGGACCCGACCTTCGGCCCGGCGGTGATGTTCGGCCTGGGCGGGGTCCACGTCGAGGTGTTCAAGGACGTGGTGCTTCGCCTGGCTCCGATCGACGAGGCCGAGGCGCACGCCATGATCCGCGAGATCCGCGCCTGGCCGATGTTCGAGGGCGTGCGCGGTGTCGGGCCCGCCGATGTCGAGGCCCTGGCCAAGGCGATCAGCGCGCTCTCCCGTTTCGCGGCCGCGAACGCCGATCGACTGTCGACGATCGACATCAACCCCTTCGTCGTCTGGCGCGAGGGAAAGGGCGCGGCGGCGCTCGACGCCCTCGTGACGCCGATCGCCTCGGACGCTGCGGACGGATAGGGGCCCGCCGCCATGGAGTTCGCATTTTCCGCGGCGGAGGCGGCGTTCCGCGCCAAGGCCCGGGCCTGGCTGGCCGACAACAAGCCGCGCGAGGCTCGCCCCGACGACGGCGTGCCGATGCGCGAGTTCGACCTGGCCTGGCAGAAGAAGAAGTACGAAGGCGGCTGGGCCGGTATTTCCTGGCCGGAGGAATATGGGGGCCTCGGCCTTACGCTCGTCCAGCAGATGATCTGGTACGAAGAGTGCGCCCGCGCCGACGCGCCGCTGGAGGGCTGCCTCAGCGTCGCCCTCAACCACGCGGGCCCGACGGTCATGGCGCTGGGCACCGAGCAGCAGAAGGCCTTCTACCTGCCGCCCATCCTCCGCGGCGAGGTGGTCTGGTGCCAGGGGTTCTCGGAACCGGGCGCGGGGTCGGATCTCGCCGCCCTGCGCATGCGCGGCGAGGTGGCGGGCGACCATCTTCGCCTGTCGGGCCAGAAGATCTGGACCAGCCACGCCCACATCGCGGACTACCAGGAGACCCTGGTCCGCACGGGCGAGGGCTCGACCCGGCACAAGGGCATCACCTGGTGCATCGTCGACATGAAGGCTCCGGGCTTGACTGTACGGCCCATCCTGACCCTGGCCAACAACCACCACTTCTGTGAGGTCTTCTACGAGGATGTCCAGGTTCCGCTGACCGACGTGGTGGGCGCGGTGGACGACGGCTGGCGGGTCGCCATGTCGACCCTGTCCTTCGAACGCGGCGGGCTGTCGGCGGGCCGCGCGGCGGAGCTGCGCTACCTCTTGGAGCGGCTCATCAGGCTCGCCCGCGAACGGCCGGGACCTGACGGCGTGCGCCCGGCGATCGAGGACCAGGAGATCGCCTCCAGGCTCGCCGTCCTGCGGGCCGAGGTCGCCGCCCTGCAGTCGATGATCTTCGAGACCGTCTCGCGCGACGCCAGGGGCGTCGGCTCCGGCCACGAGACCTCCGTGGACTACCTCTATTGCGGCGAGATCCTGCAGCGCATCCGGCGGCTCTCGCTCGACATCCTGGGCGCCGACGCCATCGAGGTCTCGGGCGAGGGGGGCGAGTGGACCACGCCCTATCTCGGGGATCGCTACTACGTGATCGCGGGGGGCTCGTCCGAGATCCGGCGCAACATCATCGCCGAGCGCGTGCTTGGACTGCCGAGGAGCTACTGAGCATGATCGACCTGCTCGCCTCCTCCGAACAGCAGCAGATCATCGACAGCGTCGTCGGCTATCTGTCGCGTGAATTCCCCGTGGAGCGCCTGCGGCCGAACGCGGCGGGCAAGCGCGTGCGTGAACGCGACCGATGGGGGGATCTGGCGGCCCAGGGCTGGTTCGGCCTCGGCGTTTCGGCCGAGGCGGGCGGCGCCGGGTTCACGGCCGTCGAGGAGATGCTGGCCTATCGCGAGTTCGGGCGCTTCCTCGTCACGCCGAACATCCTGGCCGCCGCGCTCGCCGCCCACCTGGCCAGCGCCGCGGGCGACCTGGAGCTGCTCGGCGCTCTGGTGAACGGCGAGAGGCTGGTCGCCATGGCGAGCCCGGCTGGCCGCCTGTCCATCGGCCCGGTGGTCGAGGGCGAGCTGCACCTGATGGACGGCGAACCGGGCGACCTGTTGCTGGTCTGGGACGAGGGCGGCATGGCCCTCCTCGAGCGCGCCCGTCTGGCCGACATCCGCGCCGTCGCATCTCTGGACGGCTCCGTGCGGCTGGAGCGCGGCAGTGCGCGCGAGGTCCCCGCGCGGCTTTTCCTGTCCTTCGCGGACGCGCCGCTTCGCCGTCGCGCCAATCTTCTTCTCGCGGCCGGGCTCGTCGGGATGGCCGAAGGCGCCCGCGACCTGGCGGTGGCCTATGCGGGGGTGCGCAGCCAGTTCGGCAAGCTGATTGGGTCCTTCCAGGCCGTCGCGCACCATTGCGCCGACATGGAGGTGCGCGCGCGCGCCGCCCGGGCGCAGACCGCCTTCGCCGCCGTCGCTGAGCGCGACCTGCGGCCCCACGCGGCGTTCCAGATTTCCGCGGCCGCCATCGTCGCCTCGGACGCGGCCCTGCAGAACGCCACCTTGGCGATCCGGGTGCATGGCGCCATGGGCTACACGGCCGAGTGCGACGTGCACCACTACCTGAAACGCGCCCACGTTTTCGACCGCCTCAACGGCGGCGTCCGGGCGCGGCAGGCGGAGCTGATCGCCCAGCCGGCCCCCGACCTCAGCGCGGCGCTCTGAACATGCCCGACCTCGTCAGCGGCGACGACAGCCAGGCCAAGGTGACGGCGTGGATCGAGCGGGAGCTCGGCCCCATCCTGAAGATCGAACGGCAGGGACGCTGGCGGCCGGCCTGGTTCGTGACGGCCAAGGTCGATGGACGGCCCCTGGAGCTCTACGTCCGCGGCGGACGCGGCGGGGGATGGCCGCCGATGCCGCTGGCCTACGAGGCCCGGGTCCAGAAGCTGTTCGAGGAACAGGGGATCAAGGTCGCCCATGTCTACGGCTTCATCGAGGATGTGCCGGCGATCGTGATGGCCCGCATACCCGGGCGGCCGAACATGGCCACGGCGGCCAGCGACGCCGACCGCGCCAGCCTGCGCGAACAACTCGCCGACCAGATGCGGAAGATCCATGAGATCGACCCGGCCCTGGTCGAGGCCGCGGGCTCCCCCTCCACGACCGACCCGCGCGAGCTGACCCTCAACCACTACCGCCAGCTGGAGAAACTCTACCTGACCGGCGACCGCCTGCCGGCGCCCGACATGGAGTTCGCGCGCCGCTGGATCGACCGCAACGCGCCGCCCTGCACGGAGGGACCCTCCGTCATCACCATGGATGCCGGCCAGTTCATCTTCGAAGGAGACGAGCTCACTGCGATGATGGACTTCGAGCTGGTCGGGGTCGGCGACCGGCACGTGGATTTCGCGGCCCTGACCACCCGCAACCGCTTCGAGCTGATCGGCGACCTCGAGGAGTTCTACGACCTCTATCACCGCCGGGGCGGGCCGCAACTCGACCGCAAACGCATCCAGTTTCACCGGGTCGGCTTCGAGATGGCGACGCCATTGCAGATCGCCCACGAGCTCGCCCATCCGGAAAGCACCGGGGAGTATTTCGAGTACGTCTGGTGGCATATCCTGAGCATGAACAGCGTTCTCAACGAGATCGCAGCCAACATGGGCGTCACCCTGCCGCCGCATGCGCCGCCGGAGTCTGGCGAGACCAGCAGCGGTCTGCTGCTTCAGGCCCTGACGCGGGTCGTGGACAGCCTGCCCGCGTCGGAAGATCCCTACGTGAAGTTTCGCCTGTTCAATCTCGGCCTGGCCGTGAAGTTTCTCGCCGGCTACGAGGCCCGCCGTTCCGCCTTCGAGGCGCAATACCTGCGGGACGTGGAGGGTCTGACCGGCCGGCGCGCTGTCGACGCCTGGGACGCCGATGTGCAGCTGCAAGCGTTTGTCCAGACGGCGGGGCCGGAGTTCGATCTGCCGCTCCTGCACATCCTGCACCGCCGCAGCGCGGTGTCCTTCGACGTCATACAGGGCGTCTACAACCGCCGACGGCTGAGCGCCTGACAGGAGATCGCCATGCATTATGTGACGCTGGGCAAGAGTGGGCTGCGCGTTTCCGAACTGGCCCTTGGGGGCATGACGCTCGGCATGCCGGCCTGGGGGGCGGACGAGACTGAAAGCGGCCGGATCTATGAGCGCTTCCGCGCGGCCGGCGGCAATTTCGTCGACGCGGCCAATGTCTACGGCGACTGCGAGGACTACCTCGGTCGCCTGCTTCAATCGCACCGCGACGAGGTGGTGCTGGCGAGCAAATACTCGTTCCCCCACCGCGCCCACATCAACGGCCAGGGCAACAGCCGCAAGAACATGATGGTCTCGGTCCACGAGAGCCTGAAGCGGCTGAAGACGGACTACATCGACCTCTACTGGGTGCACTACAAGGACCACACCACGCCCATCGAAGAGATCATGCGTGGGCTCGACGACCTCGTGACCCAGGGCAAGGTGCTCTATGTCGGCCTTTCCGACTTTCCGGCCTGGCAGGTGGGCCGGGCCGACATGCTCGCCGAGCTGCGGGGCTGGGCTCCCGTCGTCGCGCTGCAGATCAAGTACTCGCTGGTCGCCCGGGACGTGGAGCACGAGCTCCTGCCGGCCGCCCGCGCGCTCGACATGGCCGTCGCCGCCTGGGCGCCGCTGGGCGGCGGCGTGCTCACTGGCAAGTACAACTCGGCCACCGGTTCAGGCCGGCTCAAGGGCCAGGAGGTGGTGTCGGATCAGAACCGAAGCATCGCCTCCGAGGTCATGGCGGTCGCGCAGGAGCTGGGGGCTTCGCCGGCCCAGGTCGCCCTGAGCTGGGTGCGCCAGGCCGCAGGTGTGGTCATCCCGATCATCGGCGCGCGTACGGTCGAACAGCTTGAGGACAACCTCGGCGCTCTGAGCGTGACCCTGTCGCCCGAGCACCGTGACCGGCTCACCAAGGTCAGCCAGATTCCCACGCCCTGGCCCTACGCCCCCCTGGCGCGGTTCGTCCCGGAGAACTTGCGCACCCATCGCCCCTCCGAGAACTGAAGGGGTAGGGCCTGGGGCGTATACGCATTACGCCGAAGGGCAGGAACCCCGTGCGGACGGCGACCGAGGAACGGACTTCCCGAATGTCTGGGATGGGTGAGAAGGAGAAGGTGACGTAGTCGCCTCAGCGGGACCGACTAGGACGCTCGTTAGTCTGATCCTTTTTCTGTTCTCTTTTCGTCTGCCGCCTCGAAAAGAGCGATCTGGTCGGCCTGGGCCTTCCTGAATGCGGGGCGATCCGTTGCACGGGTTACATAGGCCTCGGTTGCGGGCCGATCGCCGAAAGCGCGAACTTTCGAAACCCGCAGAACATCCGCCATCAGCAGGTCTGCGACGGTGAAGCGGCCGGCCGCGAGCCATTCTCGCTCGCCGAATATCCTTTCGAGATGGTCGAGCCGCTGGCCCATCCATCCGGTAAGTCCATTGTTCTCGTCGCCGCAAATGTTCAAGAACCACCACGGGACGGTGACCATCTCGATCGAGTTGAGCGCGGCGATCGTCCATTGCAGCGTTTCCGCTTCTCCAACCGGATCAGGCGGCATCAGCTTGTCGCTTTTCCGGGCCAGGTGCAGCAGCCCCGCACCGCTTTCGAATATCTCCAGCTCTCCGTCGTTCAGGAACGGAACTTGGCCAAACGGCTGGCGCGCGAGATGATTGGTCTCGCGACCATCGAATGGGACTGTGCGGACGGCGTAGCTGAGATCTGCCTCCTCACACGCCCATCTCAGCCTTAGATCACGCACGAAACCACGCGGGCCTTCAGGCGCCCAGTCGTAGGTCCAGATGGTCAGTTCGCTCATCGCAGCAAGCCTATCCTGTACTCGTCGCAGAACCATCCCGTCGCCCGGAAGCAGCCGCGTTCGGGTCCACAAACGCCAGGGACGGCCGCCTCTACGAGGTCGCGACTAGGCCGGGCCGCCGACCTCGGGCTCGGCGGAGACGGGTTCGTTCGCGTCCGACGTCTCACGCAGGAGCTTCAATCCCGGCACGAGATCGGCGTGATCGGGCGCCTGCAGCACCCGGCGCATGGCGGTCAGCGAAAGCTCGGCATGTTCCCGCGCGAGCGCCTCGGCGCGGCCGCCATCACGGTTCTCGATCGCCTCCAATATGCTGCGATGCTGCTGCTGGGCGATGAAGATCGTCTCGCGAATGTCTCCCACGCCCCGTTGCGCCATGACGAAGGCGTTGGGGGAGGCGAAGGGCAGGGCGCAGACGTGGTTGAGCGTCCTTTGGACGACAAAGCTGTCGGAAAGGTCCGAGAGATACTTGTGAAAGCGCCGGTTGATGTCGAGGTACCGCTCGATGTGCTTCTGATCTATCGACCGGCCCTTGAGGACTTCGTCCAGTTCGTCGATGCATTTCCACGCCAGCGGCATGAGGTCGGAGGGTGAAGTTCGCTCGGCCGCGAACCGCACCGCCATGCCCTCGATGACGCCGCGCAACCGGATCGCTTCGCGAATCTCCTGCCGCGTGAATTCCCGGACGGTGAACCCCCCGCCGACGCTCTCGACCAGCCCCTCGTCGGCCAGCCGGCCAAGGGCGAATCGGATCGGGGTCCGCGATATGCGCAGCTGCTCCACAAGCGCGAGCTCGCGAAGGCGCTGGCCGGCCGCCATCTCCCCGCTCAGGATCATGTCTCGCAACAAGATCAGGGCGCGGGTGCCCTGTTCCATCTTCCTCATGCGGTTCCTCGCGGCTCCGGCGCGGCGCATCTGCGCTTCAACCTAGAACCTATGGCCTGACCGCTGCAATGAATCCAGTGGCGGCGCTGTCGCGGCGGGCGATCCGCGCCACACGCCCGTGAGGCGCGGCGATCGTAAGCGAAAATGCGGTGATCCCGGGCTCGCGCATGCCGGCCTCCCGCCGTTGACAGTCGCGCTTTGTGTATACAATGTCGAGCAGTATGACCCGATGAAGCATTGGCGGCTGAGCTCCGGCCAGCGGCCTCATGTCATATCCTCTTGGGCGGCGGGCCTGCGTCGTAACGCCTGGCGACAATTTGGGAAACGATCCTTGAGCGCCATTCTCGATGATGCGGCCGCCGCCGATGACGCCGCGTCTTTAAAGGCGTCTGAGCCGCCGTTCCCGCGCGCCGCCGTCGCCTGGGCGGCGGTCGCCATCCTGGTCGTCCTTTCCATCCTCTGCTTCCTGGATCGGCTGATCGTTTCGCTGATGGTCCCGATGATCAAGGCGGACTTCGGCGTCAGCGATTCGCAGATCGCGCTCCTGCAGGGCGCCGCCTTCAGCTTCATCTATGCGGCCGCGGCCTTTCCGTTCGGCTACGCCGTCGACCACTATTCCCGCAGGGTGACGCTGTTCATCGGCGTGTTCATGTGGGCGGCGGCGGCGACCGCCTGCGGGCTGTCGGAGTCGTTCAATACGCTGCTGGCGGCGCGGATCGGGGTCGGCCTGGGCGAAGCCGCGCTCAATCCGGTCATCGCCTCGATCCTCAGCGACATGTTCCCGAAGAAGCGGCTGGCCTTCGCCTTCTCCGTGGTCAGCGTGGGCGCGCTCATCGGCACCCAGGGCGCCCTCATCATCGGCGGCGCGGTGCTCCACTGGGCTGGAGACGGCATGACGTTTCCGATCCTGGGGTTCCTTGCGCCCTGGAAGATCGCCTTCCTGGTGACCGGCGCGCCGGGAATGCTGCTGGCCTTCGTCGTCTTCTGTATCCCGGAGCCCGTCCGCAGGGCTTCGACCCGGGCCGCGGCCGCCGGCAAGCCGAGCTGGTCCGAGGCGCTTCCCTTCCTGAAACAGAATGCGGGCTTTCTCACCTGCTACATCGGCGCCTTTTCGTCCCTGGGCATCGGCAGCTATGCGCTGCTGACCTGGGCGCCCACGGTGCTGCAGCGGGTCTACGGCCTGAGCGCCGGAACGACGGGGCTGAGGCTCGGGTCCGTGGCGCTGGTCTGCGGCCTGGTCGGCACCTTGGGGGCCGGCGCGATCATCGACCATCTCTATTCGCGCGGACGCCGTGACGCCCACGCCGTCTATTATGCGTTCGCAGGCGTGGTCTCCATCGGCGTCGGGATCGCCAGCGTGTTCGCCAACAGCCCATGGGCCTATCTGGCGCTGCTGGCGCCCGCAAAGCTCATGTTCAACTACTCGGGCGTGGCGCTCTCCGGGTTGCAGCTGATGACGCCATCCCACCTGAGGGGAAGGGTGGCGGCGCTCTTCTCATTCTGCATCGTCCTGGTGGGCTCGACGCTCGGCCCGTCCTCTGTGGCGTTCTTCACCGACGTCGTGTTCAGGGACGAGTCCAAGGTGCACTGGTCGGTCGCGGCCTCGATGATCATTTTCGGGGCCATCGCCGCGGTCCTCCTGATCGTCGCGCGCGGGCCGATGCGGCGGGCCGCCGCCGCGGCCCAGGCGGCCGAGTAGAGCTCACGGTTTCAGGATCAGGCGGCCGCTGACCTTGCGATGCTCCAGCAGGGTATGGGCCTGCGCCGCCTCGGAAAGCGGCAGGCGCCCATGGATCCGCGGCTTGACCGCCCCCGTCTGCATGAGGCGCAGGAGCTCGACCGTCGCGTCCCGGCGGATCTCGGGATCAAGATCGAAGGTATGCATCGAGAACAGGCGCACGGCCGGGCTGCGGAAGGCGTGCCGGAAGATCGGCTCCGACAAGTTCCCTGGCCGACCATCGAGAAAGCCGAACATCACCACCAGGCCCATCGGGGCCAGATGGTCGAAGAGCTCGGCCAGGCCCGCCCCGCCGACCGGGTCGAGGATCAGGTCCACGCCCCGCCCGCCGGTGGCGGCGGCGATCTTCGCCTTCAGCTCCCGGTCCCGGCTATGCAGGGCGACGTCCGCGCCCAGGGCGAGGGCCGTGGCGATCTTCTCCTCCGATCCGACCAGGGCGATGACCTGCTTGCCCGCGCTCTTGGCCAGTTCGACGATGGCTGAGCCGATGCCGCCGGCGGCGGCCTGGACCAGCACCGAGTCGTAGGCGAACCCGCGCGTCGCCGCATGGAGCAGCAGGTAGGCGACCTGATAGCCGGCCAGGGTCACGACCATGTCCAGGTCGACGCCGTCCGGCACGGGATAGAGGGCGTCTTCGGCGACCGCAATGTACTCGGCGTAGCAGCCGCCGCGCTGGTCGAGTTCGCGCGCCGAGACATAGACCGGCTGGCCGACCTTGAACCGCCTGGCCTGCGCCCCGGCTTCGACCACCACGCCGCTCATCTCGATGCCAAGGATGGCGGGCAGCGGGGGCGGGGTTGGGAAGGCGCCGGCCCGCACCATCACGTCGGGCATGTTCACGCCGATGGCGTGGGCCTTCACCAGCACCTGCGCCGGGCCAGGCGTCGGCGTGGGCAGGTCGACGTATTCGAGGACCTCCGCCCCGCCCGTGCGCTGGATCTGCACCGCCTTCATCTTGGGGCCATCCTCCCTTGTCAGCGACGATCCCTGGAGCGCCACGCTGTGGATTATGTATACAATGGAGCCTGCCACAAGGCCGGGAGACTCCAGATGATTGAAATGACCCTCGACATCGCGCAGCGCGCCGCGGCGGCGGCCCTCGAGCGCGCCAGTCAGATCGGCGCAAGCATGACCGTCGCGGTGGTCGACGAGTCCGGTCGTACGGTGCTGATCCTGCGCGGCGACGGCGCATCCTTCATGAGCACGGAAACGGCGCGCGTGAAGGCGGTCACGGCGGCGAACTTCCGCCGCAGCACCAAGGCGCTGGGAGAGAGCGCCACGGCCAACCTGCTGTTCTGGCAATCCGCAGCGGCCGTCACCGGCGGCGAGCTGCTGCCCAGCATGGGCGGCGCGCCGATCCGCCGCGAGGGCCGGGTGATCGGGGCGATCGGCTGCGGCGGCGGGCAGGGGGTCCAGGACGATGATTGCGCCGAGCACGGCGCGGCCGCGGCGTCGGAGGTCTAAGGGCGCAGGGCCAGCAGGGTCGCCGTCACCACATCCGGCCGGTCCATGGGAATGAAGTGGCCGGTCCCGGCTATGGTCTCGATCTGGACGCTCCCGTCCGCCGTCAGGCGCTCCTCCCCCGAGCCCAGTTGGGCGCTGGACCAGGTCGAGCCCCGCAGGATGCGTATCGGTCGCGGCGCCCGCTCCAGGGCGTCCCACATGTCATGCGTCTGGGTCCGGTAGTTGGAGGCCTCCCACTCCGGCGTACAGGCTAGTTCGTAGGTCCCGTCGGGAAGGCGCCGCAGGCCGCCCTCGACATAGTCGGCCACCATCTCCCGCGGCCAGGTCTCGAACACCCCCCGTCCGACAAAGGTCTCCAGCGCCGCTTCCACCGAGGCGAAGCTGCGTCGCCGGCGCAGAGCGGCTTCCGTGACGCGGCTTATTCCCGGCTCCCCTGTTTCGGGCAGGCCGGCGATCTCGGGCGGCATGATCACCGGCTCGAACAGCGCCACCGCCCGCACGCGGTCGGCCGCCTCGGCGGCGGCCATCAGGGTGGCGGTGGCGCCCATGGAATGGCCTGCCAGCACCACGCCACGCAGGTCCAGGGCGTCCAGCAGGGCGACCAGGTCCTGGGCGAAATCCGACCAGTCGTGGCGGCCTTCGATCGCCGTCGGCAGTTCCGTCGCCCCGTGGCCGCGCAGGTCGTAGGCGAGGATGCGCAGCGTCTGCGCGGCGGGCGCCAGGATGGTCCGGTAGGTCAGGGCGTTGAAGCTGTTGGCGTGGGAGAACACGACGTCGATCGGCCGGTCCTGCGGGCCGAACTCCAGGGCGGCCATGGCGCCGCCGCGCGCGGGCAGTTCAATACGGCGCCGTCGCGGCGTGACGAGTTTGGTCATCTGTCCGTTCACTTTCTGGCGTCAGGCGTGGGGTCGTGCGGCGACCGGGTCGGCGCTGTCCAGCTTGCGGATGCGGACCGCCACGTTGGCCATGAGCGGTTGGCCTGTATAGGCGTCGCGCGGGAAGGTCACGGACAGCAGGCGGTTGACGGAGGAGCCCTTGGCCTGAAGGTCGTCCTCGCCGGGCACGGTGCCGAAGCAGTGGTGCATTGAAGCTGACCCTGGCCGGACGGACTCGTCGGCCTCGACGATCGCGCGTATGGCGTCGACCTCTGAGGCGACCTCCACCTCGTCGCCGCTTTCCAGCTCCAGCGCGGCAAGGTCGACCGGGTTGACGAAAAGCGGGTTGTAGAAGCGCCCGCGATTGACCTCGTCGATGTTGAACGAGGAGTTGATCTGAATCCCCCGGCGGTTCAGCAGGCGCAACTCGCCGGGAGCGGCGCCAAGGGAACGCTCAGCAGCGACCTCCGCCAGGTCCTGCATCATATGGATGTCGCCCACGCTGAGGCGGCCGCTCCAGCCTTCGTCCTTCGAGCCCACGCGGACGGGCTCGTCCGGTGGGAAGTAGCCGCCGCTGGGGCGGGCCTTGACCTCGGCCAGCGGCACGCGCGCGGATTTGGTCCACAGCTCCAGGATCTCGTCATGGCTCGGCCGCCGGCTCATGTCGAACTTCGGGAACGGCCCGGCGGGCTTCGGCGGACCCGTCTGTATGATTCCTGGCGCCGCCCAGGAAAGCTCCAGGCCCAGCCGCTTGCCGATCTCGAAGAACACTTCCCATTCCTCGATCAGGTCGGACCCATCGGGTCGGTCGGCCACCGCCGGCGTGTACTGGGCCCAGGGGCCGAGATAGCCCATGTGGGCGTTGGCGTAGCCCACCGTCGCCGAGCTGGAGGTCTGGAAGGCCGGCGTCTCCAAGGCCATGGTCGAGGCGAAGACGTAGCTGGAGCGGCGGGCGGTCTGCGACATGGTCACATCGAAGCTGACCAGCAGGTCCAGGGCGTCCATCGCCCTGACGGTTCGCGCCTGGTCGGGCCAGGCGACCACCGGATTGCCGCCGATGTTGAACAGGGCCCGCACCCGGCCCTCGCCCTCATAGAGGATCTCGTCGGGCAGGTCGGCCACCTGCAGCCCGCCCAGGCTGTCGGCGCGTCCGGTCGACCGGAGCACTTCGCCGAAGCCGAACGCCTGCACCGGAGGCCAGGCCTGGGCCTTGAAGTTCGGTAGCGGGGCAAGCGGCGCCGGGGCGGGATAGACCTCTCCCTCCCGCATGTAGTGGCCGCAGATCGTGTCGAGGCACAGCACCAGATATTCCGTGAGCGTGCCGCGCGCCGCCGTCATGGCGATGCCGGTGCCGGCGATGGCGTAGGCCCGCTTGGCCTGGCCGAACCAGCGCGCGGCGGTCACGAGATCCTCCGCCGCGATCTCGGCGCGCCGGGCCACATAGTCGGGGGTGAAGGGGGCGACGGCCGCCGCCAGCGCCGCCAAGCCGTCGACGTTCTCGGCGAGGAAGGCCTTGTCGTGCAGCTCCTCGCGCAGGATCAGGTGGATGAGACCGGCAAGCACGGTCACGTCCTCGCCGGGCTTGAGCTGCAGGTGCAGGCTCGCGACCTTGGCGGTCTCGGTGCGCCTGGGGTCGATCACCACGGTCTTGCCCCCGCGGGCGTGGATGGCGCGAATGCCGTCAAGGGGCGTGCCGGTGGGCACGCCCTTGTAGGTGACCAGCGGATTGACGCCGATCCAGATCGCCGCCTCCGCCTCGATGAAGGCCTGGGCCGGCGCCATCCAGTAGCCGTGCAGGCCCGCGGCGACCTGTTTCCCCGGCTGGTCGATGGTGTTGGCGCTGAAGATCATCGGCGAGCCGAGGGCGTCCAGCAGCGAGCGGGAGAGGGCGAAGACCGGGGGGCTCTGGGCGGCCATGGTGCCGATGTACGTGGCGATGCTACGGGGCCCGTGGCGCTCCACGAGCCCGCGGACGATCTCGGCGACCTCGTCGAGGGCCTGCTCGGTGCTGATTTCCTGGAAGGTCCCGTCGGGCAGCCGCTTCACCGGCCGCAGCAGGCGCTTGCTGTCATTGTACAGCTCCGGGAGCGCGCGTCCGCGCCGACAGGAATAGCCGCGGTAGGGGCCGGCGTCGGGATCCCCGGCGACCTGCACGGGGCGGCCGTCCTTCACCTCGACCACAATCGAGCAGCGGTTGCCGCATCCGCGGCAGATGGAGTGGAATTCGCCCGATCGGCGAGAGGCCTGGCTCGCGGACGCCTCGCGGGTCATCGCGCCGTCCGGGATGGGCGGGCCTCTTTGCGCCGGCCGCCATGATGATGCGTTCGCGCGGTAACGTAGGTCATTGGAACTCCGGTCCGAAGCCAGACCTCAAGGCCCGGCGCCTTTGTGCGCTCCAATGTATACAATAGATTTTGCGGGTCGCATCAAGATGCGACGGGCTGGCGCATGCGCCGGATGGCGGGCAGGACGCCTTCGACCGCGACGCCGCGGCTTTCCAGGCCCAGCGGCGTGTTCCGTAGCACCGAGCCCACCGAGAGGATCAGCTTGTCGAAGCCGAGGTCGAGGATCTCCTGAAGGCGTTCGATGCAGCGCGCCGAGGGACCGAGGATGGCGAAGCTGTCGAGGAACTCAGGGTCCAGCACGTCGGCCTGGGGACCGCCGGTGGCGTGGTGCGTCATGTCATAGGCCTCGCCCACCCGCTTGAGGGTGGCGCGCGCCGCGTCGCTGACCGGGCCTGCGATCGTCTTGTTGATGGTCAGGAACCGCGCCGCCGTGGCCGCGCCGGGCGCCGCGAGCGCGCGCCCCACGGCGATATCGTCGTGGGGATAGAGCAGCACCCAGGCGCCGAGCTTCAGGGTTGCGGGATCGCGCCCGGCCTTCTCGGCGGCCTCCCGGGCGGCCTGGATCGCCCAGCGCAGGCGCCCGACCTCCGCCCCCATCATGAACATCACCTGCTCGGCGGTCCGCGCCGCGATGGCGATCGCTTTGGGGCCCGTGGCGGCCACCTCCATGGGGACCTTGGTGTAGGCCGGATTGTTGGCCAGCCACTTCAGCCAGCTCTGCGGCGGGGCCGCCCCAAGCGCGATGTCCTCATAGCCCTTGCGCGCGCCCGTCAGGCATTCCGCGGCCTCGGCGACCGGCACGCCCTCGCCGCGCAGGTAGGCCTGGATCATCCGCAGGGAATGCTCGAACTGGTCGATCGGCTGGGGAGAGCCGCCGAGATAGGCCAGGGCGGAGTCGCCGCGGCTGATTCCCATCACCGCGCGGCCGCCCGACGCCGCCTGCAAGGTCGCGAACGCAGACGCCGTGACCGCGGGATGCCGCGTCAGGGTGTTGGTGACGGCCGTCTGAAGCTTGAGCCGGCTGGTCCTGGCGGCGCACAGGGCCATGGTGACGTAGGGATCGACGGTGATGCACTGGGTGTCGGCCACCGTGCCGCCGTCCCAGCCTTCGGCCTCGAGCATGGCCGCGGCCTCGGCGGCGGCCAGGGGATCGAAGTCCTGCGCCGGAGCGACAGGGGTCCAGAGCTCGACAGGGTTCGGCATGGGCGAGCGCCTCCGCTGATGCGTTCAGTTTCCCCTGACGCTAGCTATGGCCTTCTATGGATACAACGTGATTGTATACATTGGTGGTGCGGCTTGGTCGGCCGTGCGCCGCAGACGGAGATGGGGATGATTGATTTTCGTATCGACGACACGCCGGAGCTGAAGGCCTGGCGGGCCGAGGTCCGGCAGTTCCTGGAGACCGAGCTGCCGGGCGGCATGCACTTCGACTACGACTTCGAAGAGGATGGCGAACGCTGGGCCGCCTATCTGAGGTTCTGGCGCAAGGTCGGCGAGAAGGGCTGGGTCGCAGCCACCTGGCCCACCGAATATTACGGCCAGGGCCGCTCGGCGATCGAGGCCTGGATCCTCCAGGAGGAGTTCTCCCGCTATGCGGCGCCGTCTTATCCGATCATCGGCCTGGCGGTGGCCGGCGCGATCCTTCGGCACGGCACGCCCGAACAGCGCCGCCGCCACCTGAAGGGCATCGCCGAGGTCACCACCCTTTGGGGGGAGGGCTATACCGAGCCGCAGGCCGGCTCCGACCTCGCCTCGCTCACCACCCGGGCGCATCTCGACGGCGACCACTGGGTGATCAACGGCCAGAAGACCCTGGGCACCGCCGCGCACCTAGCCCAATGGATGTTCGTGCTGGCCCGCACCGATCCCAACGCCAAGGCTCACTCCGGCATCTCGGCCTTCCTGGTGCCCCTGGACGCGCCGGGGATCAGCATGACGCCGCTGCACAACATGGCGGACGGCCAGCAGAACCAGACCTTCTTCGACAATGTCCGCGTGCCCGTCGACTGCCTCGTCGGCACGCCGCACCAGGCCTGGTCTGAGGTCTGGTTCCGGCGCGGCGGGGAAGTGCTCGATAACGCCGGCCCGGCTCCCGAGGCCTGGATGTTCCGCGTTGAGCGCACCCTGAACCTCGTCCGCCGGTTCGTGCGCGAGAATACGCGGGGCGGCGTCCCGCTCAGCGAAGACCCCGTGGTGCGGCTCCAGCTCGCCGAACTGGAGATGGGCGTCGAGATCGTGCGGCTGCACACCGCCGAGGGCTACAGCAACTTCGCCAGCCGGCGCACGCGCACCGGATCGCCCGTGTTCGCCGCCAACATTCACTCTGCCTACTACAAAGAGTTCATTCCGCGCTTCGCCCAGACCTGCATGGAGATCGTCGGCCCTGCCGCCCAGATCCAGGGCGGGCCCTGGGCGCACCTGGAGGGCCGCATCGAGAAGGCGTTCCGCGCCTCGTTCGGCAACCACGCCGGCGGCACCCCGCAGCTGAAACGCATGACGCTCGCCACGCGCGGGCTCGGCCTGCCGCGCTAGCCGGGCAGGGGAGGGATAAGACATGGCGATCAATCTGAACTTCAGCGAAGACCAGGAGCAGCTGCGGCGCACCGCCCGGCAGTTGTTCGACAAGCACGTCCCGCCGGACGTGGTCCGCAAATTCCAGGACAGCCCCGAGGAGTTCCCCAAGGCCGTCTGGCGCCAGATGGCCGAGCTCGGCTGGCTGGCCATGCCGTTCACTGAAGCCCATGGCGGGCTGGAGCTGGGCTTCCTGGACATGTACCCGCTCTATCTGGAGCTGGGCCGCAGCCTGGCGCCCGTGCCGCACCTGGAGAGCGTGGTGCTGGCCGGCGGGCTGATCGCCGCCCTGGGCACGGACGCCCAGAAGGACGCGCTCATCCCGGCGATCGCCGAGGGCCGGTCGATCGTCACTCCGGCGATCATCGAGCCGGACGGGACCTATGGGGCGGACGGCGTGCGGCTGGCGGCGCGGCAGAGCGGCTCAGGCTACGCGCTCACCGGCGTGAAGATCCTGGTCGCCTATGCCGGCGCCGCCGACCAGCTGCTGGTCGCGGCGCGAACGGGCGGGGCGGGCGAGACGGGCATATCGCTGTTCCTGGTCGATCCGAAGGGCGCGGGCGTCTCTCTGGAGCGCACCCCGAACGCCTCGGGTCTGCCGCTCTACGCGCTGACCCTGAAAGACGCCCCGGGCGAACTGCTCGGCCCGGCTGGCGGCGCCTGGCCGACCCTCAACGCGGTGATGCTGAAGGGCGCGGTGCTGCAGGCCGCCATGGTCGCCGGGGCCGGCGAGCGGATCCTGGAGATGAGCGTCGACTACGCCAACACCCGGGTGCAGTTCGGAGTGCAGATCGGCAAGCACCAGGCGGTGCAGTACCTCTGCACCGACATCGCCATCCACGGCCACAACACCGGCCTGCTGGCCCTCAACGCCGCCTGGCGGATCGATGCGGGCGAGCCGTTCGCCCGCCAGGCCGCCTTCGCCAAGGCCGCCGCCAGCAAGGCCATCGCCACCATGACCTGGGCCGCCCACGAGGTGCACGCCGGCGTCGGCTTCATGCTCGACTTCGACCTGCAGCTCTACACCCTGCGAGGCAAGCACTGGGAGTTCAACCTCGGCGATCACCGTCATAGCCTTGAGCAGGCCGCGACCGGGGCGCTCTAATTGAGCAGGGCGGTGCGCCTCTGTGGCCTCCAAGACGCGGTCGAGCACTAAGCATCGCTTTCGACGCCTGACCGCGCACCGCTCTCTATGCATACAAAGCGCTCTATGCATACATAGGCCGGCTGCTTCGGCAGCGGGCGTCTGACAGGGTGCGAAGCTATCAATGGGGCGGTTAAGGCCGCGCCCGCGAAGTCAACAGAGCCGCCGCTGACGGACGGCCAACATTCCAAGACTGGGAGGGATTCCATCGTGAAAGATCGTGATCTACGTGCGCGTTTGCTGGCCGGGGCGGCCGCTTGCCTGTTTGCTCAACTGACCGTCGGCGTGGCCTCGGCAGCGGCCCAGACCGCGCTCGAGGAGGTGGTCGTCACCGCGCAGAAGCGCACGCAGAACCTGCAGGAAGTGCCGGTCTCGATTACCGCCCTCGATCAGGAGACGCTCAAGGCCAACCGCGTCGCCGACGTGCGGGACCTGAACGCCATTGCGCCCAACGTGACCGTCCGTTCGGGCGTGGGCGGCTCTCAGATACCCAGCTACACCATCCGCGGCCTCTATGCGCAGGCCGCCGCGGCCGGCACGGACAAGGGCGTGTCGCTCTATCTCGACGGCGTCTACATGGCGAACTCGCTGGGTTCGATCTTCCAACTTGCCGACATCGAGCGGATCGAAGTCCTGAAGGGACCTCAGGGAACCCTGTTCGGCCGCAACGCCACAGGCGGCGCGATCAGCATCACCACGCGTGATCCGAAAGGCGAGTTCGGCGTCGAGCAGACCTTCACCTACGGCAACTATGATCAGCTCGTCAGCAAGACCCGCGTCGACCTCCCGGCGATGGGCGCGCTCTCGGGGGCGGTGACCTATCTGCACAGCGAACGGCACGGCGACACCCGCAACCTGGGCGCCGGGACGAAATGGGACTTCGGGCCCGCCACCGGCGGCCGATTCGGCGTGCTGACGGCGCCGAAGCGGCTCGGCGACGACAAAACCGACGCCGTCGCTGCGGCCCTCAAGCTGGTCCCCAGCGATCACGTGACGATCAGCTACAAGTTTGACTACACCAAGTCCAACCATACGCCGGAGGCGCAGGGAGCCGCGGCGCTCAACCTCGATGTGCTTGGGCTCGGGCCGTTGGCCCCCCTGTTCGGAGCCCTTTTCGCGACTCAGCCCAACAAAGCGATCTTGACGCCAGTGACGACGGAGCGGCCCAAGGCCGTGAACAACTGGTTCTCCTTCCCGGGCTACACCCGTCTCGAAGGGCACAACGTCACCGCGAACTGGGAGATCAACGACCAGATTTCGGTGAAGAACATCCTGTCCTACCGCAAGCTCGACAGTTGGGGGTCGATGGAGCTCGACGGCTACGGCGGGCTGATCAACACCAGCCCCACCCTGGCCGCCATCGGCCTGGGCGCCGTGGGCTCGCCCATGCTTCTTTACGCCAATGCCAGTGAGCAACACGAGAGGCAGTGGAGCGACGAGGTGATCGTCAATGTGGACACCAAGTTGGTCCACGTCACTGGCGGGTATATCCACTTCTCTAACGACATCAAAAAAGGCACGCCCGGTCTGGGGCAGAGCATTGGGCTCGGGGGCACCTCTGGTTTCGTGGTGCGTAGCGCACCGGCCGGGGTTGGCGTATCCACCTATAAAGTAACGTCCGACGCCTTCTATGCGCAGCCTGAGTTCCACGTCACGGATAAGCTCGACTTCGTTCTTGGTTATCGCATAACCATGGATCGGAAAGATGAGCACCATCGGTCGGGCGGTCCAGCCTCCGATTCCAGGTATTCGAAGGATCGTCCGACCTATCTCGTTGGCGTAAACTACAAGGTCAACGACGACATATTCACCTACGCCAAGTATTCAACGGGCTATATCTCAGGTGGCTCGGTCAGCGGCGTGGCGTACCAGCCGGAATTGTCCGAATCGTATGAGGCGGGGGTCAAGACCGACCTGCTCGCCGGGCGCCTGCGCAGCAACCTGGCGCTGTTTTCGGTGAAGTACAGCAAGCTGCAGATCTCCGCCACGGGGCGCGCGATCAACCGGCCGGAGCTGGCGTCGGTCGTCCTCAATGCGGGTGATGGGAAGGCCAAGGGCTTTGAGTGGGAGAACACGGCGGTTCCGATCGAAGGCCTGACCCTGACGGCCAACCTCGGCTACACCGACAACAAGATGTACAACCAGAACCTGGCGCTGAGCCCGGCCAGTCAGTTCCGCCCGCAGTTCCGTCCCACATGGACCGGCAACGGGTCCATCCAGTACGAGATCCGCGACATGCCGGGAGACTCGCGCCTCGTCTTGCGCGCGGACGCCAATTACCGGAGCACGCAGTATGCCACCGGGATCCTCGTGAACGCTGCGATCGAGGACGCCATGCGGGTTGGACCGGTGTGGATCGTCAATGCGCGCGTGGTGCTCAGCGACATCAAGTTGATGAGCACCACCGCGGAAGTGGCTCTGTGGGCGCGTAACCTCACGAACGACAAGAGCATAACCTTCGGCGCGCCGTTCCCTTGGTACGCCACCGGCATGTACGAACGCGCCCGCACCTACGGCGTCGACGTGTCGTTCAAGTTCTGAGTCGAATGAACGCGCGGGGCCGCCTCCTGGAGGCGGCCCCGTTTGCGGTCGGCCCAGCGGGCGTTTGAGTACGCTGACGACCTCCGGGCGTGGGAAGCGCGCACGCCAAAGCTGACGTGGCGAACGCCTGCGGGCGGGCTGAACGCCAGATGGGCCCAATCTGTCAAGGCCCTATGCATACAATCAAAACTTATGTATACAATGTACGTGTCAGCGCGGCGTCGAGTCGCGACACGGCCATAACCGCCGCCGAAGAGCGGCCAACAACAAACGAATTCTGGGGTGGAAGCATCATGATCGCTCTCAATTTGCGGACGCGCTTGCTCGCGGGGGTGGCCCTGGCCGCCGCGCCGGCGATGGCCTTGGCGCAAACCGCCGACTCGCACTCTACGGCGGTGCAGGAAGTCGTCGTCACGGCCCAGAAGCGGGCCCAGAACCTGCAGGAGGTGCCGGTCGCGGTGACCGCCCTCAACGAAGAATCGCTCAAGGCGAACCGCGTCATCGACGTGCGCGACCTGAACGCCCTGGCGCCGAACGTGAGCGTCCGCACCACCGTCGGCGGCACCAACATCCCCAGCTTCACCATCCGGGGCCTCTACGCCCAGGCGGCGGCGCCCGGCACCGACAAGGGGGTCTCGCTCTATCTCGACGGGGTCTATCTCGGCAACTCGGTGGGGTCGATTTTCCAGCTCGCCGACATCCAGCAGATCGAAATCCTGAAGGGCCCGCAGGGCACCCTCTTCGGGCGCAACGCCACGGGCGGCGCGATCAGCATCGGCACGCGCGATCCCAAGGGCGCGTTCGGGTTCGAGCAGACCCTCTCCTATGGCAACCTGAACCAATTCCGCAGCAAGACCCGCGTCGACCTGCCGGCCCTGGGCCCTCTCTCGGCGTCGGTGACCTATCTGCACAACGAGCAGGACGGCGAGGTCAAGAACCTGGGCGCCGGGACGAAGTGGAACTTCGGGCCCGCCACCAATGGCCGGTTCGGCGTGCTCACCTCGCCGAAGACGCTGGGTAGCGACAATACCGAGGCCGTGTTCGTCGCCCTAAAGCTGGAGGCGACCCCCGACCTTACCTTCTCCTACAAGTATGATTACGCGACGTCCGTGCACTCGCCGACGGCCTCTGGGTCCTCCGTCGCGAACTTTGACGTCGGCGCGCTCGGCGCGGCCGGGGTCGCATTCTATCAGGGGCTGTTCGCGACCCAGCCCAACAAGGCGATCCTGACCCCGGTGACGGACAAACGGCCCAAGGCCGTGAACAACTGGTTCTCGACGCCGGGCTTCACCCACGTCCAGGGGCACAATCTGACCGCGAACTGGAACGTCAATGACCAGATCTCGGTGAAGAACATCCTGTCCTATCGGACGATGCACACCTTCGGGACCTTCCAGCTCGACAGCCAGGGCGGCCTGGTCAACACCGTCATCCCCATTCCTGGGACGCTGGGCCTGCCTCAGTTGATCTACAACAACGCCACCGAGCAGGCCGAGACCCAGTGGAGCGATGAGGTCATCGTCAACGTGGACACCAAGTGGGTCCACGTCACCGGCGGCTATATCCATTTCGGAAACCACATCAAGAACGGCATCCCGGGCCTTGGGCAGGTCATCGGGCTCGGCGGCGGCGTCGCCGGCCAAGGGATCTTCCCCGGTTTCGTCCTGACCAGCGTGCCGACCCAGATGTCGCTCTATCGCGTGAAGTCGGACGCCTTCTATGTGCAGCCCGAGGTCCACGTCACGGACAAGCTCGATCTGGTCCTCGGCTACCGGATCACGATGGACCGGAAGACGGAGCATTTCCGCACGTCCATACCATTCTTCGATTCCACCTACTCGAAGGACCGACCGACCTATCTGGTCGGCCTGAACTACAAGGTGAACGACGACGTCTTCGCCTACGCCAAGTTTTCCACGGGCTACATCTCAGGCGGGTCGGTGAGCGGCCTGGCGTACAAGCCGGAGCTGTCGGAATCGTATGAGGCGGGCGTCAAGACCGACCTCTTCGACCGGCGCCTGAGAAGCAACCTCGCCCTGTTCTCGGTGAAGTACCGCAACCTGCAGTACTCCGCCACGGGCCGGGGGATCAACCGGCCGGACCTGTCGCTCATCATCATCAACGCCGCCGACGACAAGTCCTACGGGTTCGAGTGGGAGAACACCCTGGTTCCGGTCGAGGGCCTGACCCTGATGGGCAACCTGGGCTACACGCACAGCAAGATTTCCAACCAGAATCCGGCGCTGGGCCCGGTCGACCAGACCCGTGCGCAATACCGGCCGAACTGGACCGGGTCGGCCTCGGTCCAGTACGAGATCCGCGACATGCCGATGGGCTCGCGCCTGACGATGCGCGCAGACGCCAATTTCCGGGGCTCGGAGTGGATTGGCGGCTATCGCATTACGCCGCAGATCGCCGACGCCACGCACGTGCCCGGCGTCTGGATCATCAACGCGCGCGTGGCGCTCAGCGACATCAAGGTGTCGAACGGGACCGCGGAAGTCGCCCTGTGGGCGCGTAACCTCACGAACGACAAGCATTCGGAGTTCGGCGGCACCTTCCCCTGGTACGCCACCGCCGTCTACGAACGCGCCCGCACCTACGGCGTGGACGTCTCGTTCAAGTTCTGACGGAGAGCGCGCAGGGGCCGCCCCCTGGGCGGCCCCGTCGGCTTGCGCGCCGCCGGCGCCTACGGCTCGGAGTTGAGGGGCTCCGCCGCGGGCGAGACGCCAGGAGCACGCCGGGCCGCCGCTCGGCCCTGGTTGAACGCCGTCAGGAGGAAGGCGCCGCCGATCACCGCCGCCGCGACCGCGAGCACGCCGTAGAGGCCATGCAGGCCCACTGCGTCCCGGATGGGCCGCAACACGAACGGATTTACGAAGGCGCCGATATAGCTGCAGGTGCCGTAGAAGCCGATCGCGTAGGCGCGGACCAGGAGCGGCGCCCGGGTGAACAGCCCATCATAGAGCCAGGGCAGCAATAGGCCGCTGGCGAGACCGAACACGGCGCAGCCGACGCCGAACATCAACGGAACGTGGGCCGCGGCGAGCACCCCGGCGGCGACCACCATCAGCGCGACGCCGAGTGTTGCGACTGGAAGCCGGCCGAGGCGAGGCAGCAGCTGCCCATAGGCGAGCGACCCCAGCATGGCGAACAGGGCCTGCATCGACAGCACGGTCGAGGTCGTCGTGGCGGAGCTGATGCCCTCGTCCCTGATCATCAAGGGCACGTGGGCTCCGGTGCTGACCCCCATCAGCATGATCAGGAACACGGCGGCGAAGAAGGGGGTCGCCGGCGCCAGCAGGGAAAGCTTGACCGGAGGCTTGGCGCCGTCCCTGTCGGCGGACGCGGTGTTCGAACCGCGCACGGTCACCAGGGTGAAGGCCAGGACCAGCGCGCCGGCCGCCGTGAAGAGGAGGAAGGCGGCGTTCCATCCCGCCCGATCGGCGATCACCCCTGTAATCGCCACGATGGAGGCCGCGATCAACCCGGCGAAGGCCGAGGCGTAACCGATCACCCGCGCCCGGGCCGCGCCGTCGTAGGACTGGCCCAGGAACAGGCCGGCGCCGACCCGCACCAGGGCGGCGGAGCTTCCGATAAGAAAGCAGTCAACCAACAGGAGCGGCGTCGGCGGCTCCAGGAAGCCGATCACTCCGACGGCGGCGAAGGCCAAAGCGCCCGCGCAAAGCGTGCCGCGCACGCCGAGCCGTTCGGCGATCCAGCCGGCGGCAAGGCTCGTGATCGCCAGCCCCAGGAACGGCATGACGACGATGGCCTGCGAGAGATGCTCATCGCCCGTGGCGGCTGTGATCGGCACCAAGAGGGGCCCGATCACGGCAAGGGCGAGCCCCGCTGTGCCAAATCCCATGAGAACCGTCAGGAAGGCAGCGAGCCTCGAACCTTCTTGCCCCGGCGGCGGGGTCCCGTTCTCGTGTTGCAAAGCGTTCCTCCCGTAGGTGTTATCAAAAATATCTTTATTATTCAAATCACTAAGAGGCGCAGACCCGGGGGCCGCGCCTTCCACCGCGCCGGCCAAGGGTCCACAGATTAAGGCGCCTGTATATGCCTAATTTTCGCGCCCTCCATGACGAGGAGGACACGGCTCGGGTTATGTATGCAATATCGGATGCGGGCGCCGATAGGGGTGCGCCCTCCAATTTGGAACGACAGGACCCGCCATGAGCCACATCGAATACGAAGTCCGGGACCGTGTGGCCCTGGTCACGCTGAACCGTCCGGGCCAGCACAACGCGCAGAACGCCGAGCTCCTGAAGGATCTGGACGAGGCCTTCGACCGGGCGGTGGACGACGACGAGGTGCGGGTGATCGTCCTCAAGGCGAACGGCAAGCACTTCTCGGCCGGCCACGATCTTTCGCCCCAGGGCGAGCCTTGGAAGTCGATGTTCGACGACCTTGGCGAGAATGGACTGCTGCGCATGTACCGCTGGGAGCTGAAGCACTATTTCGGCTACTCCCGGAAGTGGCGCGACCTGCCCAAGCCGACCATCGCCGCCGTCCAGGGCGCTTGCATCGCTGGCGGCCTGATGCTGGCCTGGCCGTGCGACCTGATCATCGCGGCCAATGACGCCCGCTTCAGCGACCCGGTGATCCGGATGGGGATCGGCGGCGTCGAGTACCATGGCCACACCTGGGAGATGGGGCCGCGCAAGGCGAAGGAAATGCTGTTCACGGGCGGCTCGATCGATGCGCACGAGGCCCACCGCCTGGGCATGGTCAATCGCGTCGTGCCCCGGGAAGACCTGGAGGCGGTGACGGTGGCGCTGGCCGAGGAGATCGCCCAGATGCACCCGCACGCGCTTTTGCAGGCCAAGCGCATGGTCAACCAGACGGTGAACGCCCAGGGGTTCAACGTCGCGATGGAGGCCGCCTTTGACATCCACTCCCTGGGTCACGCCAACGCCCAGGTGATTTCCGGCAGGCCCTCGCTCGCCGGCCTCGCCAAGATGACCGAGGCCGGCCGGCGCGAGTAGGCCCGGGACCGTCGCGGACGCCCGGGCCGCGACGGCTCAGGCCTTGGCCATCAGGTCCATCATCTCGGCGTATTGCGGCTGGTGGGCCAGGTGGCCGCCGTCGCAGCAGATCACCTGGCCGGTGATGTAGCCGGACTCCTCGGCCGCCAGGAACGCGGAGAGGGCGGCGACGTCCTCCGGGATTCCGAGGCGCGGCGTCAGGACCTGGCGCTTGATCATGTTCGTCAGGACGTCGGCGCCCTTCAGCTTCTCGATCATGATCAGGCCGGGCGCGATGGCGTTGGCGCGGACGCCCTGACGTCCGTACTGGACGGCGACGTACTTGGTGAAAGCGATCAGCGCGCCCTTCGAGGTTCCATAGGCCACCCGGACGTTGTCGCCCGCCAGGCCCGAGCCGGACGCGATATTGATGATCGACCCGCCGCCGCCCGCGACCATGTGCGGAAGCGCGAACTTGCAGGTGAGCATCGCCGCCCGGACGTTGCCGCTCATGGTTTCATCCCAGACATCGACCGGAACTTCGGTGACGGTCGTGTCCAGCTGGTGGATCCGCGCGTCGCCGGCGATGGCGTTGTTGACCAGGATGTCCAGGCGCCCGAACCGCTCCACCGTCTCGGCGATTGCGGTCTGCGCGGTGACGTCGTCGGTCAGGTCGTGGCGGACGGGCACAGCGTTTTCGCCCAGCCTCTCGGCCAGCGCCTGCGCCTTCTCCGGCGACCGCGCCCCGAGCGCCACCTTGGCGCCCTCGCGGATGAAGCGCTCGGCCATCACCTGGCCGATGCCGCCGGTGGAGCCAGTGATGATCGCGACCTTGCCCTCAAGCCTGTTCATGCTTCTCTCCTTGTATACAATGGTTGACCTGTGGATTAACGGACCAGCCGCGCGCCGTCGATAGGGCGGGCGCCGCACATGGAGAGGGTCGACATGTCTCCCGACGCTTTTTCGGGCCGCACGGCCCTGGTCACCGGCGCCGGCAGCGGGATCGGCGCGGCCACGGCCCGGCGGCTCGCCCGCGGCGGGGCCAAGGTCGCGGTGACCGACATCAACCTGGCCTCGGCCAGGGCCGTGGCCGAAGAGATCGGCGCCAACGCCCGCGCCTTCCACCTCGACGTCAGCGACCCTGCGGCGATTTGGGCCGCGGTGGAGGCGGTCGAGGCCGATCTCGGGATTATCGACATCCTGGTGAACAACGCCGCCACCGGGTCGGGGCGCACCTTCCTGGAGCTGACCGTCGAGGATTGGCGCACCCAGGCGGACGTGAACCTGATGGGCCCTTTCCTGTGCGCCCAGGCGGTGGTGCGCCGCCTGGTGGACGAGAACCGGGGCGGGGCGATCGTCAATGTCGCGTCGGCGGCGGGGCTGACGGCGGTGCCGACCTATGTGGCCTATGTCGCCTCCAAGCACGGCCTGGTCGGCCTGACCAAGTCGCTGGCCATGGAGCTCGGCCCGCGGGGGATCCGGGTCAACGCCGTCGCCCCGGGCGCGATCAGGACGCCGCCCACCATCGCCGCTGTCATCTCGCAGCCGGGCGCCGAGGAGCGGATGGCCCGGCTCTACCCGCTGGCCCGTCGCGGCGAGCCCGAGGAGGTGGCTGAGTTGATCGCCTTCCTGGCCTCGGACGACGCAGGCTTCATCACCGGCGCGGTGGTGCCGGTGGACGGCGGGTTCCTGGCGGGGAAGGGGAGCTGAGCCGCCTCAGGGCTTGGGGGCGACAGGTTCCGGAACCGGCGTCGCGCCGGCCGGCGCGCGGCCCTGGTTATAGGCTGCAAGCAGGAAGGCGGCGCCGATGACCGCCGTCACCACGGCAAGAACCAGATAGAGCCCGTCCAGGCCGACCGCCTCGCGCAGGGGACGTATCAGGAAGGGATTGGCGAAGGCTCCGATATAGCCGAGCGTGCCGTGGATCCCCAGGGCGTAGCCCCGGACCGAGAGCGGCGCGCGCGCATAGAGGCCCTCCATCAGGTACGGCAGGATGAGGCCGGTCGCCAGGCCGAACAGGGCGCAGCCCGCCCCGAACAGCACCGGGCTCTGCGCCGTTCCCAGGGTGACGGCGCCCAGGACCAGCCCGGCGAGGCCCAACGCCCCGACCGGCAGCCTGCCAAGGCGCGCCCGCAGCCGCGCATAGCCAAGGGCCCCGCCGATCGCGAACAGGGCCTGCATCGACAGGACCATGGACGTGGTCGTCGCCGTGCGCACGCCGACCTCCTGGAGCAGCAACGGGACGTGCGTGCCCGTGCTTGACCCAAGCATCATCACCAGGAACACCGCGGCGAAGTACGCGACCACGGGCGCGAGCAACGAAAGGCGCGGTCGGTCGGCGTCGTGTTCAGCCGCGGCTCTGGGCGACGGCCGCACGGCCACGAGCGTGAAGGCCAGAACCAGGGCGCCCCCGGCGATGAACTGCAGAAACGCCGCGCGCCAGCCGACCCAGTCTGCGATGACGCCCGAGAATCCCACGGCCGCGGTGGCGATCAGGCCGGCGAACGCCATGGCGTAGCCGATGACGCGCGCCCGGGCCTTGTCGTTATAGAGCTGACCCAGGAGCAAGGCCGCGCCCACCTTCATCAACCCGGCGGATGCGCCGACGAGGAAACTGGCGCCAAGCAGGAACGGCGCCGAGAGGCCGAAGAAGCCGATGAAGCCCGCGGCGGCGAAGGCCAGGGCGCCGACCCCAAGCGTGCCGCGCACGCCGAGGCGGTCCGCGATCCAGCCGGCCACCAGCCCGGAGATCGCGATCCCCAGGAAGGGCATCACGACGACCGTCTGGGCAAGCCGCTCGTCCCCGGTGGACGCCGAAATCGGCACCAGCAAGGGCCCGATGACGCCGCCGGCCAGCCCGACGGAGCCCATCCCGAAAAGTATCACCAGGAAGCCGGCGACCCGGGACCAGTCTCGCCTCGCGGAAACAGCCTTTGGTCCTATCGTCAACACCAATCCTCCCAGTGGGGCGCGGTCGATGCGCGCTGTTATCCGGCGCCTACCAGGCGAGCGGCACGTGCGCCGTCGCCACGAGGCCCGGGTTGATGGTCGCGTCGGCGCCCGGCTGCAGCTTGAACGGCGGGATGCGACGCAGGAACTCGGTCAGGGCGATGCGGATCTCGCGCCGCGCCAGGTGCGAGCCCAGGCACCGGTGCGGGCCGCCGGCCAGGGTGAAGTGGCGGTTGGACGGCCGGTCGACCCGGAACCTGCGGGGGTCCTCGAACTCGGCCGGGTCGTAATTGCCGGCGTTGTTCAGGCAGGTGACGATGTCGCCGGCCTTGATCTGCACGCCGTGGATCTCGTGGTCCTCCTTGACGTGCCGCAGCGAGTTGACGACCGGGTGCAGGCGCAAGAACTCCTCGACGGCCTCCATGTGCACGTCCGGGTTGGCGCGCAGGCGGGCCTGCAGGTCGGCGTCGAAGGCGAGCTTGCGGAACATGAAGGCGGTGCTGGCCGCGACGGTGTCGAGCCCGCCGATCCAGAGGAAGGAGACGATGCCGATGATCTCGTCTTCGGTAAGCGGCCGGCCCTCGACCTGGCCGTGGACGACATGGCTGGTCAGGTTATCGGCGGGCTTGCGGCGCATCTCCTCGATGAAGCCGCGCAGGTAGGCGATGGCCGAGCCGATGCCCCAGATGACCTTCTGCGGCTCGCCGTGGCTGTGCAGGATGGCATATTCCCACTGCAGGAACTCCTCCATCATCTCGCGCGGGAAGCCCATCAGGTCCATGAAGACCCGCACCGGGTAGATGCGCCCGAAGTCGTAGGCCGCGTCGCAGCCGCCCTTGCCCTCGAAGCCGTCGATCAGCTCGTTCACCGTGGCGGTGATCTTGTCTTCCAGCGCCTTGATGGCCTTGGGCGAGAACCAGGGATTGAGGAGGATGCGGTACTTGCCATGCTCCGGCGGGTCGATGGACAGCGGGAGCATCAGGAAGGTCTCGCCGACCAGGCCCTGGAAGTTCACCAGGTTGTAGGTCGAGTAGTAGCGGTCGTTCTGATAGACCTCGCGGATGTCCTCGTAGTGGGTGACGAACCAGCCGTCCGAGCCCTGCGCCCGACCGCGCGAGGCCGAATAGAAGATCGGCGGCAGCTCCTGATGGATGTTCGCCGAGGCGTGGAAGGGGTCCGGGTTGGTGGTCGGCTCGAAATAGCGGGCGATGTCGAACGCAAGCGAAGGCGGCACGTGCGGCGGCAAGGCGCCGGCCAGCGGCGAGGCCGCGCGGTTCGCGGGGGCGTCGGCGGTTTCCTGGGCCATCAGATGCTCCATTTCCTCCCGGCGGAATTCGGCTGCGGATTGACCGCGGCCGAGCCGGTCTTCGACCTTGCTCTTGTCCGCCCGATTTTGTCAGCCGGATGCTGTCGGCTGTGGCCACAAAGAGGCTTCCGGCCAACGCGGTCTTGCAGGATTTGAATCATTGTATGCAAAGGATGCGGGTGGTCAAATGCATAATCGGCCAGCGGCTAGCTCTGCGGGCGCGTCATTTCGAAGGGTGCAGCCTTGTCGATATTTCCTCAGTCCAGACTGCTGATCGATGGCGAGCTCTGCGCGGCGCAGGGCGGCGCCACCTATGCCGACATCAGCCCGTGGACGGGCGAGGAGATCGGCCGCGCGGCCGACGCCGCGCCCGGTGACCTCGACCGGGCGATCGGGGCGGCGCGACGCGCCTTTGATGAGACGAACTGGTCCACCGACCATGCAGGACGCATCGCCGTGCTGGAGCGTTTCGCGCAGGTCCTGAAGGCCAATCGGGACCGGCTCGCCCTGCTGGCGCGGCATGAAAGCGGGGCGGCGTCGGCCGAGATCTATGTGGCGGCCTGCGACGCGCCCCTTGGCATGCTGGACTACGTGCTGAAGACCGCCCGCGAATACGCCTGGGACCGCGACCTCGGCGTCGCCGAGATGCTGGGGTCCAGGAGCGGGCGCAGGATATGGAAGGAGCCGGTCGGCGTCGTCGCGGCGATCACGCCGTGGAACGTGCCCACCCAGATCAACCTGGCCAAGTCGTTCCCCGCCCTGGCGGCGGGCTGCACGGTCGTCCTGAAGCCAGCGCCCGACACGCCCATGCTGGCCGCCTTGCTCGGGGAGCTGGCCGTCGAGGCGGGGCTGCCTAAAGGGGTCCTGAACGTCATCACCAGCTCGACGACCGCGGAGATCGGCGAGGCGCTGGTGAACGACTCGCGCATCGACATGATCTCCTTCACCGGCTCCACGGCGGTCGGCAAGCGGATCATGGCCAATGCGGCCGACCGCCTGGCGCGGGTCTTCCTCGAGCTTGGCGGCAAGTCGGCCAACATCATCCTGGACGACGCCGATTTCGCCGCGACGATCCCGAGGTGCGCCGGGGCGATGTTCCATGCCGGCCAAGGCTGCGCCACCAACACGCGCATCCTGGTTCCGCGCACCCGTTACGAGGAGGCCGCGGGACTGCTCAAGGCCACGCTCGAGGCCGTCGAATACGGCGACTTCGACGCCCCGCGGCAGATCATGGGCCCGCTGATCTCGGAGCGGCAGCGCCAGCGCGTCCTGAGCTATATCGAGATCGGCAAGGCCGAGGGGGCCCGCCTGGCGACGGGCGGCGGCGTTCCCACGCATCTGAACGAGAAGGGCTTCTTCGTCGAGCCGACGCTCTTCGTCGACGTGACCAACCAGATGCGGATCGCCCGCGAGGAGATCTTCGGCCCCGTCCTGGTGATGATCCCCTACGAGGACGACGCCGACGCCGTCCGGATCGCCAACGACAGCCCCTACGGCCTGTCCGGCTCGGTGACCTCGGGGTCGCTGGACCGGGCCCTGGGCATCGCCCGGCGCATTCGCAGCGGCACCTTCGCCGTCAATGGCGGCAGCTACTACGCTGGCGACGCGCCCTTCGGCGGCTACAAGCAAAGCGGCATCGGCCGCGAGATGGGCCTGGAAGGCTTTGAGGAATATCTTGAGACCAAGACCGTCGGCGTGCCCCCAGGCTGAGCAGCATGAGTGAAAACGACAGGCCATTGGGCCAGGCGCCGCACGCGTTCCGCGGCTACCGGCGGCGCGTGCGGATCGATCCGACGCCACTGCGGGCAAGCGCCTGGCTGGAGGACGACTTTCACCACTTCGGCGTGGACCTGGTCCATGACGGCGAGGTGGTGACCGAGGTCGTCACCCATGCGCCGCGCTTTCCATGGGCCACCTGCCCGGCGGCGGGGGCCTATCTCCAGGCGCAGTTCCGCGGTGCGCGGCTGGACAGCTTCGGGGCCGGCGAGGACCAGCGTCAGCACTGCACGCACTTCTACGACCTCGCCATGGCCGCCGCGCGCCACGCCCTGGACGATGCGCCCGTCGTCTACGACATCAGCGTGGACGAGGCGGCCGAAGGCGGCGCCTTGGCGGAGCTGCACATCAACGGAACGCCGGCGCTGAAGTGGCGCATGGGCGCCGCGGCCGAACGGGACGGAATTCCTGGCGGCGACATGGCGGCCTTCCAGCAATGGACCCGCAGCCTGCCCGAGGCGATGACCGAGGCCGGGCTGATGTTCCGGCGCGCCGCGCCGATCTCCGGCGGGCGGCGGCTGAACCTGGAAGGCTTCAGGACCGCCAGCGAGGTCGGCCCCAAGGGGGTCTGCTACACCTTCCAGCCCGAACGCGCGGCCGAGGCGGCCCGGATCATCGGCGCGATCCGGGATTTCTCGGAACATCCGGAAGCGATGCTGCGAGGGAGCTGAGCCGCTCAGGGTGGCCCGGTGGCGGCGCGCGGGTGGGAGGCTTCGGTTGCGACCTGCCGGGCGCAGGCGATGCGGTGGGCTGCGAGCCCCTCCGCCTGCGGGTGATCGCCCATGGCGGGGGCCGTGGGCTGCAACCCCCTTGTCTGTTTGGGATCGGGTAGATTGTGGGTGTCTTCCGGGACGCCCGCCTGACGTTGGCGCGTCAGGCGGGCTGTCGGTGGAGGGACCGCAACCCCCTGAGCCTTTTGGGCTGTGACGGAGCAAGGTCGCCACTGACATTTCCATGACCCGGATGGTTGCAGGGACGAATGGGTCCGAAGCCACAAGGATGGGTCGATGGAACAGCCACAGTTTAACACGAAGGTCGCGGGCGTCGATGTGGGCAAGGCGGGCCTGGATGCGGCGGTGCATGGGCTGGAAGATCTGACGAAGGTCGATAACGGGCCTGCGATCCGGGCGGCCTGTCGGCAGTTCGTCGAGCTGTGCCGGCGGCTGGAGCTGTTCACCCACGCGGTGGCGGCGATCGACGGCAGCAAGTTCAAGGCGGTGAACACGCGGGACT
>Ga0307516_10000438_pt1 | contig 54750 bp, 53 predicted proteins | sample 19_EM_MG_FD_203310 | JGI IMG/M metagenome (GOLD analysis project Ga0307516, IMG submission 203310) | Populus trichocarpa ectomycorrhiza microbial communities from riparian zone in the Pacific Northwest, United States - 19_EM | ecosystem: Host-associated > Plants > Roots > Unclassified | place...
CCAACCCACAAGCAGCGGGCGAGACATGCCCTCGCTGCCTGACAGATCACCACCATCATGTTCGCCATGAACGCGATGGTCGAGTGTCATGCGCTTCAGCTCAAGATGCCGCGGCTAGACGCTTACAGAGATAATGCGCGCCTTGGAGGCCAAGGCATGCGGGCAGCGGCCGCCGTAAACCCACCGCCGTCGCCGTCCAATGCGTCACCTGGCGCGGGGTTGTGCGGCAACGAGAGGACACCTAATGAATTCAAGCGTCGCGCGTTCGATCTTGCTCATTCTGCTGATGATGCAACCGGCTTGGGCGTTTGCATACATCGACCCGAGTGCAGGGGGGCTGCTGTTCCAACTGCTGACACCCGTGTTTGCGGCACTCATCGGTGCATGGCTATTCATGCGTCGCCTCATCATCGGTTTCTTTCGCGAACTTTGGCGGCGCTTGACGGGCAAGACCGAGCCGTGACAGGTGGCAGCACGCTGCGGCTCCCTCAAGGAAGAGAAGGGGAAATCCAGGATGTCCCCGAAGCCACCCTTGATCGACTGTTCTGCTTCTGCATGGCTGCACTCGGACTGATCTGGCTGCCGTTGGCAGTGCTGCAGCAGATCGATGCCATCCTGAATTTCGCTACAACGCAAGAGTTGGTTGCCGATGTGGCACTGCTGGTGGTCTTGCTCGCTTTCGCCTCGGCGGCGTTGGCTGGCACCGCCGTTACCCTCAGCAAGCTCCTCGGCCGCATCGGGGCCACCTCCGGCATGGCGCGCACTGCGGCTTGGATGGCCGTTGGCGTGCCAATCATCTTCTTGTGTGCTTGGCAGTTCGCCTTCGCCATCAAGCTGTGGCTGGAGCAGGTGCTGGGCATTCGGCTGTCCACCGTCGGCTTGCCACACCGGGAGTTGTGGGGCTTGATCCCAATGGTGGTGATCGCCCTGCTCTGGCGCTTGTTTGGCAGAGCGCGATTGATCCAAGCAGTGACAGAGCCGGTACTTCGGCTGAGACGGCCCGCATTACTGCTCACTTTGGTGAGCGTGGCATATGTTGCCTGGCAGCGTCCCACGATTGGAAGCCCAGCACTCCACGAAGACGAGAACCGGGCAGCAGCAGTCGCAGGCTCTCCCGACATCTTCGTCTTCTCTCTTGATGCGCTGGCTGCGGAAGACGCTGCCGCCTGCGGCGACGGAGCGACCCCGATGCCGCAGTTGCAGAAGTTGGCGGCCCGCTCCACATGCTTCACCCGTCACTACGCGGCATCAAATCTCACCCTTCCTTCCACAACAACCATCGAAACGGGCACATTGCCCTGGACACATTGGGTGGTGCATGGGGGGCGCACTGCAACACATCTGGTGAATGCTTCTATCGGCCATGCTCTCCAGAAGGCAGGCTATAGCACGCATGCGTTCATTGCCGCCCAGGGTGCTTCTCCGCGGCTGCGCGGAACATATACCGGCTACGACACTGTCGACACAGCGTCGTCAGCGTCGTACCAAATGGCGTTCAGTAACGCGCTGCAAACGTTTCCCGACTCGCGTTTGTTGCCAGGCCTCTTCTCGGCAGTGCTGAACCTGCTGTTTGTCATCGATATCGCTCGACTCGGCAGCGACAGCCCGTATCCGCCAGAACATGTTTACGGACCAGCGATACAGCTCATCAAAGGCCATCGACAGGACCGTCCGTTATTCGTATGGATGCACACCTGGCCCCCCCATTCGCCCTACCTTCCCCCAAAGAGCACACGGTATCGGCTGCTACCGCCGGGTCAGTTAGATCGCTTCCGAGATTTTCTGGTCGACACAGGAAATTTCGCCAGCACGCAGCAGCCAGTCATCGATAAGCGGCGACTGCGCTACCGCGAAACCATCATGGGTGCCGACGAGAGTCTCGGGCATTTCCTGGACGAACTGGATCGGTTGGGGCGCCTTGATGATGCACTGGTCATTGTCACAACCGATCATGGGGAATCCTTTGAACGTGGTGTGCTTGGCCACGGGGGTGAGGCACTTCATGAAGCTGTGATTCGCATTCCGCTGGTGATCAAGCTACCTCGTCAGCGGGCGGGCCAGATCATCACCATACCTACCAGCCAAGCCGATATCGCACCCACAGTAGTTGATCTGGTGAGAGGTTTCACCTTGCCCACGGCCGAAGGCCGCTCGCTGCGCGGAGCCTTGACCGGCAACCCACTGCCGAAAGTACCGGTATTTTCGATGGCCCTACCCAAAGAGGGCCGCTTTCGACCGCTGAAGAGCGGCCACTACTCGGTTATCGACGGGGCGGACAAACTGGTGTGCCACCTCGCCCGGCAAGAAACCTGCGAACTGTACGACCTAGCTGCAGATCCGGGTGAGCAGCATGACGATTCGGCGGCACGGCCGGATGTGGTCCGCCGACTGCATACGCTCCTGGTCGCGCGCATGGCCGATGCGGAGGCGCTACGGGAACATATCTTCAGGGCTCCTTGATCTACTCCGTGCCTTTAAACTCGCCGGCCTCCTTTCAGCATGTCCGCTCCTCAAACACACTCGCTGCTACATCGTGGTCTCGACGGTGCGGCTGCATTGCTGCATCCGTCCCGGTGGGCTTATCGGCGGCGACTTCTATCCCTCATCGAAAAGGCAAAGCGCGAATGGCCGTCGGCTGACTATGGTGCGGGCTACCTCTATCAGTCCTTTCCGCAACTCGGGCTGCGAGGCTTTCGCAGATCCGATGCCCGCGCCACTCAAATGGGTATTCATTTCGCACTGGCCGGAAAACGCGTTTTGGAAATTGGCTGCAACACCGGCTTCCTGTCACTGACCTTGGCGCACGGGACGCAATGCTACGTCGCGTTCGACAACAACCCCTTCCTGATCCAGATCGCGCAACTGACTCAGATTGAGGTCAGCGATACCTCCATCGACTTCCGCGTCGGTGCCATGGAAACGTTTGACACCACTGACACGTTCGATGTTGTACTGTCATTCGCCAATCACTCGACCTGGGACGGCAACATGACGATGCCCCGCCCCGCCTATTTTGCAAAACTGCGCGAGTTGATGGTCGATAACGGCATGCTGTTCTTCGAATCCCACCACCCGTCGCTGGAAAATGATGTGCAGGTTAGGGAGACTCTGCAGATCATGCAGGCATCCTTTGCCATCGAGGAACAACGAAAGCTGAACCAAGGTTCAGCTTGGGACCTCGGCCGGACCTTTGTGCGCGCACGTGCAAAAGCTTAAGTCGCAGCGGAGCCGCCTAGTCAAGCCACGGCGCCTAGACGGTGGACAGTCTGCGCCAGCCAGTCGGCTGCAGTTTCGGCACTTCGACCAACGTTGAACACCCAATGTGCACGGAACGCACAGATCGTTTCGCGCTGCATGTACGGATCGACGAGCAAGTGCTCCAGGTGTTCGGGCAACCGCACAAGCTCATCGGCGCCGATCACGCGCCCTACCTGCATACGCCCGAACACCTCGATAGGGTCCTTGTTGACGCGGTCGTAGTGGACGTTGTTCATCTTACGAGGCACATCAATGAACAGTACCGGACGCTCCAGTCCGAGCGCATAGTCAAAAGCAGCGCCGGACCAGTCGCTCACCATCGCACTGGCGCGGAGCAGCGAGTCGTACCCGGTCACGCTGGTTTCCAAGCGTAGGTTCTGCGCACGCTCACACCAACCCCGCACGCAGGCTAGGGCATCCGGCGCCAACCGCACGGTCTGCGGATGAGGACGCACGATGACGTCCCATGGTGTGTCGGCAAGAACCTGCAGCAGGGCCTCAGCATGGGCCTCCAACAATCCCTGTGGCCCCCAGGACGGCGCGACCAGGATCATCGGACGGCTAGACGAGCGCAGATCATCACGTGCTGCCGCCAGAATGGCATCGAGCCGGCCATAGCCGTGCCGCACAAGTTGCTTGGGCTTCTGCCCGCTCAACACCTCGAGCGCTTGGATTTCGGCTTCATGGTGTGGGCCCGCACATAGGATGGTGTCGAAATGATCAAACGCGCCTTCGCGATATGCCATATGGCTGCTGACCAGTGAGTGGTGCAGATAGACATAATGCTTCGTCGCGGCCGAACGCTTGATGTGAAAGGTGTTGAGGTCCGGCATGGTCATCAGCAGCACATCCGCCTGCAATGCGCCGAAAAATAGCGTGCGCACGTAGCCGTCGCCAATGACATAGGCGTTCAAGCGCGGATGGGTCAACACAACGCCAGGGTCATCTGCCGCAGATGACACGTAAGCAATATGCCCATCGAATCGCGCTAGCAACGCCTGCACCACCGGGCCCAGGTGAGGCCAATACGCCGCGCCTTCGCTGTAAACCACAAGACGGCGCTGATGCGCCGGCAGCCCGGTAAAGCGCAGGTATTCCCGCAGGTTCTGGAAACCCTGGCCCATCGCTCAGGCTGCGTTGTCGTACAGCCGCGCCAACAAGCCTTGCGCGAGCGCCGCCTCGTAGCGCTGAAGGTCCTGAACGCTGTCCACTTCCAGCCAGCCATTTGTCACCGTGGCCGCGCGAACCTGCGTGCTATGGTCGATCTGGTTTTGTAGATACGATGTCATGTACATCTTTTCGCGCGGACGGCCTTCAAACAACACTCCCTCGGGCATTTGCTCATAGCGCGCGAAGAACTGCTGCGCAAACAGCCGGTCCACCTTGAACAGCCCGATGTACTGACCTTGAATGTCGTCAAGGGTGCGAGGTTTTTTCCCCAGCTCGACGATATTGCCCAACAGATCCAGTTTCATGGTCTCGGCATCGCTCAGCGGGTCATCCATGCGGAGGCTCCATAGGCTGTGCCAGCCCAGATCGACCACCACGGCCAACGGCCCAGCGGTAGCCAGCAGGGCCGCCAACACGCGTGGCTCGTACACAATATCGCCGTACGCCACCACCACATCGTCGTGTCCATCGAACAAAGCCTTGGCACAGTACAGGCTGGCCATCATGTTGGTACTGGTGTAATGTGGGTTGAAAAACAGATGCGCCCCGGAGCCTTCTAGCGCCTCTGCGCAGTAGCCGGCGACGATGTTGACGTCGACGATGCCTGCCCTGCGCAACACAGTCATCTGACGCGTCAACAATGGCACGCCACCAAGCGGCACCAGGGCCTTGGGTAAATGGTCGGTCAGCGGACGCAGGCGCGTACCTTCGCCCGCTGCGAGAATCACAGCTCTAGTCATGATGTTTGAAGAGATTGGCTAACAAGGCTTGATCCGTCGCACTGAGCGCGGGTTCGCGCTCCGGGTGCCACATGACTGCAGCCCAGGGCAGATGTCGGTGCTCAGCCGCCTCGATGAACCCTTGGGCATCATGTAGTACGGGCAGCAGAGGCTGTGCCAGCATGTCGGCGGCAATGCCGAAGCCATGGAAGCTGTTCACCTCCATGCTGGCTGACAGGCCGCCAAACAGGCGGGTGGGCTGATTGGATCGCAGCAGGAGGTGGCGGACGGCCACATGGTCTGTGATGGGAGCCAGTTCACCGCCCAGGTATTTGTTTAGCATCTGCATGCCACGGCACACCCCCAGAACGGGCCAGCACTCTGTGCAGGCCAAATCCAGCAGCAGGCTTTCGCTGCGGTCGCGTTCAGGCGCTCCGCTTCCGTGGGCTGACAAGCCGCCCAGATCGTTGCCGCCCGTTAGCAACAGCCCTTGAATGCCCAGTGATCGCGCCCAAGCTTGCGGGTCCTGCAATCCATTCGGCATGGGAACCGGAGTCAAGTTGAGCGACTCCAGCCGCGCGGCCCAGCGCTGATCGAGCGCATCCCGGCGCTCGCAATAGCTGCTGACCTCGTCCGCCCGCTGGGAAACGGCGATGCGCATCAGTGCAACTCACTGATCTTGCGCTGCCGGCAATCCAGCATCAAGCGCCTGCTTGCAGCCAGTTGATGGTAGCGGCGCTCGCCAACGCCAACAGCAGCGGGCAAGCCAAACTCCGCCGCGCGCACAGCCATGTGCGAATTTGCCCCACCATAGGCGGTCACAAGGCCCGCGATACCCCGAGAAAACAGCCAATCGTAGCCAGGGTCTGCCTGCATGATCAGCGCGATCTTACCCATCAACGCCGAGGCGCTTGCGCCCGCCTTATCGATACACACCACCGCAGCGGTCACTGCCGCGTTGCCAACGAAGCTTGGTGCCGTGTCGGGATAAAGAAAGCTCACGAAGTCGTCCTCGCTCAGCAATAGCGGTGGCAGCTCGATGCCGAGCATCAGTTCGTGAGCAAGCCGCCCCTCTTCAGCACGCACACGCAGCTTGCCGACCAGGTCGTTGCACAACCAACCAGCGTCGCAAGCACGCAAGTCGGCGATAGACAGATGGGACAACTCATCGCGGGTCAAACCTACGTCAACCCCGAATCGGGCGATTTGATCCAATGCTCGGCTGAGGCTGCGTGTGAAGATGAACTTGGCATATTCACGCCCGGCGATGGCCTGGCGCATGAAGCGGTCCGCCTGCTCGAAGCCAACCTCCAGTCCCGTCTCCGCAAGCGCGCCGGCGAACCTCGCCCGTGTCTCTTTTGTCCACGGTTCGGAGACTTCGCAAGAGGATGCCGATGCAGTTCCAAAAGCCGTGCCAGCAACGTCCAGGTAGCGCCCCGGCTCTTCCGCATAGCTTGGCACGGTGATGTCGTAAGTCCCAGGCCGCAGATGGCCGTAGCGCGCCAGAAACACCTCCAGGCTTGTCGTGCCCCCTTGCAATTGGATCCACTCGTCGCGGTACTGTGCGGCAATAGTCTTGACCGATTGCAGGTAGCTGGCGCGTTCGGCCGTGTCAATCACGCCCGCTTCGACAGCCGAGTTCAAAAGCGTCATCGCAATGAATCCCGCCCTGGCTAGATGCGCAAACGGCAGTGTTCCATGTGCTCGGCAATCATCCAGCAGCATCAATGCAGAACGCAGTGGCGATAGCTCAGCGTCTTCCAAGGCCTTCTGGCGCTGAACTAGGGTGTTGACCAACGCGCGATCCGAATCCACCCGGTCGAAACCTCGCCGCGTCAGCCGGACCAGCGATGCCCGCAGTTCCCGTACGTTGGCACTTGTGAAGCCCGCCGCAAGAAGCCGCCGCGCGCGTTGGTCAAAGTCGAGGCTGACGCAACTGAACACCACCTCGAATTCCACCTTGTCGTGCAGTTGGGGTCGCGCAACCAGATGATCGATGTAGTGCTCCACCAACCGCGCAGCCAAGCTGGCGTCGAGGTCAGCGGGAACGAAGCTGTTAAAAGACGATCGAACGTCGATGTAAGGGTGCCCGGCAAAACCATGCATCAAAGCTTGCGGCATCACATGTCTGTACCCATATTGGTGCCGCTGCAGCGCCCAAGTTTCCTGGGTGATCAGTTCGGAATAGAGCGAAAACGCCAATCTGCGCGGTTTGGCCCCAATCATCTCCGCTGGGTTCCAATCGGTCATCACGCTGAATGGTGCTCGACTGCCATGGACAAACGGGCCGGGGCTCTGCAGACGCCTGAAATCTTCACGCGCAGAGGCCAGCGCCTCACTCACCAATTCGTCGCTGCCGGACCAGCGAGCATGGTCCACCGCAATAGGCCGGACCTGCAGGACGTGAACGATGTCTCCGCCAGCGACGATGAACTCGACGTCCAGAGAATCATGGCCGACTAGATCTTCGATCTCCCGGACGGCCCGCAAGAGCGCACGCATGCCGGGAGGTGCACCGTTCGGCAAGATGTCGCTGTCGCGATGGATGTAGAGAGTCTCGAGTGCGCGGCCGCAACCGGAGGTCACCGTGTCGGAGGCTCCGGATACAGGGTCGTAGTTGACCACGCGGTACGGTGCGCCATAGCTCAGCGTTCGGGTCATCACGACGCCGCTGAACTGGATGTCCTCGACCATACGTTGCACGAGAATCTGATGGGCCGCGTTCCCGTCGGCATAAGACGCGGCGACCTGGTCCACGGCCCGTGCAACGACATCGGCGTCGGCTCCGTCCACATTCAGAACACTGTCGAAGCATCCGGCCCCTGAAGAGTGGAAACTGTCCTCCCCCAGCGCACTGCTCCTCACCGCCAAGCCCCCAGTTCCAAAAGCATCGTAGACCCGCCGCAAACAACACCCCATGGACTGCTGCCACTCTTCGAGGGTAAACGCGATCTGCTCGCCGATGCGGCTCTGGCTCACCATGGGGCGCAAGCGCTCCAGCGTCTGCGCCTTGGTGCCCAGGACAAACCGCGCCAAGTCTTGCGGTGCGTTGAGTTCGGCCCAGTCGCCCCTGCAATCGACGGTATGGATCGCGATGCCGTGCGCTTTCAGTGCGTTCAGCAAATGCGGAAGGTCCCACCCAGCAACCTCTGGCCGCTTGGCCCAAGCCTGCAGGTGTGCCAAGGCATTCGGACCCAGCTTGGCCAGACCCACGAACTCGGCATCCGGTGTGGAGGGCCTGTCGACCGCAAGGCATCCATGCGCGCTGATCATTCGACCATCACGCACCATTAGCACTTCCGCGTTGGTCATGTCAGCAACTGATCGGTTGTCGTAGCGTTGCCGCCAGCACGAGTCCACCGCAATCACCACCTCTGCAGGGTGGTCACGCAGTTGTGCCACGAGGGCGGAACGGTACAGGACATCGGCATAGCTGACCATGCATGCTCTGCCGGCGCCAGGGTCGACCCGCAGCAATGACCCCACGGTACCTGTAGCGGTCCAGTTGGAGTTGATCACGGCACGAAGGGATGGGTAAAGCGCAACGATCTCCGGCAGCCGGTAGCCACCGACAAACACAACCTCTGCGTCGCTCTGGCCCAGTGCATTGACAAGCCAATCCAGCACGCGGCCGTGACCGGAGATGCCAAACAGGGCCGAAGGCAACTGCCCGCGAGCCGGCCTGCCCGCACCCAAAATGACCGCAAGTGGCAGAGTGACGCTCACTTCATGCCTCCGCAGTTGCGTGAATTGCCCCGCTTGCGGTAGCCAGGGCTTGCAGTCGGTCGAACGTAAAGCGCCGCAAGCGGGCATTCATGAAATGAAAGGTTGTCCCCTCGCTCTCGCTTTGCGGCATAGTTGGCAGGTTGGACAAATCTTCTCTGGCTCGGGATACCACGTCCAACAGCAGCACAGCGCGCAGTATCGGATCAACAAATGAGTACAACAGTCTGTAGGCCAAGGTCCCATCCAGTTTGTTAAACCCTTCCGGTACCGGTGGCACAGTCAAATCACTAGCCAGAATGATGTCGCCGGTGTCCAGACCAGGGCTCATGTAGAAGGCGGTTGCACCAGGCCGGCCTCGCAGCAGCAGCGACCACAGCAAGCCGTCTGCCCCACGTACGTGGGGCAGGACACCTGGATGCACATGAATGAAACGGCGCTGCGGCGTATCTAACAGGCTGGTGGGCACCATTCCGCCCCCAGTAAACAAGATCGCGCGACGACCCGGCATTCGATCCAGATACTGGGCCAACACTGGATCATTCAAACCATCGATGAAAACTTCCTCCACGTGATCGGAGTACTTCGAATAGTCAGGGCGTTCGGTTAGGTGGCGATACACAGCTGGATCGAAGCGGTAGGCCTGCGCCAGCGCATTCAGCCAGGGTTGGCACAAACTCGCGTGGCTGCGCATGAACTCTCGGGACCAGTGATTCATGCGCATGTCTTGCACGGTGCGTGCCAGTGGACGCCGCACGACCTCGGGTAGCCAAGGAGCAATAAGGCGGTGGCGCGCTGGATCACGCCTTTGCACCATCAGTATGACGTGCTCAACGCGATAACCAGCCGTCTGCAAAAGGCCTAAATAGCTGCGTGCCATCGGTCCTTCGTGGACCAACACCGTCAGGGCCAGCGATTTCAATGCGGACTCCCTTGGCACAGCAAGGTGCTCAACTCCGCTTCGACGCAATCAGGAATGCCCACTCCGCCCGCAGGCGCGATCTGATCCAGGCAGTTGCAAGCAGAGTTCACCCAGCGCAACAACTTGGAGCGGGAATTCTCATCACCACACTGCTCGTACTGCGCTGCCTTGAGAAACAACAGGGCCAAGCCGAGGTATCCATCGCTTGAGATTGCCAGCCCAGTGACCGCCTTGTCAATTTGAGCATCGTAGGCCGCCATCACCTTGTGTGCCACATCAATCTTGCGATGGTAGCGTTGCACACGAAAGGTGTCAGCCTGGTCCCACGCCGGCAGGCGACTGAGCAGACTTGCAATATCGCGCTCGACAGGGTGTTCGCTAGTGACAAGGCGCTCATAGACGGTATTTCGCAGTTGCTCGAACATGCTCTGTACCCCTCAAGACACCAACTCCGGCACCACCCACCGCAGCCTGGCTCGTACTTCGGCATCGGCGCTATTGGCGGTACCCTCGGCGTCCGCCAACCACTGCGCCATCAAGCCCTGCCCCCGTTCGCCGTTCAGCCTGGCAATGCGCAGCCGGGTGATCCTTGTGGCAAGTGTGGTATCGGCATCGGCCAGCAATTCCTCGTAGAGCTTTTCGCCTGGCCGCAGGCCGGAGAAAACGATGGGGATCTCTTCCTCGCTGCGGCCCGCCATGCGGATGAGATCACGCGCCAAGTCAACGATCTTCACTGGCTCCCCCATGTCGAGTACGAAGACTTGGCCGCCCTCCCCCAGCGCAGCCGCCTGCACAACCAAGCGCGCAGCCTCGGAGATGGTCATGAAGTAGCGGGTGATTTCCGGGTGGGTCACCGTCACGGGGCCGCCCTTGGCGATCTGCTCCTTGAACTTGGGGATCACACTGCCGCTGCTGCCTAGTACGTTGCCGAAGCGGACGGCCATGAAGCGGGTCGGGGCGGGTTCGGCCGGGTTGCGATGTGCGGGGGAGCCCTTCGACAAGCTCAGGGCGAGCGGGGGGTGAGGCTCAGGGTATTCGGGCCCTTCGACAGGCTCAGGGCGAGCGGTGTTGGAGGGGGTGTCTGGGTGAGCGCGGGTAGGGGTGCCGGGGTGCGCGATGGCATGGCTGGCCTGCGCCATGTGGCTGATCACCATCTCCGCCGCCCGCTTGGTGGCCCCCATCACGTTGGTGGGGTTCACGGCCTTGTCGGTGCTGATCAACACGAAGCGCTCTACCCCCGCCTCCGCCGCCGCACGCGCCGCATACCAGGTGCCCAGCGTGTTGTTGCGCAAGGCCTGGAACGCGTTCTCCTCCTCCATCAGCGGCACATGCTTGTAAGCCGCCGCATGAAACACCACCTGCGGCCGCCATCTGCCAAAGGTGTGACGCAAGTGAGGCAGGTCACGCACGTCGCCGATCAGCCGCACCAACGGGATCTGCGGGAAGCGCTCCGACATCTCCTGCTCGATGGTATAGAGCGCCAGCTCGCTCAGTTCGTACAACACCAGGCGCTTGGGGCCGTAGCGCGCCACCTGGCGACACAGCTCACTGCCAATGCTGCCGCCCGCCCCGGTGATCAGCACCGTCTTGCCGGACAGGCATTCAGAAATGCCCCCTTCGTCCAGCACCACGGGCTCACGCCCCAGCAAGTCTTCGGCCTCGATGTCGCGCACATTGGCCACGGCCCGACCTTCCAGCAGCTCACCGGTCGAGGGCACGGTGAGCACGGGCAGGCGCGTTTGCGCCGCCAGGTCCAGCGCACGCCGGCGTTCGCCCTTGGTGGCCGAAGGCATGGCCACGATCAGGTGCGTGATGCCATGCAATGGTGCCCAATGCGCCGCGCTGTCCAGCGGGCCCAGCACCGGCAAACTGCCCACGCGGGCTGCCCGCTTGGCGGGGTCGTCGTCCAGCAGGCCCACCACCACCCAGCCCTGGTGCTGAATGCCTGCAATCAACAGGCGCGCCGCATGGCCCGCGCCCAGGATGAGCGCCCGCCGCGTCTCGCGCGCGCTGCCGCTGATGTGGGCACGCATGTGCTCGTAGAGCATGCGGTAGGCAATGCGCACCAGCGTCAAACCCATCAGGCTGATGACCGGGTGCAAGGCCAGCACGGCACGCGGTACCTGGGTGAGCTGCGCCATCAGCACGATCACCGCGCCAGCCAGGCCCGCCACGCCGCAGGCCAATGTGAGGCGCTGCACCTCGCCAAAGCCGGAGAAGCGCCACATGCTGCGCGGCACTTTCAGCAGCACCAGCACCAGCAGGTACACGGCCACCAGCGCCCCCATCACCCACAGGTCGTAGCCGGGGCGGGCCGACCACCAGCGCTCAAAGCCCAGCCGGAACAGGTAGGTAGCGTTCCAGGCCGCCGCCACGATCATGCCGTCGATCAGCAGCGAAAGCAGCTGGCGGTGCGGGCGTATGCGGGTGAGAAAAGCGTCCAGGCGGTGCCAGATCATGGGTGAGGCTGGCAGGGCTCAGCGTCGGGTAAAGAGGATGGCAAGCGTACGGCAGATCACCTGCAGGTCGCGCGCGAGGCTGGCTTCTTCCACGCAGCGCACCGCGTACTCCAGCTTGCGCGGCAGGATCACCTGCTCGTACTCGCGCTGCGGGTCGGCGGCACGGGCCAGCAGGTCGCTCTCGTTGCGGAATTCCAGCGACACCGGGTCGGTGATGCCGGGCCGCACCGACAGCACCTTGTCGCGCAGATGCGCCGGGTACAGCGCCACGTAGCGGGGCACCTCCGGGCGCGGGCCGACCACGCTCATGGATCCTTGCAACACGTCGAGCAATTGGGCCAGTTCGTCGAACTTGGTCCGGCGCAGCCAAGCACCCACGCGCGTGATGCGGGGGTCAGCACCCACGGTGATTTGCAGCCCGGCGTCGGTGGGGTCATGCCGCATGGTGCGGAACTTGTGGATGCGGAACAGTTGCCCGCGGCGGCCCACACGCTCCTGACGGTAAAACACAGGGCCGGGCGAGTCCAGCTTGATGGCGGCCGAAACCAGTAGCAGCAGCGGCGCCAGCAGCAGCAAACCCAGGGTGGCCAGCACCACGTCGAGCATCCGCTTGGCCATGCGTCAGTGCGCCGTGGCAGGCGCCATGCATCGGCGGTCGGCCGGTCTTGCAGGAGGCAGGCAACAGGTCATTCGAGGCAGACGGGAACCAAGCGTGGGATCAAGCTCATCACTCGTCGAGTACAGGGAGTCAATGCCACCGGGCGGCGCCGGCTGGGCATGGATTGTGCATTGGCAATGGATCGCCCAGCCGCTCGCCCGACCCAGCGGATTTGTAGACATTCCGTACGACGAATCGTCTCGCCCACACCACAGACACCGCCGTACACTCCGGCCCCTATGCTCACGACCTTGATCGCCTCGTTTGCCGTATCGCTGGTCCTGACGCTGTGGGTCGTGCGCATGGCACGGCGGCGCCCGCAGTTGTTTGGTGATTCCGATCTGTCGGGCCCGCAGAAATTTCATGCCCGCGTGGTGCCCCGCGTGGGCGGCATCGGCATTGCCATGGGCTTCATGGGCGCCGCCGCGTACGTGGCCTGGTCGCAGCCGGCCCATGCCAGCATCGTGGCCGGCCTGCTGGTCAGCGCGGTGCCTGTGTTTGCAGCCGGCCTGTGGGAAGACCTCACCAAGCGCGTGCGGCCCCGCAACCGCCTGCTGGCCGCGGCCGCATCGGCCGGCATTGCCGCATGGCTGCTGGGCGCGGTGATCGAGCGGACCGCCATCCCGGGTGTGCAGTGGATCGCCGGGTTTTCTGCCGGGGCCTTGTTGCTGACCTTGTTCGTGGTGTCGGGCGTGGTGAACGCCATCAACATCATCGACGGGATGAACGGCTTGGCCTCCATGTGCTGCGTCATCATGCTGGCCGGCCTGGCCTACGTGGGCGACCAGGCAGGCGACCCGCTGATCGTTGCGGCCGCAGTGGCTGCCATCGGCGCCATCGCAGGGTTTTTCATCTGGAACTATCCCAACGGGTTGATTTTCCTGGGTGATGGCGGGGCCTACCTGCTGGGTTTCCTGATCGCCGAAGTGGCGATCCTGCTGATCCATCGCAACCCCGGCGTGTCGCCGCTGTGCCCCCTGCTGATGGTGGCCTACCCGGTGATGGAAACACTGTTCACCATGTACCGGCGCCGCGTGGTGCGCGGCCGGGCCATGGGGCTGCCGGACGGCATTCACCTGCACAGCCTGGTCTACCGGCGGCTCATGCGCTGGGCCGTGGGCAGCACCGATGCCAAGGCGCTGACCCGGCGCAACTCGCTCACGGCGCCATACCTCTGGGTGGTGTGCTCGCTGTCGGTGGTGCCCAGCCTGTTGTGGTGGAACAGCACACCCGCACTGGCGGTGTGTCTGCTGGTCTTTGTGGTGCTTTATGTGTCGCTGTACGCCAGCATCGTGAGGTTCCGCACCCCGCGCTGGATGGTGTTCAGCAACAGCCGGCAGCCGGAGCTGCGGGAGCGTGGCGGGGCTTGATTTGCCCCCTCGCCCGCCGATGAGGGCGAGGGAGTGCTGAAGCGGCCTTCCCGATGAGGCGCAGTCCCTGCGAACTGCGTTGACTGCCCCGAATGGGCACCCCATAATCTGACCAGATTATCAGACCAATCTGGAGCAGCGAATGAGTACCTCGCCCTGGAGCCTGCAGGATGCCAAGGCCCGGTTCAGCGCAGTGGTCGATGCGGCGTTGAGCGGAGAGCCGCAGATCGTAACCCGCCACGGGCGCCGTGCGGTGGTGGTGGTATCTGCCACGGAGTACGACGCTCTTCAGCAGAACGCAAAAGCTGCCGCCCCAGGGTTCGTGGAACATCTGCTGTCCATGCCCAAGGGCAAGGGGCTTGGCGACGCGAAGCGCGCCAGCGTCGCACTGCGCGAAGTGGACTTCGAATGATCCTGCTCGACACCGTGGTTCTGTCCGAACTGCGCAAGACGCGCCCCTCGCCTCTTGTCGTGGCATGGCTGCGTGGATGTGCGGCAGAGGATTTGTTCATCAGTGCTATTTCCATCGGCGAAATCGAGCGAGGCATCTGCAAGGTGACTGACCGCGCGTTTGCCGAGGCGCTGACACGCTGGCTGGAGGACTTGTTGCGGCTTTATGCAGACCGGGTCCTCCCGATCACTGCCTCCATCGCGCGACGCTGGGGTCAGTTGTCTGCCCGATTGGGGCACGATGGCGCGGACCTGCTGATCGCTGCCACGGCCTTGTCTCACGGGCTCACTGTCGCCACGCGAAACGTCCAGCACTTTGTGCCTGCAGGGGTGCAAGTCATTGACCCCTTCGCGGGCGTCTGATCGCGGTGCCAGCCGTCTTTGCGCCTGCCGCAATTTTGGCCGCACACCCTCAGCTTGCCAGCCGATCCATGATCGCGCCAAGCTCCCACACCGGCACCACCTCCACACCCGCTGCCAGCGGGTATTGCCGCGCCACCGGGGCAATGACGTAGGCACTTGTGATTTCCAGATCCTTCAGCGCCTCCCAGAACCCCCTCGTCGGCCTGGGTGCCGAAGAGAACTTGATTTCAATGCCCACTTTGCGGGAGCCGCACTCGACCACCAGGTCAAGTTCCGCGCCAGCAGCCGTGCGATAGAAGCCGATCTGGCCGCCGGTAGGCAGCATGGCCGCCACCTGCTCCACCACAAAACCTTCCCACGATGCGCCGGACACCGGATGGCCTTGCAGGTCTGCCACGGTGCCCAGGCCCAGCAACGCATGCAGCAGGCCGCTGTCGCGCACATACACCTTGGGTGACTTCACCAGGCGCTTGCCCACGTTGGCCAGGTGAGGCTGCAACCTGCGCACGACCATCGTGTCGACCAGCATGTCGAGATAGCGCACGGCCGTGGTGTGCGAGGCGCCACCCAGCGCCACGCCCAGTTGCGATGCGTTCTGCAGTTGGCCTTGCAGATGAGCCAGCATGGTCCAGAAGCGGCGCAGAGTTTCGGCCGGCACGCGCACGCCCATGGCCGGCAGATCGCGTTGCAGGAAGGTGCGGATGAAGTCTTGCCGCCACTGCAGTGACTCGGCGTCGCCGCCCGCCAGGTAGGCCAGCGGGTAGCCACCGCGCAGCCACAGCGTTTGCAGCGTCTGCAAATCCTGCGGCACTTCGGCGGCGAGCAGGGACGTGAGTTCCACATAGGACACGCGCCCGGCCAGCGACTCGCCGGTTTGCCGCAATAACTCACCGGAGGCGGAACCGAGCAGCAGGAAGCGGCCGGGACGGCGGTCTGCGTCGATCTCTGGGCGCAGCGCAGGGAACACATGCGGAGCGAACTGCACCTCGTCCAGCACCACCAGCCGGTCTCGCAGAGTGGGGAACAGCAACTCAGGCTGGGAGACCGCCGCACGGTCGGATTCGCGCTCCATGTCGAGCACCAGCGCATCGGGGCGTTGCGCGGCGACGGCCCGCGCCAGCGTGGTCTTGCCCACCTGGCGCGGCCCGAGCATCACCACGGCGGGGGACAGGCCCAGGCGGTGTTCAATGGTTGGCTGGAGGTTGCGATCTATCATCATCGTATATTGATTGCCTAACGATCAATATACAAGGATTATTGGCAACCGCGAGAGGCACCGCATGGCGATAATGATTAACGACAATGCCGCCCCATGACCACTCCCAGCCGTGGGTTGGCGCTGCGCCGGTGGCGGTCGCCGTGCCTTGCAATGTGGTGGCCAGCGCGCAAATCTTAGCGTGGTCGTGGGCACCCGGTGGGTATGGATCGCCACCTCCCGGCTGGGCCAGAGGCTGCACAGGAGACCTGCTCAAGCCGCCAGCGCCTCGCGCAGCAACCCCAGCAGGGCCGGCGGCGCGGTGTGCTCCATCACGTCCAGCCCGCTCAGCAAGTCGTCGCTGGAATGGTAGAAGCTCCACCCGGAATCCGGCTCCTCAGCGGCTTGCACCTTTGCGCCAAGGCCACGGGCTTGCTGCAGGTGTTGGGAGGCAGAAGCGGTGCGGCGCAGGAAGGATGCAAACGGGGCCATGTCGATTTCTCCGGGGGGCAGGTGCTGAACGAATGGATACATTGTTCCGTTCAGCCGCCCTGCCCACCATCGCCCTGAAGGGGGTCTCTGCCCCGCTCGGACACCCCCCTCGTTTGGGGGGATTCCGGCCCTCAGCCCCCCCGCCCCAACAGCGTGCGCACCTGCGTCGCCACCCGCTGCACGTCGGCATCGCTCATGCCCGGATAAAGCGGCAAGCTCACCATGCGTTCGTAGGCGGCCTGGCTGTGCGGGAACTGCCGGGGATCCAGGGCGTAGCGGTCGCGCCAGTACGGGTGCAGATGCAGCGGGATGTAGTGCACGCTGCAGCCGATGCCGGCCGCGAACAAGCCCTCGATGAAGGCGTCGCGCGTGATGCCCGCGTCATTGGCCAGGCGCAGCACGTACAGGTGCCAGGAGTGCAGGTCGCCTGCGGGCGCAGCCGGCGGGGTGATCAGCGGCAGGCCCTTGAACGCCGCGTCGTATTGCGCGGCCAGTTCGGCGCGTCGGCGCTGGAAGGCGTCTGCCTTCTTCAACTGGTGCAGGCCCAGCGCGGCTGCGATGTCGGTCAGGTTGTACTTGAAGCCGGGCGCCACGATCTCGTAGTACCAGCTTGGCACGGTGGCGGTGAAGCGGTCGAAGGCATCGCGGCTCATGCCATGCAAGCGCATCACGCGGGCGCGCTTGGCCAACTCAGGGTCGCGCGTCACCAGCATGCCGCCCTCGCCCGTGGTGATGGTCTTGGTGGCGTAGAAGCTGAACACCGTGGCGTCGCTGTCCAGGGTGCCGATGAGCCGGCCACCGCAGGTGGTGGGCAGCGCGTGGGCGGCATCTTCCACCACCTTGAGTTGATGGCGTTTGGCAATGTTCAGAAGGGCCGCCATGTCGGCCGCCAGGCCGCCGTAGTGGACCGGCACGATGCACTTGGTGCGCGGCGTGATGGCCGCTTCCACCGCCCGGGGATCGATGTTGAGCGTGGCCGGGTCGATGTCCACCAGCTTCACGTCGGCGCCCAGGTAGCGCACCACCTCGGCCGTGGCCGTGAAGGTGTGGGTGGTGGTGATGACCTCGTCGCCGGGGCCGATGCCAAGCGCCTCCAGGGCCAGGTGCAGGCCAGCGGTGGCGGAGTTGACGGCGATGGACTGCAACGCCATCGTGTCCCCGCCTGCGGTAGCGGGCGAGGTGGGTGAAGACAGGAACTCGGTGAAGGCCTGCTCGAAGCGCTTGGCCTTGGGGCCGGTGGTGATCCAGCCGGACTTGAGGGTGTCCACCACTTCGGCGATTTCTTCTTCACCGATCTCGGGCAGGGCAAAAGGGAGGAAAGGCTGGGTCATGGCATCGGTGGACGGTGGCTCAGCCATGGTCCCATGGGTTGATGAGTGTCAGGCCGGAAATCCCGGAAAAGTCACTGACATTGCGTGTGGCGAGGGGTAGCTTGTGATGCAACGCGATCGACGCGATCTGGGCATCTTCCGTTGACATCGGCAAGCCTTGTTTCAGCCGGTGGGCCACCAATGCGGCATATCGGGTCGCAGCCCCTTCATCGAACGGCAGGTTCGCATGCAGAAACTCCTGCTCGAACATCTGCTGGGCTGCCGCCTCCAGCGCCGTGCGCTTCTTCCCCACGGCCAGCAACGCGATGCCAAGGAGGATCTCCGCTTGCGTGATGGCGCTCACCAGGAACCGCGCGGCTGGAGCTCCGGCATCAAACCAGGCCAGCACGGCCGCATCGGGACGCGGCCGCATGATCTCCGACAGCACGTTGGTGTCGAGCAAGATTCGCTGGCTGCTCATTTTCCGCGCCAATCGGGCGGTGTGCGAACCCGCTGCCGCGCAGGAATCGGCAATTCATCAGCAAGCAGGCCCGCAAAGCGGCGCTGAATCCGCTGTGCGAAGGGCGCCGAATCTTCATCGAGAAGCACTGCCCGCTGGAGAATCTCGCGGGCTTGCTGCTCCATGGACAAGCCCTTGCGTGCGGCCTGCATCCTCAGCCCCGTTTTGACACGCTCATCGATATTGCGGATTGTCAAGTTGGCCACGGGAACTCCTTGTGATAGCAATGCACGCATTGTATTCACTGAGTGCATTCTTTAGGGGATGGGCTTGCCGACCCAGGCCAGCACATGGGTGCGCAGCATCGGCATGACATTGAACACCGTGTACAGCGCGGGATGCAGCCGCACCAGCGCGCGGGCCAGCGGCGGTGCGAGAGTGACCCTGCGATAGCCCAGGTTGGCCTGCGGAAACAGGGCACGGAAGCGCTGCACGGGAACACCGCGCACGTCCGGGTTGCGCGGGTTGTCCACGGTGAAGTCGTACCACAGCACCCCCCCACCCGGCTTGACCCAGCGCCACATCGCGTCGGCCAGCCGCTGCTGGAACGCGTCATCCAGTAGCGAAGAAAACACGGTGGACTGCAGCACGATGTCCTGGCTCTGGGCAGCGATGGGCACGCCGGTGGCATCGCCCAGGTGCAAGGTGGCGGCGGCAGGTAGGCGGTGGCGGGCCTGGGCGTGGCGCTCGCCCAGCAACTCGATGCCAGTCAGGTGCTCCGGTGCAAAGCCCAGCCGCAGCAAGTCCAGCAAGTTGTCGCCAGCGCCGCAGCCGACCTCCGTGACGCGCAGCGCCGCCAGGTCGTGCCAGCCGAGCCGGGCAAACAGGCGCAGCATGGCGCGCTGGCGCTCCTGCAGGGTTTGCCAGACGTCCGGCTTGAGGGGGCTGTAGCGGTTTCCCGCAGGGCCCCGGCGGGCGTAACGGTCTGCCACCGCGCGGAGTTCGTCGTCGCTCATGCCCCGGTCCCTTGGCAGGCCTCAATGAACCGCCGCGCCAGCACCGGGTAGGTGTGATGCGCCAGCACGAACGCGCGCCCACGCTCGCCCATGGCTCGGCGCTCCGCCGCGGAGCACGCGGCCAGGCCGCGCAGGCCAGCGGCTACTGCCGCGCCGGACTGCGGCGGCACCGTGAGCCCGCAGCCGGCCTCGGCCACGGGGTCGTTGCCGGCCTCCACCGAGTGCAGCACGGCGCAGCCGGCCATCATGTAGTCCATCAGCTTGTTGGGCGCAATGCCGAAGCGATAGATGGGCACGCGCTGCCAGCCGATGTAGGCAATATCGATGGCGGCCAGGAAGGCGGGGATCTGGGCCTTGGGGATGGGCGGCAGCATGGTCACCTGGGCCAGGCCCTCGGCCTGCACGCGCTGCGCCAGGCGCCCGCGCTCGTGGCCGTCGCCCACCATCACGATGTGCAGCGGCTCGCCCCTCACCAGCGATGCGGCGTCCAGCAGCGTGTCCAGCGCATTGGGCAAGCCCATGGAGCCGGCGTAGCCCGCCACGGTGGCGCCGGCTGCGCGTGCAGCCTGCAAGGCCGCGGCCACGTCTTCGCGCAGCGGGGCCGGCGGCGCGCTCCATTCGTCCAGTGCAATGCCGTTGGGCACGATGTGCAGCTTGTGCAGGTCCAGCCCGCGCGAAGCCATGTACTCGTGTACCTTGGGCAGCATGGACACCACCACGTCGGCCTCGCGGTAGGCCGTGCCTTCGGCCCAGCTGCACAGGCGGATGAACGGGTGGCTGGGCGACATGCCGGACAGCTCGATCGGCGACAGCGGCCACAGGTCGTGCACCTCGAACACCAGTGTGGCCCGCGCCAGCCGGGCCAGGCGCCGGGCCACCCAGATGTCCATGGGGTAGGTGCTGGAGGCGATCACCACGTCAGGCCTCAATTCCCGCACGAGGGCCGGGGCTTGCCACGCCACCTGCCGCAGGAAGGCCCAGATGTTGCGCACGCGGCCCAGGCCGTTGCCCTGGTAGGGCGGCACGGGGAACCAGTGATACTCGATGCCGTCGATATCTTGCCGCCTGGGGCTGCGGCCCACCTCCGGCTGGCGGCTGCGCACGTGCGAAAACGAGCCCGCCACGATGCGCACGCGGTGCCCCTGGCGCACCCATTCGCGCGCCAGGTAGTACGGGCGGTACTCCATGCCCAGCTCGGGGCTGCCCGCGTAGTGGTTCAGCAGCAGGATGTTCATGCCTTGGGCGTCAGTTCCTGCAGGCGCGCCAGCAGGCGTTGCACGGCGGGCTCGAACAGGCCATGCGCCTGCACCCAGCGGCGGTTGTCGCGGGCGATGTCGCCGGCGCGCTGCCGCAGGTCTTCCAGCTCGGTCAGCGAAGGGGGCGCGGCCTCGGGCAGGATCCAGCCGTTGCGGCCCGGGTCTACCAGTTCGCGGTTAGCCGGCAGGTCCGACAGCAGTGGGATGCAGCCATGGGCCATGGCTTCGAGCACCGACACGGCCACGGAATCGCTCTGCGGCAGGCTCAGGAACCACTGCGCGCGGGCGTACCAGAGGCTCTGGGCCTCCGCATCGAGACGGCCGACGAACTGCACCCGCTCAGCCAGGCCATGGGCCTGCACCCAGTGTTGCAGCGGCTCGCGCAAGGCCCCGTCGTTGGCCACCACCAGCCGGGCCTGCGGCTGCTGCGCCGCGATGGCCGCAAAGGTTTCCAGCACACGCTGCGGCTGGTAGATGGGCTCCAACCCGCGGTTGGCATAGAACAGCCACGGCTGCTTGGCCGGTGGGGGCGGCGGCAGGCGGTCCAGGCCGAAGGGGAACACCATCACCTCGCCGGCGCCCAGTTCGTGCATGTGGCCGGCCATGTGCTGCGAGTCGCTGGTGGCCAGTGTGCAGGCCTTCAGTACGCGCCGCGTCACCCAGCGGTACGCGGCCTGGCGTTGAGGCGTGACCAGGATGTCGGAGCCCCAGGCCGAGCCCAGCAGCCGCCCGCGCAGGCGCCAGCCGCGCTTGGCCGCCCAGGCCAGCGTGCCGTGCGAGGTGAGGTAGTGCGGGTTGATCCAGTCGGCGTCCACCGTCTGCAGCCAGCGCGCCAGTTCGGGCAGGCGCTTGATCAAGGCGAGGTTGTCGCCGCCATGCTGCGGCTGGGTGTTCAGCGCCAGCGTGCGCCAGCTCGGCACCAAGCGGGCCAGTGGAGGCGCAACACCGCGGCTGGAGGCCAGCCACAGCTCCACCCGGGGCTTCAGGGCCTGGGCCCACTTGAGCAGGTGCGGGCTTTCGCCGTCGCCGATCAAGGCATATCGCATGACGGGCATGACGGGCATCACGGCGCTTTCTCTGCGCCCGCCCAGGCCCGGTACGCCTCGGCCAGCTCCGGATCTTTCTCCAGCCAGGCCGCATCGCGCTCGCGTGTGTCGCCCACCACGCACGCCGGGTCGCCTTGCAGCACGGCGAAGTCCGGGAACGTGCCGCGCACGCGGCTGTAGGCGCACACCAGCGTGCCGCGGCCCAGCGTGCTGCCGGCTTCCACCAGGCTGTGCGGGCCGATGAAGCTGTAGGCGCCGATGCGCACCGGCGCCCGCACGTCGCCCGGCCGCGCCCCGGTGGTGGTGGAGCCGCGCTGCCCCATCAGGCGCACCGAGCGGTGGGTGCTGTGCGTGATGATGGAGACGAAGTGGGTGATCTGCACGCCCTCCTCGATCACCAGGCCGGCACTCGCGTCGATGAAGTTGAACTGGCCGATGAACACGTGATCGGCCAGTTGCAGGGCGTGCGCGGCATCGATGCAAGTGCTGGGCGCGATGCGCGTGTGCGGCAGCAAGCGGCCATCGGCCGCCTGTTCGCCGAACACCATGCGGTAGGCCCAGGCGTGCCAGATGCGGCGGCGCCACCGGTTCAGGGTCGCCCGCAGCCATACGGCGCTAGTGCTTCGCGGCATCGGGCACCTCCGTCCACGTGGCCAGCTTCCAGAAGTACCAGCCGAAGTACAGCACCATGGCCGCCGACACGGCCCAGGCAGCCCCCAGCAGGCCGCCCAGGTGCTGGCCCAGCAGCAGCGCGATCACGAACGACGCCTGCCCTACCAGTGCCAGGCGCAAGGCCCAGGCCTGCGCCCGCCAGGCCAGCGTTACCACGGCCAACGGCGAGGCCACGAAATGGGCTGCGATGTAGGGCGCCAAGGCCCGCGACAGCTCACCGGCCTCGCGCCAGCGTTCGCCGAATGCCCAGGCAAACAGCGCCGGCCCCGCCGCGAGCAACAGCAGCATCAGCGGCACGGCCACCAGCGCCAGCGCCTTCATCACCTGCCGCACGGCGGCGCGGGCTTCCGCCGGCGCGGCTATCGCCAGCTTGGGATACAGCGCCTGCGACACCGATGCGCCCACCAGCGTGGCCGGCGCCTTGAGGTAGCGCAGGGCCAGGCCCCAGAAGCCCACCGCCGCCTCGCCGGAGCCCGCCGCGAGCAAGGCCACGGCCAGCGTGTCCTGCAAGGCGCCGGCAAAGGCATGCGGCGTGTTGAGCAGCGGGAACTCACGGTGTTTGCGCATCACGCCCCGCAGCGCGGCCCAGGGCGTGTGCCACAAGGACCGCCAGCCGCCTTCAGGCGCCGGCCGGCGCAGCAGCAGCGTGGCTGCCGCGGACGCAGCCACCGGGCCCAGCACCAGCCCCAGCGTGCCAGCATGCGCGGCGCCGGCCAGCGATTGCACCAACACGCCGCCGCCCTGCTGCACCACGCGGCCTGCGGCGAGGGCCTTGAAGCGCTGGGCGCGCGTGGCCCACATCGCGAATAGCTGGGCCGCCCCGGCGACGGCCACCGCCAGCGGCAGCCAGGCCGCATGGGGCAGAGAGTCAAACGCCACCAGCACCAGCGCAATCACGCCACTGACCAGCGTGACCGCACCCAGCACCCGCAGGCACAGCGCCAGCAGCAAGGCCGCCTCGGCATCGTCGCGGGCCAGGGGCAACGCGAATTCGTAGCGCGCGCAGGCCACCACAGCCAGGTTCGCCGCCACCGCGGCAAATGCCGTGTAGTGGCCCCATTCTTCGGGCGCATACACGCGCGCCAGCCACGGTCCCAGCAGCAGCGGCAAGGCTTGCGCAAAGGCACCCCCGGCCAGCAGGGTGAACGTGGCGCGCCACAGCCCGGCCGCGCCGGACGGGGACGCCATGTCAGCCGGCGGCGGCAATGGCCGAGCGGAGGGCACGCACCACCGCGTCCTGCTGCGCCTCGCTCAGGTCGGCGCTCATGGGCAGGCTGAGCACGCGCTGCGCGGCAGCCTCGCTGTGGGGGCAAGCGGCGCCGGCAAACGCCGCATAGACAGGCTGCTGGTGCAGCGGGCACGGGTAGTGCACGGCGGTGGGAATGCCCGCCGCCTGCAGGGCCTGCTGCACCTGGGCGCGCCGATCCACCTGCACGGTGTACTGGGCCCAGACGCAGTCGCGGTCCTCGCGCACGCTGGGCGGCGCAATGTCTGCCGCCTGCAGCAGCCGGGCATAGCGCGCGCCCAGTTCGCGCCGGCGTGCCAGTTCCCACTCGAAGCGCTCCAGCTTGGCCAGCACCACGGCGCATTGCAGCGTGTCCATGCGCCCGCCCACGCCCACGCGGGTGTGCGTGTAGCGCGCGCTCTGGCCATGCACGCGGATCTCGCGGCAGGCCTGCGCCAGCGCCGCATCGCTGGTGAAGAGGGCACCGCCGTCGCCATAACATCCCAGCGGCTTGCTGGGAAAGAAGCTGGTGCAGCCCAGCGTGCTGAGGTTGCCGCTCTTCTTGCCCTGGTACGTGGCGCCGAAACTCTGCGCCCCGTCCTCGATGACCGCCAGCCCATGCCGGGCGGCAATGGCATTCACCGCCGCCATGTCGGCGCACTGGCCGTACAGGCTCACCGGCATGAGCGCCCGCGTGCGCGGCGTGATGCGCGCCTCGATCAGCGCGGCGTCGATGTTGCACGTGTCCGGCTCGATGTCCACGAACACCGGCCGTGCGCCCAGCAGCACGATCACCTCGGCGGTGGCCGCAAAGCTGAACGTGGTGGTGATGACTTCGTCGCCGGGCTTCAGGCCGATGGCCATCAGCGCGATCAGCAAGGCCTCGGTGCCGCTGGCCACCGTGATGCAATGGGGCGCGCCGGTGTAGGCGGCCAACTGCTGCTCCAGTTCCTGCACCTCCGGGCCCATGATGTACTGGCCATGGTCCAGCACGCGCTGCATGCGCTCGGCGATGCGCGGCTTGAGCGCGGCGTACTGGGATTTGAGGTCGATGAAGTCCATGTTCAGGCTCTCAGTCCAGGCACGTGAGGGTGTCGCCCGCCAGCCGGTAGCGCTCGCCGGTGACCGGGCAGGCCGCTTCGCCGTGGCCTTGCGTGGGCAGGGCCAGCCGCTCGCCATGCCGGCTCATCCAGCCGATGTGCCGGGCCGGCACGCCTACCACCAGCGCGTAGTCAGGCACGTCGCGATGCACCACCGCGCCGGCCCCGATGAAGGCGTACTGGCCGATCGTGACACCGCACACCAGCGTGCAGTTGGCGCCCAGCGAGGCACCGCGCTTGACCAGGGTGTGCCGATATTCGTGCTTGCGCGGCACGGCAGCGCGCGGGTTGTAGACGTTGGTGAACACCATGCTGGGCCCGCAGAAGACCTCGTCCTCCAGCGTCACGGCGTCGTACACCGACACGTTGTTCTGGATGCGCACGTGGTTGCCGATCCGCACGTCGTTGCCCACGTAGCTGTTCTGGCCCAGCGCGCAGTGCTCGCCGATGCGGGCACCGGCGCAGACGTGGCTGAAGTGCCAGATGCGGGTGCCTTCGCCCAGTTGCGCGCCTTCATCCACGACGGCGCTGGGGTGGATCCAGGCCGCCATCAAAACACCAGCGGCAGGCCGACACGCACGCCGTCGCGTGCCGACCGATAGGCGGCGATCACCACTTCCAGCGACCGCAGCCCCTCATAGCCATCGACCTCGGCATGGGCCTCACCGCGCAGGGTGCGGATCACGTTGTCGTAGTACAGCGGGTGGCCGTGGCCGTAGACCGAGGGCGTGGCGTAGTTGGCCGACTTGATCTGCGCGTCCTCCGGCCGGGGCTCGGCAAACTCCCAGTGCTGGATTTCGTTGATCGCCACGCCGCCGATGCGCACCGTGCCGCGCTCGCCCAGCAAGGTGATGCTGCCTTCGAAGTTCTTGCCGTGTGTGAGCATGGTCACGTTGATCGACGCCAGCGCGCCGCTGCGCAGCCGCAGCGACATGACCCCCGTGTCCTCGGCCTCGATGTCGCGCGCCAAGGTGGCGGTGTAGGCGTGCACGTTGTCCACCGGGCCCACCAGCCAGTCGACCATGTCCACGTAGTGGCTGGCCTGGTTCATGAAAGCGCCGCCATCCAGGTCCCAGCGGCCGCGCCACGGGGCGTCGTCGTAGTAGCTCTGCGGCCGGGTCCAGAACACATTGACGTTGACCATATAAAGGCGGCCGAAGCGGCCTTGCTCGATGGCTGCCTTGAGGCATTGCATGGTGGCATTGAGCCGGTTCTGCTTGACCACGAAGAGCTTCACGCCGGCGTCGCGGCAGGCCCGCACCATGGCCATGCCTTCGTCCCACTTGGTGGCCATGGGTTTTTCGGTCAGCACATGCCGGCCGGACTGCGCCACCTTGATGGCCTGGCGCGGGTGCAGGCCGCTGGGGGTGGCCAGCACCACGATGTCGGCCAGGTCCGAGGCCAGCAGTGCGTCCAGGGAACTGAAGCCGCGCGCGCCGGTGGCCTGCTCAGCCGCGCGCAAGGCCTCGGGGCGGTTGTCGCACACCGCCACCAGCTCGGCGCGCTCGGCATGGCGGGCCAGTGAGTCGACGTGATTCTTGGAGATGCGGCCGCAGCCCACCAGGGCAAAGCGGATCTTGCGGTCGGTGATGGGCAGCGGGGAAATCGGCACGGTCATTGTGGCTACGGCACAGGCAATCGACGATTCTAGAGTGGCGAGGCAAGGCGCCGCCTAAAATCGCAGCAAATTCAAGACCTTGACGATGACCCCCACCTCCACTCCGCCGCCCTCCCCGCCCGCCGACGAGAACCAGCTCATCGCCGAGCGCCGCGAGAAGCTCGCCGCGCTGCGCGCCCAAGGCATCGCCTTCCCCAACGACTTCAAGCCCCGCCACCACGCCGCCGACCTGCACCGCGTGTACGAGAGCCATGGCGGCGAAGCGCTGGAGGCCCAGCCGGTGGCCGTGAGCCTGGCCGGGCGCATGATGCTCAAGCGTGTGATGGGCAAGGCCTGCTTCGCCACACTGCAAGACGGCTCGGGCCGCATGCAGGTGTACGTGACGCACGATGCAGTGGGTGCCGAGGTGCTGGCAGCCTTCAAGCACTGGGACCTGGGCGACATCCTGGGCTGCGAGGGCACGCTGTTCCGCACCAAGACCAACGAGCTGACGATCAAGGTGGCGTCCATCCGGCTGCTCACCAAGAGCCTGCGGCCGCTGCCGGACAAGTTCCACGGCATGAGCGACCAGGAGCAGAAGTACCGCCAGCGCTACGTGGACCTGATCACCGACGACGTGGCACGCGAGCGTTTCCGCGCCCGCAGCAAGACGGTGGCCGCGATCCGGCAGTTCATGCTGGAGCACAGCTTCCTGGAGGTGGAGACACCCATGCTGCACCCCATCCCCGGGGGCGCCAATGCCAAGCCCTTCGTCACGCACCACAACGCGCTGGACCAGCAGATGTTCCTGCGCATCGCGCCGGAGCTGTACCTCAAGCGCCTGGTGGTGGGCGGCTTCGAGCGGGTGTTCGAGATCAACCGGAACTTCCGCAACGAAGGCATCTCGGTGCGTCACAACCCCGAGTTCACGATGATGGAGTTCTACGCGGCCTACTGGGACCACCGCGACCTGATGGACTTCACCGAGGCCATCCTGCGCCATGCGGCACGCAAGGCCACCGGCTCGGCCCAGCTCAGCTACCAGGGCCAGGCGGTGGACCTGGAGGCGCCGTTCACGCGCCTGAGCGTGCGCGATTCGCTGGTGCAGGTGGGCGGCCTGAGCGCGGCCGACGCCGACGATGCCGCGGTGCTGCGCGCCCGGCTGCAGGCGCAGGGCGAAGAGCCCGCGGCGCGCTGGATGCTGCCCGAGTTGCAGTTCGCCATGTTCGAGGCCTTGGTGGAGCACAAGCTCATCCAGCCCACCTTCATCATCGACTACCCCGTGGAGGTGTCGCCGCTGGCGCGCGCTTCGGACACGCGGCCGGACATCACCGAGCGCTTCGAGCTGTTCGTCACCGGGCGCGAGCTGGCCAATGGGTTTTCGGAGCTGAACGACCCCGAGGACCAGGCGGCGCGTTTCGCCGCGCAGGCCACGGCCAAGGAAGCCGGCGACGAAGAGGCCATGTACTACGACGCCGACTACATCCGCGCGCTGGAGTACGGCATGCCGCCGGCCGGCGGTTGCGGCATCGGCATCGACCGGCTGGTGATGCTGCTCACCGACTCGCCCAGCATCCGCGACGTGATCCTGTTCCCGGCCCTGCGGCGCGAGGCCGAGTGAGCACCATGGTCCGCTACCGCATCGAGATCGCCGACCTTCACGCGCACCTCTACCAAGTCACCCTCACGATTCCCCAGCCGGATGCGCTGCAACGCGTGAGCCTGCCGGTGTGGATCCCGGGCAGCTACCTGGTGCGCGAGTTTGCCCGCCACCTGTCGCAGCTCACGGCGCGGCAGGGCACGCGCGAGCTGCCGGTGCAAGCGCTCGACAAGGCCACCTGGGAGGTGGCCTGCAGCGGCCGCGGCGCGCTGGAGCTGAGCTACCGCGTGTATGCCTTCGACAACTCGGTGCGGGCCGCCTGGCTGGATGCACAGCGGGGCTTTTTCAACGGCACCAGCATGTGCCTGCGCGTGCATGGGCGCGAGGACCAGCCGCATCAGCTGACGCTGGGCAAGCTGCCGCGCGGCTGGGAGGTGGCCACCGCCATGCCGGCCGGCGCCTCGCGCGGCTACCTGGCCGCCAACTACGACGAACTGATCGACCACCCCTTCGAGCTGGGACCCTTCTGGCGTGGCCGCTTCAAGGCGGGTGGCGTGGCGCATGAGTTCGTGGTGGCGGGCGCAGCCGCCAGCTTCGACGGCGAGCGGCTGCTGGCCGATGCCCGGCGCATTTGCGAGGCGCAGATCGCGTTCTGGCATGGCAAGCAGAAGCCGCCCTTCAAGCACTACGTGTTCATGCTCAATGCCGTGGAAGATGGCCACGGCGGGCTGGAGCACCGCGCCAGCACCGCGCTGATCGCCAAGCGCCGCGACCTGCCGCGCCTGGGGCAGGACAAGACGGCCCCGGCGCCCGAGGGCTACGTGTCGCTGCTGGGGCTCATCAGCCACGAGTACTTCCACACCTGGAACGTCAAGCGCCTGAGGCCCAGCGAGTTCGAAACCTATGACCTGACGCGCGAGAACCCCACCCGGCTGCTGTGGTTCTTCGAGGGCTTCACGTCCTACTACGACGACCTGTTCCTGGTGCGCCAGCGGCTGATCGACACGCCGCAATACCTGCGGCTGCTGGCCGCCACGGTCAACCAGGTGGGGGCCACGCCGGGGCGGCAGGTTTCCAGCGTGGCGCAGGCCAGCTTCGACGCCTGGATCAAGTACTACCGGCCCGACGAGAACACCGCCAACGCCACGGTGAGCTACTACACCAAGGGCGCCCTGGTGGCCCTGGCACTGGACCTGACGCTGCGCAGCGAAGGCCGTGGCACGCTCGACGCCGTGATGCGCCGGCTGTGGACGCTAAGCCGCGGTGGACCCATCACCGAAGGCGACATCGCGGCGGCGCTGCAGGAGGTGGGCGGCCGGTCCTTCGCCCCCGAGTTGGCCGCCTGGGTGCATGGCACCGGCGAGCTGCCCCTGGCCAAGCTGCTGGAGGCCGTGGGCCTGCGCTGGACGCATGAGACGGCCACGCTGGGCCTGCGGCTGGGGGCGCGGCTCAACGATGGCACAGGCGGCCTGCGCGTGCAGGCGGTGATGCGCGGCAGCGCGGCCGAGCGGGCCGGCCTGGCCGCCGGCGACGAAGTGCTGGCGCTCGACGGCTGGCGGCTGCGCCGCCTGGACGATGGCGCCCTGGTCGGGGCGCTGGACCGCGAGCTGCCACTGCTGGCCGCGCGCGACCAGCGCCTGCTGCATCTCACGCTGCCTGCCTCCAAGGTGGCCGGGCCGGTGGCGCTGTCGCAGGACGGCACGGCCGCGGCGCCCCTGCTGCGGCGGCGGGCGGCCTGGCTCAGCGGGGACGGGGAGTAGGGCCACGGGCAGCGCTCCAGGAAACGCAGGGCCGCCCCGAGTTTCCTTGACCTCCGCGGGGGGCGGATCCCACGTGGCGGCGGCCCCAGGGCGCCCTCAGGTGTTCACCCGCGGGACGTGGCGGCGCATTCACTGGTGGATCCTCGTGGCCGTGGTGCTGGCCGCCCATGCCCTTGCCACGCGGTGGCTGGCGCATCAGATCGTGGCCCTGGACACCCGGCCGGCGGGCGCGATCCAGCCCATGCAGGCCACCTACGTGCGTGAGCTGCGGCCCGAACAGCCCCCTGCCGCGCAGCCCCCCGTGCGACGGGCGCCTCGCCCAGCGGCCCGCAAGCGCCCCGTGCAAGCGGCGGCGCCCGCGTCGGCCCCTGCGGCCGCAGAGGCGGCCTCGCAGCCGCAGGCCGAGCCCCTGGCGGTGGCCAGCGCGGCATCCGAGGCCGCGCCCGGCCCTGCGCCTGCCGCATCGGCCCCCACGGTCACGGCCGGGGAGCCCGTAGCCGAGGCCGAGGCCGCGTCTGCCGTGGCCGTGGCCGAGGCCGCCGCCAGCGCGCCCGCCGAGCCGGTCCCGAGCGCCGACAGTTTTGCCTGGCCGGCCTCCACGCGCATCCGCTACACGCTCACCGGCCAGTTCCGCGGCGAGGTCCACGGCCGTGCCGAAGTGCAATGGCTGCGCGAGGGCGAGCGCTACCAGGTGCACCTGGAGGCGGTGATCGGGCCGAAGTTCGCGCCGCTGGGCTCGCGCCGCATGAGCAGCGAAGGCCGCACCACGGTCACGGGCCTGCAGCCCGAGCGCTACGAGCAGGAAACGCGCATGCTGCTGAGCGAGCCGCGGCAGCTGCGCATGGCCTTCGATGCGCAGTCCATCACCCTGGCCAACGGCACGCGCGTGCTGCGCACGCCGGGCATGGACGAGGCGCAGGACACCGCCAGCCAGTTCGTGCAGCTGGTGTGGCTGTTCCGCAGTCAGCCGCAGCGCCTGGCGGTGGGCCAGAGCGTGGAGTTCACGCTGGCCTTTCCGCGCCGCGTGCAGCGCTGGACCTATGACGTGGTGGAGCGCACCAGCGTACCCACGCCAGCCGGCGATGTGGAAGCCTTCCACGTGAAGCCGCCGCGCGACGCCACGGGCGGCGACTGGACCACCGAGATGTGGTTTGCCCCCACCCTGCAGTACCTGCCGGTGCGCCTGCTGATCCGCCAGGACGCGCAGACCTATGTGGACCTGGCGATGGAAGGCCTGCCGGAGCAGGCTGGGCGATGAGTGATGGCCCCTACCCCGCCGCGCCCCGGCGCAGCGCCGCGAACATCTCCGCCTCGAAGGTATTGGCCGCCTGCGCGCCCAACTGCTGCTCGACCACGCTGCGCGCGACCAGGATCGCCGAACCCAGCGCCTCGGCCGTGTCGCAGCGCTCGATGCGCCGGTTGGCCCCTTCGGCGTAAGGGCCCAGTTGCTGGCTGAGCCACTGCATGGCGTGGCGCTTGGTGGTGTCCAGGTTGCGCGCGGCCACCGCGGGCATGGCGGGCCGCACGGGGGCCGGCCTGGGCGCCACCACGGCCGGGGCAGACGCGGCGGGGATCTGCTCCAGCGGCTGCGTGGGCGCATAGCCGGTGGCCGCCTCGTCATCGGCCAGTTCGTCGTCGTGGGCCTCCAGCGGCAGCTCGACGGTCAAGGCTTCGGACTCAAGGGGCAGCAGCGGAGGGGCGAAGCCCTGGGTCAGTTCGATGAAACCCGCCTCCAGCAGCGCCTGCAGGGTTTCCTGCGGTTCGCCGGCAATCATGGAGGCCAGCTCGAACTGCGAGCGCTTGCCGTCCACCACCACCAGGGCGGAGCGCAGGCGAGGGGCGAGCTTGTACTGCCGCGTCGCGATCTCCGTCTGGCCTCTCTCGGTCTTGCGGTACACATTGCTCATCGCAGAGACACCTCCATGGCGGCAGGCCAGGTTCAGCCTCTGCCCATGTTAGTCGTGAGCCGGAGAGGTGCGCAACCTTCCTTACGGCTTCCCTCTGGCTATAGTGCTTGCCCCTTGTGTCCCAGCCAGGAGCGCCCGCCATGTCCCACGAATACCTGATCGTCGAAACCCGTGAGGCGGCCACGCCCACCGCCCTGCGCGCCGGCTGGATCACCTTGAACCGGCCCAAACAATTGAATGCACTCAACGATGCCTTGATGGACGAACTGGGCGCCGCCCTGCTGGCCTTCGATGCCGACGAGCAGGTCGGCTGCGTGGTCATCACCGGCAGCGAAAAAGCCTTTGCCGCCGGGGCCGACATTGCGGCCATGGCCGGGCTGAGCTATGCAGACGTGCTGGGGCGCAACTTCATCACGCGCAACTGGGAAACCATCACGCGCATCCGCAAGCCCGTGGTCGCCGCGGTGGCCGGCTTTGCGCTGGGCGGCGGCTGCGAGCTGGCCATGATGTGCGACTTCATCATCGCGGCCGACACGGCCAAGTTCGGCCAGCCCGAGATCAAGCTGGGCATCATCCCCGGTGCCGGCGGCACGCAGCGGCTGCCGCGGGCCGTGGGCAAGGCCAAGGCCATGGACCTGGCCCTTACCGCACGCACCATGGACGCGGCCGAGGCCGAACGGGCCGGCCTGGTGTCGCGGGTGGTGCCGGCGGCGCAATTGCATGCAGAAGCGCTGGCGGCAGCCCAGGCGATCTGCGGTTTCTCGCTGCCCAGCATCCTGATGGCCAAGGAATCCGTGAACCGCGCCTTCGAAACCACGCTGGCCGAGGGCGTGCACTTCGAACGCCGGGCGTTCCACGCACTGTTTGCCACCGAGGACCAGAAGGAAGGCATGACGGCGTTCATGGAACGCCGCGCCGCGGCCTTCAAGCACCGCTGAAGGCACTGAGCACCCCGGCACCGGTACCCCTGTGCCGGGTGCCCACACTCCTCAGTTCGCCGAGCCCGTGACCTTGGCGCCAGCAAGGCGCTGCTCGATCTGCGCCGCGCCCATGGCGCCGGGCACGCGCGAGCCGTCCTCGAAGACGAGCGCCGGCGTGCCGTTGATACGGTGCTTGCGGCCCAGTTGCAGGTTGCGCTCCAGCGGCGCCTCGCAATTGCCCAGCACCTTGGGCGGCGCGGTGCCGTCGAGCATCCAGTTGCGCCAGCTGGCGGTGGGGTCCTTGGAGCACCAGATCGCCTTGGACTTGTCCGGCGAATCACCCCCCAGGATGGGATACAAAAACGTGTAGACCGTGACATCTTTCACGTTGGCAAGGTCACGTTCGAAGCGCTTGCAGTAGCCGCAGTTGGGGTCGGCAAACACCACCATCTTGCGCTTGCCCGTGCCCGACTTCCACACGATCGCATCCTTCAGCGGCAAGCTGGAGAAGTCGATGGCGGTGAGCTTGTCGATGCGCTCTTGCGTGAGGTTGCGCCGCGACCCGGTCTCGATGAGTTCGCCCTGGATCAGGAACTGGGCCTTCTCATCGGTGTACATCACCTCGTTGCCCAGGCGCACCTCCCACAGGCCGGGCATGGGGGACTTGCTGATCTCGTCGATGCGAGGAATGGTGGGAAAGCGCTCGCTCAGCACTTTGCGGATCTCGGCCTCGCTGGCACTGGCCAGGGAACAGGCCAGCCCGAGGGTGACGGCCACAGTGGCGGCGGCGAAACGGTGCAACATGGAGACGTGCCTTTCAGGCGTACAGACCACCATCAGCCTTGCAGGGCGCGCTCGGCAAGCCAGCGCTTCAACAAGGGGACATGGTTCACAAGACTCAATCCACGATTACGAAGTTCCCTGACAGGGGCGGCCGACTGTGAGAAAAGCTGCAACAAACCGTCGGTGACCAGGCCCACCCCAAGCGTGGATGCAAACCGGTCGCGAGCATACCGCCGCAAGGCCCGCTCGTCACCCAAAGGCCGCCAAGGCGCAGTGCGCCGCACCAAAGTCAAGGTCTCCACCAAGGCCGCCACATCGGCCAGGCCCAGGTTCAATCCTTGCCCCGCCAGCGGGTGCACGAGGTGCGCCGCATCGCCCACCAACACCCAGCCCGGCCCACACCAGCGCCGCGCGCGGCCCAGGGCCAGCGGCCAGCCTGAGCGCGCCGAGGCCAGCCGCAACTGGCCGGCCGCGCCTTGCGTGGCTTCGTTGAGCGCCACCTCGAACGCGCCGGCATCGGCATGCAGCCATTGGGCCGCCTGCTCCTGCGGCAGCGACCACACCAGCCCGAACGAGTGCCGGGGCTGGGGCCGGTCGAACGGCAGCAAGGCCAGCACGTCGGGCGAGCGAAACCATTGCCACGCCACGCCTTGATGGGGCCGGTCGCTGGTGAGGCGCGCCGCCAGGGCGGTGTGGCCATACGGATGGCGCTCGAACTCGACGCCGAGCTCGGCACGCGTGGCCGAGTCGCGGCCCTCGCAGACGGCTTGCAGCGCCGCCGGCACCGGCGCCTGCACCCGGGTCACCTTGGGTGCAAAACGCAGCGCCTCGGCCAGCGTGTGCTCCAGGGCCGCGGCATCCACGATCCAGGCCAGCGCGCTCACGCATTGCTGCCAGGCGCTGAACTCCAGGCGTCCGGCCGCGTCGCCGGCGATGCGCATCTCCTGCACGGGGGTCAGGGCATCGCGCGGCAACCCATCCCACACCCGCAAGGCCTGCAGCAAGGCCACGGCGGTGGGGCCTAGCGCATAGGCGCGCACATCGGACGCCGCGGCGTCCATGGGCATCGGAGCCGCGGCGGCAGGACGCTCGACCAGCGCCACTTCAAAGCCATGCCGCGCCAACGACAAGGCCAGGCTGCAGCCCACCGCCCCCCCGCCACGCACACACACGTCGATGCGATTCATCGCGGCGATTGTAGGGAGCCGCCTGCTTGGGGCCCGGCACCCCGGCGCCATGGCGGCGTGGCGACGGCACAATGGTTGCCCCGTCGATGGACCCCGCCTGGATCCCCTGGCCGGGTCATTCGATCAACGGGATCAAGACAACAACTCAACATTGCGGGACCCAAACACCCATGAAGACTTGGTTGCGTCGTGCGCTCATTGCCATGGCTGTGCTGCTGGTTCTGGTGATCGCGGGGGTGGCCGTCGTGGTCGCCACCTTCGACCCGAACCGCTACAAGGGCTTGGCCATCGACTGGATGAAAACCCACCACCAGCGCACGTTGGCCATCGAGGGGCCGATCCGCTTGTCGGTGTTCCCGCGGCTGGAGGTGCAAGTGTCCGCCGTGACCTTGAGCGAAGCGGGCCGCAGCGAGCGCTTCGCAGCCATCGAGGAGGCGGCCCTGGCGGTGCAGATTCTGCCGCTGTGGCGCCGCCAGCTGGTGGTGGACCGCGTGCTGGCACGCGGCGTCAGCGTGGTGGTCACCCGCGATGCCAAGGGCGTGCGCAACATCGATGACCTGCTGTCCGCCGGCACGGCCCCTGCTGCTTCAGCCCCCGGCAGCAGCAGCCCCGAACCCAGCCCCGCCGGCCAGCCGCTGCGCTTTGACGTGAGCCGTGTCGAGTTGACGGAGGTCAAGGCCACGATCCGCGACGAGCAGGTGCCGCTGCGCGGCGACATCGTGCTCGAATCCCTGGTGACGGGACGCCTGGCCGACAAGCTGGAGGCGCCGGTGGACCTGAAGCTGCGCTTGGCGCTGCAGGAGCCGGTGCTCAAGGGCACCTTGTCGGGCAGCACGCGGATCACGCCGGACCTTGCCGCCAAGTCCGTGCGGCTGGCAGGCATGCAGATCAGCTACCAGGGCGACGCCCCGGGCGCCAGCGGCATCGACGCCACCGTCAAGGGCAACCTGGCCTACGACGGGGCCAAGGCCGCGGTGCAGGCCAGCGACCTCGACGTGTCGTTCGGCGCCACCGTGGGGGCGATCAAGATCACCGACACCAGCGTGAAGGCCGGCACGTTCGACTTCGATCCCGCCCGCAAGGCCTTGACCTTGGCCAAGCTGCAGGTCCGCCTCGCGGGCGCGCAAGCCCAGGAAACCTTCAAGCTGGCGCTCGACTGGCCCAGCCTCTCGGTGGCAGGCACCAGCTTGCAAGGCAGCGCGCTGACCGGCGAAGTTTCCGTGGCGGGCACCCGCACGCTCAGCGGCAAGTTCCAGTCGGCCGCGCCGTCCGGCAGTTTCGACCTGGTGCGCGTCCCCGGCGTGGTGGTGGCGCTGGAAGGCAAGTCGGGCCCGCAGGCGATCGACGGCAAGCTGTCCGGCGACCTGCTGCTGCGCACTGCGCCTGCCTTCGTGGCCATGGAGAAGCTGGCGCTGCAAGCCCGCATCCAGACGCCCGGCCTGCAGCCGCTGGCGCTCGACCTCGGCGGCACGCTGAGCGCCTCGGCCAAAGAGGCGCAGTGGCAACTGAGCGGCAAGCTCAACACCAACCAGTTCAACACCGACGGCCTGGCCCGCTTTGCCGGCACGGTGCCCAGCCTCAAGGTGCAGGCCCGCTTCGACGCGCTGGACGTCAACAAGGTGCTGGGCACGCCGCCGCAGGAAGTGCAGGCCCAGGCGTCTGCCCCCACCGCGGCGGCACCCGCCGACACGCCCGTGAACCTGCAAGGACTGGAGGGCTTGCAGGCTCAGCTGGCCTTGCGCGCCGGGTCGCTGGTGGTGCGGCAATACCGGGTCGACAACGCCCAGCTGGAGGCCACGCTGGATGCCGGCGTGCTGAAGATCACCAAGCTGCAAGGCCGGTCCTGGGGCGGCAACATCGAGGCCAGCGGTTTTGCCGACGCCCGTGCGTCCAAGCTGGGCGTGCAACTGGCCGCCAGCGGCGTGAACATCAATGCCCTGCTCAAGGATGTGGCCGCCAAGGACTTGTTGGAAGGCACCGGCCGCGTCACCGCCGACTTGGCAACCACCGGCAAGACCGTGGGCGAGCTGCGCTCCCACCTGGGCGGCCAGGCCGCCATGCAGTTGCGCGACGGTGCGGTCAAAGGCGTGAACCTGGCCCAGTCGCTGCGGCGGGCCAAGGCGGCCCTGGGCGCCGCCGACCAGGACGCGGTGGAAAAAGCCAAGCGGACCGAGAAGACCGACTTCTCCGAGCTGAGCGCCAGCTTCCAGATCGCCGACGGCGTGGCCAAGAGCACCGACCTCGATGCCAAGAGCCCGTTCCTGCGGCTGGGCGGTGCCGGCAATGCCGACATCGGCCGCGGCCGCATCGACTACACCGCGCGCGCCACGGTGACCAACACGTCCAAGGGGCAGGAGGGGGCCGAACTGGACGCCCTGCGGGGCATTACGGTGCCCGTGCTGCTGAGCGGCCCCTTCGACGCCATCGACTGGAAGATCCAGTGGTCGGCCATCGCCTCCGACCTGGTCAAGGCGCGGGCGGGCGAGAAGCTGCGGGCGCAGGAAGACAAGCTGAAGGACAAGCTCGGCGCCAAGCTGGGCATCAAGCCGGCGAACCCGGCAGCCAGCGCGGCGTCCAGCCCGGCCGGGTCGACCAAGGATGCGGCCAAGGACAAACTCAAGAACAAGCTGAAAGGGCTGCTCAAGTGAACCCAGTGAACCCAGCCGGAGACCCGGCCCCGGACGGCCAGGTCGCGTTGACCTTGTCGGCTTTGCACGTGTACCCCGTGAAGTCGTGCGCCGGCGTGCCGCTGCCCGAGGCCTTGATGATCGAAACCGGCCTGGAGTTCGACCGCGCGTGGATGCTGGTCGACGAGCACGGCACCTTCGTGACGCAGCGCCAGGTGCCGCGCATGGCCCTGATCCGCCCGACCCTGCGGCTGGACGACATGGTGCTGCGCGCCCCCGGCATGCTGGCCCTGCACGTGGCGCTGAATGCCGTGGAGGAGCCCACGCGCGTGCGCGTGCATGCCGACGAGGTGAAGGCCTACGACATGGGGCCCCTGGCGGCGCAATGGTTCAGCGACTTCCTGGGCCGCACGCTGCGCATGGTGCGCTTCGATCCCGAGCAGAAGCGCTTGTCGGACCCGCGCTGGACCGGCCCGATCGCGGCCGAGAACCAGTTCGCCGATGGCTACCCGCTGCTGGTGGCCTCCAGCGCGTCGCTGGCCGGCCTGAACCAGCGGCTGGTGCAGCAAGGCCTGCCCACGGTAGGCATGGAGCGCTTCCGGCCCAACCTGGTGGTGGACGGACTGGATGCCCACGGCGAGGACTTCCTCGACAAGATCCGCTTCGACACCGAGGACGGCCCGGTGATCCTGAAGCTGGTGAAGCCCTGCACCCGCTGCACCATCCCCAGCGTGGACCCCGCCACCGGCGTGCAGACGCAGGAGCCCGGCGACACCCTGGCCGGCTACCGTGCCGATTCGCGCGTGGACGGCGCCGTCACCTTCGGCATGAACGCCGTGCTGGTGGAAGGCATCGAGCGGCCGCTGCGGGTAGGGGACAGGGCCTCGGCAAGCCTCAAGTTCTGACACCCTAGAATTCCCTCACTGCGGCCGCCCCGGCCGTGCCCTTGCAAAGAGACTGTCCCCCATGAGCCTTCAATGCGGCATCGTCGGCCTGCCCAATGTGGGCAAGTCCACGTTATTCAATGCGCTGACCAAGGCCGGCATCGCGGCCGAGAACTACCCGTTCTGCACCATCGAGCCCAACGTGGGCATCGTCGAGTTGCCCGACGCGCGGCTCACCCAGCTGGCCGCGATCGTGAAGCCGCAGCGCGTGCTGCCGGCCACCGTGGAGTTCGTGGACATCGCCGGCCTGGTGGCCGGTGCCTCCAAGGGCGAAGGCCTGGGCAACCAGTTCCTCTCGCACATCCGCGAGACCGACGCCATCGTCAACGTGGTGCGCTGCTTCGAAGACCCCAACGTCATCCACGTGTCCGGCAAGGTGGACCCGATCGCCGACATCGAGGTGATCCAGACCGAGCTGTGCCTGGCGGACTTGTCCAGCGTGGAAAAGGCCTTGTCGCGCAACACCAAGATGGCCAAGTCCGGCAACGACAAGGAAGCGCAGCGCCTGGTGGAGGTGCTGCAAAAATGCCAGGCTGTGCTGGACCGGGCCGAGCCGGTGCGCAACATCCCCTTCAGCAAGGAAGAAGCGGCCGTGCTCAAGCCCTTGTGCCTGATCACCGCCAAGCCGGCGATGTTCGTGGCCAACGTGGCCGAAGATGGCTTCGACCACAACCCCCTGCTCGACAAGCTGCGCGACTTCGCCGCCAAACAAGGCGCCCCGGTGGTGGCCATCTGTGCCAAGACCGAGGCCGAGCTGGCGGACATGGCCGATGAAGACAAGCTGATGTTCCTGCAGGAGATGGGGCAAGAGGAACCTGGCTTGAACCGCCTGATCCGTGCCGCCTTCAAGCTATTGGGCTTGCAGACCTACTTCACGGCCGGCGAAAAGGAAGTGCGGGCCTGGACCCTGCACGTGGGCGACACCGCGCCGCAGGCGGCCGGCGTGATCCACACCGATTTCGAACGCGGCTTCATCCGCGCCCAGACCATCGCCTACGACGACTTCATCGCCTACAAGGGCGAACAAGGTGCCAAGGACGCGGGCAAGATGCGCGCCGAAGGCAAGGAGTACGTGGTCAAGGATGGGGACGTGCTGCACTTCCTCTTCAACGTCTGAGGGAAGGACGACCCCTCGGCCGACGGGACCATCGGCCGAGCGAGCTTCACTGCGCCGCCGGCGTCGCACTCACCGCCGGTTCAGGCAGCCACTGCGCCAGCACGTCGACCAGTTCATCCAGCGTGTAGGGCTTGGACATCAAGCCGTCCATGCCCGCCTCCCGCCCCGCGGTGGAGTCCCGATCAAACGCATTCGCCGTGACAGCGATCACCGGCACGCGTGGCAAGCCCTGCCGCGCCTCGCGCTGCCGCAGCTCGACCGTGGCCGTGTAGCCGTCCAGCACCGGCAGGCTGCAATCCATCAGCACGAGCGAGAAGCGCCGGCGCACCAGCTGCTGCAAGGCATCCAGCCCGTCGTTGGCCTCCACCACCGTCAAGCCCAGGTGGCGCAGCATGTCGGCGGCCACCAGGCGATTGATCGGGTCGTCCTCGACCACCAGCACCGTGCCCGCAAACCGTCGCAGCGCCCCGTTGCGCGGCGCGGCCGGCGCAGGGGGGGGCGGCGGGGCCTGATCCAGGTCGCGCCGGAAACTCAGCGCGAACGAAAACTGCGAACCACGCCCGGGCTGGCTGTGCACCTCGATCTTGCCGCCCATGGCCGCCACGATGCGCTGGCTGATGGCCAGGCCCAGGCCGGTGCCGCGGTGCGTGGGGTCGCCGGTGGGGATCTGGTGGAAGGGCTCGAACAAGTCGGGCAGCGCCTGCGCCGGCATGCCGATGCCGGTGTCGATCACTTCGAACACCAGGCCCATGTGGTCGGGCGCCGCCGGACCGGGACGCAGGCGCAGGGTCACCGAACCACGCTCGGTGAAGGTGATGGCATTGCTGACCAGGTTGAGCAGCACCTGCTTGAGCCGCTGCGGATCTCCCCACACCCGGTCGGCAGCGGCGGGGTCGATGTCGAGCACCAGCGAAAGCCGCTTGCGCTCGGCATTCGACTTGAACAGGCCGACCACCGCACCGAGCAGCGCGTGCAGGGACATGGGCGCCTGGGCGATCGTCAGCTTGCCGGCTTCGATCTTGGCGTGGTCCAGCACGTCGTTGAGGATCTCCATCAAGGCCTGGCTGGAGGTGGCCGCGGAGCGCACGAGCTGGCGCTGCCGCTCGTCGAGCTGGGACGTGCGCAGCAGTTCGAGCGCCCCCAGCACGCCATTCATCGGCGTGCGGATCTCATGGCTCATGGTGGCCAGGAACTGCGACTTGGCCAGGTTGGCAGCATCGGCCGCATCCCGGGCCTGGCGCAGCGTCTCCACCACGGCATCGGCGGCAAAGCGGCTGCGCACCGCCAGCGCGGTGGTGCCGCGGCCCGTGGCCGTGCCGCGGAACATGGTCCACGAGAACAGCACGATCAGCGCGGCCAGAGGGATCGAACGCAACGGCTCGTCGAACACATGCACCCCGGCCAGCGCCGCCACCATCGGCACGGCCAGCATCTCGAAGGCCCCCTTCACCAGGGACAGGAAGAACGCCGCCACCGCCAGCGATACCACAGCCAGGATCACGTAGATCTGCTGCCCCAGCAGCGGCAGGTTCGGATAGATCCAGAGGGTCGCCACCACCCAGACCCCCCCGGCCAGCGCCGAGTGCACCTGCAACCAGGTTTCGACCCCTTGCACCTCGTCGTCGGACAGCGCCTCGGTGACTTCGTAGCGGTTCACGAGCATCCAGCGCCACACGCACACCAAGCCGCCCACGGCCCCGACCACGCCGGTGGCGATCCAGAGGTTCTGCGCCAATCCCATGATCACCATCATGCCCAGCGTGGCCACCTCCAGCGGCACGGTGCGGCCGATGTTCAGCAGGGCCAGGCGCAGCAGTTCGCGGCGCACCGCCCAATCGGGCTTGGGTTCCGCCACGGCAGGCCATGCAGACGGCGCCAGCGGCAGGCCGGCCGGCCCTGCGGGATCCACCGCCTCCAGCCCTGGAGGATGCGTTTCCATATGCGAATGCTGCACAAGCATCATGCGCCCCAACGACCCTGCCGCACCAGCGCGGACAGGACTGCCCATGTCGCCCGGCTTGCCCCACGTGGCGAGCCGATGTGTCTGTAGGTCCCTGGTCAGAAAAGGGGCGCTCCGCGCCTGCCGCACCGGGTGCCGGCCTGGCTCATGCGCCGCCCGCATGGAAGTCGACAAGGTCACGATAGTGCGCAACCCCCGGGAGGTCTAGGCGGCAGACCCCGAAGATCCATGACCGAAGTCTCGGTGCCCCCTTGTTCTTCTTGCCCCTGGCCCCAAATGCTGTTGACGAGTTTGGGCGCCTCCAGGCTGCCGCGCGACTGTTGCAGCCCAAAGGGAGCCACGGGAATGGATGCCCCTGCCTCGGGAGCGGCGCCGTTCGTTCCTCTGGCAGCCGTGATTTGTGAACTTTCCTCAATACAGCAGTCAAATGCTTTGGTTAGCACTCCTTTATCGTGAGTGCTAGAGTACCGTCATGAACCTCAGGAGTCCTGGGATGAACACTGCTGTCGCCCTTCCCGCCGCCACTGCCGCACTCACCATGCGCAGCGCGTGGCCGCTTGTCCCGTCGCTCGGCAATCTGGATGCGTACATCTCGGCGGTGAACCGCCTGCCCATGCTCACGCATGAAGAAGAAGTGGCGCTGGGCACACGGCTGCGCGACCACCAGGATGTGGATGCCGCCGGAAAGCTGGTGCTGTCGCACTTGCGCCTGGTGGTTTCCGTGTCGCGCCAATACCTGGGCTACGGGCTGCCGCAAGGCGACTTGATCCAGGAAGGGAACGTGGGCTTGATGAAGGCAGTCAAGCGCTTTGATCCGGATCATGGCGTGCGGTTGGTGAGCTACGCCTTGCACTGGATCAAGGCCGAGATCCATGAATACATTCTGCGCAACTGGCGCATGGTCAAGGTGGCCACGACCAAGGCGCAGCGCAAGCTGTTCTTCAACCTGCGCTCGATGAAGCGCAACCTCAAGGGCGAAGCGAGCGACGAGAACACGCACCGCAATACGCTCAGCGAGGCCGAGATCGAAAGCGTGGCGCGTGAGCTGAACGTCAAGCGCGAAGAAGTCATCGAAATGGAAACCCGCCTGTCGGGCGGTGACGTGGCGCTGGAGCCCAGCACCGACGATGGGGACGAGAGCTACGCCCCCATCGTGTACCTGGCCGACGACTCCAACGAGCCGACCCGCGTGATGGAAACGCGGCACCGCGACGGCTTGGCCGGTGACGGCATTGCGCGCGCGCTTGATGTCCTGGACTCGCGCAGCCGCCGCATCGTCGAACAGCGCTGGCTGGCGGTCAACGACGACGGCTCCGGTGGCATGACGCTGCACGAACTGGCCGCGGAGTATGGCGTGAGCGCGGAGCGCATCCGCCAGATCGAAACCGCCGCCATGAAGAAGATGCGCGTAGCGCTGGTCGAATCAGCCTGAATGTCAGCACCCGGTACCGGAGTACCGGTGCCGCCCGCCCGGCGGGTTCTCGGCCACCTTGGGGCGGCGCGGCGCCGGCCGAGACATCTTCGCCCCAGAGGCGGAATTCGGGCACCTGGCCCAGCCGAAAACATGCGGCTCCTTCGGGAGCCGCAGCTGTTTCAGCCCGGCCACCGCACGTAGTGGTCCAGCAGCAACGCCGCGAACAGCAGCGACAGGTGCAGGATGGAGAAACGGAACGTGCGGCGCGCCAGGTCGTCGCTGTAGTGCCGCCACAGCCGCCACGCGTAGCCGATGAACCCGGCACCCAGGATGACGGCCGCCACCAGGTACAGCCACCCGCTCATGCCTTGCACGAAAGGCAGCAAGGTCGCAGCAAACAGCACCAACGTGTACAGGAACACGTGCAGGCGCGTGAACTCGGAGCCATGCGTGACCGGCAGCATGGGCAGGCCGGCGCGCTTGTAGTCTTCCACCCGGTACAAGGCCAGGGCCCAGAAGTGCGGCGGCGTCCACAGAAAGATGATGAGCAGCAGGCCCACGGCCTCCGGGCCCACCTCGCCGCGCAGCGCCGCCCACCCCAGCACCGGCGGCATGGCCCCGGAGGCGCCGCCGATGACGATGTTCTGCGGTGTCAGCGGCTTGAGCACCACGGTGTAGATCACCGCGTAGCCCACGAAGGTGGCAAAGGTCAGCCACATCGTCAAGGCGTTCACCCAGAGGTAGAGCACCGCCATACCGGCGCCGCAAAGCAGGGCCGAGAACACCCCCACCTGCAGGTGGGTGAGTTCGCCGCGCGCGGTGGCCCGCCAGGCCGTGCGCTTCATGCGCGCATCGATCTGCTGTTCGACCAGGCAATTGAACGCCGCCGCCGCGCTGGCCACCAGCCAGATGCCCAGCGTGGCCGCCACAGCCACCTGCAATTGCGCGGCGCTCGGCAGGCCCGGCACGGCCAGCAGCATGCCGATCAGTGCGCAAAAAACGATGAGCTGCACCACGCGAGGCTTGGTCAGCGCCAGGAACTGGCGCCAGCGTGCGGGGCGTGCGGGCGCCACGGAGGCAGTGCTGGGCGCGGTGGTGTCGGCGAGGGTGTCAGGCATGGTGGGACCGCGATTCTAGGAAACCGGCCGTACCCACCGTGGGAGCAGCCCGGGTGCCTGCCGGACACGCAGCACCGCTGCGCGCCAGCAGCAGGGCCAGCCAGGCGATCAGCGCCGCGGCCCCGGCCGTGTGGGCCAGCGCGGCAATCAAGGGCCAGCCCAGCACCACATTGCTCAGGCCACTGGCAAACTGCCAGGCGAGCAGTGCGGCCAACCCCTGGGCAAACCGGCGGGTTGCGGGCTCATGCAGGTGCCACAGCCGCACGGCCAAGGCCCCCGCACTGATGAACACTACCGCGGCCCCCAGGCGGTGGGTCCAGTGGATCGCCACCAGGGCGTCGAAGGACAGGTAGCCTTCTTGATCGCCACGCATGCCCAGCTCGCGCAGCAGCGTGAAGCCTTGTTCGAAGTCCATTTCCGGCCACCACTGGCCGTGGCAGGTGGGGAAGTCGCGGCACGCCAGCACGGCGTAGTTGGCACTGACCCAGCCGCCCAGCGCCACCTGCGCCACGCACAGGCCGAACACGGCCCAAGCGGCTGTGCGTACGGTGCGGGGCAGGAACAACCCCCGGCCATCGAAGCGCTGCGCCTGCGCCACGAACAGGGCCAGCACACTGATGCCGCCCAGCAGGTGCAGGGTCACCACCAGCGGGTACAACTTGAGAGTGACTGTGAGCGCACCGAAGGCCCCTTGTACACACACGCAAGCAAAGTTGAGCGTGGCCCATCCGGGCGACAGTGCCGCGGCAGCATGGCGGTACCGGCGCGCGGCCAGCCAACTGGCGACCATCAACACCAGGGCCAGCAAACCCACGCCGCTGGCCAGGTAGCGATGGATCATCTCGACCCAGGCCTTGCCGTGGCTCACCGGCCCATGCGGCATGGCCGCCTGGGCGCTGCTGATCTGCGCATGCGCGCCCAGCGGGCTGGCGCTGCCATAGCAGCCGGGCCAGTCGGGGCAGCCGAGGCCCGAGTCGGTGAGCCGTGTGAAGGCGCCGAACACCACCAGGTCGAAGGTGAAGAACACCGTGAGCCAGGTGAGCGCGCGCAAGCGCTCCGGCACGGGGGCGCCGCGATGGCGAAGGTGCAGCCACAGCAGCACCGGGCTGGCCAGCAGCAGGCCCACCAGGGCCACCTGCAGAGCGGGAGAGAGGTCGATCAGCGGCATTGCTCAACGCCCCGGCTGGTCCCAGGAGGCCGAGGCGCGCAGCAAACGCTCCAGGTCACGCTTGACCTTGCCCGGCTGCGCGTTTTCCGGGAACCGCATCATCCAGCGCCCGATCGGATCGACCAGGTACAAGTGGTTCTGCAAGGACTCGCCTGCTGCCGGCGCCAGCCAACGGGCCAGTTCAGCGCGCGGCGCATACAGCACCGTGGCCTGCTGCATGGCCGGCAGCAGGTCGGCACGCACGGGGGCGCTGCCGGTGATGAACCAGACACGGTCAACGCGGTCTTTCTCGCGCCCCAGGCCCTCGCGGAGCTGCCGCTGCATGTACAGCAAGGCCTCGCACCGCTCGTCGCAGGGGCCGTCGGCCACCACCACCAGCAGCCATTGGCCGCGCAAGCCGGCGGGATCCACAGGCTGCCGCTGCAAGTCTTGCAGCCGCAATTGCGCGGCATCGGGCAGCGGCCGGTTCGGCTCGATCAGCTCGCCATAGTTGGCGTGGCTGGACGGCCGGATCACGTAGTAGGTGAGGTACGAGGCGATGACCGGGGCCGCGCATACCAGCAGCACCAGGACCATCTGCAACCGGCCCAGGAGCGTGCGGCGCTGCTCGGCCAGCACCGGCGCCGGCATCGAGTGCACGGTGAAGCTCAGCGGCTCAGGGGGCGGAGCGCCGAGCGAGCCGGGGACGGAGGAGTTGGAACCAGACATAGAGACCCGCAATCAACAACGACATCGCGAACCACTGAAACGCGTAGCCATGGTGTTTTTGAATGTCCTGCGCAGGCAGGGGCCAATCCCGTAGCAGGCCGTCAGGCGACGCTGCATCCTCGGGTTCCAGCTGCAGCAGCGACAGGGGCCGCACCGCGATGCCGATCTCGCGCGAATAGGCGCCGGGGTCCAGATTTTGCCGGATCGGCCCCGCCTCATCGGCCCCGAATTCGAAGAGCCTGGACGGCGGCAGAGCGACGCGGGCGATCACGCGGACGATTCCTTCCGCAGCCGGGAGCGTGGGCAGGTGCGTGCGGTCCAGCGGGTCGCGCGCCACCCAGCCGCGCTGCACGAGCACGCAGTCGCCCGCGGGCAGTTGCAGTGGCGTGACAACGAAGAAGCCGGGCCGGCCACCCATCTGCCGGTTGTCCAGGAACACGGTGAAGCGATGCAGCCACTGGCCCGTGACCGCGATGCGCCGATGGATCTGCGGTTCGGCCGCAGCCGCATCCTGCGCCAACTGCGCCGCCTCAAGCGGCGGCAACGCGCCGCGCTGCAGGATCGCCGCGCGCAAGGCTTCCTTCTGCGCGGCCCGGTCCAGCTGCCACACGCCCAGCCGGGCCGTGAGCAAGGTGGCGCACAAGGCGGCCAGCAGGATCAGGCCGCGGCGCGCGGAAAGGGGAAACGCCAACATGGACTCCAGGCTCACGAACCGGTGAAACAATGCCGCGCATGAAATGGCTCATCGTCCTTGCGCTGGTACTCGTCCTCGTGGCCCTGGGGTCCGCCGGGGTGCTGATGTTGCGGCACAAACCCGGCACGAACAACAACCTCGACAAACGCATGGCCTGGGCCCTGGCGGCCCGCGTGGCGGTGTCGGTGGCGATCTTTCTGTTCGTGTTGCTGGCTTACCTGATGGGCTGGATCCAACCCACCGGGCTGCGCGCGGGGCAATGAGCGACGGCGCTCATTGCCCGCCATGGACGCTCAGAGCCAGTAGACCAGGAAATACAGCCCCAGCCACACCACGTCCACAAAGTGCCAGTACCAGGCCGCCCCCTCGAAGCCGAAGTGCTTTTGCGGGGTGAAGTGCCCCTTCATCAAGCGCAGCGTGATGAAGAGCAGCATCAGCATGCCCACGAACACGTGGAAACCGTGGAAGCCGGTGAGCATGAAGAAGGTCGAGCCGAACACACCGGAACTGAGCTTGAGGTTGAGCTCGTGGTAGGCGTGGTAGTACTCGAAGCCCTGCACGAACAGGAAGGTGATCCCCAGCAGCACCGTCAGCCACATGAAGGCGATGGTCTTGAAGCGCTGGCCGGCGAGCAGCGCATGGTGCGCGAATGTGATCGTGACGCCGGAGGTGAGCAGCAAGGCCGTGTTCAAGGTCGGCAGCGGGAAGGCGTCGATCTTGCTGAACGGCTCCACGGTGCCTGCCGGTGAGCCGGTGGCCCCCACGGCCTGGCTGGGCCACACGGCCTTGAAGTCGGGCCACAGGATGCGGTGCTCGAAATCACCCAGCGAGGGCAGCGAGTAGTTGCGCGCCCAGTACAGCGCGCCGAAGAACGCGCCGAAGAACATGACCTCGGAGAAGATGAACCAGCTCATGCTCCAGCGATAGGAGACGTCGATCTTGCTGCCGTACAGGCCGCCTTCGCTTTCGCCGATCGCCTGGCTGAACCACTGGCTCAGTACCACCGCCACCCACACAAAGCCCGCGAGCACGAAGTAGGCCGCCCAGCCCGAGCCGTTGATCCACTGGCCCGCACCGAAGATCACCAGCAACAGCCCGATGGACATCATCACGGGATGCCGCGAGGGGGCCGGCACGTAGTAGTAGGGCGCTGCATTGCTGCTGCTTGCCGCCATTGTCATTGCTCCTGTAGGTGAACTCGTCTTGATTGCTTCATCGGCGGCCCGATCCTCCGGGCCGCCCGACCCAAAATTTGATAACCCTGCGCTACCTTGTCGCCACGCCGCTGCTCACCACCCAGCGCACCAGCCCGACCAGCAGTGCCACGAACAGCGCCGCACCCACGATCCCGGCCACGATCACGTGCAGCGGATTGAGCTTCTGCACGTCCTGCTCGTACCCTGCCCCTCGGCGTATGCCGAAGAACGACCAAGCCACCGCCCGCAGCGTCTGCCAGAAGGAGCCCTTGCGCTGCAAGGCATCGCGCAGGCCTTCGTCCGGACGGGGCGCATCGCTCATGAGCGGGTTCCTGGGGCCGGCGGCACCTTGCCACCCACCTCAAAGAACGTATACGACAAAGTGATGGTGGTCACATCGCGCGGCAGCTTGCGGTCGATCACGAACACCACCGGCCACTGCTTGGATTCACCAGGCTGCAGCGTGTATTGATTGAAGCAGAAGCATTCCAGCTTGTTGAAATGCGCCATGGCCTGCCGGGGCGCGTAGCTGGGAATGGCCTGCGCGGCCATGGTGCGGTTCTGCCGGTTCCTGAACTCGTACATCACCGTGGCCACTTCGCCGGGGTGCACTTGCAGGGTCCGCTGCGCCGGCTTGAAGTCCCACGGCCCACGCGCATTGGCGTCGAACTCGACCGTGATGGTGCGGGTGAGATCCACCTGCGTATTGGCCGGATCCCGGCTCGCAGCCGCCTGGCTGGACCGCTGCTCCGCCAGCGACAGCACGTTGATCCCCAGCACCTCGCAGATGGTGCGGTACACCGGCACCAGCGCATAGGCAAAGCCGAACATCACCACCACCACCACGGCGAGGCGGCCCAGCAGGCGCCAGTTGTCCAGGCGCAAGAGCCGGGACGCGAGCGTCAGGGGCGTCTGGGCCGTCTGTGCTGGCAGGCGGGTCATGGCCAGGTCCGGTTCAGCGGCCAAACCACACCATCCGGGCCACGAACCCCAGGGCGAACAGCACGGCAATGCTGGCCAGGATCCACCCCAGCCGCGCGTTGCGCCGTTGCAGTTCAGGAGTTGTCATCGTGCTTACCCGATCACCCGGGTTGCGGTCGCATCCAGCTTGGGCGGGTGCTCGAAGGTGTGGAAGGGGGCCGGCGACGGCACTTCCCACTCCAGGCCTTCGGCGCTTTCCCAGGGCCGCTGCGGTGCCTTCTCGCCGCGGCCACGCATCACCGGCAGCACGATGAGCACAAAGAACAGGAACTGCGTGATGCCGAAGACAAACGCCCCCACGGACGCCAGCATGTTGAAGTCGGCAAACTGCAAGGGATAGTCGGCGTAGCGTCGCGGCATGCCGGCCAGGCCCAGGAAGTGCATCGGGAAGAAGGTGACGTTGAAGGAGATCAGGCTGATCCAGAAGTGCGCCTTGCCCATGGCCTCGTTGTACATCACGCCCGTCCACTTGGGCGACCAGTAGTAGAAGCCGCCGAAGATGGCGAACAGCGACCCCGCCACCAGCACATAGTGGAAGTGCGCCACCACGTAGTAGGTGTCCTGCAGCTGGATGTCGATTGGCGCCATGGCCAGGATCAGGCCGGTGAAGCCGCCCATGGTGAACACGAACAGGAAGCCCACCGCCCACAGCATGGGCGTCTCGAAGGTCATGCTGCCGCGCCACATGGTGGCCAGCCAGTTGAACACCTTCACGCCAGTGGGCACCGCGATCAGCATGGTCGCGTACATGAAGAACAGCTGCCCGGTGACCGGCATGCCGGTCGTGAACATGTGGTGCGCCCAGACGATGAACGACAGGATCGCGATGGACGCCGTGGCATACACCATGGAGGTGTAGCCGAACAGGCGCTTGCGGGCGAAGGTGGGAATGATGGCGCTGACGATGCCGAAGGCCGGCAAGATCATGATGTACACCTCGGGGTGCCCGAAGAACCAGAAGATGTGCTGGTACATCACCGGGTCGCCGCCGCCGGCCGGGTTGAAGAAGCTGGTGCCGAAGTGGCGGTCGGTCAGCGTCATGGTGATGGCACCGGCCAGCACCGGCATCACGGCGATCAGCAGGTAGGCGGTGATCAGCCAGGTCCAGGCGAACAAGGGCATGCGCATCAGCGTCATGCCGGGTGCGCGCATGTTCAGGATCGTGACGATGATGTTGATGGACCCCATGATGGAGCTGGCACCCATGATGTGCAGCGCGAAGATGGCCATGTCCATGGACATGCCCATCTGCAGCGTGAGCGGTGCATAGATGGTCCAGCCGGCCGCGGGGGCGCCGCCGGGCACGAAGAACGACGTCGCCAGCATCAGCGCCGCGGGGATCAGCAGCCAGAAGCTGAAGTTGTTCATGCGCGCGAACGCCATGTCGGGCGCGCCGATCTGCAGCGGCAGCATCCAGTTCGCAAAGCCCACGAAGGCCGGCATGATGGCGCCGAACACCATGATGAGGCCGTGCATGGTGGTGAGCTGGTTGAACAGCTCCGGATTCACGAACTGCAGGCCGGGCTGGAACAGTTCCGCGCGGATGCCCAGCGCCAGCACGCCGCCCAGCATCAGCATCGTGAAGCTGAACAGCAGGTACATCGTGCCGATGTCCTTGTGGTTGGTGGCGTAGAGCCAGCGCTGCCAGCCGTGCGGATGGTGGTGATCGTCGTGGGCGTGGTCACCGGCGGGGTGGTCGAGAACAGCACTCATGGGAAAGGTACCTCGTCAGACGATGTCGCGGGAACTCATTGCTTGCGTGCGGCGGCGATGTCCGCCGGCTGCACGAGCTGACCGGTCTTGTTGGACCAGTTGTTCTTGGTGTAGGTGATGACCGCGGCAATCTCGGTGTCCGAGAGCTGCTTCCACGCCGGCATGGCGCCGTTGTTCTGGCCATTGAGCACCACGTGGACCTGCTTGCCCTTGTCGGCGTCGAGCACGGTGGCCGAGCCGTCCAGCGGCTTGATGGGGCCGGCGCCCTTGCCGTTGGCCTGGTGGCAGACCTGGCAGTTGGCGGCATAAACCTTTTCGCCGCGGGCGATCAGGTCTTCGAGGACCCAGACCTTGTTGGGGTCGTCGGCGCGGGCGGCCATCTCGGTTTTCTGCTTGGTCACCCAGGCGGCGTAGTCGGCGGCAGCCAGCACCTTCACATGGATGGGCATGTAGGCGTGCTCCTTGCCGCACAGCTCGGCGCACTGGCCGTAGAAATCGCCCACGCTCCTGGCCCGGAACCACAGGTCGCGCACGAAGCCGGGGATGGCATCCTGCTTGACGCCGAAGGCCGGCACCATCCACGCGTGGATCACGTCGTCGGCGGTGGTGATGATGCGGATCTTCTTGTCCACCGGCACCACCAGCGGGTGGTCGACACGGAACAGGTAGTCGTCACCCTCCGGCTTGCCGCTGTCGGACATGTTGCGGTGGGTCACATCGAGCGTGGACAGGAAGTTGATGCCTTCACCCTCGCCGTTGAGGTAGTCGTAGCCCCATTTCCACTGGTAGCCGGTGGCCTTGATGGTGAGGTCGGCGTTGGTGGTGTCCTTCTGGGCCACCACGGTCTTGGTGGCCAGGGCGCCCATGCCGATGACGATGATCATGGGCACCACGGTCCAGGCGATCTCCACGCCCACGCTCTCGTGGAAATTGGCGGCCTTGTGGCCGCGCGACTTGCGGTGCATGAAGATCGAGTAGAACATCACGCCGAACACGCCGATGAAGATCACCGTGCAGATGATCAGCATCACGTAGTGCAGCCAATGGATGTCGGCGGCCATGTCGGTGATGCCGCGCGGCAGGTCGAGCTGGCGGACGCCCGGACCGCCGGGCAGGTCGTTGACCGCCAGGGCGGCCGCGCTGAACAGCGCCGCGGTGCCGGCCACCCCTGCCGCTGCCAATTTCGCCGCCAATGTCGCGGCCAATCCGCGCGAACGTTCCGCCGCCTTCGCCTTCAATAGGTTCATCACCATCCTCGATCGACTATTTTTTGCAATCCTGGTCCGGTCCGCAGAGATGTGGTCGCATGGGCGAGCGCGGAGCGAAACGCGGTAGTTTAGCCCAGCGATCCCGAGCAATAGGGGTTGTCAAGACAAGGCTGGCCATCACACCTCACCAACGCGGACCCGCCTGGCGGGTGGCGCCGCACCACGGTGCCGGGTGCTCACACTCAGCGAGAGGGTGGTGGGCGCTGCTGCAACATCGTACGCATCGCCTCCAGCGAGACCTCGGTGCGGGGGCCGGCCTGCAGGCGCGGGGCGGGCTTGAATGCATGGCCGTAGATGACTTCGAAGCTCAGGCCCAGCCGCCCGTCAGGGCCCCGCAGGCGCTCTTCGAGCGCGGCGTCCAGGCGCGCCTGCCAGCGGGGTGTGCGCAGCCCGGCAAAGCGCTGCGGCGAGGTGTTGGCGCCCAGCGTGCGCAGTTCGGCCCGCAGGGCCGCGGCGGAGGGCCAGTTCAACTGCAGCACCTCCATGTCCATGACCGGGTCGGCGAACCCTGCCTGCACCAGGGCATCGCCCACGTCGTGCATGTCGACCAGGGCGCTGGCGGCCGATCCCCATCCGCAGGCCTGGTACACGGCGCGCAGTTCGCGCAGCGTGTCCGGGCCGAAGCAGGAAACCATCAGGAACCCATCGACCGCCATCGCCGCATGCCAGCGCGCCAGCAGCGCAGGAAGGTCGTCGATCCAGTGCAACACCATGTTGGCCCACACGAGCTGCACCGGCGCCTGGGCCGGCACGGCCGCCTCGGCCACGGTTTCCACCCGGGAAGGCCAGGGCAGCAGGCGGCGCCAGCGGGAGGGGGCCAGGCCCGGGGACGGCTCCACCATGATGCGGCGGGCCCCGCGGTACTGTCGCGCCAGCAACTCGCCGGCGCCACCGGCCTCGCCCCACCAGTCCAGCACGCGCCCGGGCTGCTGCCGGATCAAGGGCAGGCGCTCGGCCATGCGGCGCGCCACCTCCTCGTGCAGCCAGGCCGGCTGGGCGCCTTGCCGCCGGGCCAGAAAGTGCTGCAAGGACGACTCCGCCACGCGGGGTGGCCGCGTGGCGGCAGGCCCGCCGGCGGCGCCCTGCGCCGGGCTGTGGGGGTCGCGGTCATGCAGGGCGGCCATGGTGCGCGGCAGTATAGTGAGCGGCTCCTGCGACATGATGCCTGCTGCCTTTCAAGCCCCTCCCCGGCCGGGTCCTTCAGCGCCGCGTCCACCGGCTCGGTCTTGGCGGCCTTGGCCGAGCCAATGCGCGGTGTGCCGCAGCTGGCAGGCAGATTCGGTGTGCCACGCATGCCTGCAGGGCTTTGCGGCGCCCCGGCCGCGTTGCCACCGTTGCGCGTTCCCGCTACAAGGCCAGGCTGCGGTATGCGGCGAATGCCTGAAGGCGCCCCCGCCATTTGCCATGGCCGTGGCCGCCGTGGACTACGCGTTTCCCTGGAACGGCTTGATTGCGAGCCTGAAGTTTCGTGGCGGCGTCGAACACGCCGGCGCACTGGCCCAGTTGCTGGCCGGGGCCGTGCACCGTGCAATCGAAACCCGCGGCGATGCCGCGCCCGACCTCCTCGTGCCGGTGCCGCTGGCGCCGGCTCGCTTGCGCCAGCGCGGCCATAACCAGGCCTGGGAACTGACGCGCCGCCTGGCCCGCACGTGGCAGCTGCCGGCCCGGGCCGATGCCTTGGCCCGCTGGCAGGACACTGCGCCGCAGATGTCGTTGACGCGCCTGCAGCGCCTGTCCAACCTGCGCGGCGCCTTCGTGGTCACCCCGCAGGGGCGGCCACACATCGCCGGCCGGCGCGTGGCCCTGGTGGATGACGTGATGACCACCGGTGCCACCGCCGCCGAAGCTGCCTTGACACTGCTGCGCGGTGGTGCGGGCGAGGTGCAGGTGTGGGTGCTGGCGCGAGCCTCGGGCGAATGACGGCCCCTCGTCTGATGCAACCATCGGCCGCTCGGCCCGGGTGACTGGACTGGATGTTCCGCATCGTCCTTGTCCATCCCGAAATTCCGCCCAACACCGGCAACGTGATCCGGCTGGCGGCCAACACGGGCTGCGAGCTGCATCTGATCGAGCCGCTGGGCTTTTCGATGGACGACAAGCACATGCGCCGCGCCGGGCTCGACTACCACGAGTACGCGCCGCTGCGGCGCCATGCCTCGTGGCAGCAGTTCCTGGCCGCGGAGCAGCCCCAGAGCGAGCGCCTCTATGCGTTCACGACCCATGGCGCCCGGCCGTTTGCGCAGGTGGCGTGGCAGGCAGGGGACTGGCTGGTGTTCGGCAGCGAGACGCAGGGCCTGGCCGGCGACCTGCGCGAGAGCTTCGCCCCCGCGCAGCGGGTGCGGCTGCCGATGCGCCCGGGGCAGCGCAGCCTCAACCTGAGCAACGCGGTGGCGGTGGCTGTCTTCGAGGCCTGGCGCCAGAACGGCTACGGCGGCGGGCAGTGAGGGCCATCCGAAGGCGGCTGAGAACCCGCTTGGCCGGTGAGATCGGTGCCCCGGTACCGGGGGGGCCGGGTGCCCACACCTACAGCTCGGCGCCGGCCCCGCGACCCATCAGGGCCAGGGCCGCGGTGGCCGGGGCCAGGCGGCCCTCCAGCACATCCACCACGGCGGCCGTGATCGGCATCTCCACGCCGCAAGCCCGGGCCCGCGCCAACACAGTGGGCGCGCTGTACACGCCTTCGGCCACATGGCCCAGCTCCTGCAGGATCTGCGGCAGCGAGCGCCCGGCCGCCAGCAGCAGGCCCACGCGGCGGTTGCGGGACAAGTCGCCGGTGGCGGTGAGCACCAGGTCGCCGACGCCGGCCAGGCCCAGGAAGGTCTCGGCGCGCGCGCCCAGGGCCACGCCCAGGCGTGTCATCTCGGCCAGCCCGCGTGCGATGAGTGCGGCCCGGGCGTTCAGGCCCAACGCCAGGCCGTCCGCAATGCCGGTGGCAATGGCGATCACGTTCTTCACGGCGCCGCCCACCTCGACACCCACCGGGTCAGAAGACTTGTAGATGCGCAGGCGTTCGCTGTGCAGCAGGTCAACCGCGAGGTCCACCAGCGCCGCATCCTTGCTGGCCGCCACCAGCGCGGTGGGCAGCCCGCGCGCCACTTCCTGCGCAAAGCTGGGGCCGCTGAGCACACCGGCCTGCGCGTGCGGCAGCACGGCCTGCGCCACCTCGTGGCCCAGCCAGCCCGAGCCGGCCTGGAAGCCCTTGCACAGCCACAGCACCCGGGCAT
>Ga0307516_10000439_pt1 | contig 54705 bp, 36 predicted proteins | sample 19_EM_MG_FD_203310 | JGI IMG/M metagenome (GOLD analysis project Ga0307516, IMG submission 203310) | Populus trichocarpa ectomycorrhiza microbial communities from riparian zone in the Pacific Northwest, United States - 19_EM | ecosystem: Host-associated > Plants > Roots > Unclassified | place...
CCCCCGCCTGACCCTCGTCCAACAGCTTGCGGAACATCTCCACCCCGGTGCACGTGGTCTTCATCGTCGGCCGAATCCCCACGATCTCCACTTCGTCGTTGATCTTCACGATCCCACGCTCAATGCGACCCGTCACCACCGTGCCGCGACCCGCAATCGAAAATACGTCCTCCACCGGCATCAAAAACGCCCCCTCCACCGCCCGCTTCGGCACCGGAATGTACTCATCGAGCGCCTTGACCAGCTTCAGCACCGAGGGCACCCCGATCTCCGAGCCATCCCCTTCGAGCGCCTTCAACGCCGAGCCCGTGATGATCGGCGTCTTGTCGCCCGGAAATTTGTACACGTTCAACAAATCCCGCACCTCAAGCTCCACCAGCTCGAGCAGCTCCGCGTCGTCCACCATGTCCGCCTTGTTCATGTACACCACGATGTACGGCACACCCACCTGGCGCGCCAGCAAGATGTGCTCGCGCGTCTGCGGCATCGGACCGTCCGCCGCCGATACCACCAAAATCGCCCCGTCCATCTGCGCCGCCCCCGTGATCATGTTCTTCACGTAGTCCGCATGCCCAGGACAATCCACGTGCGCGTAGTGGCGCGCCTCGCTCTGGTACTCCACGTGCGCCGTCGCTATCGTGATCCCGCGTGCACGCTCCTCCGGCGCCTTGTCGATCTGGTCGTACGCCTTGAACTCCCCGCCAAACTTCTCCGCCATCACCTTCGTCAAGGCTGCCGTCAGAGTCGTCTTGCCATGGTCCACATGGCCTATCGTCCCCACGTTCACGTGCGGCTTCGTTCGCTCAAACTTCCCCTTCGACACGGCAAGTACCTCTTGAAAATGGAATTGGTAGAGTTTGGAATCAAATCTTAAGAAGCGATCTTCATCACGGCGTCGGCAACGTTGTTGGGCACTTCCATGTACTTCGCGAACTCCATCGTGTAGTTCGCGCGCCCCTGGCTCATGGAGCGCATCGCCGTCGAATACTGAAACATTTCGGCCAGCGGCACTTCGGCGGTCACCACCTTGCCGGACGGCGAATCCTCCATTCCGATGATCTGGCCGCGCCGGCGGTTCAAGTCGCCGACGATATCGCCGTAGTAATCCTCCGGCGTCACCACCTCGACCTTCATGATGGGTTCGAGAAGCACCGGCTTGGCCTTGCGGAAGCCCTCTTTGAATCCCATGGAGCCCGCGATCTTGAACGCCATCTCGTTCGAATCGACGTCGTGATAGGACCCGTCGAACAGGGTCACCTTGACGTCGACGATGGGGTATCCGGCGATCACGCCGGTTTGCACGGCCTCTTGAATGCCCTTGTCGACGGCGGGAATGAACTCGCGCGGCACGGAACCACCCACGATGCCGTTGACGAAGAGGTAGCCCTTGCCCGTTTCCTGCGGCTCGATCTTGAGCCATACGTGGCCGTATTGGCCGCGGCCGCCCGACTGGCGCACGAACTTCCCTTCGGATTCGACGCTCGCGCGGATCGTCTCCCGATACGCCACCTGCGGCTTGCCGACGTTGGCATCCACTTTGAATTCGCGCTTCATCCGGTCGACGATGATTTCCAGATGCAGCTCTCCCATCCCCGAGATGATGGTCTGGCCCGATTCCTGGTCGGTGTGCACGCGGAACGAAGGATCTTCCTTCGCCAGACGCTGCAGGGCAAGGCCCATTTTCTCCTGGTCCACCTTGGTCTTGGGCTCCACCGCCACGGAGATGACGGGCTCCGGAAATTCCATCTTCTCGAGGATGATGACCTTCTGGGGATCCGACAGTGTGTCGCCCGTGGTCACGTCCTTCAGGCCGACCGCCGCAGCGATGTCCCCCGCATGCACTTCCTTGATTTCGGAGCGGTCGCTGGCGTGCATCTGCAGGAGGCGGCCGATGCGTTCATTGCGATTTTTCGCAGGCACGAACACTTGGTCGCCCGAGTTCAGGGTCCCCGAGTAAACCCGGAAGAAGGTCAGATTACCCACGAAGGGATCGTTCAGGATCTTGAAGGCGAGCGCGGAGAATGGCGCGTCGTCGTCGGGTTTGCGCGTCATGGGCTCGCCACGCTCGCTCTGTCCTTTGACCGCCGGTACTTCCCTGGGCGAGGGCATGTATTCGACGATGGCGTCGAGCACCGCTTGCACGCCCTTATTCTTGAAAGCCGATCCGCAGGTCACCAGACAAATTTCGTTCTTCAGAGCGCGTGCCCGCAGACCGCGCTTGATCTCCAAGTCGCTGAGATCGCCGCTTTCGAGATATTTGTTGAGCAGATCCTCGTCGCCCTCGGCGGCCGCCTCGATCATCTTCGCCCGCCACTCCTGGCATGTCTTGAGCATGCCGGCAGGAATCTCGCGGTACTCGAACTTCATGCCCTGGGTTTCCTCGTCCCAGAAGATGGACTTCATCTTGACCAGATCGACCACGCCGACGAAGCCGTCCTCGGCGCCGATTGGCAGCTGGATCGGGACGGGGTTGCCGCGCAGGCGGGTTCTGATCTGTTCGACGCAGCGCAGAAAATCGGCGCCGGCTCGATCCATCTTGTTGACGAAGGCGATGCGCGGCACGCCGTACTTGTTCATCTGGCGCCACACCGTCTCGGACTGCGGCTGCACGCCCGACACCGCGCAATACACCGCTACGGCGGAATCCAGCACCCGCAGGCTGCGCTCGACCTCGATGGTGAAATCGACGTGTCCCGGAGTATCGATGATGTTGATGCGATGCTCGGGGAAGCTTTTGTCCATCCCCTTCCAGAAACACGTCGTGGCGGCGGCGGTGATGGTGATACCGCGCTCCTGCTCCTGTTCCATGTAATCCATGACCGCGGCGCCGTCGTGCACTTCGCCGATCTTGTGCGACACCCCCGTATAGAACAGGATGCGCTCCGTCGCGGTGGTCTTTCCCGCGTCGATGTGCGCAGAGATACCGATATTTCGGTATCTTTCGATAGGTGTCGTACGTGACATAAACCTTAGAATTACCTTGCGCTACTTGTCATGCGCTGCGCGCAACTGCTACGGGGCCGCAGCGGCCCCGTCCGAGAAGATCTATATAAGGCCGGAGAGGCGGATTACCAGCTTGCTGGCCCGCCCGCCTCAGGCCCTACCAGCGATAGTGTGCGAACGCCTTGTTGGCTTCGGCCATGCGATGCGTGTCCTCGCGCTTGCGAACCGCGGCACCGCGATTCTCCGCGGCCTCCATCAGCTCTGCCGCAAGGCGATGCGCCATGGATTTCTCGCTGCGGGCCGTGGCGGCCTCGATGACCCAGCGCATGGCGAGGGTCTGACGACGGTTGGCACGCACTTCGACGGGAACCTGATAGGTGGCGCCGCCGACGCGGCGTGATTTCACCTCGACCACGGGCTTCACGTTGTCCAAAGCCTGCTGCAAGACGGCGATGGCGTCGCTGCCGGCCGCGCCGCTCTTCTTCTCGCCGATGCGATCGATGGCGCCGTAGACGATCTTCTCGGCGGCGGACTTCTTGCCGCGCTCCATCACCATGTTGATGAATTTGGCCAGCATGTCGTTCCCGAACTTGGGATCGGGAAGGATGGTGCGATGGGGGGCTGCTGCTCTGCGGGACATGGAGACCTACTTATTGATCAACTTTCAATATGTTTTATCGATTAACTTTCAATATGTCTTATCTATTTCTTCGGACGCTTGGCGCCGTACTTGGAACGGCCTTGCCTGCGATCGCTGACGCCGGCGCAATCGAGCGCGCCGCGGACCGTGTGATAGCGGACTCCAGGCAGGTCCTTGACGCGGCCGCCGCGGATCAATACCACCGAGTGCTCTTGCAGGTTATGGCCTTCGCCGCCGATGTAGCTCGACACCTCGTAGCCGTTGGTCAAGCGGACCCGGCACACCTTGCGCAGCGCCGAGTTGGGCTTTTTCGGCGTCGTCGTGTAGACACGCGTGCACACGCCGCGCTTCTGCGGCGAAGCCGCCAGCGCCGGAACCTTGGACTTCCAAGCGGGTTCGTTGCGGCCGGTGCGGATCAATTGTGTCGTCGTCGCCATAAATACCTTTGAGGCCAAATCTCGCGAATTGGCATGATGAACCCTAGAAACCTTTATAAGTAACCGGACGCCATTGGACGGGCGGCCCAGCGACAAAGGCCGGCGATTGTAGGAACCGAGGGCGTGAGTGTCAAGGTAATTGCTGCTACGCAGCAACGAAATCAGTATGCTTGAAAATGGCTTTTTGAGCAAAAGCGGTCCCAAGGACTCAAGTCGCGTGCCGAATCCGAACTTCATCCAGATGCGCCCGTGAAAAGGCTGCGCCGAGTCATCGGCTTCCTGTGCATTCTGACGGGCGCCGGCTTTGCGGCCTTGACCGAGGCGGAGCCGGCGGACGTGGTCGTGACGGCCACGAGAACGCCTGAACCTGCCGATGAGATCCCTGCCTTCATCTCCGTCGTGTCGCATGCCGAACTGGGAGCCCGTGGTACCACCGACCTGGCGGCCGCCTTGAGTCTGGTGCCAGGTGCCGAGGCTCCGTCAGGCGGCGATGCCGGCCCCTCGAGCGCGGTTCCATCCTTTTGGGGCCTGCATGAATTCGACGTCTTTCTCCTCGTGGTCGATGGTGTTCCATGGGGAGGAGCGTTCAACCCGGCGATCACGACCTTGAATTTTGCCGGCACCGAAAGGATCGAAGTTCTGAAGGGCGCTGCCCCGGTCATGTATGGGGCAACCTCATTCGTCGGCGTCGTACACGTGATCCACTACCCGGCGGGCAAGGCGGCCGATGAAGTCGATCTCGCTTATGGGAATTACGGTTCGGTGCGCGGATCGGCATCGCTGGTGCTGCCCCAAATCGGCGGCTACCGGCAGTCCCTGAGCGTGGAGGGCCAGAACCTGGGATTCGCCGACAGCCGCGAACACGTCTCCGGTGGGCAGGCGCTGTATCGCGGCGCGCTCCCCTGGGGTCCGGGGACCTTGCGGATCGACGCCAACTTCAGCTTGGTGCGCAATACCCCCCCGAGCCCGGTGCTGCGCAACGGACCATCACTCGCAACGGTCACTCCGATCGACGCGAACTTCAATCCCGCGGACGCCCGGATCGACGAAGACACCGATCGTCTCGCGCTGGGCTATTCGTGGCCGACGGCACAGGGCTCCTGGGACACGTTGGTCTCGGTTGCTCACTCCCATGTCGCCGATGTTCGCGCGTTCCTGCATCCGGACTTGAGCGGCAGGGCCGACACTCAGCATCAGCGGCGTACCATCGATGATGATTACTTCGACACTCATCTGACCATCAACGCCGCGGGCGGCTCATCCCTGATGGCCGGCGCCGACCTCCTTTACGGCCTCGGCCGCCAGACGAGTTTGAACGGCAATGATGCGTACACCGTTCCCCTGAACGGGTCCGCACTTCCGCCATCGACTGCGGCGCTGCCGGTTGCTGAAATCGCCGCGATCGACGACAAGCGACTGTTCACGGGACTGTATGCGCAGATCGACTGGAAGCCTGACAGTCATTGGGACGTGATCGGCGGGATCCGCTTGAATGCAGCGTACGAGCGCAAGGACTCCAGCGACCTTGTGCTGCCGCCACCGCAATTCGCGTCCAACAGCGTCGACCAGACCAGGCTGCGGCCCACGCAAACCTTGGGCGCCAGCTACCGACTCTGGGCCGCAGGCGGCGACGAGGCCGTCGTCTTCGCGGACTTCCGCAGTGCGTTCAAACCGCCCGCCATTGATTTCGGGCCTGACTACACTCCGGACCTGCTGCGTCCGGAAACGGCAACGAGCTACGAAGCGGGGTTGAAAGGCGCCCTCGCCGGCGGACTGCTGACTTACCAGGCCGAGCTGTTCTTGCTCGATTTCAAGAATCTGGTTGTCGCCACGAGCTCCGGCGTGCTTGCGAATGCCGCTGAGCAGCGGCTCAAGGGGGTCGAATTTGAAGCGCGGTACGAGGCGGCGCCGGATCTCAGGCTGGCGGGAAATATTTCTTACCACGATGCCCGCTACCGCAATTATCTGCTCTTCGATGGGACATCGGGCGTCAACGTCGCGGGCCGGCAACTGCCTCTGTCGCCGCATCTACTCGCATCCGCCGGGGTGAGCTACGGCGCGCAGCGGGGCTGGCACGCGGCTGCGGTCGCGAGATACGTGGGTCATCGATATCTCGACGAAGAGAACATGGCTCCAGTGGGCGGCTACGCAACCGTGGATGCAAACGTCGGCTTTTCGTGGAAGAAATACCAGGTCACCCTCGACGGCACGAATCTCACGAATCAACGGCCGCCCGTGACTTCCAGCGAATTCGGCAGTCAATCCTTCTACCTCCTCCCCGCCCGGATGATCTGGCTGCGATTCGGATTTCTGTGGCGGTAGCGGAACGTTACTCCAAGTCGGCCTGGTCGGCATCGTGGGGCGGTGCAAGATCGGCCCGCAATACAGGGTTACCCGCGTGGCGCAGCGCCGCATTGAGTCCCGCGACGTCCTTCGCCTTCCGACGTTCCCAATCGCCGGCGAGAACCCGCCAATCCGCCAGCGCGGCATCGGCAGCGGTCGCTTGCACCTTCGTCGGCGCGGCATCGGCGCTGGTGACCTGGCCGTACAGGGTGGCGAGATCGCCATTGGCCCCTTCGAGACCGTGGCGGTCCGCGGGGCGGCCATCCACCGCAGTGTCGGGCGGCGGCGCGAGAAGTTCTGCCAATATTTGATCGAGTGCCCGGACCTGTCCCGCAAGCGCTCCGGCGGCAGGCGGCGTGAGATCTTTGATTTGCGCTCGCAGCGATCGCACCTCGAGCAGCGCCCCGGTGCTCGCATCGAGCGCCTCGGCAAGATGCTTGGCGAGTTCGAACTGGGCCGCATAATCCGCTGGCGTGGCCCTCACCCGAGGGTCGGCGACGACCGTCAGCGGCTGCTCCCAGCTATGCCTGCCGATGCGCAAACGCACCCGGTACTCACCGGGGACGGCCGCAGGTCCCACGGGATCCGGCGGCGTTTCGCCGGGTACGGCGGAAATCGGAAAGCCATGCAGCGCGGTGCGCGGCGCCGGATAATGCAAATCCCAGATCCAGCGATGCATGCCGCCGGTGACGCCGGGAAGTCGCGGATGACCGATCCAGTACGCAGGGATCAGCTCGCGCTCGCTCTCCTCCTCGGTCAACGGCGCGGCATCCGTGCTGGCGACCCGTCTCACCAGGTTGCCGCCCGAGTCCAGCACTTCAATCGTGACTGCGACTGCGGACCGGCGGCCGAGGTGATAGTCGACGACGGCGCCGGCGGGCGGGTTGCCTCCCGCCGGTTCATCGGGGGGAATCGGCGTGTCGGTGCCGGTGCTGCGCTGGACCCGGACGGCGGGCACTGGTTTTAGCAGGACGGCTTCCTGAGCGGAAAAGGCCGCGGAGTACTGCCGCAACGGACTGACGTCATCGAGTATCCAGAACGAGCGGCCATGAGTCGCGACGATCAGATCCTGGTCGTGGATTGCGAGGTCACGCATCGAGGTGTGCGGCAAATTCAGCTGCAGCGAACTCCAGTGATCGCCGTCGTCGAGGGAATACCAAACGGCCTTCTCGGTTCCCGCGTACAGCAATCCGCGGCGCACCGGATCCTCGCGCACCGTGTTGGCAGGGGCGTCCTCGGGCAAGCCCGAGGAAATGAGCTGCCAACTCCGCCCTCCATCCCGGGTTCGATAAAGATACGGCTTGAGATCGTCAACGCGGAAGCGGCTCACCGAAGCGAAGGCGACGTCGGGGTCGAAATGCGATGCCTCGATCTGCGTCACCTTGCTCCAGGCCGTCAGGGCCGCCGGTGTGACCTCCTGCCAGTCCTTGCCGTCGTTCGAGGTCCGCCAGATCAGCCCGTCGTCGGTGCCCGCCCAGAGCAATCCCTCCCGGATCGGAGACGCACTCACCGCGTAGATTGCGCCGCGTTGTTTGTCTGCCTTCGGCAGCCGCTGGTCGCCCACGCTTGGCGGCACTCCCGGATTCTCGCGGCTGAGATCGGGACTGATCGCGTCCCACGAAGAGCCGCCATTCAGCGTGACGTAGAGCCGGTTCGCCGCGTAGTAGAGCCGGTGCGGATCCTGCGGCGAGAAGAGAATGGGTTCTGTGCGGTCGACGCGCACGTCGGCGCCCTTGAATGGGATCGGCGTGACGTTCTGCACCTGACCCGTCGACAGGTGAGTCTTGGTGACGACGTTGCGTCCCGCGCCGTAGATGACGTCCGCATCGAGGGGGTCCGGCGCTACGTACCCATACTCGATCACGCCGACCGGATGCCAGTCGCGGTACGTGACCTCTCCGTCATTGCCGCGGCTCGAGATGCATACCGAACCACTCTCCTGTTGGCCGGCGCAGATGCGGTACGGAAACGTGGGCGTGATGCTGACGTGATAAAGCTGCGCAGTCGGCTGGTTGTACCAGGTGCTCCAGGTCCCCCCGCCGTTGACGGTGATGAGCGCACCCTGGTCGCCGACGAGCGCGATATGGTTCGGGTCGACGGGACTCACCCACAGGTTCTGATAGTCGTCGCCGCCCGGCGCGCCACGCCAGGAACTCCAATGCACGCCGCCGTCGGTGGACTTCATTGCGACGATGGTCGCGCTGTAGACCACGTCGGCATTCGTCGGGTCGACCTTTAGAACGGCGAGGTCGCCGCCGCCGATGCGCAGCGCCGGCCGCGGGTCGAGCGTCGCCCGCGTCCAATTCTCGCCCGCGTCTTCCGACCGATAAATGCCGAGTCCGACGGCGGAGCTATAGTCGCCCGGGGTCGTCGTCGCCACGGTCGCATACAGCCTGCCCGGCTTGCTCGGTGCCACCGCAATATCGATCTGCGAGAGATTCTCCGGGAGCCCGTTCCGCAGCGGCCGCCAGTGCTCGCCGCCGTCCGTCGATTTGTAAAGACCGCCCGCCGTACCATCGTATACGTTGTTGTCCTCCCACGGTCCCGAACGAGCATTCCACAGAGTCGTGTACACGATATTCGCGTCGCTGGGGTCGATCTTGACGCCAAATCCGCCGGTGTTTGCGTCGCGCTGGAGCACCGCAGTCCATGAGCGGCCGCCGTCGACCGATCGATAAATGCCCCGTTGAGCGCTGGGACCAAAGGGATGGCCCAGAACGGCCGCGAACAGCCGGTTCGGATCCTTCGGATCTATGGCCAGGTCCGGAATTTGTTGCGCATCGTCGAGTCCCAGATGCACCCATGTCTTGCCGCCGTCCGCCGACCGGTACACGCCGTTTCCCACGGAAAGATCGGGCCGGTGCAGCCCCTCGCCCGATCCTACGTAGATGACCTTGGGGTCCGAGGGCGCGACCGCGATCGCACCGATCGACTGCGTGGGCTGGGCGTCGAAGATCGGTAGCCAGGTGCGGCCATAGTCGTCGGTCCGCCACACGCCGCCGTTCACTGCCCCGATGAGGAAGGTATCCGGCCGGCCGGGAATGCCGGCGACGGCACGTGTGCGGCCGCCCCGAAACGGGCCCACCATCCGCCAGGAAAGATCCTGCGTGGCCGCCGAAATCGCAGAGTCGGCGGCATCGCACACCGGGATGGCGAGCAGCAACAGCAGCGCAGCAAAGCAACGGGCAGCAGTAAATCGCATCTTGAGCCTCTCGTGATATCGAAGCGCGCGCCGCGCGCTGGGGCTCAAGGATAGACCAATCGCGTCTGAAACTGCGGGTGTGCAGCCACCGCTTCGAGCCACGAGGCCTCGCCCGGATCGATTCCCATCGGGGCTTGCGCATCGCTCCGCCGCCATTTGGCGAGCCACTCCTCTCCCAACAACTCGCGGCCATGCATCAACTCACTACCGTCCGCGTCCACGGCCGCCCGGGGAGTCAGGCCGATGGTGGTTTCGGCCTTCGGCCCCGTGCCGCGGCCCCTGGCCACGTAGAAGCCGGCTGCCAACAACGCAGCGCGCACACTGGTGGAATAGGAATAGGTGAACAGTTCCGCGGCTTTGGCGGACAACAGACCCGCCAAATCGCGAAACGCAGCCAGTGTCCAAAGTGCGCTGTCGGTCCTGAAGGAAAACGGATCGAAGAAAATGACGTCGGGCAGCGGGGCCATGAACTTCGTGACGTTGAAGTCGCCACGAAGGAGTTGCCAATCCACTCCCGCCGAAGCACTGCTCCAGCGGTTGTCGGCAAGCAATCCCCGCGGTGCCGCATGCCGCAAATGCTTGAACCACGCCGGATGGCGCAGCGCGAGCTTCAAGGAATCCAAGTCGTTCTCAAAGCTCACCAACACCAGGCCGCGCACGGCGCGCGCGCCATCGGCCGTCTCCCGGTTCGCCGGCCGCCGCATGGCCTCCACCGCGTGAATCGCTGCCATCGCGTTGCTACCGGCGCCCAGTCCCACGTCCCAGACGACCAGCGGCGCCGCGTCGGCTTCCCTCAAGCGCTGCACGAGCCGCGATTGCTCGACATAGAGCGAGCGGGCTTCCTCGGCAGGATCGTTGACCGAGTGCATGACTTCGCCGGAGGCCATTTCCCGGATGTGGCCTATGCCATCACGGATGACCACTTCGTAGCGGCCCAGCTTCAGCCTGAGTTTCTGCCGCTGCGCCTTGGTGACATGCCGCACGGGAGCGCCGTAGCTGTCGCGGGCATCCAGCAAGTCCCGCTGCGTGCGATAAAAGCGCAGCCAATCGTCGGCGAGGATGTGTTCGCGCATCGTGCGCATCAGCTGCATGTAGAAATGCACGTTGTGCAGGCCGAGCAGCTGCCACCCTTGCGGTTCCCTCACCTTGTTGAGATGAAACAGATACGCGATCGAATGCGTCATGCAGGTCGGACAGGAGCACTTGGGATCGATGGGTCCGTCCATGTCTCGATAGGCGGCGCGCCGCAGGTCCCGGCGGCCCAGGCTGGTGAATGCCACGCCCTGCTTTGCGAGCGCGGTCGGCAGGATGCAGTCGAACATGTCGACGCCGCGGTGCACCGCCTCGAGCAGATCGCGCGTGGTGCCGACGCCCATGAGGTACCGAGGCTTGTCCTGCGGCAGCAACTCGGTGACGATCCCGGTGCAATCCTCGCGCGCGCCGGAACCCTCGCCCACCGCGAGTCCTCCGATCGCATAGCCGTCGAAGGGCATGTCGGTTATCGCGCGCGCGCTGGCTGCACGCAGATCTGCGTAGCTCGCGCCCTGTACGATGCCGAACAACGCCTGCGGCGAGTCGCCCCGTGCGGCAAGACTGCGCAGCGCCCAGCGGTGCGTCAGTTCCATCGCCCGCTGCGCGACGCCGTGCTCGACCGTTGAGGGCACGCATTGATCGAGCACCATCATGATGTCGCTGCCGATGGCCCGCTGCGCCGCAATGCTGCTCTCGGGACTCAATCGAACCAGAGTTTGATCCACATAGCTCTTGAATTCCGCGCCTTCCTCGCTCACCGAACGGCTGCCTGGCAGCGAAAAGATCTGAAACCCGCCCGAATCGGTCAGCACCGAACGCGGCCAGTTCATGAAGCGGTGAATGCCGCCGAATTTCTCGAAGATCTCGACCCCGGGACGGAGCATCAGGTGATAGGTGTTGGCGAGCATCACCTGCGCGCCGCTCGTCAGCACATCCTCGCGGCGCTGCGCACGGACGGCTGCGTGAGTGCCCACCGGCATGAACGTCGGCGTCAGGACCTCGTTGTGCAAAGTGGTGAAGCGGCCGGCGCGGGCGCGGGAGCCCGAGGCGCTCGCCTCCAGTTGAAACTTCAGTCGAGTCATGCGCAGCAGCCTTTGGCTACGTCAAGTCGAGCGCATTGGTGTGCCGACCGCGGCCCGACCTATCGCAGCCGCGCGCAGCGCCGCCGTGCCGCGCAGAAATTCACGGCGCGACGAGTGATTACTCCCGGCCAACGGCTCGCACCGCTCCGCCGTGCACCACGCTCACACAGGGGTTGGCGCCGAGGTTGTAGCAGAGCTCGGCGGGGCGATCGATCTGGTACAGGGCAAAATCCGCGCGCTTCCCGACTTCGAGCGTACCAACTTCCGCCTGAAGTCCGAGCGCCTGCGCGGCGTGACAGGTGACCCCGCTCAAGGCCTCCAGCGGAGTCAGGCCGAACAGCGTGCATGCCATATTGAGCGTGAGCAGTATCGATGTGCACGGTGAGGTGCCGGGATTGCAGTCGGTCGCCACTGCCATCGCAACGCCCGCCTGCCGCAGCAGCCGGATGGGCGGTGGGTTCGATTGCCGCAGTACGAAATAGGCACCCGGCAAGAGCACCGCGACCGTACCGGCGGCAGCCAACGCACGAGCTCCGCCATCGCTGAGATATTCGAGGTGGTCCGCCGACAGGGCGCGGTATCGGGCCGCCAGTTCGGCCGCACCCATGTCGGTGAGCTGCCCGGCGTGCAGGTGCGCCGGCAGACCCAAAGCCTGGGCGGCGCGCAGCAACTGTTCGGTTTCGGCAAGCGTGAAGGCGATGTTCTCGCAGAACGCGTCGACGGCGTCCACCAGGCCGGCGCCGGCCAGCGCTTCGAGCCACGGGCCGCATGCCAGCGCGACGAATCCGGCACGGTCCGCCTGATATTCCTGCGGCAGGGCGTGCAACCCGAGATACGTGGTCCGGACCGAGAGCGGGAGCCGGCGGCCCAACTCACGGGCGACCTCCAAAAGGCGCCGCTCCGCGCCGAGTTCGAGGCCATAACCCGATTTGATCTCCAGCGTGGTGACCCCCTCGGACATGAGGCGACGCGCCCGCACCAGGGCCGACGCGTACAAAGTGTCCGCCGCAGCAGCGCGGGTCGCATTCACCGTCGATTGAATGCCGCCGCCGGAGCGCGAGATCTCCTCATACGACACGCCGCAGAGCCGCTTTTCGAACTCCTCCACCCGGCTGCCTCCGTACACGAGGTGGGTGTGGCAATCGATCAAGCCCGGGGTCATCCACAGGCCTTGGCAGCTCTCGACCGGAGTGTTCCCGGCTGCGGCCCTGGCCGCGGCCTCGGCCTCCGGACCTATCCACGCGATCCGATCGCCTTTCACGGCCAGAGCGGCCCCGGCGAGATTGCCATAGGGCTTGCCGCCCGCCACCATCGTGGCAATGTTCGCGCCTATCCAAACCCGGTCCCATTCTCGATTCGATGCGTGCACGTGACGGCCTGCGATTGCTGTTCACACAATGATACGGCACGGCACTGCCGGCGACCGGCGTTCCCTGCTAAGCTCCCTATACAGGTATAGTCAACATGGCTCAACACTACCGTTTGGATTCTGTTCTCCTGCCCCAAGGCTGGACGCCCGATGCCCTGGTAACGGTGGCTGAAGATGGCCGCATCAGCGCCATTGAAACGGGCGGCGCGGGCGGGCCGCAACAGGCCGAACGGGTCCGCGGCTTCGTCGTGCCGGGTATGCCGAACGCTCACAGTCATGCGTTCCAGCGCGGCATGACCGGCAACACCGAGTACCGTCTGTCGGCCCGCGATAGCTTCTGGACGTGGCGGCAGGCCATGTACGGTCTGGCCAACCGGATCGACCCGGAGGATCTGCAGGTGCTGGCAACGCAGCTCTTCGTCGAAATGCTCAAGGCGGGTTACACCTCGGTGGCGGAATTTCATTACCTGCACCGCCGGCCCACCGGCGATCACTACCCCGATGGCAGCGGCCTGTGGGACGCCATCATCGCCGCCGCCGCCGCCAGCGGCATCGGTCTCACCCTCTTGCCGACGCTGTACCAAACCAGTGATTTCGGTGCGGCGCCATTGAAGCCCGAGCAGTCGCGATTTGCTTCGGATACGGATTGGTTCCTGCGCGCAGTCGAGGCGCGCGTCCGCGCCGAGCGCCGTACGGCCCCGAAGGCCCTGCGCACGGGCGCGGCATTTCACAGTCTACGTGCAGTTCCGCTCGAGACGCTTCGCGAAGCTGCCCTCGCGCTGCGTCGGATCGAGCCCGCCCTGCCGCTGCATATTCACGTCGCCGAACAAGTCCAGGAGGTCGAGTCCTGCAAGGCACATACAGGGCGGCGGCCGATCGAGTTGTTGCTCGAAACCGGCCTGCTCGATCAGCACTGGTGCCTGGTGCACGCCACTCACGCGACCGGCGCTGAGTTGCGGGGCATTGCGGCAGCCGATGCAACCGTGTGCCTGTCCGTCACCACCGAGGCCAATCTGGGCGATGGCTTCTTCGAGGCCCCCAGGTTCTTGCAATTGGGCGGCAAACTCTGCGTGGGCTCCGACAGCCAGGCCACGGTCTGTCCGGCCGAGGAATTGCGATGGATGGAATATCAACAGAGATTGCGCAAGAAGCGCCGCGCGGTGCTCGCCGACAAACGCGAGCTGCACGTGGGAACCCGATTGTGGCGTGACGCGGCACGGCACGGCGCACAAGCGATCGGCCAGCCGGCCGGAACCATCGAAGTGGGTCGGCGTGCCGATTGGTTGGTCCTCGACAGTATGCATCCGAGCATGGCCGGCTGCACGCCGCACACCGCCCTCGATCATCTCGTTTTCGCGGGCGGCAGCGCCGCCATTCGCGATGTCATGGTCGCCGGGAACTGGGTCGTCAGGGACCGCCGTCATGCTGCGGAGCCCGTGCTGCAGGCACACTTCGTCGATCTGATGACGCGCCTCGCGTCGTGAGCACGCGGAGCGTATCCCCGCTGATTGGCCGCAACCCGGTGTCCGCCCCGAAGACTCTCGTTGGGAAATTTCTGCGGCTTACCGCCGCCGGTCAGCCTGGCTTGTAGGCGGCGAGCTTGCTGTACGTGGCGGTGAACTCGACATCATCGGGCTCACCGGCGGTCTCGAAGATTCGTGATCGGATGGAGTCCTCGATTTCGTGGGCCGGCACCGCCGCGCTGCGGTAAAAGCCCTGATACTGGTCGCATCCGAGTTCGCGCAGCAGCGTGAGCTGCTGCGCCGTTTCGACGCCTTCGGCGACCACCTTGAGCCGCAGACTGTGGGCCAGAGAAATGATCGCCCGGACGATGGACGCATCGGCCGCATTCGTCGTCACTTCGCTGATGAAGCTCCGATCGATCTTCAATTTATCGATCGGAAAGCGCCTGAGATAACTCATGCTGGAATAACCCGTCCCAAAATCGTCGATCGAGACGACCACTCCCATGCGGCTGAGCTCCTCGAGAATCTGCACCGAGCTTTCGGCGTTGTCCATTACAGTCGTTTCCGTGAGTTCGATCTCCAGGTACTGCGGTTCCAGATCGAAGTCGAGGAGCGCCGTGCGCACGGCCTGCAGGAAATTGGACTGTCGGAATTGAACCGGCGAGACGTTGACCGCGATTCGCAGAAAGGGCAGCCGCGCGCGTTGCCAGTTACGCGCTTGTTGACACGCCTCGCGCAGCACCCATTCACCGATGGACAGTATGAGTCCGGTATCCTCGGCCAGCGGAATGAAATCCGATGGAGGTACCAGCCCCCGAGTCGGATGCCGCCAGCGCAGCAGCGCCTCCACGCTGCTGATTCGACCCGATACGACGTCGCTCTTTGGCTGGTAGTGAACCTCGAATTGGTTCATCGGCAGGGCGCGCCGCAGATCATTTTCGAGATCCATGCGTTCATGCGAGAACACGCTCATGGTCGAATCGAAGAATTGGAAGGCGTTGCGGCCGCGCTTCTTTGCCGCGTACATGGCCTCATCGGCATGGACGATCAGCGCATCGGCAGTGAGCCCGTCCGATGGATACACGCTGATGCCGATGCTTGCCGAGGTGTGCACCTCAGACCCATTGAGGAGGAAGGACTCGCCGAGCGCCTTACCGATCTTGGCGGCAGCCGCCGCCAGGGCCGATTGCTCGCGAGTGTCGGCGATGAGCAAGAGGAATTCATCACCCCCAGCCCGCGCGACAGTATCCACTTCTCGAACTGCGCCGGAAAGCCGGCGCGCCACCAGCCCCAGCAATTGGTCTCCCACGCCGTGGCCGAGCGAGTCGTTGACGATCTTGAACCGATCAAGGTCCAACAGAAGCACCGCAAAGCCGTGGCCATCCCGCTGTGCGTGGACGATTTCGCGGTCGAGGCGATCCATGTAGAGAACTCGATTTGGCAATCCCGTCAAGGCATCGTGGGTCGCCTGGTGTTGGAGTTCCGCGTTGACGACTTCCAGGCGCCGCGCGTGATTGCGCGCGCGGGATTGGAGATGGGCATCATAGATGGAGGTGACCAGCGTCAGCAGCAGCAGCCCCAGCGCGAATAGCGCAATCGTTGCCGCGAGCCAGCGGTTGTCGAACGTGACGCCGCCCCGGCAAAAGGACCCCGGGGCGAATCGTGCGGCGGCCATTGCGGTGTAGTGCATGCCGCTGATGGCAAGTCCCATTACAACCGCAGCCGCCACCCGCGCCAGTCTATGGAGCCAGGTGTGACCATCGCGCAAGGTGAAGAACAGCCACAGCGCCACGAATGATGCGGTTACGGCGATGATGATCGACAGGGCCACGAACATCGGGTCGTAACCGATGCCCGGAACGATGGCGATCGCGGCCATTCCGGAGTAGTGCATGGCGCAGATTCCCGCCCCCATGACCACGGCGCCCCCGGCGAGGCGGGCCATCGTCAGTTGCGCGCCGCTCGTCAGCGTCAGCGCGAAGGCCGAGGTGATGACCGCGATGGCGAGGGACGCGAGGGTCTTCGGTACGTCGTAGGCAAGCGGAATCGGCAGCGAGAAGGCCAGCATGCCGATGAAATGCATGGACCAAATGCCGATGCCCATGGCCAGCGCACCCGCCACCAGCCACAGACGGGTCGACGGCCGTTCGCTGGTCGCAACGCGGGCCGCCAAGCGCAAGGCGGTATAGGACACCAGCATGGCCACGCCGATCGAAAGGGCGACCAGCCAGGTGTTGTAGAACGAGTCCATGTCTTACCTAAGTTGCTTATATATTGTGTATTTCTAAACAACTTACTGCACTTAACCCCGTCGGTTCCGAGAAACGGTTCTCGTTTAGGGGATCCCCTGATCAGCTCGTGGCGAGGGAATTGACGGTTAAAACGACTGAAGGCGAGATACCGGGCCGGCATGAACAACCGGTTGACTGTACCTGTCTATACAGCTTATCCTATTCCTTATGGACAAGTCTGCAGGCGAGCTTCAACCCCTCTACCTCAAGGTGAAGCGCCACATTCTGGACAACATCGGCTCCGGCAAATGGGCCACGTCCGCCCGGGTGCCGTCCGAAAACGACATCGTAAAATCGTTCGGCGTATCCCGCATGACCGCCAACCGCGCGCTGCGCGAATTGCGCGACGAGGGCGTGCTGGTGCGCATTGCCGGCGTCGGCAGCTTCGTGGCGGACCGGCACGCCCATGCACACCCGCTCGAGATTCGCAGCATTGCGGACGAGATTCGCGGCCGCGGTCACGTGCACCGGGCCGAGGTCGTTTCACTGGAGAAGATTCGGGCGGTGGCGGAACTTGCCGAGGACTTCGGCGTTGCGCCGCGCAGCGAGTTGTATTGCTCGGTCATCGTGCACTTCGAGAACGACCGTCCCGTACAACTCGAAGACCGCTACGTGCTGCCGAAGCTTGCGCCCGACTACCTGAACGTGGATTTTCTCAAAACCACGCCCTACGACTATCTGTCTCGTGTGGCCCCGCTGCAAGAGGTCGAGCATGTGCTCCGTGCGGTGATGCCGGACGAGCGCACCCGCAAATTACTGGTCATGAAACGCGATGAACCCTGCCTGTTGATGATTCGCCGTACCTGGACCGCCGGTCAGATCGCCTCGGTCGCCCGGCTCTATTACCCAGGCTCTCGTTATGAAATGTCGGGGCGGTTCCGCCCCTAAGGAAACCTTATGCTCGCTCCCCGAACCCCAAGAATCATTCGCGCCGCCCGCGGCAAGACCTTGAGTGCGCGCTCCTGGATGACCGAAGCGCCGCTGCGCATGCTCATGAACAACCTCGATCCCGACGTGGCGGAAAATCCGGCCGAACTCGTCGTGTACGGCGGCATCGGCCGGGCCGCCCGCGATTGGAACTGCTACGACCGCATCGTCGAGACCTTAAAGAAATTGACCGAGGAGGAGACCTTGCTGGTGCAGTCCGGCAAACCCGTGGGCGTGTTTCCCACGCATGCGGACGCACCCCGTGTGCTGATCGCGAATTCGAATCTGGTGCCGCATTGGGCGACGTGGGAGCATTTCAACGAACTCGACCGCAGAGGGCTCGCCATGTACGGGCAGATGACCGCGGGATCGTGGATCTACATCGGCAGCCAAGGCATCGTGCAGGGCACCTACGAGACCTTTGCCGAAATGGGCCGCAAGCACTTCGGCGGCAACCTCGCGGGCAAGTGGATATTCACCGCAGGTTTGGGCGGCATGGGCGGAGCCCAACCGTTGGCCGCGACCATGGCCGGCGCGAATATGCTGGCCGTGGAATGCCGCCAGAGCCGCATCGACAAGCGCCTGGAAACCGGCTACGTGGACGCCCAGGCAAAATCCTTGGACGAGGCATTGGCCATGCTCGATGCGGCGAAGAAAAAAGGCCCGCCCCTGTCGGTCGCGCTGCTCGGTAATGTCGTCGACGTGTTGCACGACCTGCTCAAACGCGGCATCAAGCCGGATGCATTGACGGATCAAACCTCAGCCCACGACCCCGTTAACGGCTACCTGCCGCAGGGGTGGAGCGTCGAACAATGGGACGAGCGGCGTTTCAGCGACCCCGCCGCAACCAGCGCCGCGGCCAAGCTCTCGATGGCCAAACATGTCGAATACCTGCTGCTCTTCAAGGCCATGGGATTGCCGGTCTTCGATTACGGCAACAATATCCGGCAGGTCGCGCTCGATGCCGGCGTCGCCCGTGCCTTTGATTTTCCGGGCTTCGTGCCCGAATACATCCGGCCGCTGTTCTGCCGGGGTATCGGGCCCTTCCGCTGGGCGGCGCTGTCGGGCGATCCGGAGGACATCTACAAGACCGATGCGAAAGTCAGGGAATTGATCCCCGACGATCCGCACCTGCACCATTGGCTCGACATGGCGCGCTCGAAGATTCAGTTTCAAGGGCTGCCCGCCCGCATTTGCTGGGTCGGCCTCGGCCAGCGGCATCGCTTAGGGCTGGCGTTCAACGAAATGGTTGCGAGCGGCGAGTTGTCCGCGCCCATCGTCATCGGACGCGACCACCTGGACTCGGGCTCGGTGGCGAGCCCCAACCGCGAAACCGAAGCCATGCAGGACGGCTCCGATGCCGTGTCCGACTGGCCGCTGCTCAACGCATTGCTCAACACCGCGAGCGGTGCCACCTGGGTTTCGATCCACCATGGCGGCGGCGTCGGCATGGGCTATTCGCAGCACTCCGGCGTGGTCATTTGTTGCGACGGTTCGCCGGCCGCGGCACGGCGCTTGCGGCGGGTCCTGTGGAACGACCCCGGCACCGGCGTCATGCGGCACGCCGACGCCGGATATCAGATCGCCATCGACTGCGCACGCGAACAGGGCCTGAACCTTCCCATGATCGAGCGGCCGTAAGGTGGCCGTCCCGATCGAAGTGCATGCGGGGCAGCTGACCCTGGCACAGCTGCGACGGATCTACGAAAACCGGACGGTGATCCGGCTTGCGGCGCACGATCGGACACGGATTGCCGAAGCTACCGCCCTGGTCGACAACATCGTTACCGTCGGAGATGCGGCCTACGGAATCAACACGGGCTTCGGACTGCTCGCGCAGACCCGCATTCCCACCGAGCAACTCGAGCTGCTGCAGCGGAATCTGCTGCTGTCGCATGCGGCCGGCGTCGGTCCGTCATTGCCGGACCCTGTCGTGCGCTTGATACTCGCCCTCAAGATCAATGCACTCACCCGGGGCTACTCCGGTGTCACGCAAAACTTGATCGACGCGCTCTCGGCGTTGCTCGAGCACGAGGTGTACCCGGTAATTCCTGCTCAGGGTTCGGTCGGTGCGTCGGGCGATCTCGCGCCGCTCGCGCACATGAGCACCGTGCTCCTCGGGATCGGCTCTGTGCGAGTTCGAGGCAAGGTATTGCCCGCCAAGGAGGGTCTGCGGCTGGCGGGGCTCGAGCCCGTGAAGCTGCGCGCCAAGGAGGGACTGGCTCTCATCAACGGCACCCAGGTGTCCACCGCGCTCGGCTTGTCCGGACTGTTCGGCGCGGAACATCTATTTGGCGCCGCGGTGGTGGCGGGCGCGATGTCCGTTGACGCGTTGAAAGGCAGCGACGCGCCGTTCGATGATCGCATCCATCAAGTGCGCGGTCAGCCGGGCCAGATCGCCGCGGCGCGCGAGTACCGCGATCTGATTGCCGGCAGTGCGATCCGCGCCTCGCACTTGGATTGCACCCGCGTACAGGACCCCTACTCGTTTCGCTGCCAGCCCCAGGTCATGGGCGCGTGCCTCGACATCATCCGCAACTGCAGCGTCACGCTTGGCCAGGAGGCGAATGCCGTGACCGATAACCCGCTGCTGTTCGTCGAGCAAGGCGACGTGCTCTCGGGCGGAAATTTTCATGCCGAACCGGTTGCCTTCGCCGCCGATACCCTGGCTCTCGCGATTGCCGAAATCGGCAGCCTGTCGGAGCGCCGTACCGCGGTCCTCGTGGACCCGAAAATGAGCGGCCTGCCCGCCTTCCTCGTGGAGAATAGCGGCGTGAATTCGGGCTTCATGATTGCGCAGGTGACGGCCGCCGCCCTGGTGTCGGAAAACAAGACGCTCGCCTCGCCGTGCAGCGTCGATTCGATTCCGACGTCCGCCAATCAAGAGGACCATGTCAGTATGGCGACCCATGCCGCGCGTCGTTTGGGTCCGATGATCGAGAATGCCGCGAACGTTGTCGGCATCGAACTTCTGGCGGCGGCGCAGGGCATCGATTTTCACCGCCCGGCGAGATCCTCTGCCGTTCTCGAACAAGTTCACGCGCAGATTCGCGCCGACATTCCGTTCTACGCCGTCGACCGATACTTCGCTCCCGACATCGAGGCCGCCAAGAATCTCGTGATGTCGGGCCGGTTCGCCGCGTTGGTTGATCGATTGCTGCCCTCGAAGGCCCACGCCTGATGACGCTGCGATCGTGGAGACTGCTGCGACTGCTGCCGGCGGCAGCCCTGCTCTGCCTCTGCCTCTGCCCCCAGGAGAGTCATGGCGTCGAACTGAACCTGGCCGCCCTCAGTTGTTCTCAGTACGAAAACGAGATACTCCCGTCCACCATGCCGGGATACAAGGTGGACCCCATCGACACGGTGATGTGGTTGTTTGGATTTTCGGTGGCGAAATCCGGGGAACGGGTCATGTACGGCGACTCCTTGACGGCATTCGGTTTCGCCTTGGACGCCAAATGCAAGTCGAGCCCCGCCACCACGCTGCTCGAGGCGGTGAGTACGGTGAAGTCGAAGCGCGACAATCCGATGGATTTGACCCGCCTGGACTGCGCGACGTTCGAAACGCGGCACCTCGCACTGCGAAAATCCGATCCGGAGAGCGCGACGACGCTCACGATGTGGCTGTTCGGGTACGCGGCGGGCGTCTCAGGAGGCGGGCAGTTCGATGCCGGCGCGGTCGACAGGTTCGATTCGTCCTTGAACGAGTGGTGCAATAACCACCCTGGTGACAGTCTGTTCGATGCCCTGAGCGCCCCAAATCAGGCGGTCCCCAAGCCGCGCCATACTCCAACCAAGTCAACCGCACCGGCCGCCGCCGCGCCCAATCGCTAGCGATCTAAGCGCTAGCTATCTTATCGCCGGCGATCCCGTCGATCCACGTCCGCTGAACCTGGATGTCGTCGTCGACCGCTACCAGGTTCGCGCGATAGCCCGGCGCGATACGCCCCAGTTCGTCCCCTAATCCGAGAAACTCCGCCGGGTATTCACTGGCCATGCGGGCGGCCGCGACGATGTCGAGTCCCAGGGAGGAGACCGCATTACGCACCGCACTCGCCATGTCGAGCGCAGTGCCGGCGAGCGTGCCGTTTTCGTCCCGGCACGCGCCGTCGACCACGTGAATCGTGCGCCCCTGCAGCACGAACGTGGGCTCGTCCGAACCGACGGGCGGCATCCCGTCGGTGACCAGCATGAATCGATCATGACGCTTGCACCGCAGCGCGAGCTTGAGCATCACGGGGTCCACGTGATGTCCGTCGACGATGATGCCGCACCAGGTGGCGTCATCGTACAAGGCGGCGCCGATGATTCCGGGCGCACGCGGCGCGAGAGGCGCCATGGCGTTGAACAGGTGAGTAAATCCCCGCAGGCCCTGCGCGATCGACTGCGTCGTCTCGGCAAAGGTCGCGTTGCTGTGACCAGCCGACACCAACACGCCGCCGGCCGTCAGTTCCGCAATCATCTCGGGAGTGGTCATCTCGGGCGCGAGGGTGAGCACCGTCTTCCCCGCGCGCAGCCGGCACAGCAGCGACACCACGCTGGCGTCCATCAACCGCAGGTGCTTGGGATCGTGAACGCCGCGTCGCGCCCAATTGAGAAAGGGTCCTTCGATATGGATGCCGAGAACGCCCGGAATGCCCTGATCGAGCGCCGATTGCACTGCTGCGATGGCGCGCCCGATGGTGCCGAGATCGTCGCTGATCAGCGTCGGCAGAAATCCGGTGGTGCCGAAACGGCGGTGCGCCTCGCCGATGGTCCGAATCGTGGCCGCGCTTGGGTCATCGTTGAACAATGTCCCCCCGCCTCCGTTGACCTGCACGTCGATGAATCCCGGCAGCAGCATCTGTCCGGCGAGGTCCACGGTTGTCGCATGGCGGCAGCGGGCATCGGACGGAGCAGTCAGCGCCTCGATGCGGCCGTTGGAGATCAAAACCGCGAGGCCGCCCACGAGCTTTTCACCGATGAGAGTCCGGCCGTTCATCAGAGCAGTGCGCATCAGACGGTTTCCGTAACCTTGCGCAGATGTGCCGGGTGGTCGGGATCGAAGCCGCGCTGCACCGCCAGCGAGGCGATCAAGCGATAGGCGCTCTGCACGTGCAGGATGGGCCCAAGCACGGCCGCCACATCCAAGGTCGGCAGGAGGATGGGGCCGCCGTCCATTGGCGATTGCGCGGCCGCGCCGGCGAGCACCACGGGAACTCCGCGCCGCGCAAGCTCACCGGCGACCGACTCGAGTCCAGGTCGCGTGGCGTCGTTTTGCGCGAGAAACATCGCCGGAAAGGCGGGCCCGAGCAGCGTATACGGTCCATGCCGGACTTCGGCACTGCTGAATGCCTCGGCGTGCAACCCGCATGTCTCTTTGCACTTCAACGCAACTTCCTGTGCGGCACCCAAACCTAGGCCGCGGCCGATCACGTATAAATTCGCCGCCGGCCCAAGCACTCCCAGAGCCGCGGACCAGTCCAGCGACCAGCTGGCATCCATCAGCGCAGGCAGGGTCGCGAGATCCTCCGTGAGCGCGGCATCCTCCGTCCACGCCGCCACGAAGTGGGCCAGCGCCGCCAGGGTCGCCAGGTACGACTTGGTGGCTGCCACACTGGTCTCCGGTCCCGCCCGCAATTCGACCACCAGGTCGGCGGCGGCAGTCAGCGGCGCATCGCGGTCATTGCAAAGCACGAGGATGATTGCGCCCGAAGCCTTGGCGGCGGCGACCGTCGCCAGCAGGTCGGGACTTCGTCCCGACTGCGAGATTGCGATGAATAAACATCCCCGCAGGTCCTGGGCGACCCCGTAGACGCTGCTCACTGAGGGAGCCGCGGACGCGGTCAGCACGCCCGCCCGGGTCTCGATCAGGTATTTGGCGTACGTGGCCGCATGATCGGAACTGCCGCGCGCACACGTGACGACCGCACGGGGCGCGAGCCGCCGCACCGCTGCGCCGACTGCGGCAACCGCCTGCGCATCGTGCGCAAATTGAGCGCGGACCGCCTGCGAGGCGCTCGCCGCTTCCTGAAACATCCGCGTGCTGTCCGGGGACTGCGCCCCGTCCGGCGGCCGCGCTCCGTCCGCCGCAGGGGTGCGCTGCCCGCTCATGTCGACGCACTCAATTCCGCGACGAAATCATACGTATCGCCTCGATAGAAGGATTGCGAGAACTCGATGGCTCTGCCGTCGCGCAGCGAGCCCAAACGTTCGACGAGCAGTCCGGCGTCGCCGGTTTGCGCCTTCAACAACTCGGCCTGATCCTCGGTCAGCAGCACGGCGCGCAATCGCTGCAATGCCCGCACCGGGCGTTGCCCCACTTTCTCCAAGGCTTCATACAGCGAGGTACCCACGGCATCGAGCGACGGCAGCGCCGATGCCACGATGGTGGCGTACTCCAACGCCATCGGCGCGTCGTCGGCGTAGCGAATGCGGGCAAAGCGAAACACCGGCGTGCCGGGGCTCATGCGCAGCGCAAGGGCCTCCTCGGGCGTCACGGTGCCCGCCGCCCGGCTCAGCCATACGCTGTGCGGTGTGCGGCCGCGTGCTCGCATGTCCTCCGAGAACGACGTGAGCATCGCGAAATTCTTGTCGACGCGGGCCGACACGAAATTTCCCGATCCCTGGCGGCGCACAAGCAGTCCATCGGCCACCAGCCCATCCAGCGCCTTGCGTACCGTGATGCGAGAGACCTCGAAGTCGGCGGCCAAGTCACGCTCCGACGGAAGCGCATCGTCGGGGCCGAGAATCCGGCTGTCGATGGCTTTGCGTAACGCCCGCTGCAGCTCTTGATACAGCGGCAGATTTCCGTGCCCGTCCAATGGGCCCACTGCTTTGGCAAGTGATGTCATAAGGTTTGATCGCCTGTCCGGTATGCTCTTCGGCGCTTGAATAGTACCAAGTAAATACCACTTTGAGAACAACAACAATGATCATTTGCACATAACTATATAATTTACATGATATTTATATGAAAGTTAGTGTGGCTTATTACGCGCTACTAGCACATCTTTCAAATTGGTACTATATTGGGCCTTAACTGGTTTGGGCAGAACGCGTGAGCAGAGGGGCAGCGGGTGAGAACGCCCCCACGGCGGCCGCAGCTGTTAAGCGCACGACATTCAATCCGCATTGGTGACAGGACAGGGAGCATTTATATGAATCGGACAGGGGATCTCTATATGAATCGGATCGCTTTTGCAGTCAAGTCGGCGCTGGGGCTGGTAATGCTCGCGCCGCCGGTACTCGTGCACGCGGCAGCGGCACCCGATACGGCTCTTGAGGAAATCGTCGTCACCGGCTATCGAAAGTCGGTCGAAGCTTCGCTCGAAGCAAAGCGTGACGCGACCGGCCTCGTGGACGTGGTGACCGCCGACGATATCGGCAAGATGCCGGATAAGAACGTCGCCGATTCCTTGGCGCGAGTGCCGGGTGTCACGACCAGCGCCGCTGGTGCCAACGAAGGCGGCTTCGACGAAAACGACCGCGTCAGCATGCGGGGCACGAACCCCAGCCTCACCCAAACGCTGATCAATGGCCACAGTATAGCCGCCGGCGACTGGTTCGTCCTCGACCAGACCGGCACGGTGGGACGAAGCGTGAGCTACACGCTGCTGCCCTCGGAAATCGTGAGCAAGGTGGTCGTCGAGAAGAGTTCCAGCGCGTCACTCATCGAAGGCGGCGTGGCAGGCTCGGTCGACATCATCACCCGCAAGCCGCTCGATTTTTCCAAGCCGTTCACGCTCGAAGCCTCGGCCGGCGCCGTGTACGCGGATCTTCCCTCGAAGACCGACCCACAGGTCAGCGCCCTCGGCGCCTTCAAGAATGACGCGGGGAATTTCGGCGTGATGGTGCAGTTGTTCTCCGAGAAGCGCCATCTGCGCCGCGACGGCATCGAAGTGCTGGGCTACGACACGATCGCAGGCAAGGATGCCTTGGGCAACCCTACCGCAATTGCGAAGAGCAATCCGGACCTCGTAGGTGTGCAATACCCGCACGAGATGGGCGCCGCGTTTTTCACTCAGACCCGCGAACGCAACGGCGGACTGCTCGACGTGGAGTTCAAGCCGACCGATAACGACACCCTCGACCTGACGGCGTTTTCCTCGAGAATGCTCGCCAGCAATTACAATCGCAATTATCTGTTCTGGGGTACTCACTTCATCAATTCGGGCCAGGGCCAGGCGCCTCTTCCGGGCTATACGATTGCGGGCAAGACCTTGACCTCGGCGACCTTCGCGCCGGTCGCGGGCACGGACTACGGCGTCTACGACCAAATCTCCCGCCCGGATGAAGAAGCCACCGCGCACTTCGTCAACCTCGACAACACGTGGAACGCGACCGACGCGCTGACCATGTTCGGCCAGGTGGGCTACTCGTGGGGCGACGGCAAAACCCCGGAACAAGACGTATCCGAGACCTCTCCAGGCATCGGCACCGGCGCCGGCTACACGCTGCACGGCGTCGGCAGCGGCCCGAGCTTCAATCTGGGCAACCAGATCAACACCACGCCCGCTCCGGGCGGCGTGCCGGTCGCTTTCGGCTGGATTTTCGGCGATCAGAACATCGACGTGAAGGACACGGAAACCTGGGCGAAGATCGACAGCGATTTCAAGATGCATGATGATTCTTGGACCGACCTCAAGTTCGGCGCCCGCTTCGAGAAGCACGATCGCACCTCGGCCAACGTGATCGGCCAAGGCCCGACCGCCGCCGGTCAAAGCCCCGGCGCCTATCCTACGGGAGGCTTCTCGAACTACCCATCGAACTTCAATACCTTCGGCGGCTCGATTCCCACCGGGATCTGGTACTGGTCACCGGAGCAATTGCAGGCCTACAACAGCGCGACGAATGTGAACCGCGATCCCGTGACCCGCTTGGACTGGAACTCCATGTTTTCAGTGTATGAGAAGGACACGGCGGCGTATGTGCAGGCGGATTTCAAGGGCAGCAATTGGGCCGGCAACGTGGGCCTGCGCTACGTGCACACCGATGAAGATGTGGTGACCTACACAGCGGCCGGCGCCAACCAGCCCGGCGCGATCACCACCTCGGCCTTTGGCCCATTCATCCCCCTGTACACCAGGCACAGCTACAACGACGTCCTGCCGAGTGCCAACTTGAAGATCGACCTGACCCCGGACCTGGTCGCGCGCTTCGCCGCGGCCGAGACCATGACGCGTGCCGATTACTCGGCGCTCGGCGGGTTCACCAGCCTCTCGCCTCCCGGCGTGACCGGTCAAATCGGCGGCGGCACCACCGGCAATCCGGACTTGAAGCCCATTCGTTCCACCAATCTAGACGCCGGTCTCGAATGGTATTTCGCCAAGCGCTCCCTGCTGTCGGCCACGGCCTTCTACATGGATCTGCGCAACTACGTCAGCTACGGCAGCGTGACCAAGTCCTACGTCACGTACAGCAACGTGTGCAGCGGATGCACCGAGACGTACAACTTGACCGCACCCATCAACGCGAAGGGCCGGGTCGAGGGCGTTGAATTCGCCTATCAGCAGGCGTTCACCGAGAACTTCGGCTTCATCGGCAACTACACCTATGCCGACGGCAAGCAGACGTCGAACTTGACTACCGTTGACCCAGTGACACACTTGACGACTACCGCTGACGGTCGCCTCGTGGGCACTTCGAAGAACACCTACAACGTCCAAGGCTACTTCGAGAACAAGTTCTTCAGCGCGCGGGTGGCGTACACCTACCGGTCGTCGTTTTACAGTGGACTGGATCGGAGCACGGCCTTTACGCAATACAACATAGGGACGTTATCGGCATCGTTGGGCTACACCATGAACGATCATTTCTCGATCACGCTCGATGCGATGAACCTGAACAATCCGACCCTCAAGTATTACGCCCTGAATCAGGATCAGCCGCGGGCGTTCTACAAGAACGGCTCGCAGTACTACCTGAACTTCCGCTTCAAGCTGTAAGCGGACCCGTCCGCTGGCGCACGCGCCGATCGGATAGAGTGTAAGCGTGTGCTACGGCTCGAAGATTGCGCGGCTATCGAGGGCGGCGGGAACCACCGCCGCCCTCGCGTTAAGCGTCGCACTGGCCCTGGGGCTGGACGGCCCTGCATTCGGCGACGCTGCCGTTGCGGTGGCCGCTGCCAACTCCGCGTCACAAACCGGCATCATTCCGCAGCCTAACGCGATCGTTTCGCAGCCCGGTTGGTTCACCTTCGATTCGCGGACCGTGATTCGCGTTCCCGCAGACGATCCGGACGCGCGTAGCGCCGCCGACTATCTCGCAGATCTGTTGACGCGCTGCCAGGGGCGCGCGCCGGCAATCGCGAGCGGCGCCGCCAACGCCGTGCAATCACGGCTCGCTCGCGCAAAGCCCGCGAACATCCCGCCTGCGCACGCCCAGTCCGCCATCACGTTCAGTCGCCGTGCGGGGCTGGGCCCCGAAGCCTACCGTCTCGAAATCACTGGGCACGGAATCGTCATATCGGCCACCGACGGCGCCGGGCTTTTCTACGGCGCAGTGACGTTGTGGCAGATGCTGACGCCCGGCAGTGGATCCCCGGCGGCTGCGGCGCAGGCGCTTCCGGCACAAAAACTTCACGCGCAAACCATTCGAGACGCGCCGGCCTACCCGTGGCGCGGCCTGATGTTGGATTCGGCTCGGCACTTTCAACCGACGGCATTCATCCGCTCGATGATCGACACGATGGCGATTCACAAGATGAACGTCCTGCACTGGCATTTGACCGACGATCAGGGTTGGCGGCTCGAAATCCGCAAATATCCGCGGCTCACCTCGGTCGGTGCATGGCGGACTCCGGCAACGGCTTCGCCGCTTGAACCTGCTCGCGCCGAGTCTTACGGCGGTTTTTACACGCAGGCCGACGTGCGCGACCTCGTTGCCTATGCCGCGCGCCGTCACATACGCATAGTCCCCGAGATTGAAATGCCGGGCCACGCGCAGGCGGCCATCGCTGCCTATCCTGAGCTCGGCGTCGGTGATGCACGGGCCGACCATACGCCGCTCACCGTCTCTGCGAAATGGGGCGTGCACACCCACCTTTTCAACGTCGAGCCCGCGACTTTCGCATTCCTCCAGGATGTGCTCGACGAGGTAATGCAACTGTTCCCGAGCACCGACATTCACGTGGGCGGCGACGAAGCGGTCAAGGACGAGTGGAACGACTCGCCGACGGTGCAGGCACGGGCACACGCACTCGGCATCAAGGACGCGGATGCCTTGCAGGCGTATTTCACTCAAGAGATCAGCCGCTATCTGACGGCTCACGGACGGAGGCTGGTCGGATGGGACGAGATCCTGCGTCCGGGTCTCGAACGGAACGCGGTCGTCGTGTCGTGGCACGGAACCGCCGGGGCGCATACCGCCGCAGTTGCCGGCCACGATACGGTGCTGTCGCCGTGGCCGACCCTCTACTTCGACAACAGGCAGAGCTCGCTGCCCACCGAAGTGCCCGGACGCCTCAGCGTTGTTTCACTGGAGGACGTCTACCGCTTTGAACCCAGAGATACTACGCTCGACGAATCCGCCAGCCGCCACGTGCTCGGCGTGCAGGCGAACCTGTGGAGCGAACACATCACGACCGAGGATCGACTGCAGAGAATGACCTGGCCGCGCGCAGCGGCGGTCGCGGAGCTCGGATGGTCGGCGCCGGAGCGCCGCAATTTTCGGGAATTCCTGGGCCGACTTACACCCATGTTCGGGCGTTATGCCGCGCTCGGAATCACCTACGCCGACAGCGCGCTCGCGGTGGCAGCCCGGGTTTCTCGGAGCTTCGACCAGGTTACCGTGGCATTGTCGAATCAGGCGTCGTGGGGCGACATCCGCTATACGCTCGACGGCCGCGATCCCTCCGGGAGTTCGGCTGTATATGACTCGCCGCTGAATCTCGTGGTGGGTACGGAGATCCGCGCCGCAACCTATGTGCAGGCCCTCAGGGCATCGCGCATCTGGGCACGGCGCCTCGATGCGAAGAGCCTTGCGAGGCGCGACAGTCACGACCTCGAGCTCTGCACCAACGGCATCGGACTCTTGTTGGACCCCGGTACGGAGTCCACGAGCCGCGGTGCTCCCCTGGCTGTCGACATCATGAACCCCTGCTGGATCTATCGGGATGTCGAGCTGGATCGTACCCGGTCGATAACGGCGGCCATGGCGCCGCTTCCCTTCAACTACGAGATCGGCGCAGACGCTGAGAAAATTCGCGTGGGCGACGCGCGCACTCCGGACGGTGAATTCGAGATCCACGTCGACGGCTGTGAGACCGCAGCCGTCGCCACCATGGCGTTGCATGATGCCGCCGCCCACGACGGCGTGACTGAATTGCCGTCCGTCGTCCTGCCTCGGGTGCCGGGGCGCCACGACCTCTGTCTGCGATTCGCCCGTCCGCGGCTCGATCCTCAGTGGGCGCTCGATTGGGTGGAGATCGCGGAGTGAACGTCGAGCCGCTCGTAGCGATATTGGCGCCCTTCGACGGCTGGTGCACCGGGATCGAGGAGGTGCCGGATCCCGTATTTTCCGGTCGCATGCTCGGCGACGGGGTTGCCGTCGACCCCATCAGCGGGATTGTCCTCGCGCCCTGCGCCGGTGAGGTCGTCACGTTGCCCGCGAGCGCCCACGCGGTGACCATCCGTACGCCCGGCGGCGCAGAAGTGCTGGTTCACATCGGCATCGATACGGTACAACTGGGCGGTCGCGGTTTTGAGGCACAGGTCAAATTAGGGCAAGTCGTGAAGGCCGGGCAGGAGCTCATTCGCTTCGACCTCGACACCGTCGCCCGCGGCGCGAAGACATTACTGACGCCCGTCGTGGTCGCGGCAAGCGATGGATTGAGCATACGGCATCGCCGAGCCGCCGGCATCATCAAGGCCGGCGACGTGCTCTTCGAGATTGTGCAGGCGCGCGACGTTGTGCACTCGAGCGAAGTTACACAAACGAGCGACACGGCGCATTCGAGCGAAGTTACGCACGCGCCCGCCTCCGCGCAGCGCACCGTGACCGTGCAACTACGCCACGGCTTGCATGCGCGCCCGGCGGCACTGCTCGCGCAGGCGGCCAAGGCGCTCGCTACCGAGGTATCGATTCTCGCGCACGGCAAAACGGCCAACGCGCGCAGCGTCACTGCGGTCATGGCGTTGGGGGTGCGCCACGGCGAAGAAGTCACGTTCACCGCAGCCGGGCCGGATGCCGGTCACGCGATCCAGCAACTCAACGCCGCCCTCGAGGCTGCCCTCCACATGGAGTCCGCCGCCGGACACGCCACTGCCGGGGATCGGGCCTCAGCGGTCAGTTCTGCAACGGCGACGTCATCGGTGGGGGCGGCGGCGGCAACGTCCGGCGCGAATTCCGGCGGCGCCGTCGACGGCGTTCTGCCGGGTATAACCGCGGTTGCCGGTTTCGCCGTAGGCCGGGCCACGCGCATCGAGCGCCGGGAGATCGTGGTCGAGGAGCAAGGCGGCGGCATGGCGCACGAGGGCGTTCAACTCGAGCAGGCGCGTGCCAACGTTCGCGCACGCCTGACGCGCGTCGGCGCAACGGGCGGCGCGGCGCGGCGCGAGATCGCAGCCGCCCATGTCGAGTTTCTCGACGATCCGGTCGTGAACGAGGCCGCACAGGAACTCATTGCCGCGGGAAAAAGCGCCGGGTACGCATGGCGCGCCGCCACTCGCCGCCAAGTGCAGGCGCTCGAAGCCCTGGGCGACACGCGGTTGCGCGAACGGGCCGACGATCTCTTGGATGTCGAATCGCACGTCTTGCTGGCGCTGATGGGTGAGGCTCGACCGATCAAATTAACCATCCCCGATGACGCGGTGATCGTCGCCGAGGACTTGCTGCCGTCGGAACTGACCGCTCTCGACGCTGCGCGACTCGTCGCAATTTGTCTCGGCCGCGGTGGGGCCACATCGCACGTCGCCATCCTCGCAGCTGCGATGGATGTACCCATGCTCGTGGGTCTCGGCACCGGCATCCATGCCGTCGCCGATGGCGCAATGGTCATCGTCGATGCCGATGCCGGCACCTTGCATGTGGCGCCCGACACCCCAGCGCTCGACGCCGCGCACGCGGCGGTCGCCACGCGCCTGAAGAATCGCTCGACCGAGCGCGCCGCCGCCCTCGCCGATTGCCGGTCGTTGGACGGCACCCGCATCGAGATATTCGCCAACTTGGGGAGCACCACGGATGCCGTTGCGGCGGTCGCGAACGGCGCCGAAGGGTGCGGACTGCTGCGCACGGAGTTTTTGTTCATCGATCGCGATACGGCGCCTGATGAGCGGGAACAGCGCGACGTCTATCAGGCCATATCGACCGCTCTCGGCGCAAGACCGCTGGTCCTTCGGCTCATGGACGTCGGCGGCGACAAACCATTGAAATATTTGCCTCTGCCGCACGAAGAGAATCCGGCGCTGGGTCTTCGCGGGGTTCGCACCGCGCTGGCTCGTCCGGATCTGCTGCGGACGCAACTGCGCGCAGCCTTGCGAGTGGAGCCCTTTGGTGTCGTGCAACTGCTCATACCTATGGTTACGGACGTCACCGAGATCATCACGGTGCGCACCGTCATCGAGGAACTCAACGCCGAGCTCGGCAAGGGACCCCGGATCAAACTCGGCGCCATGATCGAGACTCCGGCTGCCGCGCTCAATGCATCGGTCTTGCTGCGCGAGGTTGATTTCCTGTCGATCGGAAGCAACGACCTGACACAGTACACGCTCGCGATGGATCGCGGCCACGCGGCGCTGGCGGGCCGCACCGACGCGCTGCATCCCGCCGTGCTCAAATTGATCGCGCTCACGGCGAATGCCGGCATCGAGGCCGGTAAGACCGTTGCGGTGTGCGGCGGTGTCGCCGCGGATCGGATCGCAGTCCCTGTTCTGCTCGGCTTGGGGATCCGCGAACTGTCGGTGGTGCCGGCCGCGATACCGGCGATCAAACGCCAAGTTCGCGCTGTCCGCATTGCGGACTGCCGCGCACTTGCGAGCCGCTGCCTCGAGCTCGGCACCGCTGCGGAGGTTCGCTCGCTGGTTTCCCAGACATTCTCTACTTCCGGAGATGCGCCATGAATGCACGATTTTCGGGGCTCCAGCAGCTGGGTCGGGCACTGATGCTGCCGATTGCCGTGCTGCCGATCGCAGGATTGCTGCTTCGGCTTGGGCAGCCCGATGTATTGGGGTGGGCGGCGATGGCCGCCGCCGGCGATGCGATTTTCTCAAATCTCGGTCTGCTGTTTGCGGTGGGCGTCGGGGTCGGTCTTGCGCGCGAGAACCACGGCGCCGCCGGCCTCGCCGCGCTCGTCGGTTTTCTGGTGACGACCCGGGCGGTTGAATCGATCATGACCGTCCCGGCGAATGTACTCGTCGGGCTCGAAGGTCCCGCTCGCGATCTGGCGCTCTCGGCGTTTCGCGCGCGCGAAATTGCGAAACTCAGCATCCCGGTCGGACTTCTTTCCGGAGTCATCGCCGGCGTCGGCTACAACCGCTTCAGCAACGTGACATTGCCGAGCTACCTGAGTTTTTTCGGTGGAAGGCGCTTCGTGCCCATCGTCAGCGGCCTCGCCGGCCTCGCACTGGCAGCGATCGTCGGTTACGCGTGGCCGGCGCTCGAGCGCGGCATGGACGCGACCAGCCACACCATCTTAGGTGCCGGGTCCGTCGGACTGTTCGCCTATGGCGTCTTGAATCGCATCCTCATCGTCACCGGGCTGCACCATATTCTCAATAATTTTGCATGGTTCATCATCGGCGATTACCACGGGGCGACCGGCGATCTGAAACGATTTTTCGCGGGCGATCCCACCGCGGGCGCCTTCATGTCCGGTTTCTTCCCCGTCATGATGTTTGGTCTGCCGGGAGCTTGTCTGGCGATGTACCACACGGCACGGCCGGAGCGGCGCGCGGGTGTCGCAGGTCTGTTGCTATCGCTGGGCTTGACCTCGTTTCTCACCGGCGTCACCGAACCCGTGGAATTCACCTTCATGTTCCTGGCGCCGGTGCTGTACGCGTTGCATGCCGTCGCCACCGGTCTCTCGATGGTCGTCATGGATCTGTTCCATGTCCGGCTGGGCTTTAGTTTTTCAGCCGGGCTCTTCGACTACGTCCTCAACTTCAGCCATGCGCAGCATCCGCTCCTCCTCCTGCCCATCGGCGGCACGTACTTCGCCCTGTACTACGCGGTATTTCGCGTTTGCATCGTGCGCTTGAATCTTGCCACTCCCGGGCGCGATTCCGACGACGCGGCGGAACATTCGCCGCTGCCGAGCACGCCCGCCGCGCGCGGCGCCGCCTTTGTGGCGGCGCTTGGCAGCGCACGGAACCTCACTGAAGTCGCAGCCTGCACGACGCGGCTCAGGTTGGTGCTGGTGGACAACCGTGCGATCGATGAAGCGGCGCTCAGGCGCTTGGGAGCGCGAGGTATCCTGCGCTCGTCCGAGCAGGGGCTGCAGGTCGTGCTCGGGCCGATCGCGGATCAGGTTGCCGGCGAAATGCGCACCGCAACACGCGCCGCCCCATCGAGTACCGGCACATCGAGCACCGGCCCATCCAGCATCGGCACACCGCCCACCGGCACATCGCTCACCGGCGGTCATGACGCTCTAGCCATGCTGGCGGCGCTGGGTGGCCGCGGCAATGTCCGCAAACTCGAAACGGCTGCGGGACGGCTGCTCATCAGTACGGTTCGCCCGGAATTGATCGACGAAGCGGAGTTGCGGCTTCTGGGCATTCGCGGGATCGCACGGCCCGTCGGCTTAGCCGTGCAAGTACTCGTCGCGGGCGGCGTCGAGGAAACTGCCGAGCCGCTACGCCGAGCGCTCGGAGCGGCGTAAGCTTCGCGCATGAGCGCAACGCTCTTCAATCTGACTCCCACGGAAATCGCCCGGGCGGCGCCGCGGCGCATGGGCGAAAGCCTGCAGGTCTACTTTTGGTAGCCGCCTCGACTCAGTCGCCGACGGGCCTCCGCGAGTTTCGCGGCCTGAATGAAGACGCCGTGCGGCGCGACGTGTTGCGGGACAAACAACCGGCGGTCGTTCGCGGTCTCGTCGAGAATTGGGTCGCTGTCCAGGAGGGGCGCGAGTCATTCGACAGGCTGGTTCGATATCTCAAGCAGTTCGACAGCGGCAAATCCGTCGATGCACTTCTCGCGGCGCCCGAGGTCGACGGACAGATCTCCTACAACGCGACCATGACGGGCTTCAATTTTGTCCGTAATCGACTGTCACTTAACGAAGTCGCCGAGCAGGTCTTGCGCTATGCGAAATTCCCCAGGCCGCCGTCGGTGGCGGTGCAAAGCGCGCTGATTCGCGAATGCGTACCGGGCTTCGAGGCCCACAACCACTTGGACATCCTGCCGCGCGAAGTGGCCCCGCGAATATGGCTTGGTAACCGCATCACGACGCCCACCCATGTCGATGAGTGGAACAACGTCGGGTGCGTCGTTGCCGGGCGCCGAAGATTCACCCTTTTTCCTCCGGACCAGATCGCGAACCTCTACATTGGTCCGCTCGACTTCGCCCCGACCGGCGCGGCCATGAGCCTGGTGTCGCTTCGAAAGCCGGACTTCGAACGCTACCCGAAGTTTCGTGAGGCTCTCGCCGCCGCTCAGGTGGCTGACTTGGGTCCGGGGGATGCAATCTACATCCCTCCGCTCTGGTGGCACCACGTCGAATCCCTCGAGCCTTTCAACGTGCTCGTGAACTATTGGTGGCACGACTCCGCGGGCGAAGAGGTCGGTGCGGATTCGGCGTTCGATGCCCTGCTGCACGGAATATTGACCATCCGGAAGTTGCCCCCGGCCACTCGTCGCGCCTGGGCAGCATTCTTCGAGCAATACGTATTTGGCGAGCGAAACGATGCCATCGGCCACATTCCTGCCGCGCGGCATGGAATTCTTGGCGAACTCACCGCGGAACAATCGGCCGCTTTGCGAGAGCACCTGGTGCAGCGGCTTCAAAGCTCCCCGCACCGGCGCTGAACTTCGGGTACGTCGGTGCGGCGACCTAGGCGGCTGTCAGCGCATGCCGACAGGGATTCAAGCCGCACGCCAATCGGGTGGGGAGCACATTGCCGGTAATCTAGGCGGCCAAACCTTCGGGTTTAAGGCGAACAACGGACGATGACCATCCTATGCGTGCGGCATCGCACCGAATATCGATATCGGCAACCCGTGACGCTGGGAGAGCACCGACTGATGTCGCGTCCGCGTGACAGCCACGACTTGCGGTTGCTGGACACCGCACTTCTGGTCTCTCCGCAACCCGTCGAACTCCGATGGATGCACGACGTTTTCGGCAATTCCATTGTCGTTACGTCGTTCGCCGACAAGAGCGATACCCTGGTGTTCGAGTCGACCTTTCGCGCGGAACACTTTCCAATTCCCGAGCAGACGATTTGGGTGGAACCCTACGCGACTCAGCTGCCCTTCAATTACAGTGCCGACGACAGTGCGGATTTGGCGCGCACCCAGGAGCGGCAATTCCCGGATCCCGAGCATGCGGTCGATCAATGGGCGAAGTCCTTTGTCGATTCCACGCCGGAGAGGAATACCCTCAACGTCCTCATCGCCATGACCCAGGCCATCAAGCGCGACTTTGACTACGCCCGGCGGGAGGAGATCGGCGTCCAGGAACCCACGGAAACGCTGCGTCTGAAATCGGGGAGCTGCCGGGATTTTGCGGTGTTCATGATGGAAGCCGTGCGCTGCGTCGGCTTGGCCGCACGCTTCGTGTCGGGCTATCTCTATGATGAAGAGCTGATCGGTGCCGAAGGCGGATTGGTGGGCGGGGGCGCCACGCACGCGTGGCTGCAGGTTTACCTGCCGGGCGCGGGATGGGTGGAGTTCGATCCGACCAACGCGCTGATCGGGGGCCGAAATTTGATCCGTGTGGCGGTGGCGCGCAATGCCTCGCAGGCCGCTCCGGTGGCCGGGGCATTTACCGGAGCGCCCGACGATTTTCTTTCCATGAACGTCACAGTCGAGGTAACGGCAGAGTGAATGATCCAGGCTTGAGTCTCACGGACGTGTACGAGGCCGCCGCGCGCGCGACCATCAACGAGCGCTGCGCGCCGGCCTTTTTGCACGATGTCCGCGGAAGCCTGCAGGCGCTTTTCGGGGCGCTCGAATTGCTGGGACGCTCCGCCAAAGCCGGCGGCGGCGACCTCGCGCGCGTCGAGAAAGCCTGCGAACTCGCCCGGCGTGCGATCAGCCGCCACGAAAAATCGACGATCGACGCATTGCAAGTACTGGCCTCGCAGCAATCCATATCGGCAACTGTGGATGTCGGCGCCCTGGCGCGCGACGTCGCGCATTTTCTGCGCAACGATGCCGGGAACAAGGCCGTCCGTATCACCGTTGCGTGTTCCAATGAAGTCAACGTGTGGGCCGATCGCGCCAAGCTTCAGACGCTGCTGGCGGGCCTGATCGTTGCCGCAATCGACGAAACCCCGGTCGGCGGCGAATTGCCCGTCAAGATCGACCGCGTCGGGGACGAGGTGGCGGTATCGATCGGCTCACATGCCGGCTGCCGCGACATCGACGCCTCGCCGGACTTCTCGCGGCGGCCGACCCTGAGGTTTCAGCCCAAGGAACTCACGCTGCTCTTTGCCCGCGAGTTCCTGGCAGCCCATGGGGGTTACCTGACGGTGGACAACGCCGTCCAGCCGCAAGGGTCACTGACTATGTATTTCCCGGCTCATGGGAACGCATGAAGTCGTTCGCTGCACTGCGGGAGTCGGAGACCGAAAAATAATATTCCAGCAAATGGTGCCCCTTCAGAAAGACGAACATCATCGCCGACGCATGAAAGTATGAGTGCATGTGGGGTCTCGCGAGTGAGGGACGATTGCCTGACTTGATGGCGGTTGATTGGGCCGAATTCGGCCGCTGGCACGATTCGTCGCTATTGCGCGGCGAATCCAACCAGCCTGCGGACGTGCGCTAGACGAGCCTGCACCTCCGCCTCAGCTACCAGCCAGTCCTCCAGCTCGTTGCCGGCGGCGAAGTTGCGCCGTTCCGCGCGAAAATAGGCTTCGGCCGCGATCAGGCTTCGACGCTCGCTCTCCGAGGCAATCATTGGCGGACTGAATCGTAAGGGGAAGAAATTGTGCTTCGGCTGGGGCGGTAGGGCGGTCATCGCTCGTTCTCCATCACGATCGCGGACGCGGAATACTACCGTGGCTCATGTCGAACGTCATCGCGGATATGCTCGCTCTCATGCAGGAATTTTCTGACACACGGTGTAGGCAACCCGCGCGGACGACACGTACGTGATGAGGCCACGCTCAGTGATCGGAACGCTTCACCAGCCCTGAACCCTGTCAGGTGCCCTGATTCAGGAGCGCGGCGTTGCCACCCGTGGCGGTGGTATTGACCGTCAACGTGCGCTCGCTTGCAAATCTTCCAAGATAGTGCGGGCCGCCGGCCTTGGGGCCCGTTCCCGAAAGCCCCGTCCCGCCGAACGGCTGCACACCCACCACGGCTCCGATCATGTTTCGGTTGACATAGGTATTGCCGATGGCGGTGTTGGCAAATATCTCGCGCCAAAAGGATTCCAGGCGGGTTTGCACACCGAGCGTCAGGCCGTAGTTCGTGGCACGAATGGCGCCCAAAACGCCTTGAATCTCGCTGGCGCGAAATCGCACCACATGCAATATCGGACCGAACTCCTCTCGCGTGAGCTGCGCGGCGCTGGTCAATTCGACCAAGTGCGGCGCAACGAAGCTGCCCAGAGCGTGGCTGTCCTCGAGGCGGCACGCCTTGATGACGCGGGCCTCGGCATGCATTTTGGCTATGTGACGGTTCAACCCTTCCGCCGCTGCGGCGTTGATGACCGGACCCACATCGGTTTGCAGGTCGGCAGGGTTGCCGATGACGAGTTCATCCATTGCGCCCGTCAACATCTCCAGCATGTTGTCGGCGATGTCTTCCTGTAGAAACAGCAACCGCAGAGCCGAACAGCGCTGCCCTGCGCTCATGAACGCCGACGCCACGACATCGTCGATCACTTGCTCCGGCAGCGCGGTTGAATCGACGATCATCGCATTCAAGCCGCCGGTTTCGGCGATCAGCGGGACGATGGCACCGCCGCGAGCAGCCAGCGTGCGATTGATCGTCAGGGCGGTTGCGGTCGATCCCGTCATGGCAACGCCCGCCAGCGCAGGATGCGCGAACGCGATCTCGCCGAACATCCGGCCCGGCGCAGGAACGAGATGCACGACGTCCGGCGGCACGCCGGCTTCGTGCAGCAACCGAATGAAGCGCGCGGCGATCAGCGGGGTGGGTTCTGCCGGCTTGGCAACGACCGCGTTACCCGCGGCCAGTGCGGCCGTCACCTGCCCGGCGAAGATGGCCAGCGGAAAATTCCACGGGCTGATGCACGCGAAGACGCCGCGGCCGTGCAAGGATAGCTCGTTGAGTTCGCCGGTGGGCCCGTTGAGCCGGGTCGCACCGGTGAACTGGCTGCGTGCGAGCGCTGCGTAATAACGGCAGAAATCCACGGCCTCGCGAACTTCGGCGATCGCATCCGGCAGCGTTTTTCCCGCCTCGCGAACCAGCAGTTCGTAGAAATCGAAGCGCCCCTTCTCGAGCAGATTGGAAGCCTCCTCGAGCCGCTCGGCGCGCGGGCCGCCGCCAATCATATTCCAGCGCCGCTCCGCCGCGGCGCCGGCGCCGAAAGCCTCCGCGATCTCACCCGGATCGGCGTCGCGAGAATGGCCCACGATGTCGCGACGGTCGGCGGGATTGACGACGGCACGCATCTCGCCCGCCGCCGCGGATCCCTTGATGAGGGGACCCGCGGTGTGTCCGGAGGACCGCCGCGAAATCATTTCCCTGCGCAGACCATCGAGCACCTGCGGATTGCCCATGTCGAGACCGACCGAATTGCGCCGGTCGGAGTACAGGGCATTCGGAAGCGGCAAGCGTGGGTGGGGATACGCGTCCAGTCGTTCGAGTTCGGCGATCGGATCGCGCACGATCTCGGCTACCGGCACCTGCTCGTCCATGAACCGATTCACGAACGAGGTGTTGGCGCCGTTCTCCAGCAGCCGTCGCACCAGATAGGCCAGCAGGTCCTTGTGCTCGCCGACGGGCGCGTAGACACGAACCCGCGGGAAGTCGGCGATCTGCCGTACCGCTTCTGCGTACAGGAGCCGGCCCATGCCATGCAGTCTTTGGAACTCGAAATCGGCGCCGTCGGGCGCCAATTCCAGGATCGACGCGATGCTATGCGCGTTGTGAGTTGCGAATTGCGGCAGGATGACATCGGTGTGCGCGAACAAACGCCCGACGCAGGCGAGATAAGCGACATCCGTCGTGGTCTTGCGGGTGTATACCGGATAGCCATCGAGACCGCGTTCCTGGCCGCGCTTGATTTCGCTGTCCCAATACGCACCCTTCACCAGCCGAACCGTCAAGCGTCGGCCATGCAGTCGTCCGGTTCCCGCCACCAAGTCGATGACGTCCAAGGCCCGTTTGCCGTAGGCCTGAACGGCCAGTCCAAGTCCGGGCCAATCCCGGGTAGCAGCGTCGCGGGCCAACGCCTCGATCACGTCCAAGGATAGATCCAGACGATCGGCTTCTTCCGCATCGATGGTGAGCTGGATTCCGAGCGCGGCTGCGCGCCGCGCAAGACTCTGGACCTCCGGCACCAGCCGCGCCATCACCCGATCATGCTGCAGCAGCGAATAGCGGGGTTCGAGCGCCGATAACTTGATGGAAATGCTCGATATTTCATGCGGAGCACGGCCGGCGCAGTGCGCGCCGATGACGTCGATCGCGTGTTCATACGACCTAAGGTAGCGTTCGGCGTCGCCGTGTGTCCTCGCGCCTTCGCCCAACATGTCGAAGGAGCACAACGCGACATCCGGTTCGCGCGCACTGCGCGCCAGCGCCTCTTCGATCGTCCGCCCGACGACGAATTCGCCGCCGATGATCCGCATCGCCCGGCGCACGGCGAGGCGCACCAGCGGTTCCCCCGCCTTGCGCGTCAGCTTCTTGATCCACCCGGAGGCATCGGCCTTGATGGTCGGGTCGAGTTCGAGAATGCCGCCCGTCAACATCAAGCCCCACGTCGACGCGTTGACGAACAGCGATTCGGACTTCCCCGAATGGGCGGACCAGTCGCCGGTGGCGAGTTGCTCGGCGATCAACCGATCGGCCGTCGCATCGTCCGGAATGCGCAACAGCGCCTCCGCGATGCACATGAGCGCTATGCCCTCCTGATTCGACAAACCGAATTCCTGAAGGAAGGCATCCAGAAAGGGACGCTCGTCGCGCCGCGCCCGGGAACCCTCGACCAACGCCATCGCGACGGATACTGCGCGGTGGCGTGCGCCTCCGGTGAGTTCCAACTGATGCAGCAGGCGGGTCACGGCGCGGTCTTCGGACAACAGCCCATGTTCGCGCATCGCGGAGCGAAGCTTCTCCAACTCCGCCACGGCGGGTTGGGGCTTGATATTGGCAGCCATCGGCATATCCCCCTTGCTAGGAACCTGTCGGCGAATTCCTCAAACAGGTTCCTGGAGCGAATTATCGTCCAGGGCAGCGAAGAACACCAAGGGGCCGGCAGCGGTTCCGAGGGTCGCGTCGGCCGCATCGAAGCCCGCCGGACCGATGGAACCGCTCTCTTCCGGGGATATCACCGCAAGATCCCACGCCTGGAGCCGGGCCGCTTCCCCGTCCAGGTCCACATGCGCGATGCCGTTGATCGCGAGCGCCAGAACGGTGCCCCGAAAGGAAGGCCGTAGGGGTCGCGGTTCCAGTAAACGCTCCACCCATGCCCGCGCCCCCGTCATCGACGCCGAAACCATCAGATTCAGGTCCGTGCAGGGGCCGTCCACCAGCTCGCATTCCGTCGCGACTGCGCCATCGAACGCCGTCATGTCCCCGATCTCATGAAGATGCCTGTCAGGGCCCGCGGCAAACCTCAGTCGAAGGCCCCCGCCGCGCAGCAGCACCATCTTGCGAGAATATCCGGTGAAATTGGAGAAAGGTCCCGAGACGTCGATTTGCGCAATGCTCACACGCCAGAGGAATGGATCGCCCGTCGCGGGCATCCGGATCATCTCATGCGTGATTCCCCCGCCGTTCTTCCACGGCACAGGCACCAGCGACGATCTGCGAATGATTTGCATCGCAGCCGATCATACAGTTTTTGCCTTGGCGGACGCGGCCGCGCCATGGTGGGGGGCGCAGCGACCAGGGGCAGGCGGGGCTACCGCTGCCAGAACGTAATCAGGACGTAAACCAGGGCGATGATGGTCAGCCCCAGATGGCCGACCCGCAGGCGAATTCCGGCCAACAGATCGTTGGGTTGGGGGTCGCGCGGCAACCAGACGCGGAGGATTGCGGTAAGCAGCAGCATGGTTCGGCCCTGAGGTTTGCGTTTACGCAGAATAAATGCTTGGGGGGATAAGGGTGTGACGCGGGTCACGTCTTGGCGATCGCGGCCGCGCCGAGCCAATCGGTCGGCGACACGCTAGACTCCGATTGCGCGACCAGCAAGGCATCTACGGGACGACGAATGTGGAAAAACCGGCCGCCACCACATCTCCCAGTCGGTTCCTTGCCGAGACGCACGTGGTCACGAACGTCGCACGCGAGCTGCAGGATTACAATCTGTACGCAACCGATATCGCGCTGCGCTGCGGCTCGGGCCCAGAAAAAAGGCCTCGAACCCTTGCGGATCCGAGGCCATATCTTTAAAGAATGCTTCTTATTTTCTTATTCGGCAGCTTCAGTATCCCCCGCCGGTACAGTGTCATCGGAGTCGCCCATTCCGCCGCTCACATCCATGAAGCTGCGGCGGCGGCTGTCGTCAAACGCACGTCGGCGACGCGCATGATACGCGAAGCCGGTGCCCGCGGGAATAAGTCGGCCAACGATCACGTTCTCCTTCAATCCCCGCAAATCGTCCTTGAGGCCCCGGACCGCCGCTTCGGTGAGGACGCGGGTGGTTTCCTGGAACGACGCTGCCGAAATGAAGGACTCCGTGGCCAGGGATGCCTTGGTAATGCCCAGCAACATGGGCTCCCACGTCGACTGATTCTTGCCCTCGGCCTTTTGCTTCGCGATGACGTCAAGCAGTCTGCCGCGATCCATCTGTTCGCCGCGAAGCAGCGCCGAATCGCCGGTATCGAGCACCTCGATTTTACGTAACATCTGCCGCACGATCACTTCGATGTGCTTGTCGTTGATCTTCACGCCCTGCAGGCGATAGACGTCCTGAATTTCGCGTACCAGGTAGTTCGCCAAGGCCTCGACGCCCTGCAGCCGCAATATGTCATGCGGATTCGGTTCGCCGTCGGCGATGACCTCGCCCTTCTCCACCTGCTCGCCCTCGAACACATTGAGATGACGCCACTTCGGAATCAACTCTTCGTACTTGTCAGTGGCCTCGTTGGTGATGATCAAACGGCGCTTGCCCTTGGTCTCCTTGCCGAAACTGACGGTGCCGCTGCGCTCGGCCAAAATCGCCGAATCCTTGGGCTTGCGTGCCTCGAACAGGTCGGCCACCCGCGGCAGACCGCCGGTGATGTCGCGCGTCTTCGAGGACTCCTGCGGGATACGCGCGATGACGTCGCCCACCGACACCTTCGATCCGTCTTCCAGGCTGACGATGGCGCCCGCGGGCAGCGCATAAACTGCAGGAATATCGGTGTTGGCGAAGGTGACTTCCTTGCCCTTGGCATTGGTCAAGCGCACGACGGGGCGCAGATCCTTGCCTCCCGAGCCGCGCTGCTTCGGATCCAGCACCACGGTGCTGGACAGGCCGGTGACGTCGTCCACCTGTGTCGTCACGGTAATGCCGTCGACGAAGTCGGAGAACTTGATCATGCCGGCCACTTCCGTGACCACCGGATGCGTATGCGGATCCCAATTCGCCACGGACTGGCCCGCCGCCACCACATCGGCATCGTTCACCGTGATGGTTGCGCCGTACGGAATCTTGTAGCGCTCGCGCTCGCGGCCGAACTCATCGACCACGCCCAACTCGCCGGACCGCGATACCGCAACAAGATGCCCCTTCTCATGGCGCACGGTCTTGATGTTGTGCAAGCGTATCGTGCCCTTGGACTTGACTTCGACGCCGTTGGCCGCCGCCGCTCTGGAGGCCGCGCCGCCGACGTGGAAGGTGCGCATCGTGAGCTGGGTTCCCGGCTCGCCGATGGATTGCGCCGCAATGACGCCCACCGCTTCGCCGATGTTGATGCGATGACCGCGGCCCAGGTCGCGGCCGTAGCACTGGGCGCACACACCGTACCGGGTTTCGCAGGTGATCGGGGAGCGGACCATGACCTGGTCGACACCCATTTTCTCCAGCAGCTTGACCAGTTTCTCATCGATCAGCGTTCCGGCCTTGACCAGCACTTCGCCGCTGGACGCCACCGCGACATCCTCCGACGCCACACGGCCGAGGACGCGCTCGCCCAAGCCCTCGACCACGTCCCCGCCTTCGACGATGGGGGTGATCGACAAGCCGAAGCTCGTGCCGCAATCGATTTCGGTAACCACAAGATCCTGGGCCACGTCGACCAGACGCCGGGTGAGGTAGCCCGAGTTTGCGGTCTTCAAGGCCGTATCGGCCAAACCCTTGCGCGCGCCGTGAGTGGAGATGAAGTACTGCAGTACGTTCAAACCTTCGCGGAAATTCGCGGTGATCGGCGTCTCGATGATGGAACCGTCCGGCTTCGCCATCAGACCGCGCATGCCCGCGAGCTGGCGGATCTGCGCGGCGGAACCGCGGGCGCCGGAGTCCGCCATCATGAAGATCGAGTTGAATGATTTCTGACGGACCTTGTTGCCCTTGGCGTCACTGACCTCATCGGTGCCCAGCTTCTCCATCATGGCCTTGGCCACCTGGTCGTTGGTGCGCGACCAGATGTCGACGACCTTGTTGTAGCGCTCGCCGTTGGTGACGAGACCGGAGGAATACTGCTCCTGGATCTCCTTCACCTCGCGCTCCGCGGTTGCCAGGATCTTGAGCTTCTGCTGCGGCACGACCATGTCGTCCACACCGATCGAGACGCCCGCGCGGGTCGCGTATTGGAAGCCCGTGTACATGAGCTGGTCGGCGAACACGACGGTTTCCTTGAGACCCACCGTCCGGTAGCACAGGTTGATCGTGGCGGAAATGATCTTCTTCGTCATATCCTGGTTGATCGCATCGAAGGACAGCCCCTTCGGCAGGATCTCGGACAACAAGGCGCGGCCCACGGTGGTATTGACCACCCGGACGTTCTGCACCAGCGTGCCCTTGGGGTCGCGGATATGTTCAGACAGGCGCACACGGACCTTGGCCTGCAGATCGATGTTGCGGCTTTCATAGGCACGGTGCACTTCGGCGACGTCGCTGAATGCCATGCCCTCGCCCTTGGCGCCCACCTTTTCGCGGGTCATGTAGTAGAGACCAAGCACCACGTCCTGGGACGGAACGATGATGGGTTCGCCATTCGCCGGCGACAGGATGTTGTTCGACGACATCATCAGGGCGCGCGCCTCGAGTTGCGCTTCGATCGAAAGCGGCACGTGGACGGCCATTTGGTCGCCGTCGAAATCGGCGTTGAAGGCGGTGCAGACCAGCGGGTGAAGCTGGATTGCCTTGCCCTCGATCAATACCGGCTCGAACGCCTGTATCCCTAGGCGGTGCAGGGTCGGCGCGCGGTTCAGGAGCACCGGATGTTCGCGGATCACCTCTTCCAGGATGTCCCACACTTCGGGTCCCTCGCGCTCCACCAGGCGCTTTGCCGCCTTGATGGTCGACGCTTCGCCGCGCAGCTGCAGCTTGGAGAAGATGAACGGCTTGAACAGCTCCAGAGCCATCTTCTTCGGCAACCCGCACTGGTGCAGACGCAGGGTCGGACCTACGACGATGACGGAGCGGCCCGAGTAATCCACGCGCTTGCCCAGCAGGTTCTGGCGGAACCGGCCCTGCTTGCCCTTGATCATGTCGGCCAGCGACTTGAGCGGACGCTTGTTGGTCCCCGTGATGGCGCGGCCGCGGCGGCCGTTGTCCAGCAGGGCATCCACCGCCTCCTGCAGCATGCGCTTCTCGTTGCGCACGATGATGTCCGGCGCGTTCAATTCCAACAGCCGCCGCAGGCGGTTGTTGCGGTTGATGACACGGCGGTACAGATCGTTCAAGTCGGAGGTCGCAAAGCGTCCGCCGTCGAGCGGCACCAGCGGCCGCAGGTCGGGGGGCAGCACCGGCAATACGGTGAGCACCATCCACTCCGGCTTGTTGCCGGACTCCATGAACGCCTCGATGAGTTTCAGGCGCTTCGACAGGCGCTTGATCTTCGTCTCGGAGTTCGTGTTCGCCATGTCCTCGCGGACCTTGACGATTTCCGACGGCAGATCCATCGACTTGAGCAGCTCGTGCACGGCTTCGGCGCCCATGCGGGCGTCGAACTCATCACCATGCTCCTCGATGGATTCGAGGTACATTTCGTCCGTGAGCAACTGGCCGCGTTGCAAGGAGGTCATGCCGGGATCGACGACCACGAAGGCCTCGAAATACAGCACACGCTCGATTTCGCGCAACGTCATGTCGAGCATCAACCCGATGCGCGACGGCAGCGACTTCAGGAACCAGATGTGCGCCGTCGGGCTCGCCAGCTCGATGTGGCCCATGCGCTCGCGGCGCACCTTGGACTGGGTCACTTCGACGCCGCACTTCTCGCACACCACGCCGCGATGCTTCAAACGCTTGTACTTGCCGCACAGACATTCGTAGTCCTTCACCGGCCCGAAAATCTTCGCGCAGAAGAGGCCGTCTCGCTCCGGCTTGAACGTCCGGTAGTTGATGGTTTCCGGCTTCTTCACTTCGCCGTACGACCAGGACCGGATCATGTCCGGCGACGCGAGGCCGATCTTGATCGAATCGAAATTTTCGACCGGCACCTGCTGCTTGAACAACTTGAGTAAATCTTTCATGGATTAAGCCTCGCTCTCGAGTTCGATGTTGATGGCCAGGGATCTGATCTCCTTGACCAAGACATTGAACGATTCCGGCATGCCGGCTTTCATTTCGTGGTTGCCGTCGACGATCGCCTTGTACATCTGCGTGCGACCGTTGACGTCGTCGGACTTGACGGTGAGCATCTCCTGCAAGGTGTACGCGGCGCCGTACGCCTCGAGCGCCCACACTTCCATCTCGCCGAATCGCTGACCGCCGAACTGCGCCTTGCCGCCCAGCGGCTGCTGCGTGACCAGGCTGTACGGTCCGGTGGAACGGGCATGCATCTTGTCGTCGACCAGGTGGTTCAACTTCAACATGTACATGTAGCCCACGGTCACCGGCCGGTCGAACTGCTCGCCCGTGCGCCCGTCGTGCAAGGTGGTCTGGCCCGATGTCGGCAGATCCGCCAGCGTCAGAAGATTCTTGATCTCCTCTTCGCTCGCGCCGTCGAACACCGGCGTCGCCATCGGCACGCCCTTCTTGAGATTGCTGGCGAGTTCGATGACTTCGGCGTCGCTCATGGACTTGATGTCCTCCTTCTGGCCGCCGGTCTCGTTGTAGACCTGCCCCAGGAACTTGCGCAATTCCACGATCGCATGCTGGGCCTCCAGCATTTTGCCGATCTTGGCGCCCAGTCCCTTGGCGGCCCAGCCGAGGTGAGTTTCCAGAATCTGCCCGATGTTCATGCGTGAAGGTACGCCGAGCGGATTCAAGACGATGTCCACAGGCGTTCCGTCCGCCATGTACGGCATGTCCTCGACCGGAACGATGGACGAGATCACGCCCTTGTTGCCGTGACGGCCCGCCATCTTGTCGCCGGGCTGGACCCGCCGCTTCACCGCCAAGTACACCTTCACCATCTTGAGCACGCCCGGCGCCAGATCGTCGCCCGCGGTGATCTTCGCCTTCTTCTCTTCGAACCGCTTCTCGAAAGTCTTGCGCTGCCCCTTCAGCCGCTCGGACACGGTCTCCAACTGCGCGTTGGTCTCCTCGTCCTTGAAGCGGATCTCGAACCACTGCTCGCGCGGCAGATCCGACAGGTACGCCTCGTCCACGCTGGAACCCGATTTCAGCTTCTTCGGGCCAGCCTCGGCGATCTTACCGTCGATCATTCCACGCACGCGTTGGAACAAATCGTCCTCCAGGATGCGCTGCTGATCGGCCAAATCCTTGCGGACCCGCTCGAGCTCCGCCTTCTCGATCGCCAGTGCGCGCGAGTCCTTCTCGACCCCATCGCGGGTGAACACGCGCACGTCGATCACCGTGCCGTCCATGCCCGGGGGCACTCGCAGCGAGGTGTCCTTCACGTCCGAGGCCTTCTCGCCGAAGATCGCCCGGAGCAGTTTTTCCTCCGGTGTCAGCTGGGTCTCGCCCTTCGGGGTGACCTTGCCCACCAGAATGTCGCCGGCGCGCACTTCGGCGCCGATGAATGCGATCCCCGCTTCGTCGAGCTTGGCCAGGGCGGAGTCGCCCACATTGGGAATGTCGGCTGTGATCTCCTCGGGGCCCAGCTTGGTGTCGCGGGCGACGCAGGTGAGTTCCTCGATGTGGATGGTCGTGAAGCGGTCTTCCTCGACCACGCGCTCGGAGATGAGGATGGAATCCTCGAAGTTGTAGCCGTTCCACGGCATGAAAGCGACCAGCAAATTCTGGCCGAGCGCGAGCTCGCCCAGATCGGTCGACGGACCGTCGGCCAGGACATCGCCGCGCTTGATGGCATCGCCGGAGCGCACCAGCGGACGCTGGTTGATGCAGGTGTTCTGGTTGGAACGCGTGTACTTCGTGAGCGAGTAGATGTCCACGCCGGGCTCGCCGGCGGTCGTTTCATCGTCGTTGACACGCACCACGATGCGCGAGGCATCGACGGAGTCCACGCTGCCGCCGCGCCGCGCCACCACGGTGACGCCGGAGTCGATGGCGACCGCCCGTTCCATGCCCGTACCCACCAGCGGAGTCTCCGACCGCAGGGTCGGCACCGCCTGGCGTTGCATGTTCGAGCCCATGAGCGCGCGGTTTGCATCGTCGTGTTCCAGGAACGGAATCAGGGACGCCGCCACCGAAACGATTTGCTTCGGGCTGACGTCCATGAAATCGATCTTGTCCGGCGCGGACAAGGTGAACTCGTTCTGCGTGCGGCACGAAATCAGGTCGTCGGTGAATTCGCCCTTGTCGTTGAGGGCTGCGTTCGCCTGCGCGATCACATACTGGCCCTCTTCGATGGCCGAGAGGTAATCGATCTGATCGGTCACCGCACCGTTCGAAACTCGCCGATAGGGGGTCTCGAGGAATCCGTAATCGTTGGTCCTCGCGTACACGGCCAGCGAATTTATGAGTCCGATGTTCGGACCTTCCGGAGTTTCGATGGGGCACACCCGGCCGTAGTGCGTCGGATGCACGTCGCGCACTTCGAATCCGGCACGCTCGCGCGTCAGGCCGCCTGGGCCAAGCGCCGAAACGCGGCGCTTGTGGGTGACTTCCGAGAGCGGATTGTTCTGGTCCATGAACTGGGACAGCTGCGAGGAGCCGAAGAATTCCTTGACCGCTGCGGCCACGGGCTTCGCATTGATCATTTCCTGCGGCATGATCGGCTCGCTTTCGGCGATGGTCAGGCGCTCCTTCACGGCGCGCTCGACGCGCACCAGGCCGATGCGGAAGGCGTTCTCCGCCATTTCCCCGACGCTGCGGACGCGGCGGTTGCCCAGATGGTCGATGTCGTCCACGTGACCGTTGCCGTTTCGAATGTCGATCAAGGTCTTCATGACCTCGATGATGTCTTCCTTGCTGAGCACGCCGGACCCCGTGATCTCCTCGCGGCCCACGCGCCGGTTGAACTTCATCCGGCCCACGGGCGACAGGTCGTAACGCTCGCCGTTGAAGAAGAGGTTCTGGAACAGATTCTCGGCAGCGTCCTTGGTCGGCGGCTCGCCGGGACGCATCATGCGGTAGATTTCCACCAGAGCTTCCAGACGCGTCTTGGTCGGATCGATGCGCAGCGTGTCCGAGATATACGGACCGCGATCCAGATCGTTGACGTACAACGTGCGGATTTCGGTGATGCCGTTCTCGATGAGCTTGCCCACCGTCGGGACGGTCAGGATCTCGTTGGCCTTGGCGAGGACCTCACCGGTTTCGGTGTTGACGATGTCGTGCGCCAGAACCTTGCCCTGCACGTATTCGGTGGGAACCGGCAGGCGCTTGACCTGCGCCTCTTCGAGCTCGCGCACGTGACGCGCCGTGATGCGGCGGCCCTCTTCCACGACGACCTTCTTGCCGACGCGAATTTCGAACGCCGCGGTTTCGCCGCGCAGGCGCTGCGGAATGACCTCGAATTCGATCTCCTTCTTGGACAGATAGAAGGTGTTCTTCTCGAAGAAAATGTCGAGCACCTGCTCTTCGGTGTAGCCGAGAGCGCGCAGGATGATGGTGACCGGCAGTTTGCGGCGGCGGTCGATGCGGGCGAACACGCAGTCCTTCGGGTCGAACTCGAAGTCCAGCCACGAGCCGCGGTAGGGAATTATGCGTGCCGAGAACAACAGTTTGCCCGACGAGTGCGTCTTGCCGCGGTCGTGATCGAAGAACACGCCCGGGCTGCGATGCAATTGCGAGACGATGACGCGCTCGGTGCCGTTGATGATGAACGTGCCGTTGTCGGTCATGAGCGGAAGCTCGCCCAGGTACACCTCTTGTTCGCGCACATCCTTGACGGGCTTCTTGGCGCCGCTGGCTTCCTTGTCGAGGACCACGAGCCGCACCTTGACGCGCAGCGGCGCTGCATAGGTCAACCCGCGCAGCTGGCATTCCTTCACGTCGAACACGGGTTCCCCGAGCCGATAGCTCACATACTCGAGCGTCGCATTGCCGGAGTAGCTCGATATGGGAAATACACTGTCGAAAGCTGCGTGCAGGCCTATCTCGTCGCGCTTGGATTCCGCGGTGTCGGCCTGCAGGAATCGCCGGTAGGAATCCAACTGGATCGCCAGCAAGTACGGCGTACCGAGGATGCTCGGACGCTTACCGAAGTTCTTACGAATGCGCTTCTTTTCAGTGAAAGAATAAGCCATTGAGCATGCCCCTAGAATTTCCAGGCGCTTGCGCGCCGAATTAACGGGGCCCACACGACCCCGCATTGCCAGGCGCCCGCGCGCCGAATGAACGAGGCGCAGGCCACCCCGTCCGATAGCGCCCGCCGAGCGGGCGACCGATCTAAATCAATCTCAAAATCAAAAGCGCAGCCGACGGTTGCCGCTGCAGGAGCGGCAACCGTCAGACTGGCGCGGCGGACGGCGGTCACTACTTGATAGCAGCCTTTGCGCCGGCGTCCTCGAGCTTCTTCTTGATGGTCTCGGCATCCGCCTTCGGAATGCCTTCCTTGACGGTCGACGGAGCGCCCTCGACCAGGTCCTTCGCCTCCTTCAAGCCCAATCCGGTGATTTCGCGGATGACCTTGATGACGCCGACCTTGTTGGCGCCGAACTCGGTCATGGTCACGGTGAATTCGGTCTGGGCTTCCGCCGCCGGAGCGGCAGCGGCAGCGCCGCCCGCCGCAGCAGCCGCTACCGGAGCAGCCGCCGTGACGTTGAACTTCTTTTCCATGTCGGAAATCAGTTCGACCACTTCCATGACCGACATCTTGGAAATTGCATCGAGGATTTCGTCTTTAGTAACAGCCATTTTTGTCTCCAAAAAACATTAAAAGGTCTTCCGACCCGAATCAGGATTAATTCGCCGCAGCCTGCGCTCCACCGCTCTTCTTGGCCTCAAGAACAGCAGCGAGCGTCCGGACCAACTTCGAGTTGGGGGCCGCCAACGTACCAACGAACTTAGAAATCGGCGCCTGCAGCACACCCAACAGTTGCGATATCGCTTGCGCGCGCGTGGGCAACGAAGCCACGCGCTCGAGTGCGTCGGGTTTGAGCAACTGCCCACCCAACGACACGAGCATCGTCACCAGTTTGTCGTTGCCCTTCGAAAACTCCTTGACGATCCGCGCGGCAGCGCCCGGATCATCGTTGGAGAATGCGAGGACAATGGGTCCTTTAAGCGCCGGAGAAATGCACTCGAAAGCGGTGCCGGCAACAGCCTTGCGCGCGAGCGTGTTCTTGACCACACGCAGATAGACGCCGTCCTTGCGCGCCTTCGCCCGCAAGTCCGTCATCTGCGTCACGGTCAAGCCACGGTTCTCTGCGCCCACCACGGACAGGGCTTTCGCCGCGACCGCGTTGACTTCTGCCACCACGACTTTCTTCTCTTCTAACTTGAGCGCCATTGAGGTCTCCCTAGAAGAAGCGTCACACAAGGTCAGCGCGCCGCCGCACCGACCCACCCTTTTGAGCACGCCGTCGTACTCTCGGTGCGACCTTCACCAGGATTTCCTGATTCGGGTCCCACCATCTGCGCAGGCATCGATTTAAGAGCCATTGAGCTCGCCTGCGGTCTTCGATGATGGTTGCGTTTGGCTTTGACGCCGCACGCAGCCCTCCATCAATTCAAAATAAAATCGATCCTGCCCCGGCCCTAAGTCTTGACCAGGCCCAGGCTCGATTGGTCGACCGCAACGCCCGGACCCATGGTCGAGGACACGGTCAGCTTCTTCAGATAGATGCCTTTCGACGTGGCGGGCTTGATCTTCTGCAGATCGGCGACCAACGCCAGGAGGTTTTCCTTTAGTGCCGCCGGCTCGAAGCTGGCGCGGCCGATCTGCGCGTGCACGATGCCTGCCTTGTCGGTCCGGTATCGGACCTGGCCGGACTTGGCGTTCTTTACGGCCTCCGCCACGTTCGGGGTCACCGTTCCCACCTTCGGGTTCGGCATCAATCCGCGCGGACCCAGGATCTGGCCCAGTTGGCCGACGATGCGCATGGCATCGGGGCTCGCGATCACCACGTCGAAATCGATCTGGCCGGCTTTGACCTTTTCGGCCAAATCCTCGAAGCCGACGATGTCGGCGCCGGCGGCCTTGGCGGCGTCGGCATTCTTACCCTGCGTGAACACGGCCACCCGCACGGTTTTTCCGGTGCCGTGCGGCATCACCGTCGAACCGCGAACCTGTTGATCCGACTTGGTGGCGTCGACGCCCAAATTGACGGACACATCCACGGATTCGTTGAACTTCGCGGTCGCAAATTCCTTGACCAGCTTCAATGCGTCGTCGATTGGGAAAGACTTGCCCGGCGGCAACTTTTCTTTCCACGCCTTCATTCTTTTCACTGTAGCCGCCATGTCAGAGCCCTCCCTCAACGTCGACGCCCATGCTGCGCGCGCTGCCGGCAATGGTGCGCACGGCGGCATCCAGATCGCCGGCCGTCAGATCGGGCATTTTCATCTTGGCGATATCTTCCAGCTGCTTGCGCGAAATCTTGCCCACTTTGGCGGTGTTGGGCATGGCGCTGCCCTTCGGGATGCCGAGCGCCTTGGCGATCAACACCGACGCGGGCGGCGTCTTCATGATGAAGGTGAAGCTGCGGTCGCTGTACACCGTGATCACGACCGGAGTCGGCAAGCCCTTCTCCAATGCCTGAGTCTGCGCATTGAACGCCTTGCAGAACTCCATGATGTTCACGCCTTGCTGACCCAAGGCCGGGCCTACCGGCGGACTCGGGTTAGCCTGCCCTGCAGGGATCTGCAGCTTGATATAGCCCGTTACCTTCTTAGCCATCGCTCGCTCCTATGGGTACAAGCGCCGCTCTTATAGGAGCAGCTCCCCTTGTTACTGAAATGGAACAAGGCTCGTGCCATCGCTCCATCTTTCAGGCGCTTACGCGCCGGATCTACGGGGTCGAAGGGACCCCGTCCTCGAAGTAAAAAATCAACCCTTCTCGACCTGCGAGAAATCCAGCTCCACGGGCGTCGAGCGCCCGAGGATCTGCACGGCCACCTGCAGCCGATTCTTCTCGTAGTTCACCGACTCGACGACGCCGTTGAAGTCGTTGAACGGACCGTCTGTCACCCGCACCACTTCGCCCGGCTCGAACAGCACCTTCGGCTTCGGCTTGTCCACGCCCTCTTCGACGCGGCGCAGAATCGACATGGCTTCCTTGTCGGTGATCGCCGCCGGCTTGTCGCTGGTCCCGCCGATGAAACCCAGAACCTTGGGCACTTCCTTGACCAGGTGCCAGGTGTCCTCATCCATCTCCATCTGCACGAGCACATAGCCGGGGAAGAACTTGCGGTCGGACTTGCGCTTCTGGCCGTCGCGCATCTCGACGACCTCCTCGGTCGGCACCAATATTTCGCCGAACTTGGCTTCCAGGCCGGCGCGCTTCACACGCTCCTTGAGGGACTCCGACACCTTGTGCTCGAAATTCGAATAGGCGTGAACCACATACCATCGCAGGGACATAAGCACTCCGACTTCGTCAGGCAGACTGACCGGTCAACAACCGGGTCAACCAGGTGAGAACCCAATCGAGTCCCCAAAAAAACAACCCCATCGCAATGGCGAAAATGAACACTACATACGTCGTCTTGATCGTCTCGTCGCGGGATGGCCAGACCACCTTGCGCAATTCGATCCGCGACGCGAGCGCGAATTGCCAGAATTCGCGGCCGTACCAACTGAACCACACCAGACCGGCGCCGACGGCCAAACCCACGACGACCATCGCGATGCGCAGGACCAACGCGAAGTCGTCATACCAATAAAACGCACCGATGCCGATGAACAGCACGAGGACAGACAGCGCCATGAGCAGGCTGTCCTTCGCCGTTGCGCCCGGAGGTGTTTGAACTTCTGCCATGTTTTACTGCCGTTGACCTACAGGCCTGCTCAGATGGCAGGGCAGGAGGGAATCGAACCCCCAACCTGCGGTTTTGGAGACCGCCGCTCTGCCAATTGAGCTACTGCCCTGTAAATTTACGCAATCACCTTGGACACGACCCCGGCGCCGACGGTTTTGCCGCCTTCGCGGATCGCGAATCGCAACCCCTGTTCCATCGCAATCGGGGCGATCAACTCCACCACAATCTTGATGTTGTCCCCGGGCATCACCATCTCGGTCCCCTCCGGCAACTCCACCGCCCCGGTCACATCCGTGGTGCGAAAATAGA
>Ga0307516_10000440_pt1 | contig 54684 bp, 80 predicted proteins | sample 19_EM_MG_FD_203310 | JGI IMG/M metagenome (GOLD analysis project Ga0307516, IMG submission 203310) | Populus trichocarpa ectomycorrhiza microbial communities from riparian zone in the Pacific Northwest, United States - 19_EM | ecosystem: Host-associated > Plants > Roots > Unclassified | place...
GTAGGTTATTCATTCTTTGTCTTTCCGAGCAGATCCAACTTGCTGAAAGCCAGTTCGATGAGAACGAACCAATGCTTTCCGGTTGCGCCAACTCCCGTCGCGATCACCTCAAGCGGAAACATGGTCAATATCTTAAACAAATGAGGAGCGAGAAGGTTCGCCATCGTCATTCCGGTCACCAAATAGCGTATGGCGTACTTGGCTGAGACCTTTTCCTCTGTGTTTGCAAGATGCAGAGCCGCGCCAACAAATCCGAATGCGATGCACGATAGGTAAATGTGCTCGAAAACTGCATCAAGCATCTTCTCCACCGATGGCCATAGATTCAATTGTACTGGTCAAATAATAGAGGTCGCGAGGCGTGAGTTTTCCCGACGGGACTTCCTTGTTCGGAGGTAGCCACCTGCAAGATATTAGTCCTTCTGCAATAAATTGAGTGCATTCCCATGCGCCAGGTTCATGCCAATTGCGATCGGCAAATGGTCCCCAAAAGTATGTAACAGCGATGGGATCGTAGGGCTCGTGGAGATGGCTGCGGAGGAACGCGATAAATGCGTCTGCCTGCTCCTGGGTGGACTTCAGCCGGACAAACAGTTCACGCCTGAAGCCGGCATCATAGCCGGGCTTAAGCTCTTGCACGCCGCCGAGGAGATGCGCACCGATATAGGTTCCGTCGTCGGTTTTCGCATCGACATGCGAAAGCTCGGAACCGTATTGGGCAACGCCGATCAGATCTGTGAAGACGCCCTTTTTCTGCTCCACAAACCGAAGCGTGATGAACGTAGTCAAAATATTAACTCAAACGAAAATAGAATGTGTTCAACCATCTGCGGAGCCCTCAGCTCTGTTGGTGGCCAGACCTGACCTAACCGTTTCGACCGGTTGGGTTGGGTCGCCTTTTCAATGCTTTGTCAATTGAATTAGAAAAGTAGATGCTATAGCAGCTCCTACTAAGCCGGCGGCTGCGCCCCATGCGCCAGCTTGCACCTTCAGCATTGCGATCTCAACCCGCATCTTTGCGATCGTCTCATCGCGAAGATTAGTGATGACCTCCATCTTGGCGTTCATCGCCACCATACCACGATCGATGCGCTCCAGTTCAGCAAGAATCAATCTGCGATATTCCGCCCACGAACGCTCGTCAGGTTCATCCTGTGGCATTGGGGCGTCTCTTCCTTATCGTCGCCACCGTATACGCTCCTTGGGTCGCGATGATCGGGCTCAGACTTATTTCGACATCAAACTCCCGGCCGGTCTTATGGCGTCCTTGAAGGATCAGCCCGACGCCCATGTCGCGCCGTCTTGGGTCTTCCTCAAACGTCTCGCGATGCGCCTGATGTATCGGGCGGTTGCGATCAGGAACCAGCATTTCAACCTGCTGATCATATAGTTCCGCCCTTGGATAGCCGAACATCAGTTCCATATGCTTGTTCACGAGCTTGATCGAGCCCGTGCTGTCAACCACCATGACGGCATCGGGATAGCCTTCTTCGAACAAACGGATGGCGAAATCTGGATCGATCAGAGATTCCCCTAGCTGACGAAGCTTTTCGATGTTTTCATTCATATATTGTGAGCTCACTTCACGACTCGCCAATGGATGCCATACTTGATCGCACATGCCTTCGCTAACCAGACCTTCGAAACTGGCGTAGCTGCTACGATGGGACCGGGCACCTCATAGATGCGAGTTCGATCGAGGTTTGAAATGTCGATTCCTGGAAACAGCGTGGTGAGGAAGACCGCGCAACTCATTTAGAACTTCGCTCGTAACAAGTCGGCCTCAGCATGGAGTTTTGCGGAAAGAGCGTTGGCACCGATAACCGCCCTTTGGATGGCGCTCTTGCAAAACCACACAAAGGCACCTCCGGCTGCGAAGATGGCAATATCGCCTAGCAAAGTTAAAGTAGTCATTTTCATCTCCTGAATGCCTTTGAAGCGATGACGAGTGCCGCACTCGGTGGTCCTACATAGAATAGAGCTTGCAGGATTGCATGCTCTGTTTCCTCGAATTTACCCGGCAAAACGGCTATTTTCCATGATCCAACTACGTGTTGCTGCCATTCCAGCCATGGAACAATGTACCATCTTAACGTTGGAACTAGGTGCCAACTAGTGGAATCCATCACAATCATTAGAACGTGGAAAGCAAATGCCATTGAGATCAGGAATCCTGCAAGGCCGAATGGCCCCCATGTTCCTTGCGACTTCTGAACATCGGCCCGTATCTGCGCTGATCTAACAGAAGCATCTGCCGTAGTCGTGGAAAGTTGATTTCCAGCGTCATTCTCATTCTTGAAACGGGTAGTGTTGTCGGCATGCAGATCAGTAATAGTTTTCCCGACGGTCCCAAGTATCAGGTTCAATCCACCGGTAAAAAGACTCAATATCCATTGTGGCATTCTAAACTGCCTTTCCTGTATTTCCGGCAGTGTTGCTCATTGTTTGAATCGTATCGTCTTTCTGCTTGCTGCTAGACGAAGATCCAATCCAGTACGCAACCGCCGCCGCCGCCATCGATTGCCATGCGCCCAAAAGGTATAGCACCACGGATTCCTTGACGCCGGCCAGTTCCGGCTTCATCGCCAGGAATGAGATTCCGATAAACCCCCCGAGGACAATAACCGTAATGATAACCGGCCCTAATTCTTTGCTCATTTCGGCGTTCTCAGTCTAAACAGATCCATGACGCGACCCCAGAAGGTAGGAGCCAAATCAGTACGGGCCTTAGTACCCGGAGGAGGAAGGATTATTTCCGGTGGTACCGGCATCGTTGGAATGGTCTTTCCTGCCGCTAGGGCGGCGTCCAGTGCGGCAAACGTGGCGGGACCTACCAATCCATCTACGACAAGGTTTTGGATCAACTGGAAGGCCCGCACTGCGTTGCGCGTGGCTGATCCGACGATCCCATCCACCTCGAGCTGAGGACTGGCGCCGAGCTTATTGAGCGAGGTTTGCAGCCACATACCGTCCCGGACGGGCTGCTCAGGCTGAACCGTTGCATCGAATTTGATGGAAGGATCAAGTCCCATGATGGCAAGGATCAGTCCGGCGCAGCCTAACTGCTTGTCGACTTCCTCCGGATCAAAAACACCGTCGGCAACGTACTTGCCTTTTTCGTATTGATCGGTTCCAGACCAGATATAGGGTGACGTAAGACCACGGTTGAAATATCCAACTCCATTATACCTTTCAAGATTGGTTAGCATCCCGCCAATTGACCAATCCGTCAGCCGCGCTGCATAGGGCGAACATTTGACCAAGGCGTCAACTGCCGCATCCTCGAATGCGGTAGGCCCTAAGAATGGACCTCGACCAGCCGGAACATGAGTTGTGATTTCTCCAAGAGGATCACCTTGCCCCAAATTTTTCTCAAAATTCTGAGATGATTCCCGATAATGAGAAACGGCGATAAATAGCCAGCCGATGTCAGGCATGTCTGAACGTTTGGCAATACTGAGATATCTAGTCTTGTTGAGGAACGCCTTTTGAGCCGGACCCGAGAAACCAAGTCTCGTTAGTTTAGCATTTCCCCACCGCCTGACGTTGGCGGCCTTCATTGCAGCAATATCGGCGGCCATTCTTTTAGTCCCTACGCAGAGGCCTGGGTCAGTGCCGCATTATCCGCCTCAACTCTCTGCGCTAGAGCATCCAATGCAGCCTGATCTCCTGACGCGGCAGCTAATTGGGTTTCCAGTTCGGCGATATGCGTGGCTTGAGCCGTGATTTTGGCCTGCAGTTCAGGAACCACTTTCTCCTGAGATTCAACGGCGGCCTGTAGTCTTGATAGATCAACCATGATTTTCCTCACTTCTGTTAAAAGTTCCAATGTGTTCAGTTCCCCGATGAACTCAAGAAACCGATTAAGCCTCATGACGTTGCTTTTTTTCCTCATAAGCTAGACGCAACGCAACCTTGATCGGCTTCGATGTGTTTCCACGCTCAAGCCAATCCCTGAACTCACTGATCGTCATACGCTTGACGTGTTTTACCCTGTCCTTGCCGTCGCTGAACCCGGCGCGATAGGTTTTCAAAGCTTCTTTTTCCGACGAGAATCCAAGCAAGGTTTTGTGTTCATCGAACTTTCCGGTTTCCGCGTCCTTCTGGTCGACCACAAAGACCTGATCTGATTTCTCATTGGGGCCGAGGTAGCAGTCGACGTGATCGCCATCTGCGCCCTCAGTTCGCTTGATGTACCCGTATGAGGCAGGCATGGTAACCGACCAGCGTTTGCCGTTCCTGCCGATGCCTGAGCGGGGATGCCCCTTCAGGTTCTCCAGCGTGATATCCAGCCCGTGAAAGAAGCGATGCGTCTTGCTGTAGTTTCCCGCCTTCTTTTGAGCTTCGCTCGGATTATGATTGTGGACCGCGCCGCCCCTTGCATAACCAGCGGTAGAATGAACTTGGCTAGGATCAGAGACATTTCCACCTCTTGCAAAGCCGGCGTTGGTCGGCGGCTTTCTTTGGTCGCTTTGGTCTGCCGAATGCATCAAAAGTTTCTGCGGCACGTAACTAGCGATAGCCGACGAAGCCGGACTTTGTGTGCCGAGCGCGGCCGTGTTGGCCGCGCGGCGCAGCCCGTCCATAATCGCCTTGTTCTTCATGGCCATATCCAGACCCTTGCGCATTTGCGTCAGGTCATTGGATGTCAGTAGGTCTGCAACATGGGAGGCCGTCTTGCTGTCGACTCGGCCCATGATTTTGCGGGCACCCATCGCGGCGAGGTCTCCGGCGTATTTCTTTGCCGCGAAACTTCCTGCCAGCGATCCGCCAGCGACGTGCTTCCAGTCCCAGCCGCTTTCGTAGCCGCCAACCAGCCCGCCCGCCATGCCAGCCTCGATGAGCTGCTTTGCTGTGGTCGAATTGCCCATGGCGTTCTTGGCGCCCTGCATGACGGTTTCCAGCGCCATTCGGGCCTGCATCTTGTCAAGTCCGGATTGACCGAACACCGCCAACGCTCGCGCTCGCTCATTCGGAGAATTGAACATGGCCTTGGTAATGTCGCGGGTATCGCTGATGTTCTTGATGACGCGATCAGCCCAATCGGAGGCATACCCCTCGCGGAACAATTCCTGCTCGTCTGGCTTCATTTGCCGCATTGCGGTAATAATCTGTTGCGGGTCTACCTTCTTGCCGGCAAGGGTGCGACCGGCCTCAAGAGCATTGCTCTCGTTGAAATACTGCGATGCAACGCCCCTCGCGCTGCCATAAGAAGGAACCGCTGTATCCAGTTCACCCCGAAGTGTCGATGCCAAGTTGCCAGCAACAGAAGACGTGTCGCCCTGCCGTCGTGCCACACTCGCCATGCTGTCGAGTTCGCGCTTCACGGCATCCCAGTATTGTAGGTTAGGATACTGAGGAACCCCTTTTGGGTTGGTTTTGGTAAACTTTATCATTCCGTTTTCGACGGTAACACCTGGATTGAAGGCGCCGTAGCCTTCTGAAACCGCCCGGTCCTTCCCGCTCGTTACCGCCCGTTTCATCGCGTCTTCAAACGTCGGGCTCCCCATCAACCGTTCGATAACGGGAGATACGATCTCCTTGTCACCCTCCTTGAACGCCTTGGCATAAGCCGGAACCCGGCCAGCGTCGTACTCCGCGACGATCTGGTCAGATGTCTTGTTGGCGTTGGCCCCACCCGCAACAAGATCTTTTACGTCTTTGGCGACGCGCTCGCTCTGTCCGAGGAACCGCTCGTTGAACGTGCTCTCGAGCTTGGCCCATGCATCCGGTGCCGTATTGCCAGCCGAGCGCAAAAGCGCCTGTGTGTTCCCTGCTCCGAGATCAGCCAGCGTCACCGGCTCGCCCGCTCGCTTGGCCGCAAGCCAGTCCTGCGCCGACATGCCCTTAGCGTCGCCGTTAGCAATGGCTTCCTGATCGTGCATGAGGGCAGCACCGAGACGACGCGATGCCTCGGCTTCCGGGTCTTTCCAGCCGTTGAACGCGCCTATGGCCTTACCGACGATAGGACCAAGCACAGCACCGATCCCTTGAAGGATTCCGGCTCCAGCCCCGCCACCGACGCCGCCCGCGACAGCTCCGGTACCAGCCCCGATCACTCGTTCCGATGCATCCGTACCAGCCCCAGCCCCGGATAACGCGCCATATTCAGCGCCGACCTGCGCGCCCTTCAGCACTGGACGCAAAAGCGCCGGTGCCCGGGCCATTCCGGCCTCCGGCAAAACAGCCATTGAGGGAATAGCGCCGGCTACCTCGCTAGCTCCATAGACGTAAGGATGCTGGGCCTTCGCCGTTTCATCGGCTGCGCGCTCCCTAGTTATCGCTTGGTCGTAGCGCTGCACGGCCTCCGGGTCGCCAGTCCAGTATTTGTACGCCCCTTTGAGGCTAGTTACAGGGGTGCCAGGGTCGGTTGGGCCAGCGCCTCCGGCTTCGTCGATCGCGCGCAACTCGTCAGAAAAACCAAACGTTGCTCCCTGAAGAACTCCACGACCTGCAGCATTGAGTTTGCCAACATCAGGCGTGGTTTCTTTGGCCCAATCGGGGGCCCCAGATATCGCGCTATCATTTGCCCAGTCCGGCGCGTCGTCGGTCACGGGGAAACTCCGAATCTGGCAATGAACTTGTCTTTCACCTCAGGATGAGTGCGGGCATAGTCGATGTCCGCTGGTGATGGCTTTGGCTTTTCTCCTGTCGTGGCGGTTGGTGCCTTGCCATGGTTGATCGCACTCAGATAGTCGTATTCAGTCGGCCCAACCATTTGCATGAACCGTTCATGCGGGAAGCCGACATTGCTGGCCTGCGCTTCCTTGGCGGGAAGTTGCCCAGCAAGGAACGTCTTTGCAACGTTGGCCGCACCAAGGATCTGGTCTGTATGCGCGCCCGGCCGGAAATGGAATTCCTGAGCCTCGCGCTCGCCACCCGTACCACCGCCAGCGACACCGATAGCCTTGATGATTTCCGGTCCAGCTATGCTGGCTGCTTCTTCCAGATTAGTCGGCTCTGCCTTGCCCAGGAAAGTCGCAAACTTTGCTGCTGCCTGTCGAAGGATTGGCGCATTGACATTGCCCTTGGACGCATCCCATGCCTTGGCGTAATCTTCCAGCGCCCCAATGTGGCGGATTGCTGTACCGATAGCGACAGTCTGATCGCCCTGCTTGCTAAGTGGAAATTTGGCTGCATTTGTACCAAAGCGCTGCAAATCAGCCATCTGCGCCATATTCAGGCCCTTCGACGCAGCCAATGTAACGCCGTAATTCTGCACAGCACGCTGGTAAATCATTTGAGCTCTGCCTACATCGCTTCTCGCGCTTACCGATGCTTTAGGCAGTTGACCCGTTGCCAGATAGAGTTCCGCATCCCTCTTAAGAAGCTCCGGAGAATGACCAGCAATAACCGCTGGTTCAGGCACAGTATCGCCCTTATTCACCTGAGGTGCATTGGCACGGTAGTCAAACTGCCCAGGATTTAGCGTAGTCGTTGCTGTCCCAGTTTGTTGGGCAGGAACTTCCTTAACTTCGCCACTGACCTTGTTATACATGCGATCAGGATTGATGCCGTCGCCGGGCAGCGGCGCCCAATTATCCTTTTGGGTAATATCGGCTTCCTTTTGTTTCATCTGGACCCAAGCAGGATTAACAATCATCTTGCCGTCAGGGCCGCGAATCAGCGGTGACTTTGCCGCCTCTTCTTGCGCCGCAGCAGTCATTTGCTCGTATGGCAAATGCATGCGCTCCTGTTCCTGAGACAGCTTCATCTGCTCAAGATCGTGCTTTTGCTGCGCCTCTACCGACTTGGAATAGGCGCCGACGCCGGCCATCCCGGCTTCACCCAGCCCGCCAAGGAACGATCCCGGCCCGCCCCTGGTCGTCGCCATCATGGCAAGTCCGGCCTGCATCAGGCCCTGCCGTAGTTCGGGGGTCATCTTGATCCCGAGAGAATCGAGGATGCCGCCCGGCTTTTCCTGTTCGGTGGCTGTGAGGTTTTGCGGGGCGCCCACGCCGGCTTTCATACGGGGCGAGCCTGCATAGCTCAGCGCTTCCGTGCCGTCCTCAGCGCCTTCCGGAGGCGCGGCAGAGGCCGTCATGCGAGGCTTCGACGAAACCCCAGACGTGACTTCCGGAGGCAATGGCGCAACATCCGGAGCCGCCGCAAGTTGCGGAGGCGGTAATCCCGCATCAACGGCTGATTCGGTGATCTTCTTCCCGTTGTCTCGGTCAACCCGAGCCCGCCAATCGTTCAGATCCTCTGGAGAGGAAAGCCGGAACGGCCCGCCGCCGTCGTCATATGTAGGACCAAGGGTATCAACGGCTGGCCTAGATGCCCCCACACCAGCCGACATATTCGGATATGCTGCATCAAACCGGTCGTTGAAATCAGGCACGCCGCCATCGGCGAAACCGCCCGTGGCGTAGCGCTTGATCCGCCCACCGCGCCATGATCCATAATCGTCAGCCGTCAATCCCGGCAATAGATTTTCAGCCGTCCCCGGATCGGCATAGTCATTAACAGCATTCCAACCCTTCTGGGCCAGAGTTCCAATGCCTTTCATCTGATCCTGTGACAGGCCGCTTTGTTTCGGAGCCTGCGGGGCGGAAGGCATGCTTGCGTGCACACTGACCGGGCTTGCTCGCGGGTCCATGACAGGGACCCATGACGGGCCAATGCCGCCGTAGGGGCTGCCGCCAGAAGCAAAGCCTGCCCGTAGCATAACCTGTCCGCCGCGACGCTTGGTAGCTACTGGAGGCACAAACGTCTGATCTGGTCCCTCCGGTCCAACCCAAAATCCGGCTCGATCGCGCTGGTCTCCAGTGGCATACTGTGATTGATCACTAAAGGTGGGATGGTTTGGTTTTTTGAACCTGTCTCCCATATGACCGTTTTCAGGATCGCGCTGCATATTTGCGAGATAAGCCCCGCGCAAATCGTAGTCTGCTCCGCTATCATTGGCGGCATTCTGAGATTTCCAAGACTGAAATGCCCGTTCTTGATCTGGCGACAGCATCGTATTGAAATCGTCGTGAACGCCGCCGCCTTCCGCAAATCTGGAAAATCCCGCGCGTTTCCCGGTAACCGCGCCGCCATCCTCTTTAGGAAATAGCGAAGCTCCTGCCAAACCAAGACCTAATGCTTGTGTCCACGGATTCGGAGATGGCCCCTGCGTCGAGGCATTTCCCGTGGACGTGGATGTTCCACCCATCGAACCACCGACCCCGGTATCAATAGCGGCCAGCCATTGAGCCACCTGGAACGGGTAACCCTGCTGCTGGTAGTAGTCTTGACGGGCTTGTGTGTCCTGCGCCTGCTGGGTCTGCTGCTCGAGCGTGCCGGCACCGACCTGGGCCTGTGCGCCCTGCATCGCCGCGCTCTGCGCCGATACGCCAGCCCTCATGGCCTGCTGTTGCTGATTTTCAGCCGTGTTAACGGCTTGCTGGTAGCCTTGGCTGCGCAGCCCAGCAATGACCGGGGCCTGAACACGGGCCTGCCCCTCGGCTGTCAGTGCCTGAGCCACGCCAACGCGATCACCGCCGAGCGCGCCTTGAGCCGCAGCATTGCCCGTAACCGTCGAGTTGGCGCGCTGGTTTTGAACGTCAAAATCAGCCTGCGTGGCGTGAATGACATCGTTGGTATAGGGGTCTTGATACCGCTGGATATCGGCTGCGCTGATCGGGTTTCCAGATGCATCAATCTGACCGATAAACTGTGAATTAGGCCCGGAAATCTGGTTAATGTTGCCAATGCCAGCTTGCTGCTGCTCATTGATCGGCGCGGTTTCCTCGCCTTGGAAACCCTGATAGGGAGTCGATGCCACGCCCGAGGCGCGGTTGAGCAGCGCTAGGTACGCCTGCATGGCGTTCGAATCCGGTGCCGTCGTGCTGGTGCCGGATTGCGTGGTCTGCGTGGAATTGCTTCCTTTTCCGCTTCCGATATCAGCCTCCTACCGTCTTCAGGTGGCGAACGTCCTTGCCGCCGGCCTTGCCGCGTTTCGGAAATGGCTCGCGCCAGAAATCCTCGTTCGGCTCTTCGTTCTGCCATTTGCTGCCGTACACAAACCAAGCCCCGGCCGGGACGCCCAACTTGCGGCGGTACAGCCTGACCTTGCCTTGCATCCGGTAGTTGGTCAGCACGCCAATGGTGAGCGGAATCCCGATCTCTGTGGCGCACTCTTTCGCAAAGTCAATTAACTGCCATGCGTATTCTTGCGGACCGTTACGAACATCCGGCCGCACAAAGTTGAATAGTTCTTCAAGATGGTTCGACTTAGAATACCAAAAGTGACTTATCAGAAGAAAAATCATGGCCCTGATATCGCCAGGCTCACCGATAACTCCAAGAATCCCACCCTGTCGGTTAAATGCTAGGCGGAACGTTTTTTTAGCCTCGCCTTCATCAAGAGGCATGATCCCGCCTTCAGCGTGCATCATCGTAAGTAACCGCATAACCTCTTCTTCATCAGAAGATGTTGCAATTCTGATTTTTGCTTCTTGTATCATCTTTTCAAATACCTACTTTTGCAAAAGCAAACACCAGATGATTGGCCATGATAGACCTTTCCATAGAGCAGATTCGAGAGCTTCTCGATTACAACCCGGAAACCGGGATTTTCATTTGGCGTCAGCGTGCAATCCGACCCGGCGCGCTTGCAAGGATTGATCGAAATTGGAATGCAAGATTTTCCGGCAAACAAGTGGCTGCAAACGTAGCAAGCCAGACCGGATATTCGGCGATGAGCATTTTTTGCAAACGATACAACGCTCATAGGATTGCTTGGGCTCATTTTTATGGATCTCATCCAGCCTTAGAAGTTGACCACATTAACGGCGATAAAATCGACAACCGTATCTGCAATTTGCGTTTAGCAAGTCGCTCGCAGAACGCCATGAATTGCAAGCGCAAATCTAACAACACATCAGGATACAAGGGCGTTTCCTTTCATAAAGCCGCTCAGAAGTGGCATGCCCGCATATGCGTTGACTACAAAACTTTGAATCTTGGTCTTTTTGCTACAGTAGAAGAAGCCTACACAGAACGTCTCCGAGCAGAACAGAAACTACATGGAGAATTTTCCCTAATCTCTAGCGGGCGGGTCGAGCGCCGCTAACGTTTTGATGTGGTCGGCCCTATTTTTTACTACCCAGTTGTCCAGCAAACGATGGCCTAAATTGATATCCCCAGATCCGATGATTTTGACCTCGTCCGGGGAAAGCACGTGCTCACCCCCTGCTGTTACCACAGGTACTGGATGCCCGGTTCCGTCCTCCCCAGCCGCTCCCCCGAGCGCTCGTTTCATCCGATGCTTGCGGACGATGTCGTGAGCACCCTTGGCCGACATGACGAGCTTGCGGATGCCGTGCGGGCCGATCTGCCTGAGGTGCTTCATGCCGGCGATGGTGTTGTCCTCGCCCATGGACGCAACGTGAGAACTGGGCAGCACGTAGGAACCCGCCGCTACATCCATCTCATGTCGGTCAGTCCGGCCGGGAACGTCGGAGATAATAGGACCTTCGAACACGCCGCCACCATCCGCGCGGCCACGGCGTTTTGTTTCAAACGCGATTGCCAAGGCCTGCTGACGTGATTGAACGTGAGGGCTTTTTCCAACGTCTCCCATCAGTGTCTCAACATTCTTTTTGAACGCAGGCTCAGATTTTGAATGAATCAGCGGCATGACTTCCTTCTCTCAAAACCATTCTATCACGGTGAAGGGTTGCCCGGTTCCCGTCCCGGCAAATCCGGATAGACCTGCATTGAAATTAGGGAACTGCGCGGAAGGCAACATCACGGTACTGCCGGGAGCGATGGCAAGTGAGCCTCCTAGCGTGGTGGTGGTTGGAGATGTGGCCATGCCGGTTTGGAAGACATAGCACGTCGCCGTTCCGCCAGGATTGTGCAGGATGATCCCATGCCGAACCGAACTGGTACTAATCACAACTGAGATCGCAGCAGTCCCCAGCGTGACGGCCGTGAACTTAGGCGATGTCGTCGTAGTAGCGGCCGGAGTCGCGTTCGACACAGCTTGATTCCACGCCGCGAGCTGCACCGCGATGTTGTTGAGTTGGCTGATTACCTCGTCTGCGCCAGCCATCAGTTTCTCCCTGATGGGGCATAGCGATAGCGACATTTCCCCAGTCTATAAAAACTTCCCTGATCATTGGTGAGAACAGTAATCGACATCTGCCTACCTCTAAACCTAACAGAGATAAACTCGGTTGTAGCCGTGACTGTGTATGGGCCATAGCTTACTGGCGTATCACCGGGATAGTTGATGACGTTAAACGTCATCTGGACTTGGGCCGAACCTGATGCGCCGTACAGCGCCCATTTGAAATCCGGTATGATAACGTCGACAAAAGCAAAGTCCTCTCCCTCAGCAATTACAAAGTAGCCTGTCGTAAACGATGAAGTCATCGGCTGCCCGTCAGCGTCGTTCGTTGTCTCCTGAGAATAGATGATTCCGTTTGATGTGGCAGATATAGGCGGTCCGAGAATGGTCTGATCCATCCACGCGGACCTCGGTAGAGTTCCGTAGTCCCATGGCTTGGTTGGCTCAGTGACGTTCATCTTGACGTAGGAATCGTTTTCCCCACTCACTGAGGCAGAAGATGGAAACAGCCACCCAATCTCGTTGTATGGCGTATTAGGCATGGCGCGAACGTTTTGCAGAAACGATGTGTTGCTATTCTGGAATACGAAATCCCAGACCGTGCACGGCATGACACTCACACCGTTCGAATCGTAGGAATAGAAGTTGCTCGCTCCCATCCAATAGACCGAGCCTCGAAACTGTTGCGCAGCATGAGACGATATGAGACCAGCGCCAGCCCCGATCTTATTAAACCCGAAGACCAGAGGGAAACCCTTGTAGGTCGCGGCCCATAGGTCGAGATCAGTCCAGAACAGGTTCTGGTTTGACACCGCCATGCCGCCACGAATGACCGATCCAATCGGAATCCTGAATTGTCCGGCTTGGTTCGTAGTCAAGGTTATGAACTGGGTATAATCACCTTGGTCCGACCATCTGACGAGCATCGGGTCTTGAGACTGGCCAAGACTAGCGTTTGCCGTCGACCCCCACGCAAAAAGAATTTGCAACGAATTGGATATGAAAATCCCACCATTAAACGGAGGGGCTGTGACTATCATGCTAGCGGTGGTGAAACCTCCGGTCGGATCGTATTGATAGATCGGCCCACCAGTAGGATTAGCTAGCGCTATTTCCCCCCAATTATCGCTCGTCCAATCTGTTGCGGTGATTGTAGTTCCTGTCTGGAATGCGCTTATAGCACCCGTTCCATACCCTCCAGCCCCATAGCCACCCGTGCCGTAACCACTTCCACTAGATGAAGGTCCAAGGTTGATGAAGTATTGAAAGCTCGCGCTTCCGTTATTCATGAATACGGTAGCCGCAGCGGTAGCCAGCGTATTCGCATTGATGGAGAAATTATTGGTGTCGATCCATACAGCCGGATAGACCCCGAAGATGGTTACTCCAGACAGCGAAGTAGTAGCCTGAAACGCTACATTGATGAAACCAGTGCTGGATAGACCATGAGAGGTGAAAAGAACATTCACCAGATTTGATGTCGCCGTAGTCTGAAACAACGGCACAGAACCTGCACTAGTTACGGTTGTGAACGCCGCTGTTGCGACATTTATCTTGTAACCCGTCCCACCTAACGTAACGATCGTATATAGACCGGAAATAATCGCTGATCCAACGGTTACAGGAGTGTTTATCATAACCGTATCGAACGAACTCAAACCGCTGATGTTTGGATCAGCTATCGTTACCGTGGTCGAGTTTCCGATCGTCGAAAAGTTGGGACCGGTATTGGAGATGATTTGTTGTGGCGTGATCGCAACCAGAGACCCTGACGTGATCATGTTAAGGCTTCCGGTCGTCCCAGCCAGCAAATGCTCTGCACCGTTCAAATCCTGCCACGCGTGCAAATCTCGCGGTATGCCAGATATGTTGAAGGCATAGAACTTAGACCATCCACCATATTTCTGGACGAGATTGTCCCTGAACCTGATCAATTGGCTCTGCGAAATGCCAGCCTGATTCAACGTCGGCGTTCTTTCCGTGGTTACTCCTGGAATTAACGTGACAGACCCATATGGCATAGTTTATACCCCTAAACTTAAACGAAATGAAGGTGGTATAAACATGGAAGAAATATGGAAACCTGTTCCCATAAAATGGCTGTCACGGACATTCGAAATTAGCAATCTTGGCAATGTGAGACATGCTCCTTTGCCAGTCTCAACTAGAAATGTGTTCGGATATCGACAAGCAACATTCAAGTATCGCGGTAGAGAACTTACCGTAAGAGTGCATCGGCTAGTAGCTGGAGCATTCATTGGTGATCCATCCAAAGGACAGGTCGTAAACCATAAAAATAGCGATAGAGCGGATAATAGAGTCGAAAACCTAGAATGGGTAACCACTCGAGAGAACGCAGACCATGCAAGTAAATCAGGTTATCTATTACGAGGGTTAGACCATCATAGGGGTAAAATATACCCTCCCATCGCGTTCGAAATGCATCGTTGTGGTCATTCATACCGAGAGATTGGAGATAGATTCGGAGCAACCGTTCAAGCTGCATTCCAAATGATAAAACGCGCCAAAAAATCCGGCCACTACGACCGAACATAATCTTAATAAATTGGACAGAACCATAAGGCATTGTTACGTCTTGATCAGCGGAAGGATAGACACGATAGCTGGTGGTACGTTGACCATGGATTGACTGGTGCCGCCTTGAGCGTTTCCTGTAATTGCCAGGGTAGGACTGCTACCCCACGCACCAGTACCGGTAGGCACTAGAAAACCTACACCTGATGCGACTTGAACAAAATTAACAGCAGCAGGATTCTCAGGGATAAAAAATGCGTTGGGAGATTGGCCGAGTATGACGCTTCCTGACGGCGTATATGGAGGCAGGTTCGCGAGCGCCAAAACGGTAGCTGATGTGCCGCCAGAAGCTCCGAGCAAAGATCCCGTAAAACCCGCTTGAGCAAACGTGAGCCGCGCTGATGTGGCCCCAGATGCCGCTTGAACAGTGTCTGCGCCAAGCCTCAATCTCGATCGTTCGTCAGGAACGCCAAACGTCGTGACGCCATTTCCTCCATAGGTCGAGCCTAGTAACTGAGACAAGGCCGGATAGACAGATGATGTGTAAACAGAACCGTCCTTAACCAGATAAGGAGAGACCGTGCATGCTGTCATCCACGGCGGGAGCGTCGTCGTGTTGGTGTGAAGATCAAGCGCCGCTCCAGGCGTTGACATATCGACATAGTCCATATCTGTTCCATCGTAGAAGATATGGATTTTTTGGCCAGGAGGAGCGCCTATCTTGTTACCAACACCAGCAGACGGCGCAAGCTGCACGGAAGTCGTACCAGTGCACTGGTTATTGACGATGTAAAATCCCGGCAGCGTGAACTGGATCACGGCGCTACCAGTCTGAGCGCCGGTGAACTTGATAAGTGAGTTCATCGATTGCGACGGATTACCTCCGGGCCAAACTCCAGTCGTCGCAGGCACGCTCAAAAGAATCGTTGTCGTACTTGACAGCGAGATCGTCGTGACACCGCCGAAGAGAGTATCAATCGATTGAAAATTTGGATTGAGCGCGGAGGTGCCCCAGGCGCCAGAAAGGTCGCCGGTATTTGGGACTATGAGTGACCGGTTCGTTGTGATCGGTTCTGTCATTTATCATGCTCTCTCATTGACATAATCCAGACTTATAACCAGTAGGTACTGGATACGAGAATGCCGATGCGCCGAAGTTGAATGTAATAGTTCCAGCACCTGACCCCCATAGCGAGACCGCAGGGTATAGCGTCGGAATCGTGCTGCTCACTGTTCTAGTAATGCTCGTGAACATGTTCGGTCCGGTGATCGTGAGTTGTCCTAGAGCACTGTCATAGTCTGCTGCATAGGTGCCGTTAGCCATCACCGAACCAGAGGCACCTATTGGCGTAAATCCGTCTGCATAGGTCCAGCCGTTGCCAGAATTATAGCCAATACCTGCGCCAGTGCCGGCATTTCCTACCGCGTTGCTCACCGCGACCGCACCGTCCTGAATCCCGACGATGTTGATTGGTGGGCCGTTAGCTGTGTTGCCCTGATTGGCGAACGTCCATTCCCAATGATACTGTCCGGTGTTTGGAACTATTCCAGCGACAGCTCTAACCATCGAATGTGTAGCCACTCCATTATTGGATACGGACAAATTACCGCCTGATAGGGTCAGGTTAGCGCTCTTGTCCGAGGGGTTCATCGTGGTACATACTGGCACTCCAGATGAAGAAGGTTGAGGCGCATAGTAAACCGTCAGCGCATATTGCAATGTGCCTCCACCAGTAGCAACCGAATGGAGATCGAGATAGCAGCCTGGAGCAGTAGGATCGGTGCTAGACGGCAGCGGAAATCCGAATCCAGCCGCCCAACCAGATGGCGAGTATTGTGCCCCCGTCGCGCCAGGCAGCAACCAGCCAATCACGTCGGGATTGCAGTTGCTTCCGACATAGGTGTTCGTATGCGGGCCTCCTTGTGTCTTGATCAGACTGAAGCCAACGACCGTCACCGGGAACGGCTCCCACGGCGTCAAGCTCCAGATGAACCCTGTGCGCCATACCGCCGAGACAGACCATTTCTGCACCTGATCAGTGCCGTCCGCCGCTCCTGTCAGCGTCCACGTCGCCGAGCAGATCGGGCGATCGGTGCCCGGCATCGTAAACGTGTGATTGGCGCACGACCATGTCGTCTGCGCTGAAACCGGTAGCGCGCTAAGGATCGAAAAAATTAATCCAACAATAAAACTTATGATTAAGTGAAAATATCTCATATCTAAACCTTCTATCCAGCCTTTGGCTGAGGAGTTACATTGTGGCCGATGAGGAATTTCTTGCGCGCTTCCTCAGTTTGCGCGTCGTTCAGCAAATCATCAAGATGCTGTTTCCAACTCATAGCTGTTTTAGGATCGTCGGCCATTGAGCCAAAGTTGCGTTGATAGCCAGATGCGAACACCAGAGATGCCGCAAGCAATAGATCCGGAAAGAATACCGAAAGAGGTGACGTAGTCTGACTAACATATAGTGGAGTGAATCTCTGTGTCCCTACCACCTCCACCGTATAAGTGGCATCAGGCCATGGCCCTACGATGGCTGTGTCCTGATCCATCATTGAGAAATAAACGGGACGAGTTGAACCGCTCGAACTCGGCCACAGGAAATCCAACGTATCGATCGATGCGGGGATCAGCGGGTTTCTCGTACCACTCTCAGGATTGGTTGTTCCTGCTGGCGTTATGACGTTCAATTGCTCCGCAACAATATATGTCCCAAGAGATGACGGAAGATTGAAATTCCTCGTACTCAGCGTAAAGGTCGCGCTGGAATCCCTGACCGTCGAATCGACAAGATCAAGCTTGCGCTGCAGGAACAGCTCTGCATCATCAAGACAATTCGGAATCATGGCTTGAAAACCAGGGTCCGTGCTCGGAACCACCATCATATTGGCGAGAGACGAAACGTATGTGGCGTAGGTTAACGGCATCTACATCCCCAGCATTGGCATGTTAAAGGCGCTAATTTTCGGCACATAAATTAGAGCAAGGATTCCCTGTGCTCCAGCACTTCCGGATTGTCCAGTAGTCAGCCCAGCATTGGCACCGGCTCCGCCAGATCCACCACCGCCATAAAGACCACCGGTCCCGGATGTGTTGGTTGTCCACGAACCTGCCCCGGCACCGCCACCAGCCCCATGCGTAGCATCAAATTCTGTTCCAGCTAAGCCAGCTTGTCCGCCAGCTTGAAAACCGCCAGCACCGCCTGTACCGCCGCCATTGGCTCCAGCTCCACCAGTGCCTCCAACTCCAGACCCACCAGCACCGCCATTAGACCCGCCATCAGCGCCGCCGCCGCCGCCGCCAGATGAATTTGCTTGCGTCAGACCATTGTCAGCACCGCCATTTGCGCCATTTGCGCCTGCGTTCGCAACTCCAGGGCCACCAGCCGCGCCGCCTCCACCGGTAGCCCAAGCTCCGACAGTAGCTAGACCGTTGCCGCCAGCCGCTGTATGTGTGCCGATCGCACCAGTTGTAGATGCCCCAGTCCCTGTGCCTCCAGTCGATAGACCAGCGCCTCCACCGTTAGCCAGAGCACCAGTGGAAGCTGCCACGGGCGCCGTATTTGTCGCCGTGTTAAACCAACTCTGCCCACCAGCAACGCCGTTCGATCCTGATGCGCCAGTGACACCACCCAAACCAGGGTTGAACCAAGCTGTTGTGCCAGGGTTGGCAGCAACATTGGAACTTCCAGACCACCCTCCACCACCAGCAGAGCCACCGCAATTTGACCCACTTTTGAAAGTTGCTCCGCCTCCACCAGCTCCGATTGAATGAACCGTGTTGCTGATGTTATTCCAGTCACCCGGAATCGTGGTGGTTTGGACATTACCGGGACTAGAAGTTAGAAAAATGATGGATGTAAATTCGTAGCTAAGATCTTCTCCGATTCCAGGCCACCAAGGCGCCGGCAATCTCCAAAGTTCTCGTTCGGACTGCAATGAACCGGTAGCTAACGCCCACAAAAACGCGTCTGCATCATCCCTGTCGTCGAACCACCCGCGCCAGTAGATAGCCCCATCATTCAGATACGCAGTCAATCGCCATCGTTGCTGGTTTTCTCTTCCGAATATTTCTTTCCTTTGCGACGGCTGGCGCCATTCATGCCTTGTCGCCGCCATGAGCACTTTGGTGTGAGGTATGTTTTTATCAGGCAAGATAATCATTGCAGCGCCGTAACACCCACAGTTGGAGCAAAATGCATCGATCTCAAGGAGGCAAGATACTGACTTGGGAACGTTGCGGTATGAGTTCCTGCCTGAGTTCCGCTAAGATTAATCGATACTGTAGTTCCCGGCGTGGTCGCGATCTGAAGAGTGTTAGCTGTTGCAGTCGAGATATAGTAAATCAAACCAGAGGACATTCCGGTCGGCAGAGCACTGGACGTGCTGAACCATACGGGGTCACCGACATTCGAGAGATGGGCCGTCACCGTGACAATTCCTGGGCTGCCAGTTGCTATCACCGCACTTTGAATTGCCCTTGCAGTAGTAGTAAAAGCACTTGTCGCAACTGATGCCGCGCGCCATCCTGAAAAAGTTATCGCTCCTGGTGCAGTTCCATTCTGGATAAGAATATCAAGTGCAAAATCAAATGTCGTATAAGCAGCAAGAGTGAATGCACCATTATTGGTCAGATACTGATAATTCCCATTCAACGGGGACGGTGTAATCGTTCCTGTGGTAGCATTTCCTGCGTTGAACACCGTGACGACAAGACCAGTCGCAATGTTGGTCGTTGCGGAAATGACACCGGTCGCGCTCGACCACATGATTCCTGTCGTGGCATTGCCAAGAACCAAGGCACCTGTCAAAAGAGACGTACCAACAATCCCTAACGTTCCCGTAACAAGAGTGGTTCCCTGAACCGCAAGAACAGTATTTCCAGTAATTCCAGCAGTGCCAATTGCTACACCACCACCATTCGGATTTAGAGCAATAGCTTCATTGGTGGCTAGATTTGATATTAATCTAGCTTGTTTCCAAATAGTACCTCCAGCATACACCCCAAAATCATACACAACGCTTTGAACGTTGAATCTGACCGCAACATTGGCATCAACCGTTCCTGATGATGCTGGAGCGCCAGCATTAGGCCATGAGACTGATAGGTTTCCTCCAGTAGTATTGGTACCGAACGATAGTGCTAAAGAACTACCTGTTGCCGTACCTATAGACGAAGTTCCAATTATATTTAGTGTTCCTGTGAACGTTGATGTTCCAACAACTCCAAGAGTGCCAGTTATAAGCGTCGTACCAACTACATTGAACGCGCCGGTAAACTGAGAAGTTCCGACAACACCAAACAATCCGGTTAAGAGAGACGTTCCTACAACGTTAAAAGCGCCAGTGAACTGCGAGGTGCCTACGACTCCGGTAACACCAGTCAGAAGCGTGGTCCCGGTGACTTGGAGGCCACCATTTAGGATCGTAGTGCCCGTGACAGTAGCCGTGCCGCCGACTGTTAGAAGGGTGCCAATGCTCAGTGAGCTGGCAATCCCAAGGCTGCTAGCTACCTGATTAGTGCCAACGGCATTATTGGCGATCTGTGTTGAGGTAATTCCCTGATTGGCCACGAACGCCACGATCGAGGTGGCGCTACCCGTCGTGGAAAGAGACGTGCCAATAGCAACAAACTGAGTGATATTGCTCCACTGTGTGGAATAGTTTGCACCGCTAGACTTGTTCAGAATCGTGCCGGTAGCCCCACCGGTTGGAATATTGACCAGAGCATTCAACTGATTCAACGAGAGTTGAACGGACTGGCCAACTCCAGCAGAGGTTTGCACGACCTCGAACAATTCCGCTCCCGTCACTGTCGTTCCGACAGGAAGGTCAACTACTCTGACAACCGCTGGAAGCGTCGTTCCTACCATTTATAGGCTCCGGACAGTGCCATCGAGAATTCCGCCTTGCATGGTCGTAATCAAGTTGATGTTGTACCCGTTCGGGTTCTGCATGATGACACGAATACGTCCATCCATCGTATAGCGCGTTGATACGGGATACTCATCAATCGCATATTGTTCCGGACGCGCATTTATCAGTGGTAGAGGATCTGGACCAAGCAGCGCGGGAGCGCCAAGTTGGCGTTGCGGTTCGTCGAGTTCATCTTCATGTACCAGGACACGAGTGTTCTGGAGCTTCGGCCCCCTCCACTCATATTGAAAGCGCATGTTGGCGAGGTTGCCAACTGCTCCGTTACGATCGGACGTCGCCCAGCCTTGGGGATGAAACGGATCAACGGCGGCCCTGCGCGGATGGCGCCTCATGACCAGTATCCTCCCATTTTTGGAATGATCCGGATCGGAACATTCTCGATGTCCTGAGTGGCGGCAGCCGTCCAAGCCTCCTGGTAGTCGGACTTTAGCATCGCCATCTTGTCCAGCGCATAGACACGCGCCAGACGGTAGGCCAATCCAGCACACATAGCGTCAAACCAACGATTAGGTACGTCAGGAGTCTCACCCCCAGCGAGGTTGGCGTCCTGAACGTTAACGCAGGCATAGTAATTGACGGTATATGGACCGCCAGCATCAGCCACTGGATAGGTCGTAAAGGTCGGAGTTATCAGCCGATCGAACCAATATTGAGTTGGTGGTGCCTGTGTCGCCTTGGACGGATATGCCGCATAGTCGTCACGGCTGATTGGCGTCATAAATATGTCTGTCTGCACGCCAGCCGTGGTCGTTGAGCGGTAAGCGTCCAGTACCATGACAACCCGCGCCGGCAGTGTATAAGCCGCCGTTCCTTGGGTCAGAAGTTGAGAATTAAGCTCAACTTTCCACAAATTTACCTGCTTGTTGCTCCATTCAGAACTGAGCATCAGGTTCAATTGACGACGCGCCGTATAGAAATGCTTTTGCTCTAATTGGGCAATGCCAATTCCACAGCGCTCGAAAGCGTCCAAGACGCCTTCGCCGTTCGTGATTTGGAATGAGTAGGTGCCGCTTGATGTCATGTGAGTCTAGCGGCTCCATTCCTAGCTCGGAAGCACAACCATTTCCATGCTGAAATCACTCGTGGAAGCCATCGCAGCAGTCGTTCCCAACGATGTCACTACCGCGTACAGATTCGAAGTAGCAGCGGCCACAGCTTTGTTAATATTATCAATGTTATACACCGTCATTGTACCCAAGTCACCAAGACCCGTTCCAGTTCTGTAAGTTCCTAAAAGATTTGCAATGTCTGCTGTGTTGCTAGCAGATGCGATATGATCCGTGTAGGTACCAACAGACGGGTTAGCTTTGAATAGCGAGATGCTTAGCGCAGTCGTGCTCGCTTCAGCTCTAAACTTTGCCGTAATACTTTGCACAATTCCGGCGTTATATGCCCCCAATACTCCAGTAAACGTCAAAATTCCACCGATAACCTGCGTAGCAGTATAAGCAGTAGTGGTGGCTAGAGTTGGGGTAACAGTTGTCGCATTCGGCATCACCGAAACGGCAACGCTATTCGGAGAAAGTGCGACAACAAGAGGTGAATCAGACGCTAATGGCTGTGTTGTTCCTAGTTTAACAGTCGCTCCGATTTGAGGATGAACCTTATCGGAAAGCCAATTACCAGCCTTTGATGTGTCGCCGATATAATGCGCGGCTCCCTGAAGTGAAGTAGTTGATGCCGCACCAGTGCCATCCGTACCAACCAGCATCATCAATGGTAGAAGATTGCTGTCTGGTCCTTGAGCTCCAGTCGTAAGGGTCGCAACCGTAATGTTGTCAACCAGCCAATACATCGTGTCGCCACGAAAGAATATCTGATAGCGATGGACTCTCGTATCAGCGAGAGCCGTCAGATTGCTAATAACCGTTCTGTTTCCTGACGCAAATGTAACAGCGTTGAAAGTTCCAGTGTTCGTTACCTCAAATGCGATTGAATTAGTGAGGGGGCTAGCAAAAGTTGGGGACCCCGGAACTGTACCTGCACCCCAATAGGCATATTGGTGCGAGATGACTGTCGTCCCAATCTGAATTTGATGGTCAAACTCAAGAAAGCCTGGAGAAACAGGCTGAAAATTCTGTTTACTGGTAATGTAGGCAAATCCGCCAGCAGTTGTTCCGCTGAACAATGATAGCGTGCCTGTCGCAAGGGTCGAAGTACCAGTATTGCCGACTGTAACAGAGTTCCAATTAATTGCATCCAGAACCGAAGAATCCCAAGCCTCATAAAATACTTGAGATCCATCCTGTTGAATGCGAAGACGCTTCGTTGCGGTAACTTCGGCTGCTACATCTGTTCCGGTGTTACCTGCAGCAATTGAACCGTCAACTGCAACCGATAAATTACTCATTTGCTCACCGCCCGAATGTTGCCTGCATGAAGTTCACTGTGACAAAAGCGGTAGCTGAACTCGTAACAACATTCACCCTGAGGGCGCGAACCGGAGAGCCAATGTTTCCGGCTGCATTAGTCGTAGTTCCGGAGACGGAAGACTGAAACCATGTAGCGTTGGCTGCCGTCGTCGCATTCGGAGTCGGACTGACAGAGCCCTGACCAGAGCCACCAGTTGTGACATCGATGTTATCTAGCGTAAATTCAATATTGTAGGTTGGGGTACCAGTCGCGATTGCTCCAAATGAAATACTGAACGGTGTCTGCATCCAATCCGCAAACCAAATTGAACTGGTCCCAGTCTGGTTTTGCTGGATTAAGACGGGCATTCCCATAGCGCGCTATCCTATTTCCTGCGCGGCTTGTCTGCCCTCTGGCTCACAGAACCGCCTTCCATCTTGAATTTCATGCCAGGAAATTTCTTCTTGGCCTTTTTCTTAACGTTTGCCGCGATACCGGGATGATGAAACTCTGATGCTCTAGCAAGCGCTGACTTGACGTGACCTTCATCAGGAATTGGGTAGCTCCGGTCAGGCCCGGCAAAATCCTTTCCATGAATCTTATCGCGAGCCTTGGCCGTCAGTTTTCCCATCTTACTTGGGTGTCCCACCATAAGTGTCCGTGGGAGACGATGAGCCAGTGCCACCACTTCCGGCACTATGCGCGGTCGAGAGCGGAGAACGGTTCGCACCAACCCCACCGCCTAACTTGCGTCCCGGCCTATCCAGCCGAGCCTTCACGCCGCCGCCCGTCATCAGGCCGAGCACCTTGCCGCCCGTGGCGCGTTTGTCCTTCTTCTTGACGCGTCCACCCTTCTTGTGGGCATCTTCATCTCCGGTCTTGTCTTCCTCGGCCTCTTCCAAGACGTTCTTGTTTCCGGACACGACCTGAGCACGTCCACCATGGGCCTTGCACGACTTCATCTTCATTTTGGACATAAAGTCTCTCCTGTTAGGTCGTAGCGGTTGACTGGGCAACACCGAACATCGGCGTCAGATTGGTCGGGGTGCCTAGGACAATCGGGGTGGCCGGGCCACTCCAGGTAACGTATACGCGGCCAGTACCATTTGATGCAACGATCGACATTGCCGTCGCCACGCCGCCCGTAATGATGGAGGTCGAGAGCTGCAGTGTTCCTCTGACATCGCCGGTCGTGCTGGTGGCCGAGGCAGTAACAGCCGCGACAAACCCAGAGAAGTTGGCCATCGCGACACCGTTCCACGTCGCGTACAACTCTTCCCAATAGTCGGCCCTGATCGGCAAGCCCACAACGTCGCCAATACCGTAAGCAACCGTCTGGTTACTGCCTAGCGTCGTGCCGCAGGTAATAGAACTGATATACTTGAACGCTTTCTTGCCCATGAAGGTGGTGACCGTGGCAGCCGCGCTAATGACCTCAGTCATTGGCGCTCCCCAGATATCCCACCCTGAGACTACACAGCTATAGGCCGTATTTAGGGCCGTAACGCCCTGCAGAGAGATGGTGCGAGTCAGCATCTCTCGGGGATTGTAGACGCGGGCAAATCCAGCCTCCATGGCACCGCCAAAAGCATGTCCCGTAGCTGTCGGAGCAGTAGGACCAAACTGCGTCGCAGGCGGTAAAAGCGCACTACCCCACAGATTGGCCTGTCCGATATTTGTATGCGAGATGCCAGTAGCCGCAGCAGGGCTGATCTGAATGGCCGTCGAGGACGTTGCGGTCATCACCTGGGCAATCAGGCTGCGAGATCCAGCCGTATTAGCCGCGCCGCCGACCACGATCCACTGACCCTGACGGAAGATGGTGCTGTCCACCACCGCAACAGTCGAACTGTTCGCCGTAGTCGTTCCCGTGGCAAAGCCGAAATCAAGCGCAATGTTGGCGAAGGTCGCAACCGTGGTCCCAAGCGGGATAATCGGCACACCGATCGTAATGGCCGCCACACTCGCGTTACCCGCGATCATCGCAGTCACCAGCGCAACAGTGCTCCCAAGCGCCGTACCCTGCTGAGCCGCAGCAATCAACGTCGAGCCACGAGCCTGCGGGATGTTGTCCAGAAGGACAAAATCCGATCCAGTCAGGAACGCTGGCTGCCGTCCCGGAGCCGTCCCGTCCTTCGAAAAGGAACCAGAGCGAATGTCAGGATAGCCCGTTGCCTGATAGAACAGGCTGGGTCCGTCAAGAGGCTCAACGCTGGCCGTAGCCGCGTTGGCCTCCATTGCGCCCATCGAGTTGACCGGGCCTCGGAAGTTAGAATCAGCCATATGAGCCCTCAAAGTTTGGCGTGGCTACCAATAGCCAGTCGCGATGTGGACTCCGTGCGACCGCTTCCGCCGTGGCGCGATCCCAATCGGAAACTAGTTCGACATGTGCGAACTCGCCGTGAATTTCCTTGGCCTTGGCGGCATACGCAGCCTTGGCATCCTCAAGTTTGGCGAAGTAGCCGAGATAATGGCGAACGCCGCCGTGATGGATGCGCGCAACGAATCCGGCACCGTGCGGGAAGATGCCGCGCGACGGGGCAATTTTGGCAAACACCTTGCGACGCGCCGAATTCTGAGAGGCCGTGCAGTCGCGTAGGTTGGAGATCGCGTTATTGCACTTGTTGCTGTCGATATGGTCAAGCTGCCCAGCCGGCCATTCCCCATGGACGTAGAACCAGATCAACCTATGGACAAAGTAGACGACGTTATCGACTTTCACCCGAACGTAACCAAGAGCGTCAACCGTCCCCAATGGTTTCCCTACGGTTTTTCCGGGGCCTCTCACCTTCCACATCAACGTTCCGGTCTCTGGAACACAAGCCATATGCTCGCGGAGCCATTCGACGGTCAAAGTGGATGCTTTCTCTTTCGGCGTCATGTCCATTCTCCTGATCTGGTGTTGTCGTTCTTGTAACTGTAACCAGATCAGTTAAGTTGTCAACTTGCTGACAAATACTTTTTGCTATGAATTGACAACAAAGCAAAAAGTCCAATGATTTCTACGCCGTCGGAAACTCCCCCCATGCAGCTCGGGGATCATTTATACCGAAAGAGTATCTTTCGTAAGCTTTAACAAGTAAGTTGTCGGTAATATTATCAACCCACATGTCCGACTCATACGGAATGCGCAACATATGAATGAGGCCCTCGATGTTCGTGGTGAGGAACCACGCGAAGTTCGAGGTGAGGAAGTCGAGCACGATGAAGCCTTCCGGGAGGCCGCCGGAGAGCGACAGGATGGCGTTGACGTCGTTGTCGGCGGTGCCGGGGCGCAGCTCGGTCTTGGTAAGGCGGATTGCGATAGCTTCAAGATTGGGCGGCACGACAAGCTTGCGGGCCCGTGCCAGGATGCGCATGCCGCGCTCGTTGACGAACTGGGCGCGGACGTTGGTCATGTTCGCGAGCAGCGTCGACTCGTTCAGCGACTTCGGCGTGCTGGACGTGTTAGCCCATGTGCCGCCGTCGTAGGGATGCGCGGTCGAGAAGAACGCGACGCCGTCGCCGACCTGACTGGCATTGTAGGTCGTGCCGAGGTTGAAGATGTTCGCAGCCTGAATTTCCTTGAACTGGGCGAACGCTTCCTGGAGCTTCAGGTTGGTGGGGTTGAACTGTGCTTTGTACAGATTGTCATCGATGGCCTTGCGTGTGATCGCGTATCCCAGCGCCACCTCGATATGGATGAACGCCCATGTAAAGCGCTCACCGGCGTTGTTGTCGAACTGGGTTGCCGCGCCCTCGTCCTTGAGGTACGGCAGCGCCACGAACGCCATCTGGGTGGAGCGCTCCACCGCCATCGATGATTTGTGGGTTTTGAAAACTTTGTCCCATTGCCTGGGTATCATGTCATAGCTGCCACGCACGTCAAACAGGCCGGGCAGCAGTTCAGAGCGAACGTTAGCTAATGAAATAGGCACGCCGGGCCTCCTTGAGTGGTGCTAGAAAGCACGATAGAATGGGCACTTCTTGCACAAGGACCCATTAGATGATGATTGATGAAGAATGGCGGGGGGTCGCTAACTTCGAAGGATTTTATGAAGTCAGCAATCTCGGAAGAGTGCGAAGTGTCGATCGTGTTTGCGTCGACAGCCATGCGCTGTGCGGCGTGCGCCGACGCCTTGGTCACATGATCAGGGGACGCGTCAACAAAGTGGGATACCCGCAAGTCGTTCTGTACCGAGACGGAAAAGGAAAGACGATAAACGTCCATCGCCTTGTTGCGTTCGCCTTCGTTCCCAACCCGAAGAACCTTCCGTTCGTCAACCATATCGATGGCGTCAAAACGAACTTCGTTGCGACCAACCTCGAGTGGGTGGATGATCGGATAAACAAACAACACGCCATCAATATTGGGCGTATCACTCGCTTCAAGAAACTCCTGACCTCGGAGGAGGCTGCCGAGATCAGAGTGTTGGGCGGGACGATGACCCAAACCGAAATAGCCAAGCGATTCGGCTGCACACAGACCAACGTTTCGTTGATCCTGCTTGGCCGCATTCACGCTGGTATCGGCTGAGACCATTAAATGATACCCGTGTTGCCTTGCCGATAGACCATGTTGTTGAACCCGACGATTACCCAATTGTAATTGGTCGTGGGGTCAGACCCGTTGCCAATTCCGGGATACATCGAGACGACCTTGAACGGGGTAGTGGGGGTCGACGCTAGGGATGCTTGGTCAACCGTATAAGTCGAGAAACCACCGCCAATTGTGGTGCCGCCAGCGCCAGTCGAGAAGCCGATATTTTGGCCTACTGAAGTGGCAGGGACGGCCGTCAGAAGCGCCGCGACCTTGAACAAGGCGTTCGGAGCATCGATCACATAAGCCGTGGAATCGGCACCGGCAGCAACTCCGGGATACCAAGGAAGCCATCCGGGGACGCTTCCCCTCGGTGTATAGGTACAGCCTTGGAAAATTCCGACGATTCCTGTGCCTGCTGACGAAGAGGTGCACGGCTGGATATATGGGCCAAGGTTGGCCGACTTCTGAACCACGTCGCCGAAGAAGATCGCCGTCGCATAGGACGATTGGATCGCGTATTTCGAAAGCTGGTAGTCCGGCGCACCGCCCGGCTGATAGCCGAAGTGGGCGAAGCCGAATTGCGCTTGGGTGTTAGCCATAACAAAGCCTTTGACTTTTAAGGCCTCGTCCAGCGCTTGCCGGGGGATTGCCTGAAAGTCACAACGGCTTGTTGCGACAGGGTGCCGAGGGACGATCTATCGTCTACCTCTGGCCGCTCAACCTCCTGCCACATGCGGGAGGGAACTGAATATGGTCAAAATGCAAGAGTATTTTGGGAATGTCAAGCGGGGGACCTCTTTATCCCGATCAACTAGCCCCCTCTTACGCCGCCGGCAGCATTTCAATCTGCGCTTCGCTCATCGGCTGGATGGCCTCCATTTGCGGCTGGGCAGCCTGAGCCTCGATCACGTCCAAGTATCGGCCGGAATAGTCGAACGGACCTACATGGCTCATTCTGCGGCCAATATTAGCCCATACCGACCCGCCGCACTGGCCCCAACGAATGCAGAACGAAAGGTCTTCAGAGACCAAGCCACGATCCGGAATGTCCAGCTTCTCAAACAGCCTCAGCAGTCGGTTTGTCCCTGCATTTCGCAGCGTCTCCCCGGCGGGGTGAAGATGCAGCCGCGTGTCGATCAATTCCGGGAACTTCTCAACCATCTGCGCAATGGCATCCCGCCGAATCAGCGTGCAGCCAAAGCCAACCCCCTCGCATTTCATGAAATCACCGCGGCGCTCGGCCTGTGGTGTTCCGTTGCCTGAACCGGCCCATGACAGCGGCATCTTGCGCTGAGGATAGATCGTTCCGACCACCGGCTCGTTGAAAATGAGCATGTCCGTCACGAGATCCGGCTCAAAGCCCATGTCTGCATCTATGAACAGGATGTGGCTGCTGTTCGGCATCGTGTCGTACCAGATCGTGACGAACATCGATCGCAGCTCGGCAATGTCTGGGAAAGACAGCGTCGTGATGCCGCCTCCGATACCCTTGTTCATCAAGTGCTGACGTAACGAATGGGTGGTCAGGAACGTGGTTGCGGTAATCATCTGGCCGAAGGCCGGAACTGCGATCAGAATATCGGTAGCCATTAACGAAGCCCTCTATTTGATGTTAGAGAAGAAAATATCAGTATTTTCGCAGCTTCTTTCCATGGCCTCGGTAAGTAGCTGGGCGTAGTTGGTCGGAATAACGAAGTCTAGCGGTGCCTGTCGGTGGACGGCAGTAATCTTGTCGGTCCATAGGTAATAACTATTCCAATATCTCGGACCTTGACGCAAGCGCTTGTCGATCTGATCTTCGTCAAACCTCAGATATTCCACGAACGGATACTTGGATACGAACCGAGCCTCTTCGCCGAACACCCACATGATGAAGCGATGATGGTGATAGCCACGGAACGGAGGGGACCCACCGTCCACACCACGGCCCAGCTCGGCGATCGGAGATGGCGTCTCGACATATCCAGCCTTAGCAACCCTGCTCATCTCAGAGCAGAGCGGGAAAGGGTTGAACATATCTTCTAAAACGTGACGAGCGATCACGTAATCGAATTCTTTGTCCTTGAACGGCAGAGGTTCGTTTGCCGTGTCGCACTTGATAAGGTTCTTGACGCCAGGAACGTCGACGAAGTCAACCGACACGTCCGCACGCGCAAACGGGCAATGCCCCGGACCTATCTCCAGCACCCTTGCATCTTTTGGGATTACGACGTTGGTCAGATAATCATAGACTTCTTTAACCGGAGGCCAGTGCTTTTGATCGTTCTGCGTAAGCGCCATTGAATATCCTGTCAGTCACTTTTTTCTAAATACGGCCACATGTCGTCAAGCTGTACCGGGAGAAACTTGCCATTCTCAACCCTCGTCTTGACTAAAGGCATGATGGTCTGGCTTTTCGATAGCTTCAACTCAAGTAAAAACGGCTGATTTGTCCCCACCACATTTTCAACTGCTTCGGCCATCTTATCATTTTTTGAGCATGAAATAGTGGGGATTCCGAATGCCCTAGCCACTCTGACGAAGTCAGGCCAACTGACATCCGATTCCGGACTTGAGACAGCTTCCCGCCCGAAATGATTGCCCTGCGTAACCTGCATCGTTTTGTAGCCATTGTTCTCATACAAAACGATGATGATGGGCAAGTTGTGATGCTTGATCGTCTGCAACTCCTGAAGATTGAACATCGTGCCGCCGTCGCCCGTAAGGCAGATCACCTGCCGTCCAGGAGCCGCAAAGCACGCACCGATCGCCGCCGGCAAGCCGTATCCCATCGGGGCAATGCCGGGCGAATGAAACATCCTCTGATGTCCCGACATGGGAAGCGCCTGCATCGTAGCCACGAATGACGTGCCGACATCGGTAACTACGATAGCGTCGTCGTCCAGATTCTTCGCAAGCTCCTGCAAGAAAAAATACGAATGAACCCCGTCCTTAACCTCAGCATATGCAGGGTCGATAACTGGATACTCATCGCGCCAACTACGGCACTTCGTCAGCCAATCGTTCCATCCAACAAATAGAGTCATACTGCGATATTGAAGCATGAACTCTTCAAGAAAATCCCCAACGTCAGCAACAATCGGAAGATCCACCTTCAACGTGATCTTCTCGGTTTCCGCCTTGTCAATGTCGACCATGACAAGCTTGGCGTTGCGAGCGAAGTCCTTCCAGTTATGGCCTACCTGCGGAATGGAGAGCCTCGTACCGAGCGCAATCACCAAATCCGCATCCTGGATGGCAAAGTTTCCGGCTCGATCTCCGATCAGACCAGGCCTCCCCACATATAGTTGATGCTCGCTCGAAATCAGATCGGCGCCGTTCCACGAACATAGAATGGGAATCCTCGGCCCCATCGATATAAACTCTCTGAACTTGTCTTCCGCCCCAGAAAGATGAACACCATTTCCTACCAGAATGACCGGTCGTTTAGCGTCATGTAGCAGAGACATTACCCCAACTACATCTTCGCTAAGTCCAGACGGCTTATGGCTCTTCTTTGGGGTGTACTGGACGCACTTCTCCGGATCGATCTCGGCCCCCTGTACGTTCAGCGGAATCTCAAGATAGACCGGGCCACGCCTGCCACCCATCGCATAGGAATAAGCCATTTGCAGATGGAAGACGATCGATTCTGGATTTGTCACGCAAACCGCGTACTTCGTAATCGAGCGCATCAGCGCCACGCCGTTGACCTCGCTTATGCCTAGCATCCGCAGATCGGAAGTCTTCAGCGTAGAACTATCAACCTGTCCGGCAATCACCATCATCGGCAGTGAGTCGGCCCAAGCACATGCAACGCCAGTGATAGCGTTGGTAACGCCAGGGCCAGCCGTGACATGCACAACGCCGATCTTGTTGGACACCCTCGCATAGCTCTCGGCCGCAAACGCCGCAGCCTGCTCGTGATGCGTCGCAACCCACTTGATGCCGGGATGATGGGCAATTGAGTCGTTCAAATGCATCGCACCGCCGCCGCAGACGCCAAAGACATGCGGAGAGATGCCAGCAAGAAACTGGGCGACGAAGTCGGATACCTTCATGCTGCCTCTGAAGAAACGAGGTGAGGATGCCATGCAGGCTCAGTGGATTTGGTTTCCATGTTGGAAACTATCGCCTTGGCCATGACGAGCATCTCGGAGTCTGTCCAGCGACCCTTGAATATATTTACCATGCAGCACACCAAACGAATATTGGCATTGGTATAACCCAGTTTACTATCAATACGATCTATTGAAATAGAAGTAGGAGTAGTAACCCCACCTTTCCATGTCATTCTCAAGCCAGACACCGCGCAAAGTCCTCCTTGATCTTCCCATTTACCCATGAGTTCATCAAGCGTGATTGGACCTTTAGTTGGTCTTCTACGCAACGCGGCGCATAGACGCGTATTTATCGAATGACGAGGAGACGCTATCTGCCGTTTATGCTCGCGCTCAATGACATGAGGTTGATTATAGTATTCCTTTGTTTTTGCCTTGACATCCGGTCGTTCAAATCTTGCCTTGCTTTTAGAGCTAATACACGAGATGCAATACGCGCTATATCCATAGCGAATATTCTTAATCTGATAAAAACGATCCAGCGTAAGAACATCTTTACAACTTGAGCATTTCTTAAATCCAGATTCCGTTAACGCGGTGCTTCGTTCTTTCCTATTAGGCCACGTTCTACCGTTCTTACAGTACGAAAGACGGCATTCTCTGCAATAAACATCACGACCTGTAAGTTGAGATCGATTACGATGGAATTTGTCTTCGTCCTTTACTGCTTGGCATGCAGCGCATTTCAACATCACAGAAACTCCGGATGGACTGGCATCGGTCCATCATTAAACGATACTTCGCCGTGCTTGAATTTCCAAAGCCAATCCGCCGTTAAATGTTGCACGCAGTTCGGCCCGCATTGTTTGCTAGGGTCAAACTCTTCGGCTAAATATTTCATAACGTCCCAATATCTGTCACTTGACCAGATATCTCGGAAACGTTTCTCCGTGATATTTCCGATGTGAACGCGCTTATAGTGCTCAGCAAACATTTGTCCGCATGGCGCGATGAGTCCTGATCCTGACATTTGGAGAAGGAACGGTGTCGCGTAGCACCTATGGTACTTGCGTTTCCCTTCGTCTTGAAGGCGCGACCACTTCACCACTACGCGGTGCTCAGGATCGCTCAATGCTTCTGCTTCCTGAAGAAGTGGGAATAGTGGATCATACTTTTTGTAATCAACTCCGATTGTACCAAGTCTGTCATCTGCACAATGCTTGATAATACTGTAATCTACGCGAAGTTCTTTCCCCAGCTTTGCAAAAGGCATAATCTGATCAGCCATTTCAGGCATGAGGACGATTTGGAAATTTATATTGACCGAAAGTCCATTCTTTCGCTTGATGTCAACGGCATCTTTAATGTTCTGTATTACTTGATCGTAATCACGATCTTTAAGACCCATGATTTGCTTATAGCGATTGCGTTCGCCAGCAGAGAAGTTGAATCTCAAATAGCTTACGTTAGGCAAGATTCTCTCAAGAACCTTGCGCTTTAGTCGCACTCCGTTTGATCCAATACCTATTTTGATGCCGAGTTTTGCAGCGTGCTCAATAGACTCTTCGTACCATGGGACGACAGTTGATTCACCATCGCTAATCAGCGAAATGCCCCGTACCCCTATCTCTGCGGCATCATCAAGATAGTCTAAAGCATTTTGCTTCGTGATACGTGCACCACTTTCATTTGCCTGCGTTTGGGCTGCGCAAAAAACGCAGGCTGCGTTGCACTGCCTAGTCCACGCGACATCCATCGTCACAGGTGCTATTCGCTCGCCGCGATCCCATGCTTCTACGCGATCGCGGTACCAACTGATCTTTGTATGATCAAGCAATAGATCGTAAGCCGAACCACTAGGTTTTGCCCCAGCGACGTAATCGAAAAATTCCGGCATTTGACTTGTCATGTCGGCCCCTTTGGCTGCTGAACGAATGTCACTGAATTAACCTCTCCGTCAGCCTTTTTCCACATCACTAGTATAGTTCCGTCGCGTTCAAGATCGAGCCAGAATGCGTCGCCATTGGGCGATCTAAAATCCAACCCGAGAGACGAGTAATCTTCACAAAATGCCCATTCTCCGCCCGGATCAGTTTCCGTTTTTTCGAAATAATCCATTGCTTCGTTGAGAACTTTGACTGCTTCTGTCACGATTTCCTAACTGAGGCCAATTCCCCCGGCTGATCCGGAGGCTGCGGGCCGTCGTATCCCTCTTGGATATATATATCAGATTCTGCAATTCCCCACCGGATTGCCAACGCTTCCTGATATTCTGGCGAGTTATAGCACGCCAATGCTTGATCAACGCTTTCGAATTCGAGAATGACGTTGCGGGATCTGTTCTTGCCCTCGAGCGTGATGAACGGCCCGCCACGGGTCAAAAACTTTGCCCCGTACTTGGCGAATGCCACCGCATTCGCTTTCACGTATTCCTTATATTTATCGGCGTCCTGAACGTCCAAGCGCGCGACCCAGTATCCCTTAGGCATCTACCGGCTTCCTTATGCTTATGCCGCTATGATTGATCGAGATGTCATGGCCGAACCTATGAATAGTCTCGTCCTCTCCGACACGTCCGTAGCCGTACTGCTCCAGGTTCTCCCTGACGATGTAGTTCTCGCCCTCGTAACCGATGTTAGCGCGGCCATAGGCGTCATTCGCACGGATCAGATCCAGCTTGCATGACGGGGTCTCGATCTCGATCACCTTCACGTCGGACGTTCCGTTGTTCCACAGACTATGAAACGTCTTGGGTAATAGGGTTACGGATTCCGAAGGCCTGATCAGGATATGACCACCCAACGTGATCAATGTGATTTCTCCAGTAAGAGGGAGCAGACATGCCGACTTATGCTGGTGACAGTGCAGAGACGTTGCTTTGTTCGGCGTTAGGTTCAGCATCCATACCGCATGCTTCTTGTCGTCGAATAGTTCGTATTCCCATCCCCAAGGCTTGAGAACGATACAATCGCGGTAGTCTTTGGGATGGATGCACGTATCGGCGCTAAGCTCTTTCAGCCTATCGTGAAGCAGCAATTCGTCGGCGCTGGATGGCTCAATGATCATTGATTCCATGCCCTGCCGGTTATGATATGAGAAACACGCGATTGAGAAATTCCATACCGGGAAGCTATATCGCGTTGCGTATGGCCTATTCTTGATAATTCTTTTACTTCTAAAACATTTTCAGCAGATAATTTTGCATGATGGCTCGCTTCGCCACGAGGCTGAGAAATCCGCTTAGGTATTTTCCTCGTTCTTTCTTTCCATTCTTGGTTATTGATCCGATTGCATTCCTTGCACCGTCTACCGCTCGGATTGCTGGGAGTTGAAAAAGTGTTTTCTGGCGTAAATTCATGCCCACGAACGCAATGTGTCTTCGCTAAATTTTGCGCCGCAACTCCAACCCCGCAGAGCACATTTTCTCTGATGGTGACGCAACGCAGATGGTCAGGATTTACGCAACACCTCACACGACAGATATGATCTATCTGAAGACCATGAGGTATTGGCCCCTTTGCGACTTCATAGGAGATGCGATGAGCCAACAGGGTTTTACCTTGATAACGAAAGCAGCCATACCCAGCAGGCATTAGACCAGTAAGCCAGAGCCAACATCCTGTGTTCGGCTCCGGTATAGATCTGCTAAGAATGATGTCCTCCAATGGACCTTTCATAGGCGATTCCGCTGCTCTGGGGTCATTAGGTTCCGTAATTTACTGTCGTCACCCATGATCTCCTTGAACACTTCAATATGCAATGTACCACCGCTGTTAGCGCGCAACACCCTCTCGAACTCCAGCAGCGAGCGAGCCTGAACATCTCCGGAAATTCCAGATCCGAAACGAACGACAACATGCAACGGCGCTAGTTCTTTCATAGTAGTTCCTGGCTGAATGGCTCTTCTTTTTGAAAGAACCCAAGATTCCTGGCATACCTGAATTCACTAGGATGAAACACCATCATGGCATTGACTTCAGGAATCTTTAGAAGCTCCTCTATGAGAGCGTTTGTAATAAAATAGTAATTGTTTTCCGCAGCGTAGGATCTAGCAACATCTTTTGCAGAAACTTCCATTGTTAAGTTTCCAAGTCTCATAAGAATTATCTCCTCTGCTTCTCAATCACTTCGTCCAGTATCGAATGCAGAATCGCAAGATGCGCGATCTCAACGGAACCATACTGGTTTGAGGGAACATAGAAATTCACTTGGCCTTTTGTCCTCAGGAAATTGCCGACGCCAAATCCGGACAGCGTAATGACGTTCATCATCTTGGCCTTGGCCGCGTCGACCGCTCGCAAAATGTCATCGCTCATGCCGGAGCTGGAGATAGCGAACAGCACATCGCCTAGCTGACCATGGCGCTCGATAACCTCTGAATAGATATGGTCAAATCCGTAGTCGTTTCCGTAGCAGCTCATGAGCGCGGAATCAGGTGGGCCGAAGGTGGTAAAGCCGCCGTTTTTCTGCCAGTCACAGGCCATATGAGAAGCGATAGCCGCCGATCCACCGTTCCCTATGAAGAACAGCCGCGCTTTCTGTAGACCATACTGCGTCACGAGGTCGTATGCCGCTTGGTAGCCGTTATCTTCCACCTGGATATTATCCAGTGCGGAGACAAGATCTACAAATCGTGGGGAGTGGCTCTCTAGATATGGGAGAGGGGCATAACTACTCACAAGTCCGTAGCCGTATCGCTTTCCTCCGATCATGCCAGCAACGCCTCCAACGTCTGCAAAATCTCGTCTCGCCCGACATGGCGCTTGTGACCTAGAATCGAAACCTTGATCGCGCCGACGATGTTTCCCACCAGCGCTGCGCATGCCATGTCCAGACCAGCGGCGACCAAGGGTGCGGTTACGGCCATCACTGCGTCTCCTGCGCCCATGGTGTCGATACCGCCTTGGGCGAGCGCTGGTGAATGCTCTTGCTGCACTCCTAATTTTGGTGAACCTTGATAGTGGTATGACCCAAAACGTCCATGCGTAATTAAAAACTTCTCACACTCTATTTTTGTACTCAGCAAGGCTGCGATATGAGGAATACCTGATCTCTGCATCCCAGCCGCAAGCCTTGCCTCTGGATCGTCAATGCAGACGTAATCGGCTCTCGGATACTTCGTCACGAGATTGAACCCGTAATTTCCTGCGTTGGTCTGGCAATTGACCGCAAGGAACTTCGAATCCTTCAACAGATAGCGCTCTATGGTGCCAAGCAAGCCATGACCGAAGTCGTTGACGACAACGACATCAGCCGTCGCAACCGCATCTTGCAGTTTATCGCGGAATATGGCGCGGCTGTCCTCGGTCATTTCGATCTCACGCGCCGAGTAGACATCGAATAGCTTGCGGTTAAAGTCGGAGTCGACATACCGGGTCTTGGAAATTCCCGTGCTCCGGGGATGGCTCAGATAGTCTACGTTCTTCCATTCACCATGCTTCATCGCAGCCAGGATACCGCCCTCAAAGGCATCCGCTCCGGTCTCAACCGTAGCCAGCATCATCTCCTTTGATGCCTTCCCAAGCCCTTGCACGTAGCGGTATACGTCGAGAATGATCTCACCGACGAACAGGACTTTCTTCTTGTCAGCCGATTCGAACGCCTCAAGGATTTTATCCCGAGCGCCAAGGTTCTTCATGAAGTCCAGGTATTCGCAGACCTCGGCCGGGAACGTCTCGTTTTTCAGAAGCCGGGAAGAGGACCACTTGCGGCTACCCGTGATCTTCATCTGTCCGCCCACCTCCGCAATGGCCTCCCGTTCCTTGGCAAAGTCTGCATTGGTCGAGGCGACATAATCCACGCCCTTGACGTAGAACGCAGGCCTGAGCCTCCGAATGAGATCCCAGGCACCTTCCTCATCGTTGATGATCACCTCGTCGACGCATCCCAGCGAACAAATGGCCTCGGCGCGCTGCTCGGCGCTGAAATGAGGGCGGCCAATGCCCTTCTTGACGTGGCGATCGGAGGACACCGACACGATCAGGTAGTCGCCGAACTTGGCCGCCTCCTGCAAATGGCGGATGTGGCCGAGGTGCAGCAGGTCAAAAACGCCGTGACATAGCACAACGGTTCGATCTCCGGATATCGCTACCGCCGTGCTTTCCATCACGCCACCTTTGACTGATCAGGCAGCAGGAACCGTCGAAACATCTGTTGCTCGCTTTCCGGCATGCCGTAGTCCTCGAGCAAGCGCGGGATCATCGCAATGGCCCGCTGCTTCACCCGGTTATAGCGCTCGTCCGGCTTAAGGTTGCCGGCCCATTGAGACAATTGGGCGTTCTGCTGGCGAACATTATGGTTGATCATTCGCGATCTCGAATCGATCATCGGAAACCCGGCAATCAGCAAATCCTTTTGCCAAGCCGGACACTCAAACTCAGGATCATTAAGGATGCTCAAAGCCTGCTGCCGGCGCATCAAATAGGCCGCGTCAAACCATGTAGCCCACCAGCCAGGTTCGCGCATTTCCATCGTAACGCCGGGCCTGGATTGATCCGTTCTGATGTTGGCGAACGAAATGCGTCCAATCATCTTGGCAAGATCGTCCGTCCAATGATCGCAGAACCAATACGGGAAATATGCCGGGAGAAGGAAGTCAAGCTTCTGTACGTATTTGGCTGTCGCCGCATAGGTGCACGAAAAGCTCATGTTGGCCAGATGGCCAAACACAGCGCCTATCCCATCGGGGAAACGTGCCGCGGCATCCAGAATCTTCTGGTCATACCCCGGAGTGGTGTAAGGATCATCATCCGCATGATAGGCGTAGACATCGGCTGTAACTGCTGCGATGCGATTCCACTTGGCAGCTACAGTATCCTCTCGCGGCGCAATATTGACAATAATATTGCCTAACGACGCGAGGCTATGACCCGTAATAACATCGATGGTCGGTAGATCGTCATCGTCAACCTGAACGTAGAGAACCGTGTCCCTGTTCGTCCAGTTCGACGAGGAAATTTTCAGGGCCTCAATAAGGCGATCTGGCCTGCCACGAGTAGCTAGGGATATTGCGAGTTTCAAGCGCGTGCTCTTTCTTTGGCGCGGCGTGCGGCCAATGTTCTATTATTCGCCGTCCGTCTGGTAGCTGCCTGCTTGATGATTGATGTTCAGAACATCCAAGCTCTTGTCGATCTGCATTCGTATGCCGCCGCCAGTGCCCCTATACTTGCCTTCCATCTCGAAGCCTTCGCCGAGCCCCTTCTTGACGCCGGACAGCTTCAGGCTCTCATTACGGTCAGATATGAGCTGGCGCGCGTTTCGGATATCTTCCTGCTGCGCCTCTTTAGTAAGTTCCTCCGGCCGCTCCATCAGGAGCTGCTGTCCTCTGACGATGTTGCCCTTGCTACCCTTCGGAACCAGCGTTCCCGCGTAGCGCTCGGCTGGGACGGGTCTCCAGCCGTTCTGATGCATCATGTGGTTTTGGTCGAGGATGATGTCAGAGTTTCCAGCGATGCTCACAGCGTTCCATTGATACGTCCAGCCATTCGGAATCATGTTCTTAGGGATATCAAAGATATCGCCAACATGCGTTCGGGTACGCGACAGCACCTCACCATCGCGTCCCGTGACCTCAATGCGCCCGTTCGATCGGGTGCGGATTTCACCATGCGGCGTTGCGGTGCGCGCCGCGGCAACCGGCGCATCGTCCTCATAAATCGGAGCCTTCTTGACCTTGCGTGTGATGGGATCGGGAAACTTGGCTGCGCGAGCGGCGCGGGCTTCCTTGCTGCGGCCGTCAACCTTGGTTTCGGAAGACTTGACGATCTCAAGTTCGGTTTCATCGTTCATGTATTTTCTCCGAAAATTCTGTCAATGAGGCGATTGAACCAAGAACGATGAGGACGACCCTCTATTGGAATATCGCAGGTTCGCACAATGTCACGCCAGTTATCTCCGATTGGAGGGTTCACGATTGGCGGAAGAACTGGTGCAGCTTCAAATACAGGCAGAGGCCGACTGACGATCTTCTGCGCTATCTCACGGTCGCCGATCGGGACCATGTATTTCTTGCCAGAGCCCATCTGCATGCTCACGTCGCCAGAGAACTCGGCGCCGTATTTCTTGCCCCAGTTCTCGACGTTCTCATAAGCCTTGCGCACGCGCTCGGCTTCTTCGTCCGGATCGGATGGATTGCCTCGACGATCATTCATAGAAGCATTCCTCATTCGGTAAGGCTTTTGTCGTATTGTCCTGAACGCTGCAAAGAGAGTTTTCGTCTTGCGAACTCGGCCAATCCGACTGGATCGCCTTTCTTGAACTTCCCGTTTGGATCTGTGTGATTCCAGACGATGGTTCCATCTTGGGCCGCCGCTGCTTCGCGCTGGGTTAGTAAAACCGTAGTCCCCCCGCTGCTGCCGTTGCTCGAAACCGCAGCACCAGGCGCCACCGGAGGGGCCGCAGCGCGCTTTGGCGCGATCTGTGCGGCTTCGGTTGGATCGGGCACCTTCTTGCCTATACCCAAATACTCCTCGACCCGCGCGAAATATTCCGGCGTGTCTGGGATCAGGTCTTCGGCCTGCGCGACCGCATCGGCAGCCGTGAGCTTCTTCAGCCCCTTTTCGCTGCGGACGTATTCGGGATGCGCCCTCACCCATGCGGCCGTGGGCGGGGTTCGGTTGGCTGCGAAGATTTCGACCGGGTCGGTTGAGGTGGGCTCTTCCCGTTTGGGGGGGACTTTGGCTCGCGCCTCCATGTCGGACTTGGCTTCGTCGAGCCGCATTTCCGTGGCACGCGCTTTACTAAGGCGGTCTTGCGCTTCGATTTCCGCGTCAATGTCACCCGCTGATTTGGCCGTCCTGATGTCCTGCTTGGCGCGCTCAGCATCTTCCTGGGCCGAGCTGAGCGCCGTCGTGATCGTGTCGAGACGACTGGAGGAGACGCGCTTGTTCGCCGCGTCCGCTTCCTTTCGGTGCCGATCAGCATCCTGCTCAGCCTTGATTCGGCGCTGCTCCTGATCGGCCGCGCGGGTCTCGAGCTCCTTGTATTGCGCCATCAGATCCTGAACGGCGGGATCTGGCTTAACCTCGATCTTTGGTTCCGTCTTCGGCTCAGTCTTGACGACAGTCGCGCCCTCGACGTTGGCGACCTCGTCCGGGATGATGTTGATTGCAATTTCGTCGTCAGACATGGGAGGCCTCTGCCTGAGTGATTGGCGCGGTCTGGGCCGCCGCGCGCATCTTCAGTATCCGGGTGCGAGCTCGGTTGATCCGGCTCTTGATGGTGCCCATCTTGGCGCCGGTGATGTCGGCGATGGCGCCATAGTTCAGGCCGTCGTTGGTGGCCAGCTCGAGTATTTCGCGCGCATTCTCCGACAGTTTGCGCAAGTGCTTCTCATCGGAGGGATAGAGTTCAAAATCCTTGGCCGGGTGATTCTTCGGATGATTGATGACGCTCATGACTGGCCTCAATAGATCAGCGACGGGTCGCTCACCCGGCCGCGAACGAACGTGTCCTCGATCAGCCGGCAGGACAGACCTTCATTCACCTTGCTGCGGTCGCGAATGAAAAGCTCATGGCCATCGCTAGGGCGATAGATTACCCAATCGCCAACCGCGATGGTGACGCCTCCGAACTTGGCCACGCTGTCATCCAGAAACGCGACAGGTCCGGTTTTCAAAACCAGTCCGATTTTTCCCTGAAACCGATCCTCGGCCATGGAGTTGTCAGTCTGATGGAATGCGATGTCTTCGCCGTTCGGGCCCTTGAAGACCTTCGGCGGCGGTATGTACGTGGCGACCAGAACCAAATTGTGGAAAACTTCGTAGTCGCTCAAATCTCCCGCCGCGTCCCACAGGGGTTTGGCCGGATCGTGCACGGCCGCCTCAGCGAGCCGTCTCAGATCAACTTTCATTATATCGTCTCTCAGGCCCGCTCGGCCTTTTCGATATCGTCGCAATCTTGCAACGCTTCATCGAGTCCTTTCAGAATCCCAACTCGCTCTTTGAAGTCTGGCCAGTCTTGCGATACGATTAGTTCGCTCAGACGGTCAGCCCTTCTTCGCTCAAGTTTCATCCTCAATGTGCGAACTGCCTGCGGGTGATCAAGCGCAAAAACGCTAAAACCACGAGTATCTGCACTCATGCGAGATTGTCCGGCTTTGTCTCGCATGGAGCAGTGTCTTCGATCGCCTCAGTCTCGGTGAAGTCGTCCGGGAAGATCGCCTGATAGCGGGCTCGTGCCACGCGAATCATCTCTTGGCGAAGACGTTCGGACGGCAGGAGATTGCGGGGACGCGGGACGAACTGAACGATTTCCGCGCTCATTTCACCTCTCCACTCCGGGCTCCCACGGCTCATGTCCGGCCTTGTTCTGCATGTGCGCCTTGGCCTTGCGTGCCTTGCCGCCGCCGCTGCCTGCGGGAAGCTTCGGGGCCATCTGCTTGCCCTTCGCACCATCGGAATAGATCGGCCCTCCCGCAGCTCGCGTGATGACAGGGCCACGGCCGATGTTCTGCGTGTCGCTCTTGTTGCCGGAATGCTGGATCGGGGTTCGATCTCCGATTCCGGTAACGCCTTTCTTGTCGGCCAGAGATTTCTTTCCGACCGCGCCGCCGTCCTTGTAGGCACGGCCACCATCAGACCGAGGTGGCATGCCCGGAGGTCCGCCCGGAGGCCCACCGAGGCCAGCCATGGGAGGAGGAGCGCCAGGAGGCGGCATCATGGGAGGCTTGGGCGGCATCATTGGAGGTGCAGCGCCGGCACCCGGAGGCGGACCACCAACGCCGGCCATCGGCGGATGTTGTCCGCCAGGCGCAACGATCACATTGACGCTGGTCTTGCCGCTGCTCTTGTGCTTGACGTGGCCGCCGCGAGCGCGCCTGACCGCCTTGTCGCCTCGAGACTTAGCGCTCTTGCCTTCATGCTTGAGCGCACTGCCCTTGACCTCTTTCTTGATCAGGGCGCGATCCTCGGCCTCGTCGGAGTGAACAGAGCCGCCCTTGGCGTAGTGCTTCGGCGATTCATGCTTGCCGGCAATGTGCATTACCCGATCGCGCTCGACCTTGTGTCCGCGATGTTCGTTGCCAATCGGATGACCCATATCACTTTTCCTTTTCTACGTCGTAAGCGGCATCCTCAAGTACCTTGCGATCGGTAGCGCCGTAGTTCCGAACTGTGTCTGTCACGTCTGCATCGATTGCCTTCTCGATGAATGGCTGAAGGCCTCTAAGCCATGACGGGTCGTTCTTGTGACGCAACGCTTTGTGGTCATAGGCCATGCTTGATCTCCTGTTTGATCTCGCGAAAGGAAGGGCCCGGAGTCTGAGCCATTCGCAAACGTTTAATTTCTTCAGCTGCATCAAAAAACAGTTTCCTCAGCGGGACATCCCAACTGATCTTTTCCTCTGAAAGCCACTCAGGCATTTCCGCCCCTTGTGGCAACGCGGCCATCCGTTCAAGCTTTTCAAGAACATCCATCATTTCTTCGCCTTAGCCGCCGGCTGCGGCGGATTCAACGCCTGATGTGTTTGTAACGCAGATTGGTCGGCTTGACTCTTCGCATCCAAGATATGCCCAGCTACGTCAAGTTCGTGTCCGCGCTGATCCTGCATCGCGCCGAGTCCTGCCTTGGCCACTTCAAGCGCATGGCCTTTGTGGTCCATGGTTTCCTGATGGTCTTGGGTGCGGTTATCGAGGTGGGTCTTCGCCGCCAGCGTGGCCTGATCACGCATCTCGCCGGCCTGCACCTTGGCAGTATCAGCCTGATGTATGATGACTTCCTTCGTAGTATCAAGTTCATGCATTTTTGTTTCAGCGTTTAGCTCAGCCATCTTCTGCTGCGCGTCGGTCTGGGTCTCAGCGGCCTTCTGCTGCACCTTCATCCGGTTTGTGCCGGCGTCCATCAGCTTGGCTTGGCCTACAGGATCGGGAGCGGCGGTCTGCGGCGGGGCGTCCTGCACCAAACCTGTCGGGTCTTCCCGCATCGCTGCGAGTATCCTCAGCAAGGCTTCCTTCGCACTAAGCAATGGCTTGAAGTCGGGTATCTGCAGGAGCTGCACCAGCCCCAGCGCCTTCGCCACGCGATGGATGTGGCTCGGCACGTTCGGATCAGAGACCGGAACAAGCTTGACGTTCTGCAATGCTGCCAGCAGACGTTGCGCATCCCAGCCCGGCAATTCGTCGCCAGCCGCAGTCAGCAGGTCCTCGGGATGGCGGCGGAACAGATCCACCAGCATGCCGATTTCTTCGCTCTGGGCGGTATGCATGCCCTTGTGAGCTGCGGCCATGACCTTGGTGGCCTGCTCGATCTGGGCCAGCATGGTGCCGACAGGGACGTTCGCAATGCCCTCAGCGGCGGGGATCTCGGCACCCTGCCCAAGCGCCTTCGACTGTTCGGTGATCTTGTCGATCAGGCCGAGCAAGCCAGGCGTCACGTCGCGATAAGGGTTGGGCATAATGATCTGGCTGATCGGAAGGTTGCCAGTCTCGACAGGTTTCCACTCGCCCGGGCCCACCTGAAAGTCTGTGTTGATCTGCCGGCCGGCGAGCTTGGCAATCATGCCGCCGGGGAAGTTGGCGAACATGCCGGCGTCCAATGCCTCGCGCCACGCCGCCGTCATCGCGGCCGAGGCGTTGCCCAGCAGGTTGAGCATGCCGGTTCCGTAGAAGCCGGGGCCGGGAATGTATGGATACCGCACATACATCCGCTGCCGGTTGCAGTGCTCGTCGCCCTCGTCCCAGTCGCGTCGGATCGACAGGATTTCCTCATTGTCCTTGTCGATCGTGACGAGATAGGGAAGCGGGATGCCTGCGCCCTTAAATTCGGAACTAGCCGGAATGAAATCGTCCAGATCGATTTCGCACTGGCTTTCCCAGATCGTATACGGCTTGTCCTCGGGACGATCGGGGGTTGAATTTGTTCCTTGAATTCCCGCGATCTTGTTGTCGATCGCGTCGGGTGAGGGATTGGGAGGCGGTGCGGATGTCTTGCGATAGGCGCCCAACATCACCATGCGCTTGAACACGGAAGGACGCATTTCGATCTGATGGGTGATTCGCCCGCATGAGCGCAGATCGGTCGAAGTGTCCGAGACGATCAGGTCCTTGCCGTCGACCTTCTCTGAAACCGGACGGCGCCGCATCGGGCAGCGATAGACCTTCTTGAAGCCGCTCCCCCTGAAATATACTCCCCACAACAGCATGTGGCTGGTTTCAGGGTAGTATTCGACGGCCTTCTCAGTGAGGTAGCGATTGACGGCGCGCTCCAGCCTGTCCCCGTCGTCGTCCTCCTGATTCGTCTCGCGGCCGTCCGACTTGACCTTGACCGGGCCCGAGGCCGGCAACAGTTCCGCCTCGGCATTGGCCCAGCCCTTGAGGCATGCCTCGAGCAGCAGCGGGTTGCGGACCTTGGACATCACCGGCCCCTCGCCGGTCGAACTGACGTCGGAGCCGGGGCTCTCGATCTTCAGCCCGAGGATGTCCATCCCTCTGGCGCCGTTCTGTAGCCAGCCTTGGCGGGAGGTGTCGTCGGCCTTGATGCCGTCAATCAGGTCGTTCTGAATGACGGAAAGCTTGATGCCGTCGATCTTATCAACGAGGTTGGCAAACCATTTGTCTTCTTTGGTGTCCGGCCTGTGAGCGTCCAAATGGACGATGACCCCACCATCCGGTTTTTGTTCCGTGATAGCCCCAGTGTCGGGGTCGACGTGAATCGTCTGGCTATCGCCATCGTCCACAACAACGTGCAATGCGCCGTCCTGCCCTGCCACGAGCCAATCCATCCTTGATCAGGTTTGAACCGGGCGCCGGTCAATATCAGCCGCAGCAGGCAGGCTAGGTCTTATATACTATGGGTTCTTCAAAACCCAAACGTCGCACAATGGGTTACGCTCGTATATCGCAGGGTCAAGTTCCCTACCACCACCATTGAGTACATCTTCTAGCGTGATGATGGTTTTGCGGCCAGGGTTGTTTGGGTCGAACCGCTTGTAGACTGGAACGTTTCGGATGGGTTCAGCGTCGCGGGCGATCATGCTTCATCTCGAAATGGGGTCGGGCCTGCGCGTAAGCCAAGATCACTCAGGGCTCAATCTCTCCGGGGAGGACGGTAGAGACTGCAACGGGAGCGCAGGCCCGAATTGAATCTATGCGCCGCGACAGACTTGCACCGCAAGCGGGCCGCGAGTTATCCCCTACTTGCTGTGCAGCAGCCTCTGCTACGCCGCGCAGACTTTCGATCTCAGAAATTGCACGGTCAATCAATTCACAATCGCCCCAATGGTCGCCACCAGCACGATAGCCATCGGAGGCTTTCTTAAGATCGTCGCTCATTTTTTTTCCTTCGACTTCGCCGGCTCTGGCTCACTTCGGCGCCCCCAGCCTTCGCAACCGGTCGATATGCCGGATGATCGCGTCCCCGGACATCGGTGCCCCGTGCCCGCTCATGCCGAAAAACTCATCAGCCCCGATCATGTGAGACCGCGAGTTAGGTCCCCAGACCAGTCTTACCTCAACGTAGTCAGGGAACTTGGTGTCAGGCTCAAGGCTTGGAGCTCGGTCTAGGTCGCCTTGGTGGGTGGGACGGGGCATGATGTTCTCAGTTTGTGATGAAAAGGAAAACTAGAGCCGCAGCGACTTAATGATCATGTCCAGATTGTTGTTCAACAGGCAGAGCAACTGCCCCAGCTTCGGGGAGACATGGTTGGCGACCTCTACCGTAAGGTCTTCGCCAAAATGCTTTGCCGTGTACCTGACATGGTTGAAGTGGTCGGTCCCGTCAGGGTAATTGTGAAGCTCCTTTTCAACGCGCCAGTTTTCAGAGTTGAGAGAGCGCAACTCTTCGAGGCGATTCGCCAGTTCCAGCTTGTCCATCACGTTTCCCTTTTCTGCTGAGCACCATCAATTCATCGGCTTCAGCAACGACGATCGCCGCGAAGCCCGCTCAGATGTGCCAGAGGTCACCGCAGCATGGATCTTGTACTTCAGATCGTCGCAGGCAAGGTTGAGGTCCGCAGCCTGGCGACCAGACATGACCGAGGCAAAGCCGTCCTTCATGCAGACGACAATGCCGATGGTGCTGAAATTGCCCTCAAGCGCCTGGGCCAGGGTCTCCTTCAGCAGGTCGACGATTGCGATCTGGTCTTCGTTCAGTGCGGGCTTGCCGCCGATGATGCGTGGTCCGGTCATGCTATTTCCTTGCCTCCAGCAAAATGTGTCACGTCAGAGGGAACCGCTATGTCATCTCCACTCGTTAATTCCATGGCTGCGGCTTGAATGGCTATCATAGCGCACCGACGTACGGCCTTACCGCTCAAAACTGGTAATCGAATAGCATGACCGTCCATCGTCTTGGCCGTCTTCATGGCATCAAGAATTGCGGTCTCAACGAGGTTTATTTCACTTCTCTCAATCTTGAACATTTATGTCTCATCCATCGGTAGCGGCTCGTTGATTGAAACAGATGCAGGCATCAGCGGGCCGTCAATGGATACCGCGCGGGCTACGGAACTGAGTTGGGAGATCTGGGAGCGGAGCATTTCAATCTCGCGGCTCCCAAGTTCAAGCAAATTTGCGGTCAGAGGTTCTGTCTTTTCGATCACTCTCCACCTCTGTCTCATGAGATCAACAATATCCTCCTTCATGAGAAATACTCCTGTGCCACCGAGCCGCGCCGCATCTTCGCCAATTCCTTGATCTGGTCCTCGATCTCCATCGCCTTGGCTTCGTCGTCCGTGTTGGCGAGGCCGCTGGCGCGAAGGTGCTTGATCGCCTGTGTAGCGGAGTCGGTCAGGTCGCGGTACTTGTGCTTCGGAAACGATTCCATCTCGTCAATCACCATATCGGCCCAGTCCCGTGCCGGCGCATAAACAAGTAGTTGTGAGAATGTCGGCTGCGCCGCATAGGCCCGAGCTTCCTTGCTTCCCGCAACCTGACAGAGCTGCACCGAGAAATCCAGACGGCCATAGCGGTTCGACAACTCTTGTGCCGCGCTTATTCCATTAGCCTTGGCCTCGATCAAAAGCCGGTCGACCTTGAATCGTTCACAGGTATATTTCACCCACTCCATCAGGCCCCACTTGGCCTGCGTGCGCTGCACCCAATGCTGGAGGCTCTCGCCGGGTGATCTATCCATGCGAGGCCCGGAAAATTGTAGGTGCTTGCGCCAGGCGTGCACCAGCATGATCCGGTTCTCGCCTTCCTTGCTGAACACGCCCCAGATCGTCAGCGCGCTCGGATCGTTGCGCTCCTGCTCAGTGAAGGCCGAATCGAGCGAGGCCACCAGATAGTCAAACACCGGAAAGCGACCGTCTGAGCTTTCCCAGAGCTGCCACCATTCGCGCCTGAAGATGCCGCCGCCACGCGGCGAGGGGCTCTGGCCGTACTGCCCTGCGACCGCATACGGCCCGATGTCAGTCTGGATCTTCTCCCAAACGGCTTCGGAGAAGCGTTCTGGCCATGCCAAAATGCCATCCAAATCGTCGATGTTATCAGATTCGTCATAGCGAGGATCGTACCAGCCAATAGATGTGCTCCTCGGATATCCCGGATCTGGATCGTCAGATCCCTGCACTTGGCGCGATGTATCGTACTCCATCGGGATCATCAGGTGCTCATAGGCCATGCCGGCCTCGAGGATGACGCCCGACACGTCGTCGCCGTGCAATCGCTGCATGATCACGATAATGACGTCCGTTTCCATGTCGTTCAGACGGTTGGACATCGACTCCCGGAACCATCGGATGGTCTCGCCGCGCACAATCTCCGATTCAGCCTCCTTGACGTTATGGGGATCATCAAGAATGACACGATTGCCGCGCTCGCCAGTACCGACGCCTCCGACCGATGAAGCCAGCTTCCAGCCCGTGGCCTGATTGGACACCATCTTGGCGCCCAGCATGACGAGCTGGACCTTCTGGCTATAGAGCTCTTGGTACTCGGGACATGAGACCAGCGAGCCGAAGCGGCGATTGTCGCGCTCGGTCAGGCTGGAGGAATACGAGAACGTCACGTAGCGGAGGTGCGACCCGATCGTGGCCCATTCCCATGCTGGCCAAAATACGTCGACCAACAACGATTTCATGAAGCCGGGCGGCACATTGATCAACAGCCGCGTAATCTCGCCCCGCGACACCGCCTCGAGGTGCAGGCAGATCGCATGCAGCGGCCAGCCATCGACGAATACGGTCTGAGGCTCCAGCACATGCCAGAAGTGCTTGACGAAGCGGAGCAGCCCGCCAGGAGCCGCAAAGCTATTGCGCAACAGCCGGCGCTGAGCCTCCTTCTGGAGGCTTTCCAAGCGGCGGCGGGTGTCTGCGTCTAGCTTGAAGGTCATTCGATGCGGGTTCGCCTATATCGAATTGGTCCGATCGACCAATGCGTAGTATGGCCGGGGTCGATAGTGGCTGGCATTGAGAGCAATTCGATGATTTGAAGGTTGGCCCAATTGATGAGGTCAAAATGGGTAGATGCCGGCGGCGTGAATGGCAGGGCTTTGACAGTCCCCCTCTTCGGCTTGTCGTCCCCAAGCATGCGCGATCGGATGTCCGCATAGTCGTATGCGATAGCGGTCATTTGGCTTGCTCCTTCTTCCTGCGCGCCTCTTCTTGACGGCGGTACCAAATCACACTTGCGCAGCAACATGCTTCCCAAGTTCCGTTGCCCGCCAGTAGTGGCCGTCAAACGTTACCAAGCCATTCCGCTTGCAGCGTTGACGAGCGCGGTTCTCGTCCTGAGATGTCTGTGGACCAAGATCATACGGACTGGCGACCCAATCCCACTGTCGCATCAAGCGCATAAAATTATGGTCGCCTTCGCTAAGCCTGGAAGCGACCGCCGCTGCCTTGGCTCTCATAAGTCCGCTCATTTTGGCTTCCCTTTCTTCCGCCGGTACCAAGTCGCCTTCGACATGCCCTCAGCTTCCCAAGGCTTGGTTTTCGACAGGGTCTTGTGAGCGTCCTTGGCCAAAGGACGTCCACGCTTAATAGTTGCGGCTGGTGCCAATATGCGGCTAGTCACCGCGATTGGGATTGGTGGCCACATCGTTACGCCTTCAGGCAAAGGTTCCCGTCCGCGCGCGGCGTCCTCAAATGGGTTGGACTTGCGATTAGCTCGTGCGAGCCTCAACGCCGCGACCTGATCCGCCTTCGATGGTGGTTTCTCTGCCATTGCGACAATATGAGACGTTTCGAGACCAATTGATACAATTATTCCGACTTGTCCTCACTTTGATCCGTCAGCAATAACTGCGCCGTCTTCGCCAGTTCCGTCACCAGTTCAGCATCGCTCAACTTGTCGAACTCCCCGGCCCGCCCGATCTCATGCCGGTGCACGTCGCGCCAGACGTCCTTTCGGCGGTTCTTCAGCCAGAAGATGCAGGCCACTGTGTCGGGAGGGACATGCTTGCGCACCTTGGCCCGCACGATCTCGCCCTGAAATTGGAAAACCTCTTCAGCTTCAAAGGTATATCCGATAGCTCGGTGATATAGGCTGCGCTCAACACGCTCGTCCGCCACATCCTTGGCGTTTTTTACGGCTCCCAAAAATTCAGGGTATTCGGCCTTCCAATTGAGCAGTGTTTGAATTGAAATCTCGAGAAAATCAGCTAGTTCCCGATCAGTTTGCCCTGATGCACAGAAGCGCTTGGCAAGCTCCACGTACTCGGGACGATACATGGATGGTCTGCCAACAGGCTCTGGCCCTGATGTTCCTTCTTCGCCAATATCTACGACCTTTCCCTCAGCGCGGTCTGCAGCGCGCTTGATGGATGCCTTGGATGGCTTGCGAGGCTTTTTCACAAATCTTTCCGCTGTTAATCCTCACAAATACCTTGGCAATCCGGCCCCACCACAGAAGCCGGTGGGGGTTCCGTCGTGGTCCTGGTGGGACCAGCGCCAGAACATGCAACCAGAAGCGATGCACCGACCGAAATCAGTATTTCCGTCTGTGTCAGGATAGGCCTTTGCGCCATCCTGGTAAGGACACCACTTCATCTTCGCATCCGCCTCGGTCAGCATATCACGAACAGTCATTGCCGGTTCCTTTCCCGTTGTGTTTTCAGATGTTTTGCGGGACTATGTAGCGCGCATTGTGCTTGTCCCTGATATGGACTTTCAGGTGATCAACTATGCTCTTCAGATCAGCATCAATAGTCAGAAGTCGCTCAATCTTACGGACGCCGTGCAGAACCGTGGTATGATCGCGGTAGCCGAATTGTCGGCCTAGAGCGGGGAATGAAAAGCCAGTCATTTCCTTCGTCAGGTACATCGCCACTTGCCGGGCTCTGACGACCGACGCCAACCGGCGGTCGCTCAAGATATCGTTCGGCGTGAGTTCATATTCATAAGCAACAGCGGCAATGATTTCCCTCACGGTGACCGGCGGAATTGGCTTGATCTCGGCAACGATACAAAACCACGGTTCCTTATTTGGAATCTCTATTTTCTTCTGGCGTTCGACCCATTCCGAGTAATCAGGCTTCGATACTTCTTCGATGGAATGAACTGCGGTACGGGCCAATGCAGACGGACATGAGATGCCAGGATCTGGTTTGGCCTGAGCTGCAATCTTTGCATGAAACGCTCTATGACGCTCTGCGATAACGGTTTGAAACGGCGTCATCGGCGCGCTGCGATCCTCATCATGGTCTAGATATGCCGTATCGCTCATATCTGAGTTCCCAGCATCAAGCGGGTAAGTTCAACAGCATTCCTCACATGGGCCTTGCGGAAAATCTGCGACCTGTGAGTCTCTACAGTCCGATGGCTGATCCCGGCCGACTCGGCTATTTCCTTGTTGCTAAGACCATGAGAAATCATATCTGCAACTTCGGTTTCCCGTGGCGTGAAGTGAAATTCATAGGCTGTCATCAATTCCCCCTTTTGTCGTGCGCGGTCATTGCGAAGCCCCTGTTTTCCGTTGAAAATATTCTTTCAGCCAAGACCGAGAAGCCTCAAGCCGAGCCTGCACATCGTGCCGTTGCGATGGCGGCCGCAGGCCAGAGACGGCGATTCCCTCCACGCTCTGTTTAGCAGCCAACCGATTGATCTCGTTTGCTTCTGGGGTGATTTCCTTCACCGATCCGTCCGATGGATCTCTGATCATTGCCGTATCTCCGCACTTATTTTTTCGATGAGATCGCGAGGGCAGCGGCAAGCCGGCGATTCAGGATCCGGGCCGGCCTGGTGCGACCAGTAACCGGTTTTCGTCCATGTGCGCACAATAGGCTCCCAGTCGAACGGAGCCTGTTCATCGAAGCTCGAGACAGCGCTTTCGATGAAATCTTCTGAATTCAACCAGCTCGAGGGCATCGGGATGAATTCTGTCCCGACTTTCGATCGGAGGGTTTCACCAAGGCGCACGGCCGCAGCGATGATCATCTTCGGATCCACGCCGGTCTTCACCAGCGAGTTGAATTTCCGTTCTGCGGCTTTCCAGCCGTAGTTGCCGCTTCGTCTAGGAAATACCTTCTTGAGATTTTCAAAATCCTCACTCGCCCGAGCCTGCGGCTTCGCAGGCGACGGAATGTCTTCTTTCCTCTTCTCTTCCTGAGCTTGTCTCTCTTCTCTAGACAAGCACTTTGCTAGCGACTTGCTAGCATTATGCTCTTCCACTTGATCTAGAACGATAAAACCGCGCTCTAACAAGAGATCGAGATCAACCGCATCAGTGGCATTGATGCGCCCCGATATCCACTTCGAATCATACGGAATTTTGTTGTCGGAGCGGGATGCTAGCAACCAGATAGCAATAAGGTGCATCTTGCTAGCGTCCGGCAAGCCACCAAATTCATAATCCTCGAGCAATCCATTGTAGAGTTTAATCCACGGTGGAGCTCTATCCTTGTAGTGCTGGAACTTCGCAAAGTTTTTGACGCTAAATGTTTTCATTCCCGCACGCGTTCTTGGATTAGTTCCATCATTGATGGTCGCCGTTCGCAAAACTGCTCGAGTTCGGCTTCGACGGTAGCCACAGATTCAGACATCCACTCTCCACGAAGGATTGAGCCGGAGAACCTGAAATGGATTGCACCCTCGATCCACCGGCAGTCTGCTCGAGTGCCGCAGTAGATCGCCCGCAGGAATAAAGCGCGCGGGTTCCCACATTGGAGAATCGAAAGCCGGCGGATTGGATGTTCGGCTATGCCGACCTTAACAGGGCCTGGATGCTGCTCCTCAATGACATAGAGAGAGCAGCCCTTGTCCCAGATATCCTTGTTCCTACCCCACTCAGTCGGGTTCATGCGACGCAGGGTTGCCATCACTCGATTCCCAGCACACCGCGGTAAATGTCGATTGCAGCCTCACGGGACGCCCGCTTCGCTTGGTCCTCACGGCGGCCCCTGACGATCGCTCTCAGGGCTGGAACGTCATAACCATTGCCGGATGCTTCCTTGTAGATGTCAGCCCGGTCGGACTGAAGTTCCTTAATCTCGCCCTCGAGGTTTTCGATCCGCTCAATGATCGAGCGAAGCTGATCCTTTGAGAAGCTATTGTCGCCAGCGGCTGGAGCCGTTTGAAGTTCGCTCATGAGATTCCTCGTTCTGTGAATATTCACGCAAGGCAACTGAAGTGCCATCGATCAGGATATTGCTGAGGTGCGCCTTTGATATTTCGAAGCGCTGGACAGGCCCGTCCCCAACCTGGATGTTGAGGACGAAGACGCCCGGAGCCGGCGTGGTAAAATAGGCGAGTTTGGCTTTGCTCATGCCCGCCCCTTCGCCTGATATCCGAGCACGCATTTGTAGCCACTGATCGAATAGCGATCAGAGCGATAAATCGGATGCTCTGACTTCCATTTTGCAAGCGCGGCCTGTCCGTTCGAGCACTGCATCATATTGAGGCCTTCGGTCAGGTTAGAATCCGTAACAAAAACCTCTTCACACGCACCGGCGAGACACATGATTGCGATGATGGTAATCAAGCCGATCTCCTGTTTTCCTTGCGGATCTGCGCCGTCATTTCGTATTTCAGCGCCGCTTCTAGCTCAGCTCGGCGAATGGAGCGCCGCGGCGCCATGGCTGTGAGCGACTGGAGAAACGCGATCCTGTGCGGTCTTGGAAGGCGCCGGATTTTGCGCAGCGTTGTGAAGATGTCGCTCATTATGCCGCTCCGTGATCAGTGTCTTGAGTGCTTCGATGCGAGCACAAAGCACCGCGTCCTCGGTGCATAAGCGACGGATCTTGCGCACGCCGTGCATGATAGTGGTGTGGTCGCGGCCGAATTTCCGGCCGATCATAGGGAGGGTTGCGGTTGTCATTTCGTCGGCGAGGTACATTGCGACTTGGCGCGGCCGGACGATGACGGCTTGATGTCGATGGCTCAGCATGTACTTGAGCTGGATATTGTAATCCTTTGCTACCGCTCGCTGAATTTCAGGAATTGATATGCCGGTGTCGCCGATCTCTTCGATGATGTGAAACCATGGTTCCTTCGGAGGAGGCAGCGGGATTTCGTTCTGGCGCTCGACCCAAGCCGTGATGTCAGGTTCAATCAGCGTAATCAGAGGAATCTTTGCCGAAACCGATGGACATGAAATGCCTGTATCCGGCTTTGCCTGGCGCGCGATCTTGGCTTTGAAAGCCTTGTGCTTCTCCATGCATTCGATCTGCGTTGGTGTGAGTTCCATGTTTTCTCCCGTTGATGAAACGTTCAAGTCTTTGGCGAACTCGACGTGCCAGTCACCATTTCCACAAAGCCTTGATCAACCTCATTCAATTGCCCCCGCAGAGCCGCCAGCTTTCGCATGCTATTGTTCAACGCGGTTGCACAAATCGCGGTAGGTTGCAGCCGCGCGGCTTATCAGGCGACTAGAAGACAGACGCTACAGACGGAGCGAAGAACAATGCATAGACCACGGCGCCCAAGAAGAAGGGCAGCGCTGCGAGGCCGATAGCAAAGAAGGAAAATGCCGTCGTTGTGAGGTTTCTCAGCGACTGGTCGAGAAAGAGCGCGTGGGATGCCGACCTTGAACGAGTACGATGCCTTGCGAAAAACGATGCCGAGCTCGCAGGCCGACTTTCTGAGAGCAACCGTCCCCCACGCTGGACGACTGAAAGGATCTCAGCATCGTTAACTGAAATAGGGCCGGCGCCGCCCACCGGGGCTTGATCAGGCGACGCCGGACGCGCGTTAGTCTTGAGGATGTTACGCGCGTTCTGTGCGCAGGCCGGGCCGGGTCCGCGCATGTAATAATTTTCAGGATGATAGGAGGTGATTCCGAAATGGCGAGACATGCGAAAGCCCCTTTCGCTTATGGTTGTGAAAAATTGTCTTGCAACTCGCTGCAATCGATTCCAATGTCGTC
>Ga0307516_10000441_pt1 | contig 54683 bp, 50 predicted proteins | sample 19_EM_MG_FD_203310 | JGI IMG/M metagenome (GOLD analysis project Ga0307516, IMG submission 203310) | Populus trichocarpa ectomycorrhiza microbial communities from riparian zone in the Pacific Northwest, United States - 19_EM | ecosystem: Host-associated > Plants > Roots > Unclassified | place...
GAGACGGCGATGGACACCTTCGTCAAGGCCGGCGTCACGCCGCTGTCGGTCGGCGGCGCCGAATATCCGGCCCAGCAGATCTTCTACGAGCTGGCGCTCTCCAAGGCGAACCGGGCCTTCGTCGACGACTTCCAGCTCTACAAGAACAAGGTCAACTTCCAGGGCCCGGAGTTCACGTACGGCGCGCAGACGTTCGCCGACTGGGTCAAGAAGGGCTTCATCGCCAAGAACTCCGCCGGCATCAAGGCCGAGGACATGGGCGTCGCGTTCACCCAGGGCAAGTTCCCGATGATGATCTCGGGAAGCTGGTGGTACGGCCGCTTCGGCACGGACATCAAGAACTTCCAGTGGGGCACGTTCCTGTTCCCCGGCAACACGCTGCACCCGGGCTCCAGCGGCAACCTCTGGGTGGTGCCGACCAAGAGCAAGGCCAAGAGCCTGGCGTACGACTTCATCGACATCACCATGCAGCCGGAGGTGCAGAGCCTGCTCGGCAACAACGGCGGTGTCCCGGTGGCGGCGGACTCGGCGCAGCTCACCGACGCGAAGAACAAGGAGCTCATCGACAACTTCGCGAAGATCTCGTCGAGCGACGGCCTGGCCTTCTACCCGGACTGGCCCGCGCCCGGCTACTACGACGTGATGGTCGGCGGCGTGCAGGGGCTGATCAACGGCTCCAAGACCCCGAAGCAGATGCTCGACGAGGTCGCCAAGCCGTACCAGGACAACCTCGCCGACCTCGGCAAATGAGCCGGCAGGGAGGCCGGCACGGCGCCGGATACGGTTTGTACCTGATCCCGGGGGTGCTGGCCTCCCTCGCGGTGATCGTGGTGCCGCTGGTGATGACCGTCGGGGTCAGCTTCACCCGCTGGTCGGGCATCGGCAGCCCGGAGTGGATCGGCTTCGACAACTACACCCGGCTGTTCCACGACGCGAACTTCTGGGCCTCGTTCGGGCACATCCTGCTGCTGATCGTCGCGATGGCGGTGATACCGACCCTGCTCGGCCTGCTGCTCGCCGCGGTGCTGTTCGACTACATCGCCAAGGTCTACGGGCCACGCTGGGCCAGCGTGTTCCGCTCCGGGTTCTACCTGCCGCAGGTGCTGCCGGTCGCGGTGACCGGCATCGTCTGGGGCTGGATCCTGCATCCCAGCTACGGGGCGCTGAACCGGATCCTGGAGACCGTCGGGCTCTCCTCGCTGAGCCGCAACTGGCTCGGCGACCCGAAGTACGCGCTCTACAGCGTCATGGCCGTGATGATCTGGTTCCAGCTCGGCTACCCGGTCGTCATGTTCATGTCCGGCCTGCAGCGCATCGACCCCGAGCTGTACGAGGCCGCCGACCTCGACGGGGCCGGCTGGTGGCAGCGCTTCCGGCACATCACGGTGTACCTGATCCGGCCCGAGTTCTACGTGGTGCTGGTGACCACCACAATCGCCGCGCTGAAGATCTTCGGGCAGATCTTCGTGCTGACCCGGGGCGGGCCGAGCAACGCGACCCTGGTGCCGTCGTACTTCGCGTACAAGAACTTCTTCGAGAAGGCGCAGGTCGGCTACGGCTCGGCGATCTCGACCGTGCTCACCGTGCTCATCGTCGTGCTGGCGTTCGTGTTCCTGCGCCTGCAGACCCGCGACCAGCGCAAGGGAGCGTGACACCGTGACCGCCCTGGCCACCGCACCGGACCAGCACGAGGTGACCGTCGCGCCGGGCACCAACCGGCGCCGCTATCCGGCCCGCTTCATCGTCCTGGCTGTGCTGCTCGTCCTGCTGCTGCTGGTCGTGGCGCCGCTGCTGGTCGTCGCGCTCAACGCGGTCAAGAGCCCGGCCGACTACGCCAGCAACGGGCCGCTGTCCATCCCCGACTCGCTGCACTGGTCGGGCATCGTCGACTTCTGGCAGCGCGTCGACTTCAGCCGCAAGCTGTTCAACAGCTTCATCACCAGTGCCGTCGTGTCCGTGCTCGCGGTCATCCTCTCGGTCTTCAACGCGTACGCCCTGGGCATCGGCCGGGTCCGCGGCCGGATCTGGTTCCTGGTCTTCTTCCTGGTGGCCAACCTGCTGCCGCAGGAGGTGCTGGTCTACCCGCTGTACTACCTGTCCAAGAGCCTGCACCTGTACGACAGCCTGTTCTCGATCATCATCATCTTCACGGTGATCCAGAGCGCGTTCGGCACGTACCTGCTCTCCTCGGTCTACGCCGAGTTCCCGACCGAGTTGCTGGACGCCGCCGCGGTCGACGGCGCCGGCCGCTTCCGCACGCTGTGGCGGGTGGTCGTGCCGGTCAGCCGGCCGACGCTGGCGGTGCTGTTCACGTTCTTCTTCATCTGGACGTGGAACGAGTTCTTCCTGCCGCTGGTCTTCCTGATCTCGAACGACAACCAGACCGTCCCGGTCGCCCTCGGCGTGCTGCAGGGTGACAAGCAGATGGATGCCACCACCACCAGCGCCTCGGCCCTCATCGGCATCCTGCCCGCGATGCTCTTCTTCCTGATCTTCCAGCGCACCCTGACCCGCGGCATCACCGCCGGTGCCATCAAGTAAAGGACTGATTGATGAAGTTCACCGACGGCTACTGGCGCAAGCGTGACGGCCTGACCGTGCTGCATCCGGTGCAGCTGCAGGACACGTCCACGGACGCGCGCACGCTGACCGCCTTCGCCACCGCCAAACGGGTGCAGGGGCGCGGGGACACCCTGGACGCGCCGATCATCACTGTCACGGTCTCCGCGCCGCTGGCCGACGTCGTCCGGGTGTCGATCAGCCACTTCGCCGGCTACCGGCCCCGCAAGCCCGACTTCGAGATCGCCACCGACCCGGACTTCCGCCCGGTGGTGCAGGGCAGCGAGCTGATCTCGGGCGCGCTCACCGCGCGGTTCGCCGACGGCGACGCCTGGCGGCTGGACTTCCTGGCCGATGGGCAGCGGCTGACCGGCAGCGGCTGGAAGGGCATGGGGGTCGTCGACACCGCCGACGGCGAGCAGTACGTGCACGAGCAGCTCGACCTCGGGGTCGGCGAGGCCGTCTACGGGCTCGGCGAGCGCTTCGGCCCGCTGGTCAAGAACGGCCAGACCGTCGAGATCTGGAACGAGGACGGCGGCACCAGCAGCGAGCAGGCGTACAAGAACGTGCCGTTCTATCTCACCAACCGCGGCTACGGCGTGCTGGTCGACCACCCGGGCAAGGTCTCCTTCGAGGTCGGCTCCGAGCTGGTCGGCCGCACCCAGTTCAGCGTCGGCGGGCAGTCACTGTCCTATCTGGTCATCTACGGGCCCACCCCGGCCGACATCCTGCGCAAGTACACGGCGCTGACCGGCCGCCCGGCGCTGCCGCCCGCGTGGTCCTTCGGGCTGTGGCTGACCACCTCGTTCACCACCTCGTACGACGAGGAGACGGTGACCAGCTTCGTGGACGGGATGGCCGAGCGGGACCTGCCGCTGAGCGTCTTCCACTTCGACACGTTCTGGATGCGCGAGTTCAGCTGGTGCGACTTCGAGTGGGACGCGCGGATCTTCCCCGACCCGCCGGGCATGCTCAAGCGGCTCTCCGACCGGGGGCTGCGCACCTGCGTCTGGATCAACCCGTACATCGCCCAGCGCTCGCCGCTGTTCGCCGAGGGGATGGCGGCCGGCTACCTGGTCCGCCGGCCCGGCGGCGACGTGTGGCAGTGGGACCGCTGGCAGGCCGGCATGGCGCTGGTCGACTTCACCAACCCCGGGGCCTGCGAGTGGTACGCGGGCAAGCTGCGGGCGCTGCTGGAGATGGGCGTCGACGCGTTCAAGTCCGACTTCGGCGAGCGCATCCCGCTCGACGTGGTCTGGCACGACGGCTCGGACCCGGAACGGATGCACAACTACTACACCCAGCTCTACAACCGGGTGGTCTTCGACGTGCTGCGCGAGCACCGGGGCGAGGGCGACGCCGTGGTCTTCGCGCGCTCCGCGACCGTCGGCGGCCAGCAGTTCCCGGTCCACTGGGGCGGCGACAACTCCGCCACCTACGAGTCCATGGCGGAGAGCCTGCGCGGCGGGCTGTCGCTGGCGGCGTCCGGGTTCGGCTTCTGGAGCCACGACATCGGCGGCTTCGAGGGGCTGCCGGACCCGGCGGTGTTCAAGCGCTGGATCCCGTTCGGCCTGCTCTCCTCGCACAGCCGGCTGCACGGCAACCAGACGTACCGGGTGCCGTGGCTTTTCGACGAGGAGGCCGTCGACGTGCTGCGCTCGTTCACCCGGCTCAAGCACACGCTGATGCCGTACCTGTTCGACGCGGCCGGCCAGGCGCACCGCGAGGGCCTGCCGGTGATGCGGCCGATGGTCTTCGGTTTTCCGCGGGACCCGGCCGTGACCCACCTGGACCGGCAGTATCTGCTCGGCGACAACCTGCTGGTGGCGCCGGTGTTCAGCGCGGCGGGCGACACGTCCTACTACGTGCCGGCCGGGCGCTGGACCAAGTTCCTGACCGGCGAGGTCGTCGAGGGCCCGGGCTGGGTGCACGAGACGCACGGCTTCGCCAGCGTGCCGTTGCTGGTGCGCCCGGACTCGGTGCTGGCGCTCGGCGCCCGCACGGACCGGCCCGACTACGACTACCGCGACGGCATCACGCTGAGCCTGTACGAGCTGGCCGAGGGCACCCGCACGACGACCGTGCCCGGGCCGCTGGGCGCGGCGGCGACGACCTTCGAGGTCACCCGGCAGGGCGTGACGGTGCGGGTCGTCCGGTCCGGCGAGGCCGCGCCGTGGCGGGTGCGCTGCGGCGACACGGTGGCCGAGGCGGCCGCGGACCAGACCACCTGCGAGCTACGGCTGGGGTAGCGGGCTTCCGCCAGCTACGGGCTGGGGTAGCGGGCTTCCGCGGGCTACGGCTGGGGTAGCGGGCGGATGCCGTCGATGGCGAGGCCGAGCAGCCGCTCGGCCTCGCTGCCGTTGTCGCCCGGGCGGTGCTCGACGGTCAGCGAGATGGCAACCACCAGGGTCAGCAGGTCGGTGATCGACACCTCGGGGCGCACGGCGCCCGCCGAGTGGGCCCGGGTCAGCAGCTCGGCGCCGGCCTCCTCGACCGTCCGGTGGCAGGCGTTGTCGGCGCTGGGCAGCAGCGACGAGGCCAGGCCGCGGGTCGAGGCGACGGAGGCGCCGACCGTGCGCAGCCAGATCGTCAGCGCGGGACCCGGCTCCGCGCCCGCGGCTAGCTGGTGTGCCTGCCGGCACAGCGCCTCGACCCGGTCGTGGAAGACCGCGGAGAGCAGCGCCTGCCGGGACGGGAAGTGCCGGTGCAGCGTGGCCGAGCCGACGCCCGCCTGCCGGGCGATCTCCTCCAGCGACGCCTCGGCGCCGTCGCGCGCGAACGCCGCCGAGGCGGCCGCGACCAGTTGATCGTAGTTGCGCCGGGCGTCCGCGCGTCTGGGTCGCATGCCTCACCATCCCGGGCGGTTCGTGAAACGGGGCGCCCCTCCGCATCGTAGTGGTCAGCTCCGGTCCCCGCATGTCGGTCACCGATCAGGACCGGCCCGGTCGTCCGCGAGAGCGTCGCCGGCGGTGGCTGTCAGCGCCGGCCGACGAGGTCGCCGACCTCGGTCCGGGACGAGATGCCCAGCTTCCGCAGGATGTTCGAGACGTGCACGGCGGCGGTCTTCGGTGAGATGTAGAGGCGCCGGGCCAGCTCCGTGTTGGTCAGCCCGTCGCTGATCAGCACTGCCACCTCCCGCTCGCGGGGCGTCAGCGCGGCCGGGCCGGTGACCGCCGGTGGCGCGTCGACCGGGGCCATGCCCAGCCGGGCGCGGGCCTGGGCGAGCTGGGCCACCCGCCAGCCACCCCACTCGGCCAGCAGGGGCGCGGCCGCCTCCGCCTGGGCGGCGGCCTCCTCGCGCCGGTCGCCCGCCAGGAGGCAGCGGGCGGCGCCGACGCGGACGGTGCCGCGGGTTGCCGGCCCCAGGATGTGGGCCTCGGCGACGGACAGGTAGCCGGCCAGCGCCTCGGCGTGCCGGCCGCGCGCCTCCGCGAGCTGGGCGTCGACGAGCGTCCGGTAGGCGTCCCACACCTCGGCGTCGAGCAGCGCGGTCGCCAACTGGTCGAGCCGCTGCGCCGGCAGGCCGAGCTCCAGCGCGGCGGAGATCAGGTCGTGGGCCTGCTCACCGTTGCGCCACGTCTCCCCGGCCAGGGCCGCGATCAGCTCGTCCAGGGTCGCCTCGGTGCGCGGGAGATCGCCGCGGCGGCAGGCGAGGTGGAACGCGAGGCCGGGAATGGTGGTCGGCGGGTTGCTGGGCAGCGCCGCCAGGTCGGTGATGAGCTGCTCGACCCGCTCCAGCTCGCCGGCCTCCAGGCAGAGCCCGGCGAGGAAGACCCCGTGATAGTCGGCCCAGCGGCCCCGGCGCCGGTAGCTGCGGTCCTGCTCGCGCCCCTCCTCCAGGGCCGCGATCGCGGCGCGCAGGTCGCCGGCCCGCAACGCGAGCCGGGCCCGGCCCTGGAAGTACGTGGCCACCGCGAGCGACTCGAAGCCGGCCCGTTCGGCGGCGGCCCGCATCCGTTCCAGGATCTCGGCGTGCTCGGCCGGTGAGGTGGGCGGCTCGCCCTGCACCAGGTTGTTGAGGGCGCGGGCCGCCAGCACCCACTCGCCCGCCTTCTCGGCCTCGTCGACGAGGCCGGACAGGATCTCCCGGCCGGCGGCGGCGGTCTGCGGGCGCTCGGTGAGCGTCGAGCCCTTCTCCACCAGCGCGGCCAGGCGGACGGCCGGCAGGTCGAACTCGTCCGCCAGCGCCAGCGCGCGGTCGGACCAGAGCAGCGCGGCGTCGAGGTCGTCGCGCAGGTACGCCGACTGCGCGATCGCGGTCATCGCCCGCGCCTGGTCGGCGCCGGGCGGGAGCTGCGCGATCAGCGTCTCGATGCCGTGGGTCAGGGCGCGCATCTCGTCGGTCTCGCGGGACTCCCACGCGATGCGGACCAGCAGGTACAGCGACTCGGCCCGGTCGGTCGTGGTGCCGGCGAGGTCCCGCCAGCGCCGGCCGTACCGCAGGGCGTCGTCCAGCAGGCCGGCCAGCCACGCCGCCCGGGCGGCGCCGGCGAGCAGGTCGGTGTCGTCGGGCACCTCGTCGAGGCCGGTCTCCGCCAGCTGCAGGGCCTGGTAGGCGGAGCCGATGGAGAGGTAGAGCGCGGTGCCGCGGCGGGCCGCGGCGATCATGTCGTCGTACCGGCCGGCGCCGCGGGCGTGGTGCGCCACCATGGCCGGGTCGGAGCCCTTGGGCGAGTCACTGCTCAGGAGCACGTCCAGCGCCGCCTCGTGCAGCCGGCGGCGCTGCCGGCCGAGCATCTGGTCGGCGATCGCTTCGCGTACCAGCGCGTGCCGGAACGCGAACTCGTCCTCGCCGGACTCGACCAGGACGCCCCGGGTGACCAGGTCGCGCAGCACGGCGATGAGCTCGTCCTCGCCCGTGCCGGTCACGTCGGCGAGCAGGTCGAACGGGATGCGGTGGCCGAGCACGGTGGCCGCCTCGACGATCCGGTGGCTGAGCGGGTCGAGGTCGTCGACCTGGCGGCGGAGCACGTCGGCGAGGCTCCACGGCAGCGGCTGCTCGACCAGCGCCTCCACGTCGTACCCGGGCAACGCGCGCAGCAGTTCCTCCAGGAAGAACGGGTTGCCGCCGGTGCGGTGGTGCAGCGCGGTCGCGGCGCGCAGCGGCGCCGGGGCGCCGGTGACCGCCGCCAGCATCGCCGCGGTCTGCGAGGGGGTGAGACGATCCAGCCGTACGTGGGTGACGGCGTGCCGGCGTTCCATCCGGGCCAGCAGGCCGGCCACCGGCTGGCGGCGGGTCACCTCGTCCGGCCGGTAGGTCCCGATGAGCAGCCGCGGCCCGCGCTGGTCGGCGATCCGCTCGAACAGCGCCGCGCTCTCCGAGTCGGCCCAGTGCAGGTCCTCGAAGAAGATGACGGCGGGAGAGTCGCCGATCAGGTCGGCCAGGATGGCGAGACCGGTGTGCAGGCGCTCGACCGGACTGCGCCGCGGATCCGCGAGGGCGGCCAGCTGCTCCTCGTCGACCTCCGGGCGGCCGTCGATGGCGTCCAGGAGCACCTCGTACGGCCGGGACAGCGAGCCGGGCTCCGCCTGGCCGACCAGCACCACGGTCTCCGCCGGCACGGTTGCCAGCAGCTCGTGCACGAGCCTGGTCTTGCCGATGCCCGGCTCGCCCGCGATGAGCGCGACCGCCGGCGCCCGCGCCGAGGCGAGCCGCGCCAACCGGCGCAGCTCGCCGTCCCGCCCGATCATCACTGGGCTGGCACCGCCGCGGATGGTTCGCACGACGCCAGGGTACCGGTGGGCTGTCCGCGCACCGGCGAGGCTTTGCGGGCTCGCCGCGCCCGCCGGGCCCGGCGGGCGACGGTGAGCAGGCGCCCCCTGTCGGCCTCGGCGATCAGCTCACGCCGACGGTCGTTCGCGAGAACCAGCATCAGGTCCGGGTGCATCAACATGGCTTGTCTCCTTGTCAACCGGTGATGGATCAATCCTCGGTTGAACAGGGAGCTGCCACATCGGGACCGCCTACGTATCTTCGCAGGCCAGTGGGTTTAGTGCGGGCGCGCCGGCGGCCTAGGCATGCCTAGGCCGCAATGCCGCGGGCGCCCTGCCTGCCTATCGGCCGCCGACGAAAGAGGCCGCCGGAACGAAGACCCGGTGACCGGACTCGAAATTGAGCGACACACCCTCGGTAGTCCATTCGACGGTCAGCCGGGTCGGATCCATATCGGTCGCGTCGAGGCGGACGTGATGACCGTATCCCCCGCTCGGATCGCGGCCCAGATAAACCTCGTAGTGGTCCAGGCCGGAGGTGCTGTCGTCCGACAGCCGCAGGACGGCGATCGGCGCGCGGACGTGCTGGAGAACGACGGTGTGCGGGGAGTGGTCCGAATACACCACCCCCGGCGGCTGGCTGAAGGTTTTGACATCCGTTGTCCGGGTCCACGAGAGAATGGTCGCGACGACCAGGAAGCCGAGCGCCGCAGCGACGATTATCGCCGTTCGCCCGCGACGGCTGGGCACCGATTTCCCCATCGGTGCGGATCGGTCGGGCGGGTGTGCGATGTCGTTCATCGCATGAGTGTCGCAGCGCGGGTCAATTCGCCCGACCACTGCGCGGTCGCGACCGTGAGACCGTCCGCCTGTGCCGGGCGCGCTTGGCGCGGGCAGGGGTCTCGGGGAGGGTGGGGGCATGACTGAGCCGCTCTGGACCGGGCCCGCCGTCGCCCTGGTCAACCTGTTCGACGCCGATGCCGCGGTCGATGCCAAGGGCACCGCCGAGCATGCCGCCCGGCTGGTCGAGGCCGGCATCCGGGCCGTGCTGGTGAACGGCAGCACCGGCGAGGCCGCCGCCCTCTCCGACGCCGAGCGGGTGGCACTGGTCGCCGCCGTCCGGGAGGCCTGCCCCGGGGTGCCGGTCCTCGCCGGCGCGTCCGGGGACTGGTGGCAGCAGGCCGCCGACCGCGTCGCCGGGGCGATCGACGCCGGCGCGGACGCCGTGCTCGTCGCGCCGCCGCGGCTCGGCGGCGCGCTGGACGGCTATTACGCCCGGGTTGTCGACGCGGCCGCCGGGGTGCCCGTGCTGGCCTACCACTACCCGGGTGTCGCGGGCGGTCCGGTGCCGGTGGCGGCCCTGCCCGGCCTGGGCCTGGCCGGGATCAAGGACTCCAGCGGCGACCCGGCCCGGTTCGGCCACGAGCTGGGCCTCGGCGGCGACCTCGCGGTCTACACCGGGGCTGCCGCGCTGCTCGGTTACGCGAGCTGGCTGGGCGCGGCCGGGGCCATCGTCGCGGCGGCGAACCTCGTACCCGGGCAGTGTCTTGCCGCCTGGGACCGTGACGCCGCCGCGCAGCATGAGGTGCTGCGCACCGAGCGGGAGAGCAAGGCCCTGCCGGGCGGCCTCAAGGAGGCCATGGCCCGGCGCTACGGCACCTCGCCGGTGCGCCGGCTGGGCTGAGACCTCACTTCTTGTCGAGGCGGGCGGGGTCGATCGTGGTGTCCTGGTGCAGGATGAACCGGTTCGTCGCGTAGGTGATCGCCCACAGCACGACGCCGATGATCAACAGCACCCCGGCCACCTGGTAGTCGGCGGCTGCCCGGCCGGAGAGCGGGCTGGCCAGGTAGGCGCAGGCGACGGCGCCGATGATCGGGATGACCGTCGGGGCCTTGAAATGCTTGTGCTCGACCGGGTCGCGGCGCAGGATCAGCACCGCGATGTTTACCACGGTGAAGACGCAGAGCAGCAGCAGCGCCGTGGTGCCGCCCAGCGCGGTCAGGTCGGCGAACCAGATCAGCCCGAAGGCGATCAGCGTGGTGAAAGCGATGCCGACCCACGGCGTCCGCCGCGTCCGGTGCACCCGGCCCAGCACCTTGGGCAGCACCCGTTCGTTGGCCATGCCGTAGAGCAGCCGGCTGGCCATCAGCATGTTGATCAGCGCCGAGTTGGCCACCGCGAACATGGTGATGAAGGCGAAGATGGTCAGCGGGAACGCGGGCGCCCCGGCCGCCACCACCTTGAGCAGCGGCGCGTCGCCCTCGCTGAGGTCGGCGGGGGAGACCAGCGCCACCGCCGAGATCGCCACCAGCACGTAGATCAGCCCGGTGACGCACAGGCCGGTCAGCATGACCTTGGGAAAGATCCGTACCGGGTCCTTGGTCTCCTCGGCCATGTTCACCGAGTCCTCGAAGCCGACCATGGCGAAGAACGCGAGCGCGGTGGCCGCGGTGACCGACAGGAACGCGCTCTCGCCCGGCGGCGAGTCGAACTCCAGCAGGCGGGACAGGTCGCCGTTGCCGCCGCCCAGCGCCCACGCGCCGATGGCGATGACGATCAGCAGGCCGGTCAGCTCGACGCAGGTCAGCACGACGTTGGCCTTCACGCTCTCGCCGACGCCGCGGAAGTTCACCAGCGCGATCAGGGTCATGAAGCCGACCGCCACCGCGGTGAGCCCCAGGCCCTCGCCGAGGGACAGGTCGAAGGCCTCGGCGAAGTTGCCGGCGAACGCCTTCGACGCGCTGGAGGCCGAGGTCAGGCCCGAGCACATCACCGCGAAGGTGACCATGAAGGTGAGGAAGTGCACCCCGAAGGCCTTGTGCGTGTACAGGGCCGCGCCGGCCGCCCGCGGATACTTGGTCACCAGTTCGAGGTAGCTGAACGCGGTCAGCAGCGCCACCACGAAGGCGACCAGGAACGGCAGCCAGACCGCGCCGCCCACCTCGGCGGCGACCTTGCCGGTGAGCGCGTACACCCCGGTGCCGAGGATGTCGCCGACGACGAAGAGCAGCAGGAGACCGGGTCCGATGACCCGGTTGAGGGTGGGTTGCTCGCGTTCGGTGCTGTCCCGGGTGCCCGCGTCTGCCATCGCCGCGTCCCTCCACATCGACATGCCTGGTCCTCACGGTAAGCGATCGGAGCCGGACGCGCTGCCGCTGAGGCTTGTTCCACCGGGGCGGGCGGGCGAGGATCGAGGAACGTGTTCCCATCTGCCGGAGGACGACATGCACATCGTGCTGGCTGCCAAGCCCGACGCCGACCAGCCCTGGATCACCGACGCGGTGGCCCGCCTGGCCAAGCAGACCGCCGCCACGGTCTCGGTGGTGGCGGTCGACGAGGTGGAGCTCGAGCGCTTCTCCGCGGCGCCGCGCAGCGTCTTTCTCCAGGGCGCCCGCGAGGCCGTCGACGCGGCGGTCCGGCGGCTGGCCGAGGCCGGCGTCGAGGCACAGGGGACGGTGCTGTCCGGCCGCCCGCTGGAACGGATCATCGAATTCGCGGAGCAGCAGCAGGCCGACGTGGTCATGGTGGGCGCCAGCACCCGGCCGGCGATGGCGGAACGGCTCCTCGGCAGCGTCCCCCTGCAGCTGATCGAGAAGTCGTCCCGCCCGGTCCTGGTGGTCACCCACCCCTCGTAGGCACTTACTCCCGGGCGCCCAGCAGTGAGACCGGCGCCGGCCGGGTCGCCGACCACGAGGTCAGCAGGCTGGTCAGCCCGGTGATCACGAACGCGGTGCCGGCGACGGCCGCCATCAGCGTCCACGGCAGGTCCAGGGTTGCGACGCCGGTGACGGCCGACGTTGTGGCCAGCACCGCGGCGAAGGTGCTCGCCGCGGCCAGGGCGCCCAGCACGATCCCGATCGTGGTGACCGCCGAGGACTCCAGCAGCGCCGCCCGCAGCACCTGGCCCCGGGTCAGGCCGGTGGCGCGGGCCGCGGCGAACTCCCGGCCGCGGGCCGCCGCGGCGATCACCACGGCGTTGACCACGCCGATCAGCGCGTACAGGCCGCCGAGGCCGAGCACGATCAGCATGATGTCGTCGTTCGTGCTGGTGCGGGCCTCGGCGTCGGCGTGCAACCACTCCTCCACCCCGGTGACCGTGCCGAGGGCGGACAGCGCGGCCGTGACCCGGGCGGCGTCGGCGCCCGGGGCGAGCGTGACGAACGTGCGGGTCGGCGCCCCGGCGAGCTCCCCCGCCGGGATCAGGCCGGCGGGCACCAGCAGGTCGGCGCCGCCGCCCATCGCGGTCGGCACCTCGGCGACGACCGGCAACCGGTGGTCGGCGCCGGCGAAGCGGACCGCCACGGTGTCACCGCGGGAGAAGCTGTCGCGGCCCGGGCCGCCCGCCACGACCGCGCCACGCAGGGCCTCCAGCGGCCCGCTGCCGGGGTGCGCCCGGGCGTACCCCGCCGGATCGACGACCAGCGCCCTGGCGATGTCGGTCTCCGCCTCCTCGCCGCGGCCCGTGGTGAGCTGGACCAGCGTCTCGGTCTCGGCCGAGACCGAGGCCACCCCGGGCACCGCCGGCAGGCCCGGCCCGGTGGTCTCGACCACCAGGTCGGCGGCGATGCCGCGGCGCTGCTCGGCCACCGCGGAGGCGGCGAACGAGGCGGACGCCCCGGTCTGCCCGAAGACGATGCCGATCAGGACGATCAGCGGGGCGGCGGTGGCCGCGCTGCGCCGCACCTCGTCACGCAGGTTGGCCCGGGCCAGCATGCCGGTCACCCCGGCCGCCGGGAGCAGCCGGGCCGCCGCGGGCACCAGCACCGGGCCCAGCAGGGTCAGCGCGATCGCCGCGAGCATCGGCACGTTCGTCGCCATCGCCTGGCCGCCGCCCGGCCCGCCCAGCGGGGCCAGGATGATCAGCGTCGCCGCGCCGGCGGCGAAGAACAGCCCGGTCAGCCAGCGGCCGGCGGTCATCACCCGGCCCGCGTCGGGGTCGCGCAAAGCGTCCAGCGGCCGCACCTTGGCGGCCCGGCGGGCGGCCACGAGCACCCCGGCGAGGGCCAGGCCGAGGCCGGTCCCGGCGGAGGCGCCGAGGATCCAGCCCCGCCACTGCCCGGTGAAGCCCTCCGGGACGAAACCGAAGCCGACCAGCAGCCGGGTCTGCAGGGCCATCACCGCCACCCCCACCGGTATGCCGGTGGCGGTGCCGACCAGGCCCAGCAGCAGCGCCTCGCCCAGCAGCAGCCGCCGCACGTGCCGCCGGGCGCCGCCGACCAGCCGCAGCAGCGCCAGGTCGCGCCGGCGCTGGGCCACGGTGAAGGCGAACGTCGAGCTGATGATGAAGACGGCCAGGAACGCCGAGAAGCCCAGCACCACCCCGAGCAGCGCCACCGACGCCTCGGCGCTGTCGGTGAAGCGCAGCCGCTCGGCCGCCGACAGCCCGGCCGGCGGGTCCAGGGTCGCCGCCGAGATCAGCAGCAGCAGCGAGGACTGCACCAGCGCGACGCCGAGGCACACCGACAGGGTGGCGCCGACGAACAGCTGCCACCGCTCGGCCAGCCCGGCGAAGCTCATCCGCAGCATGTCAGCGCTCCAGGTCGACGAGGCGGTCGGCGACCTCGCGGGCGCTCGCACCGGCGAGGTGGCCGACCAGCCGGCCGTCGCGCAGGAACAGCACGCCGTCGGCGCGCGCGGCGGCGGCCGGGTCGTGCGTCACCATCACGATGCTCTGGCCCCGGTCGGCCATGGCCCGCAGCAGGTCCAGGACGGTGCGGGCGGCCGTCGAGTCGAGCGCGCCGGTCGGCTCGTCGGCGAAGAGCACCTCGGGGGCGGTGACCATGGCCCGGGCGATCGCCACCCGCTGCTGCTGGCCGCCGGACAGCTCGCGCGGCCGGTGCCGGGCGCGGTCGCCGAGCCCGACCTCGTCCAGCGCCTGGCGGACCCGGGCGCGTCCCGGGCGGCGGTTGGCCAGGCGCAGCGGCAGCGCGACGTTCTGCTCGGCGGTCAGCGAGCCGATCAGGTTGAAGCTCTGGAAGACGAACCCGATCCTCGTCCGGCGCAGGGCGGTCAGCTCGTTGTCGCTCGCCGCGGTGATGTCCGTGTCGCCGAGCAGGACCCGGCCGCTGTCGGCGCGCTCCAGGCCGGCGGCCAGGTGCAGCAGGGTGGACTTGCCGGAGCCCGAGGGGCCCATCACGGCGGTCCAGGTGCCGCGCCGGAACTCGACATCGACGTCGTCGACGGCCCGGACGGCGGTGGCGCCGCGGCCGTAGCCACGGCTGACGCCGCGCAGGGCCACCGCGGTCGTGGTGTGGCTGGAAGTCGTCGTCATCGTCACTGCTCGAACGTATGGCGGCGGCCCGGAAATAGCGTTGCGGCGGGCACCCGGATCCGGGGTAGGGCTAGCCCTACGGTCGGCATCCAGTAAGCGGGACAACACCGCGCACCCCTTGCCTATATCCCAGTTTGGCTATAGGAATTAGATATGTTGCGCGACCGATTCCGGCCCACCGCCCTCGCCGCTGCCGCCGTCCTGCTGCTCGCCGCCTGCTCCGGCACCGCCGGCGAGGCCGCCGCCGACGCCGGGCAGCCGGTCAGCGGCGGCTCGCTGACCTGGGGGATCGAGACCGAGCCGATCACCTTCAACCCGCACCAGTACGCCCAGGCCAAGGCCCGCCTGCTGGTCGCGAACTCGTTCGAGGGCCTGCTCACCCACGACGCGAACGGCGGCTACGTGCCGCTGCTCGCCACCGGCTACGAGCCCTCGGCCGACGGCAAGTCGTACACCTTCAAGCTGCGGACCGGGGTGACCTTCTCCGACGGCACGCCGTTCGACGCCGCCGCGGTCAAGGCCAACATCGACCAGCTGCTGGCCCCGGGCTACGCGCCCACCGTGGCCGCCGTGCAGCTCAAGAACCTCGCGAGCGTCGAGGTCACCGACCCCGCCACGGTCGTGTACCACCTGGCGAGACCGGACGTGCTGCTGCTCGACTTCATCTCCTCGCCGCAGGGCGCCGTGATCTCGCCGCAGTCGCTGCGGAAGGCCGCCGACCTCAAGGCCGGCGGCCCCGACCTGGCCGGCACCGGGCCGTTCATCCTGGACCGGTACACCGCCGGCCAGGAGGTGCACTACAAGCGCAACCCGTCCTACTGGGGCAGCCGGCCGGCCTACCTCGACGAGGTCACCTACCGGTTCCTCAAGGAGTCCTCGGTCCGCGTCGGCGCCCTCACCTCCGGCCAGGTGCAGGTGATCGAGGGGGTGCCCGCCACCGACCAGGCCCTGATCACCGGCGACCCCCGGCTCAGCCTGACCCGGGGGCTGAACTCCGGCTCGGCCTACTCCTACTACCTCAACGTCGCGCACGCGCCGTTCGACGACCTCAAGGTGCGGCAGGCGTTCCGGGACGCGCTCGACGTCGGCACCGCGCTCAACGCCGTCTACCAGGGCACGGCCACCCGCGCCTGGAGCGTGGTCGGCCCGACCAGCCCGCTCTACGACAAGTCCCTGGAGGGCTCCTACGGCAACAACGCCGCCCGCGCCAACCAGTTGCTCGACGAGGCCGGCTGGACCGCCCGCGACGCCGACGGCTTCCGCACCAGGGCGGGCAAGCGGCTCACCGTACGGCTGGTGCAGTCCGCGCCGTACGTCCGCGACCGCCGCGACATCCTGGCCCAGACCGTGCAGGCCGCGGTCAAGCAGAGCGCCGGCATCGACCTCGCCGTGTCCCTGGTGGACCAGGGGACCGCGACCAAGGTTCTGGAGGACGGCGAGTACGAGGTCTTCGACAACTCCCGCGCCGACACCGACGCGGGCGCGGCGCTCAACCTGCTGCTGGCCTCCAACGGCGCGATCAACCGGACCGGCAGCAAGGACCCGGCGCTGGACAAGCTGCTGGACGCGGGTCAGGCCACCGCCGACCCGGCGCGGCGCAAGGCGACGTACGCGAGGATCCAGCAGCGGGTCGTCGCCGAGCAGGCCATCGTGCTGCCGCTCTACGCGCCCAACGACCAGATAGCCGCCGCGAAGACGGTCGGCGGCCTCTCCTTCGAGCCGACCGCCGGGGTGCCGAACAGCGCCTACCAGGTCTGGGTCCGGAAGTGACAGCCGTGCTGCGCCGGCTCGCGACCGGGGTGGTGGTGCTCTGGGCCGCCGCCACGGCCGCCTACCTCGCGCTGCTCGCCGCCCCGGGCGACACCGTGGACAGCATCATCGGCGACGGTGCCGACACCCCGCTGATCCGCTCGCAGATCGTCGCGGAGTGGGGCCTGAACCGGCCCGCGGTCGTGCAGTACGCCGACTACCTCTGGCGCGCCGCCCACGGTGACCTCGGCCGGTCCTACCTGCTGCAACGGCCGGTCCGCGACATCGTCGGCGAGCAGCTCTGGCCGACGCTGAAGCTGGCCCTGTTCGCCGCGCTGCTGGGCGTGGTGCTCTCCCTGCTGCTGGCGGTCACGACCCGCCGGCCCTGGGCGCGCCGGGCCAGCTCGACCGCCGAGCTGGTGCTGGTCTCCACCCCGCCGTTCCTGATCGGGATCGTCCTGCTCAGCGTCTTCTCGTTCCGCTTCGGCCTGTTCCCGGTCGCCGGCGACCGGGGGTTCGCCGCGCTGGTCCTGCCCGCGGTCACCCTCGCCCTGCCGATCGCCGGGGTGCTGACCCAGGTGCTGCGCGACGGGCTGGACCGGGCCCTGGAGGAGCCGTTCGCGGTCACCGCCCGCTCGCGCGGGCTGCGGGAGAGCGCGGTGCTGCTCCGGCACGCCCTGCGGCACGCGCTGCTGCCGGCCGTGACGCTGACCGGCTGGCTCTTCGGCATCCTGCTCGGCGGCGCCGTGATCATCGAGCAGGTGTTCGGCCGTCCCGGCCTCGGCCAGGTCACCCTGCAGGCGGTGAACACCAAGGACATGCCGGTGGTGCTCGCCGTGGTGGTGCTCTCGGCCGCCGTCTACGTGGTGCTCAACACCGCGGCGGATCTCGCGTACCTGCTCGTCGACCCGCGGCTGCGAAGGAGCTGAGCGTTGACCATCGCCACCGAGCGGCCGCTGATCGGCCGGACCGGCGCCCGGCCGCGGCGGCTCCGCCCGGCCGTCGCCACCGCGACCGGGTTCCTGGTGCTCCTGCTGGTCGCGGCGGTGTGGCCGGGGCTGTTCGCCGGGGACCCGCTGGCCGCCGACCCGTTCCACGTGCTGCGGGCGCCGAGCGCCGGGCACTGGTTCGGCACCGACCAGCTCGGCCGCGACGTCTTCGACCGGGTCGTGCACGGCGCCCGGCACTCGCTGGCGATCGGCGTCGCGGCCACCGGAATCGCGGTCACCGCCGGCATCCTGCTCGGGGTGCTGGCCGGCCTCGCCCACCGGTACGCCGACGAGGCGCTGAGCCGCTCGTTCGACGCGCTGTCCGCCTTCCCGCTGCTGCTGCTCGCGCTGTTGTTCATCGCCGTCGCCGGGCCGGGCAGCGTCAGCCTGGTGGTGGCGATCGGCATCGCCACCCTGCCGCACTACGCCCGGGTCGTCCGGGCGCAGACCTTCGTCGTCCGCCGGGCCGGCTACGTCACCCAGGCCGTCGCGTTCGGCGACTCGCGTACCCGGCTGGTGCTGCGGCACGTCCTGCCGAACGTGCTCGGCCCGATCCCGGTGCTGGCCATGATCGGGCTCGGCGAGGCCGTGCTGGCCGCCGCCGGGCTCAGCTTCCTGGGCATGGGACCGCAACCGCCGTCGCCGGAGTGGGGCGCGATGCTCTCCGAGGGCCGCGGCTACCTGCGGATCGCCTGGTGGGCGTCGGTGCTGCCGGGCGTCGTGGTCACGCTCACCGTCATCTCGCTGACGGTCACCGGGCGGCACCTGCAACGCCGCTTCGAGGGACGGGAGCAACGGTGACGACATCCGCGACGCCGCTACGAGGCACGGGAGCAACGGTGACGACACCCCTGGTCCGCGTCGAGGACCTGCATGTCACGTTCGATACCGGGCGGCACCGGGTCGAGGCCGTCCGCGGCGTCAGCTTCGCCGTCGAGCGCGGCGAGTGCCTGGCCATCGTGGGGGAGTCCGGGTCGGGCAAGAGCGTCACCGCCCGCACGCTGGTCGGCCTGGCCGGTCCCGGCGCCGAGGTCCGCGCCGCCGCGCTGGAGCTCGACGGGCGCGACGCGCGCGGGCACACCGAGCGCGACTGGCGCCGGGTGCGCGGCGGCTTCGCCGGGCTGGTCCTGCAGGACGCGCTGGTGTCGCTCGACCCGCTGCGCACGGTCGGCGCGGAGATCGGCGAGGTGCTGCGCACCCACCGGCGCCGGACCTCCGTGGAGAAGCTGCTCACCGACGTGCACGTGCCCGAGCCGGCCCGGCGCGCCAGGCAGTATCCGCACCAGCTCTCCGGCGGCCTGCGCCAGCGCGCGCTGATCGCCTCGGCCATCGCGGGCGAGCCGCCGCTGCTGATCGCCGACGAGCCGACCACCGCGCTGGACGTCACCGTGCAGGCGCAGATCCTCGCGCTGCTCGCCGAGCGCAAGGCGGCCGGCGAGACGCTGCTGCTGATCAGCCACGACCTCGCCGTGGTCAGCCGGATAGCGGACCGGGTGCTGGTCATGCGCGACGGCCGGATCGTCGAGTCCGGGGCCACGTCGCTGCTGTTGTCCGGCGCCGGGCACGCGTACACGAGAAAGCTGCTGGCCGCCGTCCCGTCGGCGGCCTCCCGCGGGCGCCGGCTCGCCGGGTCGGGGGAGAGCCCGGCGGTCCGGCCGCCGGCCGGCGTCGTGGCCGAGGCCACCGCACTGCGCAAGGTGTACGGCCACAGCACCGTCGTCGCGGGCCTCGACCTGAGCATCGGGCGCGGCGAGATCGTCGGCCTGGTCGGCGAATCCGGTTCCGGCAAGACCACCGTGGCGCAGCTGCTGTTCGGGCTGGTCGAGCCCACCGCCGGCGCCGTCACCTTCGAGGGTGCGCCGTGGTCCGGCGTCCCCGAGCGGCGCCGGCGGCCGCGGCGGCGCCGGATGCAGTTCATCTCCCAGGACCCGCTGTCGTCCTTCGATCCACGGTGGACAGTGCGGCGGATCGTCGCGGAGGCGGGCGGCGAGGTGATCCCGTTGCTGGAACGGGTGGGCCTGGACGCCACGGTGGCCGACCGCCATCCCCGGCAGCTCTCCGGCGGCCAGCGCCAGCGGGTCGCCATCGCCCGGGCCCTGGCCCCGCGGCACAGCCTGATCATCTGCGACGAGCCGGTCTCCGCGCTCGACGTCTCGGTGCAGGCGCAGGTGCTGGACCTGCTCGCCGACATCCGGGCCACCGACGGCACCGCGCTGCTGTTCATCTCGCACGACCTCGGCGTGGTGCACCACCTTGCCGACCGGGTGCTGGTGATGCGGGACGGCACGGTCGTCGAGCGGGGCCCGGTCGAGGACGTCTTCACCCGCCCGCAGCACGACTACACCCGCGCGCTGCTCGCCGCCGTGCCCACCCTGGAGGCCACATCATGACCGACCTGCACCTGGCCGTCGCCCTCGACGGGCTCGGCTGGCACCCCGCCGCCTGGCGCACCTCGCCGCTGGACGCCACGGCGATCCTCACCCCCGGCTACTGGACCCGGCTGGCCCGGGAGGCCGACGCCGGGCTGCTCGACTTCGTGACGTTCGAGGACAGCTTCGGGCCGCCCTCCGACGATCCGGCGCGGCTCACCGGCCGGCTCGACGCGGTGCTGATCGCCTCCCGGGTCGCGCCGGTGACCCGGCACGTCGGGCTCGTCCCGGTCGCGACGACCACCCACACCGAGCCGTTCCACCTGTCCACCGCGCTGGCCACGCTGGACTACCTCAGCAACGGCCGGGCCGGCTGGCAGGCCCGGGTGTCGGCGGACCCGGCCGAAGCGGCGCTGCTGGGCCGCCGGACGGTCGGTACCGGCGTGGAGCAGGCGTGGGACCTGCTCGACGAGGCCGCCGACGCCGTCGAGGTGGTCCGGCGGCTCTGGGACAGCTGGCAGGACGACGCCGTCATCAAGGACGTCGCCACCGGCCGGTTCATCGACCGCGACCGGCTGCACTACATCGACTTCGCCGGGAAGTGGTTCAGCGTGCGGGGCCCGTCGATCGTGCCCCGGCCACCGCAGGGCCAGCCGGTCGTCGCCGCCCTCGCGCACACCCCGTCGGTTGACGAGTTCGCGGCCCGTTCGGCCGACCTGGTCTTCGTGACGCCGTCCTCGCCGGCCGACGCCGCCTCGCTGGTCTCCAGGATCAGGGCCCTGGGCCCGCTCAAGATCTACGCCGCCCTCGTGGTCTTCCTGGACGAGCACGGCGGGACCGCGCTGCAACGCCGGGCCCGGCTGGACGAGTTGGCCGGCGCGCCGGTGCCCTCGGACGCGCTGGTCTTCGCCGGCACCCCGGACGAGCTCGCCGACCTGCTGCTGGCCTGGCAGGCCGCGGGGCTGGACGGCTTCCGGCTGCGGCCCGGCGCGCTGCCCTACGACCTGGAAGCGATCACCCGGTTGCTCGTGCCGACGCTGCAGGACCGCGGTGTCTTCCGGACCGCACCGGAGCCCGGCACCCTGCGCGAGCGCCTGGGCCTGCCGCACGCCGTCAACCGCTACGAAGGGGCCCGCCTTGGCTAAGCAGATCATTCTCGCCGCGCACTTCCCCGGCGTGAACAACACCACCGTGTGGAGCGACCCGGCGGCCGGCAGCCAGATCGAGTTCGACTCGTTCGTGCGCCTGGCGCAGACCGCCGAGCGCGGCAAGTTCGACTTCTTCTTCCTGGCCGAGGGGCTGCGGCTGCGCGAACAGCGGGGCCTGATCCACGACCTGGACGTGGTCGGGCGCCCGGACACCCTGACCGTGCTGGCCGGGCTCGCCGCCGTCACCACCCACCTCGGGCTCGCCGGAACGCTCAACGCCACCTTCCACGAGCCGTACGAGCTGGCCCGCCAGCTCGCCACCCTGGACCACCTCTCCGGCGGCCGGGCCGCCTGGAACGTGGTCACCTCCTCCGGGCCGTTCTTCGGCGAGAACTTCCGGCGCGGCGGTTTCCTCTCGTATGACCAGCGGTACGAGCGGGCCGGCGAGTTCATCGACACCGCCCGCGATCTGTGGGACTCGTGGGCCGCGCTGGTGCCGGACCGCGACGCCGGGCTCTTCGCCGACACCGGCGCCTTCGCCCACCGCGGCGCGCAGTTCGACATCAAGGGGCGCTTCGGGGTCCCGCGCAGCCCGCAGGGCCACCCGGTGATCCTGCAGGCCGGCGACTCCGACGGCGGCCGCGAACTGGCCGCGGCCAAGGCCGACGCGATCTTCTCGCGGCACCACCAGCTGGAGGACGGCCGCGAGTTCTACCGCGACGTCAAGTCGAGGCTGGCCCGCCACGGCCGCGACCCGGACAGCTTGAAGATCATCCCGGGGGTGTCGTTCGTGCTCGGCGACACCGAGGCCGACGCCCAGGAGAAGGCCCACCACATCCGGCGCCAGCAGGTCAGCCCGCAGACCGCGATCCTGCTGCTGGAACAGCTCTGGAACCGGGACCTGTCCGGCTACGACGCCGACGGCCCGCTGCCCACGATCGACCCCGACGTCTCCGACGAGTCGATCATCCAGGGCCGGGCCGGCATGTACCCGGACCGGCTCGCCACCGCGGCCGAGTGGCGGGCCCGCGCCGAGCAGAAGAACCTCGGCATCCGCGACCTGATCATCGAGGTCACCGGCCGGCAGTCGTTCATCGGCACCCCGGCCCGGGTCGCGGCCGAGCTGGACACCTACGTGCAGACCGACGCCTGCGACGGCTTCATCCTCGTCCCGCACCTGACCCCGGGCGGCCTCGACGACTTCGTCGACACGGTCGTGCCGCTGCTGCAGGAGCGCGGCGTGTTGCGCGCCGAATACGCCACCAGCACGCTGCGCGGACACCTGGGGCTGGCATGAAATTCCTGCTCATCACCCTGATCACCCACCTGGACCCGGCCAAGACCACCCGGCAGCGGTTCCGCGAGGTGGTGGACAACGCCGTGCTGGGCGAGGAGCTCGGCTTCGACGGGTACGGGGTGGGCGAGCGCCACGAGCGCCCGTTCATCTCCTCCTCCCCGCCGGTCGTGCTCAGCCACATCGCCGCCCGGACGTCGAGGATCCGGCTCTTCACCGCGGTCACCACGCTGAGCCTGCTCGACCCGGTGCGGGCCTTCGAGGACTACGCCACCCTGGACAACCTCGCCGACGGCCGGCTCGAACTGATCATCGGCAAGGGCAACGGCACCGCCCAGGCCGAGCTGTTCCACGTCACGGCCTCAGATCAATGGGACCGCAACCGGGAATCGTATGAGCTGTTCCGGCAGTTGTGGCGCTCGCCGCGGGTCACCTGGCAGGGCCGGTTCCGCCCGCCGTTGCGGGACGCCGAGACCTGGCCGCGCCCGTTGCAGCAGCCGATCCGGGTCTGGCACGGCAGCGCCACCAGCCGCGCCTCGGTCGACCTCGCCGCGCGGTACGGCGACCCGCTGTTCTCCGCCAACGTCACCAACCCGATCGAGCCGTACGCCGAACTGATCCGCTACTACCGCGAACGGTGGGCGCACTACGGCCACGACCCCGCGCGGGCGCTGGTCGGCGCGGGCTCGGCCGGTTACTACGCCGCGCGTACCTCGCAGGAGGCGATCGAGACCTACCGGCCGATCTTCGACGCCCGGCTGGCCGCCTTCACCCGGCTCGGGCTCACCCCGGTCTTCCCGACGCTGGAGGATGCGATCGAGCGCGGCTCCATCCTGGTCGGCAGCCCGCAGCAGATCATCGACAAGGTCCACCGCTACCACGCCGAGTTCGGCCACGAGGTGATGCACCTGCACGCCGACGCGGACGGGCTCACCGAGAAGCAGCACCGCGCCACGCTGGAGCTCTTCCAGAGCGACATCGCCCCCGAGCTGCGCCGGAGCATCCCCAGCCGTCCCCTGGTCGTCCATCCCTTGGGAGGACAGTAGCCATGCCCGTACCCCTGTCGATCCTCGATCTCGCACCGATTCTGTCCGGCGGCACCGCCGGTGACGCCCTGCGCCGCACGCTCGACCTGGCCCGGCACGCCGAGCAGTTCGGCTACGCCCGCTACTGGGTGGCCGAGCACCACTTCACCCCCGGCGTCGCCAGCTCGCAGCCCGCGCTGCTGCTGGGACAGATCGCCGCGGTCACCGACCACATCCGGCTCGGCTCCGGCGCGGTGCAGACCGGTCACCAGACGGCGCTGTCCATCGTGGAGCAGTTCGGCCTGCTCGACGCGCTCCACCCGGGCCGCTTCGACCTCGGGCTGGGCCGCTCGGGCCAGCGCCGCCAGGAAGCGCTGACCGAGTTGGCCGCCCCGCCGCCCCCGCCCGCCGAGGAGCACGTGGTCGACGGGCTGCTGATCCCGAAGCCGTTCTCCTTCGCTCCGCTGCTGGCCTCGGCCCGCTCGGCGCTGTTCACCCGCCTGCTGCACCAGCCGGGCGCCGAGCCGCCGGACTTCCCCGAGGCGCTCGACACCATCGAGGCGCTGCTGGCCGGCCCGATCACCGACGCCGACGGCAACGAGGCGCGCGCGGTGCCGGGCGAGGGCGCGAAGCTGGAACTGTGGATCCTGGGCAGCAGCGGCGGGCAGAGCGCCCGGGTGGCGGGGGAGCGCGGCCTGCCGTTCGCGGCGAACTACCACGTCGCCCCGGCGAAGGTATTGGAGGCCGTGGCGGCGTACCGGGCAGCCTTCCGGCCCTCGGCGACCCTGACCGCGCCGCACGTCATGGTCTCCGCGGACGTGGTCGTGGCCGCGGACGACGAGACAGCCCGGGGGCTCGCGGCCGGCTTCGGGCTGTGGGTGCACAGCATCCGGACGGGGGCGGGAGCGCGGCCGTACCCGTCGCCGGCCGAGGCCGCGGCCCACGCCTGGACCGAGCAGGAACAGGCGCTGGTCGCCGACCGGGTGGCGACGCAGTTCGTCGGCTCGCCGCAGACCGTGGCCGAGCGGCTGGGGACCCTGCAACGGGCGACGGGGGCCGACGAACTGCTCGTCACCACGGTGACCTACGACCACGCGGACCGGGTGCACTCGTTCGAGCTGCTGGCCAAGGAGTGGCTGGGCTGATCAGGGAAGGGCGTCCCCGGCGTCGAGGTCGATCATGCCGGCGGGCTCGCTGGTCACCTTCGGCGCCGGCGTGACCAGCAGCGCCACGACCCCGATGTTCGCCAGCATCACGACGAGCCCGGCGATGAGCTGCACCCGTGACCAACTATCAGCCGGCAGGCCGTCCGCGGCGAACGCCGCTCCGGCGACCACCAGCACCGCGGCGGTCGCCAGCCCGGTCTGCCGGGCCGCCCGGCTGCGCACCCCGAGCACCAGCGTGGCCGCGGCCGGGCACCACATCGCCAGGATGGCGGCCGCGGCCAGCACGCCCGCCGCCGCGGCCAGCTCGTTGATCGCCTCTTCGGTCAACAGCGCGGTCCACACCGGCAGCACCAGGACCAGCGCGAGCAGCTGGCAGACGATCGCGTCCAGGCCGAGCACGAGGCCGGCCGCGATCAGGGGCGGGCTGAGCCGCCCACGTTCGGATTCCCCGTTCACGAAGGCGACTCTAGGGGTCGCCCGCCACCGCCGTTACCCCGTTTTCTACCCTATTTACTCGATAGGAAATGTGGGTACTCTGTCGGCATGACGGCGCTCGACTTCCACTGGTTCCTGCCCACCAACGGCGACAGCCGGGACATCGTCGGCGGCGGGCACGGCGTCCCGGTCGGCGCCGCCGGCGGGGTCCGCCCGCTGACCATCGGCTACCTCGGCCAGATCGCCCGCGGCGCCGAGCAACTTGGCTTCACCGGCGCGCTCACCCCGACCGGGGCCTGGTGCGAGGACGCCTGGCTGACCACGGCGATGCTCACCGAGGTCACCGAGCGGCTCAAATTCCTGGTCGCGTTCCGCCCCGGGCTGATCTCGCCGACCCTGGCCGCGCAGATGGCCTCGACCTTCCAGCGGCTGTCCGGCAACCGGCTGCTGCTCAACGTGGTCACCGGCGGCGAGTCCAGCGAGCAGCGCGGCTACGGCGACTTCCTCGACAAGGACGCCCGCTACGCCCGCACCGACGAGTTCCTCGGCATCATCCGCGCGCTGTGGCGCGGCGAGACCGTCGACCACGCCGGCGAGCACCTGCGCGTCGAGGGCGCCAAGCTGAGCCGGCTGCCCGACCCGGTGCCGGAGATCTACTTCGGCGGCTCGTCGGCGGCGGCCGGCCCGGTCGCGGCCCGGCACACCGACGTCTACCTGACCTGGGGCGAGCCGCCCGCCCAGGTGGCGCGGAAGATCGAGTGGATCCGCGGGCTGAACCCGTCGCTGCGCTTCGGCATCCGGCTGCACGTCATCGCCCGCGACTCCGCGGCGGCGGCCTGGGCGGAGGCCGAGCGGTTGCTGCGCGGGGTCTCGCCCGCCGACATCTCGGCGGTCCAGGCGGGCCTGCGGCGCAGCGAGTCCGAGGGCCAGCGCCGGATGCTCGACCTGCACGGCGGCAGCCGCGACGGCCTGGTCGTCTCCCCGAACCTGTGGGCCGGCATCGGCCTGGTCCGCGGCGGCGCGGGCACGGCGCTGGTCGGCAGCCACACCGAGATCGCCGACCGGATCGCCGAGTACGCCGACCTGGGCATCACCGAGTTCATCCTGTCCGGCTACCCGCACTTGGAGGAGGCGTACTGGTTCGGCGAGGGCGTCCTGCCGGAACTGCGCCGCCGAGGCCTCTGGCGGCACCCGGCCGGCGACGGCGGCACCGGGGCGACAAGCATCCCGTTCGCGGGTGTCGCCACCGCCGGGCGCGGCTAGCCACCCCTCGGGGTGGGCGACGGTTCGTGCCTCGCCACCGCGGTGCGCAACACCGCGGCGAACTGGTCCGGCGCTTCCAGCCAGGGCTGGTGGCCCGCGTTCGAGATGAGGACGACCTCGCACCCGAGGCGGCCCCCGAGTCGTCGTAGGGCGGCGGCGGGGCGGCTGTCGCCGGCCCCGCCGATGATCACCGTGCCGGCGGGAAGCCGCTCGCGGAGTTCGTCCACGTGTGATTCCAGCGGGTCGGCCTTCTTCGCGGCGTTGAGCTGGCTGTTCATCGCGTAGTTGACGGGCCGCAGCGTGCGGGCCGATGCGAGGGCCCAATCCCAGGCCCGGGCCGGGTCGGCATGGTCGGTGAACCACGACAGCGTGAGGTACTCGATCTCTTCGGCGTCGGTCCGCGACGCGATGGCCTCAAGCTCGTCGAGCCTGGCCTGCTGCTGGTCGGTGCGTCGGGCTCGCTGCGCCGCCCGGTCGGCTTCCCGCCACGGGCCCAGGAAGGGCCCGGCGATCTGAATCAGTCCCGCCACCCGCTCGGGATGCGCCAGCGTGAAGTAGCCGGCCAGGTTGGTGCCGAACGAGTGCCCCACCAGAACAACCCGGTCGTGGTGCCACGCATCGAGCAACAAGCTCAGGTCACGAACGTGGCGGGCGAGCGTGTGCTCCCCGTCCCACCCCGATCCTCCGGTGCCTCGCTGGTCGTAGCGGTGGACCAGGCAGCGATCCTCGACCATGCCGGCGACCGGGCCGAGATAGTCGGGCAGCCCCGGACCGCCGTGCACCATGACCAAGGGGAACGCCCGCGGGATCGGCGAACCGGTGGTCCAGGTGTGTAGCTGTGCGCCGTCATCCATCTCGATCATGGCCGCGGTCACGGACATGAGCGTACGCACGCTGGACAGGCGGATCATGCGGCCTGGACGTCGAGTGTCGAGCACCTTCGGTCGACGCCCGGATTCGATCGTGGCTGGCCGCCCGCGACGGGGATGACGCTCGCGGAGAACCTGGCGGACCTGGAGAGTCGCGCTGAGCGGTCGGCTCGGCGGGTGGACTTCGCCCGAGTAGCGCGGTTTGGCGGTTGGGCCGCGGGGGTGGCAATCCGGCCGTCCGATTCGTCAGGCTTGTTCCGAGTCGGTGATCAGCCCTGCCGGCGGGCTTCGGCGATGCGTCGGGCATCGTGCGCCCCGGATGGACGGCCGGCTCATGATCGGTCTAAAGTGCCGACCCGTGAAGGTCCTTTTCCTGCTCAACGACGGCTTCGGTATCGGCGGCACGATCACCACGACCTTCAATCTCGGCAGCGCCCTCGCCGAGCGGGGACATCAGGTCGAAGTGCTCAGCACCACGCGCCGGCGCGACATCCCCCACATGGCGCTGCACCCGGCCGTGCGGCTGACAGCGCTCGTCGAGGTACGAACCGGACATCCCGACTACGCCGCCGACGATCCGCAACGCGGTCGGCCGCCGCGGTTCTACCCGAAGGCCGACTACCGGTCCAGCGACTACGACCGGATGGTCGAGGAGCGGTACGCGCGTTACCTCGGTAGCAGCGACGCCGACGTGGTGATCGCCACCCGGGCCGGCCTGATCGCCTATGCCGGCCGGTTCGCCCCGGATCGGATGATCAAGATCGGCCAGGAGCACCTGACCTGGCTTCAGCAGCGCAAGGCGATGCGCAAGGAGTTGCCGCGCCACCTGCGCAAGCTGGACGCGTTCGTGACCATCACCGCGCGCGACGCCGAGAACTACCGGGCGCACGTGCGGCTGCCGAACACCGAGCTGACGTTCATCCCGAACAGCGTGCCGGCGCCGTCCGTGGCGCCGTCGCACGGCCGGGACAAGATCGTGGTGGCGGCCGGCCGGCTGGTCCAGGGCAAGCGGTACGACCTGCTGATCCGGGCCTTCGCCACGGTGGCGGCCGAACGTCCGGACTGGCAGCTCCGGGTCTACGGCCAGGGCAAGCTCCGCAGCGAGCTGCGCGGCCTGGTCGCCGAGTTGGGGCTGCACGACAACGTGCTGATGATGGGCCCGTACGCGCCGATCGAGACGGAATGGGCGAAGGGCGCGATCGCGGCCGTGCCGTCCGACCAGGAGCCGTTCGGCATGACCCTGGTCGAGGCGATGCGGTGCGGGGTGCCGGTGGTCAGCACGGACGCGCCGTACGGTCCGGCCGAGATCTTGCAGGACGGGGTGGACGGCCTGCTCACCCCGGTCGGGGACGAGGCCGCCCTGGCGGCCGCGCTGCTGCGGCTGATCAACGACGACGCGCAACGGGAAGCGATGGCCGTCGCCGCGCTGAAGAACTCGGAGCGCTACGACCCGGCACTGATCGCCGAGCGGTACGAGCAGTTGTTCGAACGTCTCGCGGCCCGCAAGGCCGCCCGCCGGCGCTGGTGGCCCCGCCGGGAGCGGCCGGCCGCGCCGCAGCCGGTGCTGGGCCCGGCACCGACGTCCGCCGTCCCGACGGTCGAAGCGCTGGTCACCGCGGACGGCGAGCTGCTGCTGGCGGACGGCGCGGAGCTGATCTGGTGGCGCGACGACGACCGGGTGCCGGTGGGCGGCGACCTGACGGAGGGGCGCTGGGAGCTCCGCACCGCGGACGGCGCGGCGGTCCGGGCCGGCCGGCTGGACACCCGGGCCCTGATTCCCGGCACGGCCACCCGGGTCCAGCTGCCCTACCGGCTCAGCGACGGCTGCCTCGGCCTGCGGGTCTGGAACCGGTCGGTGTACGCCGAGATCGGCACCGTGCTGATCGACGCGGACGGCCTGCGGATCGAGGGGCGCATGGTCGGCGCCGAGCCCGTCGACCCGGTGCTGGAGCTGCGGAGCACCGCGACCCGGGAGCTGCCGGGGTCCGTCACCGACGCAGGTTTCGCGGTACGGGTCGGCGCGCTGCCGGCGGGCATGTGGCAGCTTTGGCTGCGCTACGCGCCGGGGCGGCCCGCGGTCCGGCTCGGCCGGTTCCTGGACGACGTGGCCCGCAAGGACGTCGCGTACGTGCTGCCGACGATCATCACCGGCGGCGTCACGATGCAGCCGCACTACGACGCGAACAACGAGTTCTCGATCCGCGTGACGCGCTGAGCCGCGGGGCCCTCCGGCAGCAAGCTCTGGTCCAGCTCAAGTCTGCCGCCCGGCGCCCCTGACATCTATTAACTCGGAGCACGGCCGACCTCGGCCGGTAAGCCCCGGGTTTTTGGATGCGAAGGGCGGCGGGTGCGGTGACGGACTCGGCCAAGGTCGGTCGTGGAGTGGTCGTCGGGGTCCTGGGCGGCATGGGACCGGCGGCGACAGCGGACTTCTACCAGAAGCTGGTGGCGGCGACTCCGGCCACCACCGACCAGCAGCACCTCCGGGTGGTGATGTGGTCCGACCCGACGGTTCCGGACCGGACCGCCGCGCTCATGGACGACGGGCCGGATCCGACGCCGTGGCTGCTGTGCGGCCTGCGCATCCTGGCCGAGGCGGGCGCCGACCTGATCGCCATGCCGTGTAACACCGCGCACGCGTTCCTCACGCCGGCCACCGGCCGGACCGGGGCACCCATCGTCCACATGATCGACCAGGCCGTCCGCGCGGTGACGGCGCTGTCCCCGCCGGTGCACCGGGTCGGCCTGCTGGCCACGACCGGCACGGTGCGGGCCGGCCTCTATCAGGACTGGCTCGGCCGGGCCGGCCTGCAGGCGGTGCTGCCCACCGACGACGAGCAGGAGGACCTGGTCACGACCGCCATCCGCGCGGTGAAGGCCGGCGACCGCGGCAGCGGGGTCTCGGAGTTGCTGGAGGTGGCGGGAGCGAGCCTGGTGCGTCGGGGTGCCCAGGTCATCATCGCCGGCTGCACCGAGATCCCGCTGGTCGTCGGCGAGTGGTGCGCCTCGATCCCGGTGATCGATCCGAACCGGGCGCTGGCCCGGGCGGTGGTCGCCGCCGCGCTCGGCGCCGCCGGCGATCCCGCCCGCTACGCCCTCACCGGTCAGGTGCGGCCGTGACCGTCCTTCGACCCGCACAGGAGAACCCCGTGGACACCACCTCGGCCGCGAACCACACGGTGATCGCCCTCGCCGGTGTCAACAAGTGGTTCGGGCCCCTGCACGTGCTGCGTGACGTGGACCTGACCATCACGCAGGGCGAGGTGGTGGTGGTCATCGGGCCTTCCGGATCGGGTAAGTCGACGCTCTGCCGGGCGATCAACCGGCTGGAGCCGATCCAGTCCGGCGAGATCCACTTCGCCGGCCGTGCCCTGCCGGCGGAGGGCCGCGCGCTGGCCCGGCTGCGCAGCGAGGTGGGCATGGTGTTCCAGTCGTTCAACCTGTTCGCGCACAAGACGATCATCGAGAACCTCATGCTCGGCCCGATCAAGGTACGCCGGGAGAAGCCGGCCGCCGTGCGCAAACGCGCCATGGGCCTGCTCGATCGGGTCGGCATCGCCAGCCAGGCCGACAAGTACCCGGCCCAGTTGTCGGGCGGGCAGCAGCAGCGGGCGGCGATCGCGCGGGCCCTGGCGATGCGGCCGAAGGCGATGCTGTTCGACGAGCCGACCAGCGCGCTCGACCCGGAGATGGTCAACGAGGTGCTCGACGTGATGACCTCGCTGGCGCGTGAGGGCATGACCATGGTCGTGGTCACCCACGAGATGGGCTTCGCCCGCCGGGCCGCGCACCGGGTGGTGTTCATGGCCGACGGCCAGATCGTCGAGCAGGCGCCGCCGGCGGAGTTCTTCGCCAACCCGGCCAGCGCCCGGGCCAGGGACTTCCTCTCCAAAATCCTGCACTGAAGGAGCGCTCACATGCATACCCGAAAACTCATGACGGCCGTGGCTGCCGCCGCGTTGGTGCTGTCCACGGCGGCTTGCGGCAGCGCCAGCGGCAGCGCGGAGCCGCCCGTCAAAGTGAACGCGTCGTTCGGCGCCGGCACCACGATGGAGCGGTTGAGCAAGGCCCAGAAGGTGACGATCGGCAGCAAGTTCGATCAGCCGGGCTTCGGGCTGAAGGGGCTGGACGGCGAGCCGGCCGGTTTCGACGTCGAGATCGCGAAGATCATCGTCGGCGAGCTCGGCATCCCCGCCGACAAGATCGAATGGCTGGAGACGCCGTCGAAGGTCCGCGAGGACTACCTCGAACAAGCCAAGGTCGACTTCGTCGCGGCGACGTACACGATCAATGACAAACGCAAGCTGCGGGTGGACTTCGCCGGGCCGTACTACACCGCCGGCCAGAGCATCATGGTGGGCAAGGACGACACCTCGATCACCGGCCCGGAGTCGTTCAAGGACGGCACGAAGAAGGTCTGCTCGGGCACCGGGACGATCCCCGCCGACACCATCAAGACCTACCTCAAGGACGTCGCCAGCCAGTTGGTGCTGTTCGACACCTACGACAAGTGCCGCGACGCGCTCAAGAGCGGGCAGGTCGACGCGGTGACGACGGACAACGTCATCCTGCTCGGCTACATCGCCAAGGATGAGAGCTCGTTCAAGCTCGCCGGCCAGGTCTTCACCACCGAGCCCTACGGCATCGGCGTACCGAAGGGCGACAACGCCCTGCGGACCTTCATCAACGACGTGCTGGAGAAGATCTACCGGGACGGCCGCTGGCAGCGGGCCTGGAAGGAGACCGCCGGCAAGTACGACACCACGGCGGTGACCCCGCCCGCCCTGAACCGGTACTAGCCGCGATGAGCGTGCTCATAGAGCGATTCGGTGTCTTCGCCGAAGGGTTCTGGCTCACCCTCCAACTGTGCCTGCTGTCGGCGACGGGCGCGCTCCTGCTCGGCGGCCTCGTGGCGGCCCTGCGGATCTGCCCGGTGCCACCACTGCGGGCGGTAGGCACCGCGTACGTGACGTTGTTCCGGAATCTGCCGTTGACCGTGGTGATGTTCTTCGCCGCGTTCGGTCTGCCGGTGCTGGACTCCGATGCGGATTTCCTGAGAATCCCGCTGCTGGACACGGTGTTCCAGCGGCTGGGCACCGACCTGCCCTACTTCCGGTTCGCGGTCATCGCGCTGACCCTGTACACCGCGTCGTTCGTCTGCGAGGCGATCCGCTCGGGGGTCAACGCGGTGCCGGCCGGTCAGGCCGAGGCCGCCCGTTCGCTCGGGTTGACCTTCACGCAGAACCTCCGATCCGTGGTGCTGCCGCAGGCGGGCAAGGCGGCCGTGGTGCCGCTGGGGCAGGCCGTCATCGCGATGATCAAGAACTCGGCGCTCGCCGGCTTCTTCGGCGTGGTGGGCGACCTGTCCTCGGCCGCCGACCAGCTCACCTCGGTGGAGGGCGAGCCGTTCATCCCGGTGGCCGTCGGGATCTCCGTCGGCTATCTGCTGATGACCATCCCGGTCGGGCTGCTGCTCGACCGCCTGGAACAGCGACGGGCGGTGGCCCGATGACCCGGCCGCAGACCAGCGTCCTGTTCGAGGTGCCCGGCCCGCGGGCGCGGCGGGTGACGCTGATCGGCAGCGCCGCCGCGACGCTGGTGATCCTCGCCGCCGCCTACCAGTTGCTGTACCGGCCGCTGGCCGAGAAGGGCCAGTTCTCCCTACGGATGTGGGGTCCGCTGGTCGACCCCTCGAACGAGTACTTCGCCCAGGTCTGGCAACGCCTCGGGCAGGGCGCGGCCAACACGCTGATCGCGGCGGCGCTGGCCATCCTCGGCTCGCTCGCCGGCGGCACGCTCCTCGCCGTCCTTCGCATGCAGCTCAAGGCGTTGCAGCGGCGGCAGTTCGCCGGCCTCGCCCGGCCGGTGGCGCTGTTCCTGCGGGTGCTGAGCCGGGCTCTCTCGGTGGTCACCCGGAGCTGCGTCGAGGTGTTCCGCGGTCTGCCCGTCGTCATCACCATCTTCCTGGCCGGCCGTGGCCTGCCCGAGCTGGGCGTGTCGTTCAGCCTCGATCTCTGGTACGTCGTCATCGGCCTGACGATCTACAACATGGTGGTGATCGCGGAGATCCTGCGCTCGGGCATGGAGGGGCTGTCGGGTGGTCAGGGCGAGGCGTCCGCGGCGCTCGGGCTCAGCACGCTGCAGACCACGTGGACCATCCTGCTGCCGCAGGCCTTCCGGATCATGCTGCCCGCCCTGATCGGTCAACTGGTCGTGGTGCTCAAGGACACCTCCCTCGGCTTCATCGTCAGCTACGAGGAGTCCATGGTGATCGCCAAACAGATCATCGGGAACCTCGGCAATCCCATCCAGGTGTACCTCGTGGTCGGCGCCGGCTTCATCGCGGTCAACTACGTCCTGTCGAAGCTGGCGCTCCACGTCCAGCGGCGTGCCTCCTGAAGCGCCGATCCGTCCCCTGTCGAAAGGAAAGACCGTTGACCCGCGCCCAGACCAGATCCGAGCACGACCTGCTCGGTGATCGTGACGTTCCCGCGGACGCCTACTACGGCGTCCACACCGTGCGGGCCCGGGAGAACTTTCCGATCAGCGGCGTCCCGATCGCGGCGCACCCCGATCTTGTGGTGGCGCTGGCCTGCTGCAAGCAGGCGGCCGCGCTGGCCAACCGGGACCTCGGCCTGCTCGACGCGGCCAAGACCGAGGCCATCGTGGCGGCCTGCGAGGAGATTCGATCCGGCCGGCTGCACGATCAGTTCGTCGTCGACGTGGTGCAGGGCGGCGCCGGCACGTCGACGAACATGAACGCCAACGAGGTCATCGCCAACCGGGCGCTGGAGCACCTCGGGCACGCCAGGGGCAGCTACGACCACCTGCATCCGCTGGAGGACGTCAACCGCAGCCAGAGCACCAACGACGTCTACCCGACGGCGATCAAGGTCGCGCTGCACTTCTCCGCCGCCCGGCTGAGCACGGCCATGGCGGCCCTGCGCGCGGCGTTCGACGCGAAGTCCGCCGAGTTCGCCGACGTGGTCAAGATCGGGCGCACCCAGCTCCAGGACGCGGTGCCCATGACGCTGGGGCAGGAGTTCGGCACCTTCGCCGTGATGCTCGGCGAGGACCTCGGCCGGCTGGCCGAGGCCACCGCGCTGATCAGGGAGATCAACCTGGGGGGCACCGCGATCGGCACCGGGCTCAACGCCCCGCCGGACTACGCGGAGGTGGTGTGCCGGCACCTCGCCGCGATCACCGGCATCGCGCTGACCACCGCACCGGACCTGATCGAGGCCACCCAGGACGCCGGCGTCTTCGTCCAGCTCTCCGGTGTGCTCAAACGCATCGCCGTCAAGCTCTCCAAGACCTGCAACGACCTGCGGCTGCTCTCCTCGGGGCCGCAGGCCGGCTTCGGCGAGATCCGGCTGCCACCGGTGCAGGCGGGCTCCAGCATCATGCCCGGCAAGGTCAACCCGGTCATCCCGGAGGTCGTCAACCAGATCGCCTTCACCGTGATCGGCAACGACATCACCGTGACCATGGCGGCGGAGGGCGGACAGCTGCAACTCAACGCGTTCGAACCGGTCATCGCGCACAGCCTGTTCACCAGCATCTCGTACCTGAGTGCCGGCTGCCGGGTGCTGGCGGACCGGTGCGTGCCGGGCATCACCGCCGAGCGGCGGCACCTGCGCCAGGCCGTCGAGCACTCTGTCGCGATGCTGACGATGCTCACCCCACACGTCGGCTACGCGCGGGCCACGGAGCTTGCCCTGCAGTCCGCGGCCACCGGCGAGAGCGTGTACGAATTGGTGCTCGCCGCCGACCTGATGAGCAAGGACAGGCTCGACAGCCTGCTCGGGGATCCCGCCCGGCCGATCAGGGCCCGGCTGGGATAGCGGTACCCGCCGGTGGCTGAACTGGTGCGCAGGCGCGAGGCGTCGTGGCCGGACTGCCGGGCGGCGCGAATGGGACGAGGGCCGGTCACCTGTGCTGTGCGGTGCGCAGCTCGTCGGTGAACCGGGCGAGGACCTCCTCGGCCGTGGGGACGGGGCCGAACAACTGCTCCTGGCGGCGGGGGTCGGCGACGTAGCGTCCGGTCTCGAACCAGCGGAACATCGCGGCCAAGTCCTTGATCAGGGGCATGAAGCGGGCGGTGACGGCTCCCGCGGCGCGGGCGACGACGGACGGGACGGCCCGCACCTTGATCTTCTTTCCGGCCCGGCTGCCCATCACGTCGGCCACCTCTCGCGTGCTGACCGGACGGTCCCAACCGATGTCGATCCGCTCACCGGGCTCGGCCTCGGCGTCGACTGCGGCTGCCAGGTACGCCGCGAGATCGGAGGTGTGGACGAAGGTCAGCGGGACGGTGGCCTTGCCGATCCACCACATGCGGCCCTTGTCGACCGGGTCGCCCGCCATGCTCGCGACCTGGTCGAGGAACGCTCCCGGGCGCAGGGCGACGAACGGGACGCCGAGCTGTTCGAGCTTGTCCTCGGCGAGTTTCTTGTGCCAGAAGTGCGGGACATCGGGCGTCTGGTCGCTGGTGAGGATGCTGGTCAGGACGAACCGCCGGATGCCGGTGCGGTGAGCGGCCTCGGCGAGGTTGGCGTTGCCGATGGTGTCGATGTCGTTGGCGTTCTTGCCGCCGCGGGTGTAGCCGGCGGCGGTGGTGATGACGGCGTCGGCGCCGTTCATGGCGGCCACGAGCGAGTCGACGTTGAGCATGTCGCCGCGGGCGATCTCCACACCCCGGCTTTCGAGCCGGCTGGCGTCAGTGGCCGGCCTCACCAGGGCGCGGACGTTCTTGCCGCGCCTCAGGAGTTCGTCGACGACCTTGCCCCCCAGCGAGCCGGTCGCCCCGACGACGAGGACAGGGAGGGTGGTTGAGTCGGTGGGAGGCATGGGAGTCTCACTTTCCATCCGGGAGTCACTCGGGCTGTTCTTCGGGAAGTGCGCGGCTGCTGATCGCCTCGGTGATGGCGTACGCGGTCTCGACGAAGGACCCCGCCTGCCGCTGCGACAGATTCCGGACGGAGGTCTCCTCCAGGGACTGCCACAGGGCCGCGATGGGCTCGCGCATCGCCCGGCCCTTGTCGGTGAGGTGGACCACCATGACGCGCCGGTCATGGGCGGCCGGCTCGCGGATGACCAGCCCGGCGTCCTGCATGCGGCGTAGCGCCTTGGAGATGGTGGAGTGGTCCACGCCGAGGCCTTCGAGCAACTCGGACTGGGACTGGCCGTCCCGGTCAAAGAGGTGCATCAGCAGCAGTTCCTGTCCGGGATGCAGGTCCATCGCGCGCAACAGGGTGGCGGCGTAGGCGCGGTGAGCGCGGGCGAGTTGGAAGATCGCGTAGCTCAACGGTCCCGCGCCGGCCGTCGTGGGGACGCGGGGTTCGGGGGCGGCCATCAGCAGGAGGGGTCCTTCCATAGGACGGTGACCGGCCGGTCACCGTCGTAAGGCAGCAGGTGGTCGTGGGGAGGCGGTGGCGGGCGTGCTCAGTCGACGGTCAGGACGAGCTTGCCCCGCACGTGCCCGGCGTCGCTGACCTGCTGGGCGGTGGCCGCCTGGCCGAGCGGGTAGGCGGTGACGGTGGTGACGAGCTTGCCGGCCGCGGCGTCCTGGGCCACAGCGGCCAGCCGGACGGCCGAGCGTTGCGGGGACCCCTGGGAGAAGGTGATACCCAGTTGCCGGGCGCCGAAGTCGGCGATGGTGACGATGCGCTCGGTACCGCCCCGCAGAGTGATGGAGTCCTCGAGGGCTCCCTTCCCGGCCAGGTCGAACACCGCGTCCACACCGTCAGGGGCCAGCGCCCGCACCCGCCCGACCAGACCCTCGCCGTAAAGGGTCGCGGTGGCGCCGAGCGACGTGAGGTAGTCCTGATTGGAGGGACCCGCGGTGGCGATCACGCGTGCTCCGCGGGCCGTGGCGAGCTGGATCGCCAGGGTTCCGACCGCTCCGGACGCGCCGTGCATCAGCACGGTCTCGCCGGCAGCCACCCCCAGCAGGTTCAGGACCCGCTCGGCCGTCTCGCTGGCGACCGGCAGCGCAGCCGCGCGCTGCCAGTCGAGATCGGCGGGCTTGGGAGCCACGGTGGTGGCCAGCGCGTACTCGGCGTACGAGCCGGTGTCCGACCAGCCCAGCACCTCATCGCCGACCCCCACCTCGCTCACGCCCTCACCCAGGGCGTCCACCACACCTGCGAGCTCGCCACCGGGGACGGCGGGGAAGGTCGTCGCGCGGACGGCCGCCAGCATCCCGGCGCGGATCTTGCCGTCCAACGCGTTCAGCCCGACGGCCTTCACGCGGACCCGGACTTGGCCGGGGCCGGGCCGCGGGACCTCGATATCCGCCTCGTGCAGCACGTCCGGGCCGCCGAACTGGTCAAAAACGATTGCTTTCATGATGACTCCTCAGCGCCCCACACCAGTTATGTGGCTAGACACATAACGTAGCAGCAGATGTGTGGCTAGCCAAGTATTCTGGTGTGACGCCTCTCGCAGCTCTCGCGGCCTTCATCCGCCGCCCGGGTTAGCTCTGAACAAGCTCAAGTCCGCCGCCCGGCGCCGCGGCCTCTGGTAAATCTGCGGACGACCGCGATGATGGAGCCGTTGATCGGCCTGGGGGTGCAGATGCGAGGAGCTACCGTCGGGTCGATCGCGGCCGCGGGGATGCTGGCCCTGTGCGCCCTGAGCGGCTGCGGTTCCGCCGACACCCCCGAGGTGGTCGAGCCGACGAAGATCACCTTCACGGCCGGCAGCACCATGGCGCGGCTGCACGACGCCCAGCGGCTGACGATCGGCAGCAAGTTCGACCAACCGGGCTTCGGCCTCAAGGGCCTGGACGGCAAGCCGGCCGGCTTCGACGTGGAGATCGCGAAGATCATCGCCGGTGAGCTCGGCATCCCGGTCGACAAGATCGCATGGCGGGAGACGCCGGCCAAGGTCCGCGAGGACTACCTCGTCCAGGGCAAGGTCGATCTCATCACCGCGACCTACACGATCAACGACAGGCGCAAGCAGCGGGTGGATTTCGCCGGGCCGTACTACGTCGCCGGCCAGCAGCTCATGATACGCAAGAACGACACGTCGATCACCGGCCCGGACTCATTCATGGACGGCACGAAGAAGGTCTGCTCGGGCACCGGCACGATCCCCGCCGACACCATCAAGAGCTATCTCAGGGACGTCGCCCGCCAACTGGTCCTCTACGACATCTATGCCGACTGTGCCAAAGCGCTGCTGGCCAGGCAGGTGGACGCGGTCACGACCGACAACGTCATCCTCACCGGCTTCGTGGCCGAGCATCCGGACGACCTCACCCTGGTGGGTGCGAGATTCACCAGCGAGCTGTACGGCATCGGCGTTCGGAAGGGGGACGACAGCTTCCGCGCCTTCATCAATGATCTGCTCGAAAGGATCGCCAAGGACGGCCGGTACGCCAAGGCCTGGACCGACACGGCCGGCAAGTTCGACCCGTCCATGCCCGAGGCGCCGGGAGTCGACCGCTACTGAGACCCGGCGCACGGCCGGACCACGCCACGCTCGTCCAGGGAGAACCGATGAAGCTGCTCGTCGTCGAGGATGATGACCGGGTGATGGCCGCGTTGCGCGCCGTCCTCGCCCAGCACGGCTTCGACGTGGCGTGTGCCCGCACCGGCGAGCAGGCGCTCGAGCTCATCGCCGACGCGCCCGACGCGGTGCTGCTCGACCTGGGCCTCCCCGACCGTGACGGCTTCCAGATATGCACCCAGATCCGGCGCATCTCCACCGTGCCCGTCATCATGGTCACCGCCCGCGCGGATCCCCGCTCGCGGGTGCACGGGCTCAACCTCGGCGCGGACGACTATCTGGTCAAGCCGTACAACGTGGCCGAGCTGGTGGCCCGCATCCACGCGGTGACCCGGCGGTCCCAGGCACCGGAGCGCGGCGGCGCCGGGCCGGCAGCGGGATCCGTCCTCGGATCGATGCACCTGGACAGCGAGGCCCGGGTGGTCACCGTCGACGGGCAGGCCGTCTCGCTGACCGCCAAGGAATTCGACATCCTGGCGCTGCTGGCCCGCCGGCCCGGTGTCGTCTTCCGCCGGGAGCAGATCATGAGCGAGGTGTGGAACACCGCCTGGGAAGGTGCCGGGCGCACGCTCGAGGTGCACGTCGGTTCTCTGCGCCAGAAGCTCGGCACGTCCGGCCTGATCGAGACCGTGCGCGGCGTGGGATACCGGCTATGCGCCGGCGGCTGATCGCGTTGCTGTTCCTGCTGCTGGGGTGTGTGCTGGCCACGCTCAGCCTGCCGTTCGCGCGCAGCCTAGCCGAGGGGCGTCAGCAGGCGATGTACGTCGACCGGCTGCAGGACACCAACCAGTTCGCGGCGAGCGCCCAGCAGGCCACCACCTCCGTCGACCAGGAGGCGTTGCGGGGCGACCTGGCCCGCTACGCCGACCTCTACGGCATCACCGCGGCCGTCGTCAGTCCCGGCGGCACGACCTGGGCGGTCGCCGGCCGGCTGGAACAACTGGGGCAGCGCCCGGCCGCCGAGCGGATACGTCAGGCCCGGGCCGGGCACCAGAGCGCCGCCCCGCAGACCATCTGGCCCTGGTCGGACCGGCCGATCGTGGTGGCCGTGCCGGTGGTCCGCGCCGACAACGTCATCGCCGTGGCGGTCACCGTCTCCTCCACCACGCGGCTGCGGGCCAGCATCGGACGCGACCTCGGTCTGCTGCTCGCCGCCGACCTGGCGGCGTTGGTGCTGCTCGTCGCGCTCGCGGCGCGACTCGCGACGTGGGTGCTCCGGCCCGTGGACGTGCTGGACGTCGCGGCCCGGCAGATCAGCACCGGCGCGCTGACCACCCGGGTGGACGCGAGCACCGGACCCGTCGAGCTGCGTCGGCTGGCCGCCACCTTCAACGGCATGGCGCAGGCGGTGGAACTGGCGATGCAGCGCCAGGAGGCCTTTGTCGCTGACGCGTCCCACCAGCTCCGCAATCCCCTGATGGCGCTGGTGCTGCGGCTGGAGGCGCTCGCCATGAATCTCGACGACGAGCAGCGCCAGCAGCTCGAACCGGCCCGCGAGGAGGCCACCCGGCTCGGGGTCATCCTCGACGAACTGCTCGAACTCGCCACCGCCCTGCACATCGCGGCACAGCCGGAGGTGATCGACGTGGCGAGCCTGATCCGGGCCCGGCTCGACGCCTGGCAACCGCTGGCGGACCGCCGCCCCGTACGCCTGCACGGCCCGGCCGACCCCACGGCGGTGGAAGCGTTGGCGGATCCCATCCTGGTCTCGTCGGCGCTGGACTCCATCCTGGACAACGCGGTGAAGTTCAGTCCCGTCGACGGCGCGGTCGCCGTGCACCTGGCCGCGGGCGCGACGACGGTACGCATCGACGTCATCGACGACGGGCCCGGGCTCGACGAGGAGGACCTGGCCCACATCGGCGACCGCTTCTGGCGCGGCACCGCCAACCAGAACATCCCCGGCTGCGGGCTGGGCCTGAACATCGCCCGAGCGTTGCTGGACGCCACGGGCGGAACCCTGAGCTTCGCCACGGTCGACCCGCACGGCCTGCACGTGACCCTGCACCTGCCACGTGTCGCCGGCGGCGCGGCGTGACCCGCGCACGGGCACTGCGCTGGGCCGGGGCCACGGTGGCCATACTCCTGCTCGCGACGGTCGCCTATGTCGGTGCGCAGTGGGACACCGACGACGACGGCCGGGGCCTCGGACCGGTCGTGCTCGCCACCGGTGCCCCGAACGGCGTGTACCACCAGTTCGGCCAGGCCCTGGCCGAGGCCGCCGGCACCGGGGCGGGCCCGGCGCAGGCGCTGGTCACCGCCGGCTCGGTGGAGAATCTGCGGTTGCTGGCCCGGGGGCAGGCAACCTTCGCGTTCACCACCATGGACGTGGCAGTCGCGGCGTCCGCCGGCCGGGCGCCGTTCCCCGGCGAGGTGCCGGTCCGCGCCGTCGCCCGGCTCTACGACGACTACCTTCACCTCGTCACGCCCGCCGAGTCGCCGGTGCACGCCATCACCGACCTGCGCGGGCTGCGGGTCTCGGTCGGCTCGGACGGATCGGGCACCGCGCTCATCGCCGACCGGATCCTCGACGGGGCCGGGCTGCGGCCCGAACACGACATCGTCCGCGCGGAGCTGAGCCTCACCGAGGCGATCGCGGCCATGCACGAGCACCGGATCGACGCCTTCTTCTGGTCCGGCGGGCTGCCCACCCCGGGCATGACGGCGCTGGCGAACACCACCGCGATCCGGCTGGTCGACCTCGCCGCCGCCGCGGACACCCTGCGGGCCGCGTGCGGCTCGGTCTATCGCACCAAGAACATTCCCGCCGGGACGTACCACGGCATGACCGCCGCGATCACCACCATCGCCGTGCCCAGCCTGCTGGTCGCCACCGACGCCGCCTCGCCGGAGACGGTCGAGCGGATGACCGGCATCCTGTTCGCCACCGCCCCGGCGATCGCCGGATCGATCCCCGCGGTCAGCCAGGTCGACCCCCACGCGGCGATCTTCACCGAGACCATTCCGCTTCATGACGGCGCCCGCGCCTATTACCGCGCCACCAAGGTGCCGGCCTGAAGCCAGCGGGGAAAGCGACGCGCGCTGGGCCGGGCGGGGCCCAGCGCGCCCCCGATCAGCGCCAGACCATGTCAAGCTGGCGTTCGAAGTTCACATAGCCGGCCCGGGCGAACGCCTTCGCCATCGGCACGTTGGTGACGTCGGTGGCGGCCCGGATGCGCGGCACACCCTCGTCCGCGAGCAGCCGGGTGCCCGCCGCCAGCACCTCGTCGACGTACCCCCGGCCGCGATGCGCCGGCAGCACCCCGATGTACGCGATGACCGGGTTGTAGCCGTTGTGCGCCGGGATCACGAACCCGACCGGCTCGCCGTCCGGCAGGGTCGCCACCCGCCACCACTCGTGCGGGCTGGCGTAGCGTTCCAGCTCGTCGCGGTACTGCTCCTCGGCGGCCTGCCGGGCGGTCATCCGGGTCAGCTCCTCGCGGCTGTGCGCGTCCAGCGTGCCCTCCAGCACCAGCGTCATCAGCTCGATGAGCTCCCCGCCATCGCGGGGCTGCCGGAAGGCGAGGCGGCCGGCCGGTTCCGGCAGCGGGGTGCCGGGACGCCACTCCAGGCGTAGCCGCTCGACGAAGAGCTTGGCGCCCAGGCTTTCCAGGGCACCCATCCGCTGCTCGACGCCGCGGCGGACCTCCGGCTGGTCGCGCCAGTCGCCGGGGACGTACCGCAGGTAGTCGGGTGGGTTGGCGCCGGGCGCGACGAACGTGGCCAGCGCGGCGCGCACCAGCCGGATGCCGTCCTCGACGTCGCCGTCGAGGTCGAAGATGTCCATCAGGAACGGGTGCTCGTCGCCGGCGCGGGACCACCAGGCGGCCCGGGCGACGACGCGGTCGCCGCGCAGGGCGAGCCACAGCCATTCCGGGCGGCGGCGGCCCTCGGCCAGGTCCTTGGCGAGCTCGCCGTTGAGGACGTACGGCAACCGGTTGAACCGGTCGATCTCGTCGGGCCCGGTGATCGGGCGCAGGGTCAGGGCGTGGTCGTGCAGGGTCAAGGCATGCTCCGTCTGGAGGCGCCCTGTCCTCCGGGATCAGCTCCGCTGGTCGCCCCGGGAGGACGTGAGCGCGGTGTGCGTTGCGTACATGGCTCAGTCCTCCTTTCTCTCTCGGTCCGGCGGTCAGTTCTATCCGGTCGCCCGGCGAGCCGCAACCGATTAAAAATGTAGCCTCGACGGCATGGATCTGATGGCCCGGGCCGCCGACCTGATCGCCGTGCCGTCGACCGCGGACCGGCCCGACGAGTTGCATCGCGCGCTGGAGTTGGTGCTCGGCGTCGTCGGGCCCGGCTTCGCGGTCGAGCGGTTCGCCGCGCGGGGCAAGCCCAGCGCGCTGGTGCACCTGCCCGGCCCCCGCCCGGCGTTCCGGGTGCTGCTCAACGCCCACCTCGACGTGGTGCCCGCCGATACCTACGCGGCGCGCCGCGACGGGGAGCGGCTCTACGGCCGGGGCGCGCAGGACATGAAGATCGCGGCGCTGGTCCTGGCGGACGTCTTCCGGTCGCTGGCCCCGGCGCTGCCGTACCCGCTCGGCCTGCAGCTGGTCACCGACGAGGAGGTCGGCGGCCACGACGGCACCGCGCACCAGATCGCCGCCGGTGTCACGGCCGGCTTCGTGGTCATCGGCGAGCAGAGCGGCCTGCGCGTGGTCACCGACTCCAAGGGCATCCTGCAGGTGCGCCTGCACACCACCGGCACCGCCGCCCACGCCGCCTACCCGTGGCTGGGCGACAACGCCCTGCTGAGGCTGACCGGCGCCGTCGACGCGGTGCTGCGGCGCTACCCGGTGCCGCCGGCGGAGCAGTGGCGGACCACTGTGAACGTCGCCCGGATCGAGACCACGAACCGTGCCGTCAACCAGGTCCCGGCCGCGGCCACGGCCTGGCTCGACATCCGCTTCCCCAGCGAGGACACCGATTTCACCGGCCGCACGGCTGAGGAGATCGCCGCGTTCCTCGCCGGGGTGAGCGGCGCCGAGGTGCTGGTGGACAACCTCGGCCCGCCGCACCACGCCGACCCGGAGAGCCCGGAGGTCGCCCTGCTGCAGGCCGCCGCGCGCCAGGCCGGCTATTCCGGAGACCTGCTGCGCAAGCACGGCGCCGCCGACGGCCGGTTCTACTCCGCGCGCGGCATCGACGCCGTCATCTTCGGCCCGGGCGGCGACGGCCAGCACGGCCCGGACGAGTACGCCGACCTGACCACCGTGCGGCCGTACCGGGAAGCGCTGGTCTCTTTCCTGACCGGCCTCAGCGCGCTGCCGTGAGCCGGGCGACGATCTCGGCGGTGGGGGCGAGCACGACGCCGATCCCGGAGACCTCCCGGAAGCCCTGCTCGCTGGCCTGGGAGATGGCGTCGGTGGCGAGCACGACCCGGTAGTCCCGCTCGCTCGCCTCGATCATGCTGGCCCGCGGGCAGTTCGGCAGGTTGCACCCGGCGAAGACCACCGTGCTGATGCCGTGCCCGCGCAGCAGGTCGTCGAGCGGGGTGCGGTAGAAGGCGCCCCAGCGGGGCTTGAAGACGGCGTACTCGTCGCGGCCCAGCACCTGGGCGTGCCCGTCGAGCAGCAGCTTGTCCGCCAGGTCCGGCCCGTCGCCGGGCAGCAGGCCGGGCGCGAGCAGGCGGCCGTCGGTGCCGGGCCGGGTGAGCTGCGCACCGCCGTCGATCAGCGTGCGCCGGACCCGGTCCACGTCGTCGCCCTGGTACAGCCGGACGATGTGCACGATCGGCCGCCGCGCGGCCCGGAAGGCGTCGGTCAGCGACCGCAGCGCCGGCACGATCTCGGTGGTCCCGGCCAGGCCGTACGGCCGCCCGGACAGGAAGTCGCGCTGCATGTCGATGGTGACCAGCGCGGAGCTCTCCCAGCGCGGTGCCAGATGCGGGTCGGTCACGCGAAACCTCCGATGTCGGCGGACGACGATGACGAAGCAGACGAATGGTGGAGCGCGGCCCGGAGGATGATCGGGGCGGCGTCCCCGGTCAGCGAGAACACCACCCGGGTCCGGGGCGTGATCGCCGGATCCTCGACGAGCCGCCCGTCCGGCTCGACCCGCAGGCCGAGCAGCGGCGCCTCCGCCGGGGTGAGCTCGCCGGTCGCGACGCCCGCGGCGAGCGGATCGTGCAGCGGCACCCGGCGCTCGCCCAGGCCGGGCTCGTAGAAGTCGAAGTACCCGGTCAGCATCGCGGCCAGGGCCGTGGTCAGCGGCGTGCCCGCCGCGGCCAGCGCGGCCCGGTCGTCCTCGTCGAAGCGGTGCCGCATGGTGACGTCGAGCGGAACCAGCGTCACCGGCCACTGCGCGCCGAGCACCGCGGCGGCCGCGACGGGATCGCCGGCGATGTTGGCCTCGGCGCGCCCGGTCACGTTGCCGGGCACCCGGACCGCCCCGCCCATGACGGTGACGTCGCGGACCAGCCCGGCCAGGCCCGGCTCCCGGCGCAGTGCCAGCGCCAGGTTGGTCAGCGGCCCGGTCGCCACGATCCGCAACTCGCCGACGTGCCGCCGGGCCAGCCCGATCAGCAGGTCGGCGGCGTCCTGGGCGGCGGCCGCCCGGGACGCGGCGGGCAGCTCGACGCCGCCGACGCCGTTGCCGCCGTGCACCCGCGCCGCGCCGCCGCCGAAGGTGCCGGCCAGCGGATGATGCGCGCCGACGGCGACCGGGATGTCGTCGCGGCCGGCGAGCGCGAGCAGGCTCAGCGTGTTGCGGGCGGCCTGATCGGCGGACGTGTTGCCGCTGACCGTGCCGATGCCCGCCAGGGCGACGTCACGGTGGCCGAGCAGCAACGGGAGGGCGAGGGCGTCGTCCACGCCGGTGTCACAGTCGAGGTAGAACGGCACGGCGGTCATCCCCGCACGCTATGCCCGTCCGCATCCCGGGATTGCCCGCGGGTCGCGATGGGTACGACATCCGCATGACGGAGTACGGCATCCACGCCTCGCACGAGCAGATCCCGCCCGCCGAGCTGCTGGCCGCCGTGGTCGCCGCGGAACGCGCCGGTTTCACCGCCGCGATGTGTTCCGACCACTTCTCGCCGTGGAGCGCCCGGCAGGGCCAGTCGGCGTTCGCCTGGTCCTGGCTCGGCGCCGCGCTGCAGGCCACGAACCTGTCCTTCGGTGTGGTCAACGCGCCCGGCCAGCGGTACCACCCGGCGATCATCGCCCAGGCGGTCGGCACCCTCGGCGCCATGTACCCGGGCCGGTTCTGGGCGGCGCTGGGCAGCGGCGAATACAGCAACGAGCACGTCACCGGCGAGCCGTGGCCGCGCAAGCAGGTCCGCGAGGAACGGCTGCTGGAGTGCGTCGGCGTCATCCGCGGGCTGCTGGCCGGCGAGGAGGTCACCCGCGACGGCCTGGTCAAGGTGGACCGGGCCAGGTTGTGGACCCGGCCCGAGACGCCCCCGGCGCTGATCGGCGCGGCGGTCAGCACCGAGACGGCCGCCTGGTGCGCGGGCTGGGCCGACGGGCTGGTCACCGTCAACGCACCCGAGGAGCACCTGCGGGCGATGCTCGCGGCGTACCGGAACGCGGGCGGCCGCGGCCCGACCGCCCTGCAGGTTCACCTGAGCTGGGCGCCGACCGAGGCCGGGGCCGAGGCGATCGCCCACGACCAGTGGCGCAGCAACGTCTTCACCCCGCCGGTCTGCTGGGACCTGGAGACGGTCGAGCACTTCGACGTGGTGTCCGAGAACGTGACCGTGGAGCAGGTCCGCAAGGTCGTCAACGTCTCCGCCGACCTGGAACGGCACGTCGAGTGGCTGCGCGGCTACGCGGCGCTGGGCTTCGACCGGATCTACCTGCATCACGTGGGCCAGGACCTGGGGCCGTTCGTGGAGACCTTCGGCGCGAAGGTGCTGCCGGCGCTGCGCTGAACCGGCCGGCCCCGGCGCGGCCTCACGGCCCGGCGGAGAGCTCGTTGTAGACCCCGGCCGACTCCTGGCCGGACAGCTTCTCGATCTCCGTCATGATCTGGTCGGTGGCCTCGCGCCGGGCCCGCGCGGCGCTGCCCGCCGGCGGGCCGAAATACAACGGCGCGCCGAAGCGCACCGTGACCCGGCCGGGCCGCGGCAGCCGCGCGCCCACCGGTTGGATGCGGTCGGTGCCGAGCACAGCGACCGGTACGACCGGAGCGCCGGAGGCGAGCGCCAGCCACGCCACCCCGGTGCGTCCCCGGTACAGCCGGCCGTCGCGGGAACGGCTGCCCTCGGGGTGGATGCCGAACGCCCTGCCCTCGTTCAGCACGCCCAGCGCGGTCTCCAGGGCGGCCTGGGCGGCGCGGTGCTCGCCGCGCGGCACGGCGACCGCCCCCAGCCCGCGCAGCGTGCTGCTGGTCAGCCGGCCACGCACGCCGGGCCGGGTGAAATATTCGGCCTTGGCGAGGAACGCCACCTGCCGGGGCGACACCAGCGGGATCAGGAAGCTGTCCACGAAGGACAGATGGTTGGCGGCCAGGATCACCGGGCCCCGGCGGGGCACGTGTTCGCGGCCCTCCACCACCGGCCGGAACGCCAGCCGGGACACGGGCACGAGCAGGGCACGGATGAGCTGCGGCAGCATGTCAGGGCTCCAGGTAGGCGTCGATGGCCGTGCGCAGCAGCGCGTCGGCGTCCTCGGTCTCGACCGTCATCTGCAGGCTGCCCCAGGACCAGAGCTGCGCGATGCCGTGCAGGTTGGCCCAGAGCGCCCCGGCGGCCACCGCCGGGTCGCCGCGGCCGGGGCGGCCCCGGGCGACCAGATCGACCAGGACGGCGAACAGCGGCTTGCTGGCCGCCCGCAGCCCCTCCTGGTTACCGCGCAGCAGATCGTGGCGGAACATCAGCTCGAACATGCCGCGGTCGGTGCGCGCGAACTCCAGGTAGAGCCGGCCGAGGGCGAGCAGCCCGGCGCGGGGATCGGGCTGCTCGCCGAGCGCGTCGACGCGGCCGGCCAGCCGGACGTAGCCGACCCGGGCGACGGCGGCGAGCAACTCGCGATGGGTGCGGAAGTAACGCCGCGGCGCGCCGTGCGAGACGCCTGCCCGGCGGGCGATCTCGCGCAGGGTCAGGGCCTCGGTGCCCTCGGCGGTGACCAGCTCGACGCCGGTGGCGATGAGATGATCGCGCAGGTCGCCATGCATAGACACTGTCTACCAGCTAACGTAGACAGTGTCTATTACCGCGAGCGCGCCGGCCGGCCGTGGTCAGATGGTTGGGCGGGAGGAACGCCGAGCGGTGATCGTTATGCGGGCGTCGTTCCGTCCGCGATCGGTGCCGCCCAGTGTGGCCGGGGGATCAGGCAGAACGGGTGGCCGGCCGGGTCCGCGAAGACGCCCTCCCCGGCCAGCGCGGTGGCGCCCAGCGCCAGTACGGCGGCCGACGCGGCGGGCACGTCCTCGACCATCACGTCCAGGTGGATCTGCTGCGGCGTCGCCGGGTCGGGCCAGGTCGGCGGCGGGTTCCCGGGCGCGCGCTGGAAGGCCAGCCCGGAGGCCCGGTCGCTGGTCGCCACGACCGCGAAGTCGTCGTCGCGGTAGGTGATGGGCAGGCCCAGCAAGGCGCTGTAGAACCGGGCCAGGGCCAGCGGCTCCGGGCAGTCCACGATCACGTGGTGCATGCGGCCGATCGGCACGGCGGCCCTCCTGTCCGACCCGTGGGCGGCGGGGGCCGGTGCTGCGCTTGGGGAGATCTGCCGCCGTACCGGAAAGCGTATGTCGAGAAACGCCGCGCGGGACCGACCCGCTGGTATGACGAAGTTTCTGCTGATTCAGCACCAGGCGGCCATGGGCACCTGGGCGCCCGCCGACGTGCGGCGCCATTTCGACTTCCAGCGGAGCCTGGACGACGAGCTCGCCGCGGCCGGTGAGCTGGTCGAAGCCCAGGGCCTCGGCGGCCGGACGCACCGGGTGCCCGGCGAGCCCGCGCCCGGCGACGGCGGCCCGCCGGCGCTGGCGGGTTACCGGGTGATCGACGTCGAGTCCGAGGAGCGGGCCCTCCAGATCGCCGCCCAGGCGTCGGCCGCGCCGGGTCCGGGGGGCCTGCCGCTGCGCCAGCGGATCGACGTCCGGCGGCTGCTGATTCCGTGAGAGCGCTTCCTGGCCGTAACCGGTTCCGGGGCCCTGATCGGCACCGCTGTCAAGGGGAAGCGCTCTCTTGCGGTCGATCCTTTCGTCATCTTTAAGTTGGTCGATGTCCGCTTGACCGCGTGCCGGCCGCCACGGTTGAGTTCGGCACTGTTAAGTCACTTTCCGGTTTATCGTCCCCCTCCGGAGTCCACCGTGCCGAGATCCCCCCGCCGGTCGTTGCTCGCCGCCGGCACCCTGCTCGTCGCCCTGCTGGCCACCGCCGGCGTCCGCGCCACCGCGAACGCCGGCACCGTCATCCCCACCCGCGTCCCGGCCGTGACCGCGGCGGCCGCCTTCTCCCACCCCGGTGTGCTGCTCAGCCGGGCCCAGCTCGACTTCGTCAAGGGCAGGGTCGCCGCCGGGGCACAACCCTGGACGAACGCCTACCGCCAGATGGCCGCGAGCAGGTACGCCTCCCTGTCGCGGACGCCCGCGCCGCGCGCGACCGTCGAGTGCGGCTCGTACTCCAACCCGAACAACGGCTGCACCGACGAGCGCGAGGACGCGATCGCCGCGTACACCGACGCGCTGATGTGGTTCATCACCGGCGACACCGCGTACGCCGCCAAGGCGATCGCGCTGATGGACGCCTGGTCGGCCACGATCAGGACGCACACCAACAGCAACGCGCCGCTGCAGACCGGCTGGGCCGGCTCGGTGTGGCCCCGGGCCGCCGAGATCATCAAGCACGCGTACGGGTCCTGGCCGAACCAGGCGCGTTTCGCCACCATGCTGCGCACCGTGTACCTGCCCGTGGTCATCCCCGGCATCCACAGCAACGGCAACTGGGAGCTGTCGATGATGGAGGCGGCCGTCGGCATCGCCGTCCACCTCGACGACCGGGCCAGCTACGACCGTGCGATCGCCCGCTTCAAGCTGCGCACGGCCGCCTACCTCTACGTCACCGCCGACGGCTCGCAGCCGAAGTACCCGCCGGCCGGCGGCATCGATACCCGCGCCGAGCTGATCAGCTACTGGCAGGGGCAGAGCACCTTCGTCGACGGTCTCGCCCAGGAGACGTGCCGCGACTTCGTGCACACCGGGTACGGCATCTCCGCGATCGCCCACGTCGCCGAGACCACCCGGATCCAGGGCGGCGATCTCTACCCCGAGATGCAGGACCGGCTGCGGCACGCGCTGGGCTTCCACACCAAGTTCGAGAACGGCGCCGCCGTGCCGTCGACCATCTGCGGCGGCAGCGTCACCAAGGGCCTCGGCCCGGTCACCGAGGTCGCCTTCAACGCCCTGCACAACCGCCTCGGCATCGCGATGGCCAACACCGAGACGTACACCCTCGCCAAGCGCCCGCAGGGCAGCAACAACCTGTTCGTCGCGTGGGAAACCCTCACCCACGCCGACAACCCCGCCTGATTCCCACCCCGTCCCCGAAGGAACTCGATGAAACGCACCCTCGCCGTTCTCGGCACCACCCTGGTCGCCGGTGTGCTCGGCTTCGCCGTCGTCACCGACGCCCTGGCCGCCACCACCGGATCGGTCGTCAGCAGCGCCAACGGCAAGTGCCTCGACGTCACCAACGGCTCCACCGCCAACGGCAACCCGGCGCAGATGTGGTCCTGCGCGGGCGGGCCCAACCAGACCTGGACCTACGGCGACGACCTGTCGCTGAAGGGCCTGGGCAAGTGCCTGGACGTGGCCGGCGGCGCCACCACCGACGGCGCGGTCGTGCACCTGTGGGACTGCTTCGCCGGGCTGACCAGTCAGCAGTGGACCTACACGGCCGGCCGTGACCTGGTCAACGTCAAGGCGGGCAAGTGCCTCGACATCACCGGCAACAACCTCGCCGACGGCGCCAAGCTGCAGCTGTGGACCTGCGGCGGCGGCGCCAACCAGAAGTGGACGGTCAACGGCGCCCCGACGCCGCCGACCACGCCGCCGACCGTCCCGCCGGGCACCGGCAACCCCGACCTGGGCCCGAACGTGACCATCTTCGACCCGACGATGGCGCAGTCGACCATCCAGAACCGGCTCACCACCGTATTCAACCAGCAGGTGCGCAACCAGTTCGGCAACCAGCGGTACGCCCTGCTGTTCAAGCCGGGCTCCTACACCGTCGACGCCAACGTCGGCTTCTTCACCCAGGTCGCCGGGCTCGGGCTCACTCCGGACGCGGTGACCATCAACGGCGCGGTGCACGCCGAGGCCGACTGGTGGCCGGACGGTTCGCAGAACGCGACCCAGAACTTCTGGCGCTCGGCCGAGGGCCTGTCGGTGACGCCGCCCGGTGGCCTCGACCGGTGGGCCGTGTCGCAGGCGGCGCCGTACCGCCGGATGCACGTGCGGGGCAACCTGGCACTCTCCGACGGCGGCTGGTCGTCGGGCGGGTGGATGTCCGACACCAAGATCGACGGTCAGATCCAGTCCGGCTCGCAGCAGCAGTGGATCACCCGTAACTCGCAGATGGGCTCCTGGGCGGGTTCGAACTGGAACCAGGTCTTCGTGGGCTCCCAGGGCGCACCGGCGAACAGCTTCCCGAGCCCGCCGTACACCACGGTCAACCAGACGCCGGTGGTCGCGGAGAAGCCCTACCTCTACGTCGACGCCGCCGGCGCGTACCAGGTGTTCGTGCCCGCCGTGCGCTCCAATTCGACCGGCACCACCTGGGCCGGCGGCAACCCGGCCGGGCAGTCCCTGCCGATCGGCACGTTCTTCGTCGTCAAGCCCGGTGAGACCGCCGCCAATATCAACGCCGCCCTGGCCTCCGGCAAGAACCTGCTGGTCACGCCAGGCGTCTACAACCTCAACCAGACCCTCACCGTGACCCGGGCGAACACCGTCGTGCTCGGTCTCGGCCTGGCCACCTTCGTCCCGCAGAACGGCATCGCGGCGATGACCGTCGCGGACGTCGACGGCGTGCGGGTGGCCGGCGTGCTCTTCGACGCCGGCACGACCAACTCGTCCGTGCTCATGGAGGTCGGCCCGAACGGCTCGGCCGCGGACCACTCCGCCAACCCGACCGTGCTGTCCGACGTGTTCTTCCGGATCGGCGGCGCCATCGCCGGCAAGGCCTCGGTGAGCCTGCGGATCAACAGCGACGACGTGATCGGGGACCACGCCTGGATCTGGCGCGCCGACCACAGCGACAACGGCACCCACGGCTGGACCGTCAACCCCGCCGCGAACGGGCTGACCGTCAACGGCGACGACGTGACCTTCTACGGCCTGTTCGTCGAGCACTACCAGCAATACCAGACCATCTGGAACGGCGAGAACGGGCGCACGTACTTCTACCAGAACGAGATGCCCTACGACCCGCCGAACCAGGCCGCCTACATGAACGGCTCGACGCAGGGCTGGGCGGCGTACAAGGTGGCCGACTCGGTGAACAACCACGAGGCCTGGGGCCTGGGCTCGTACGCGTTCTTCAACGTCAACCCCGCCGTGGTCAACGCCCGCGCCTTCGAGGTGCCGGTGAAGGCCGGAGTCAGGTTCCACAACATGGTGACCGTCTCGCTGGGCGGCACCGGCACGATCTCGCACGTCATCAACAACACGGGGGCCGCGGTCAACAGCGGCCACCAGGTGACCAGCATCGTCAGCGGTCCCTGACCCGTACCCGCACGCGGCGACGGCCCGCCGGGTCACCGGCGGGCCGCCGCCCTTCGCGTCAGCGGGCGTTGTAGCGCTTGCGCGCCCACAGGTAGCCGCCCAGCGCGATGGCGGCGCACCAGGCGGCCGCCAACCAGAAGTGGTTGCCCACCGGCGCCCCGGTCAGCAGTGCCCGGAGGGTCTCCATGATCGGCGTGAAGGGCTGGTACTCGGCGAACTGCCGCAGGCCGGTGGGCATCGAGTCGGTCGGCACGAAGCCGCTGCCGAGGAACGGCAGCAGGCTCAGCAGCATCGGCGTGTTGCTCGCTTCCTCCACGGTCTTGGCGACCAGGCCCAGCGCGGTGGCCAGCCAGGTGATCGCGAACGAGGTCATCGTCAGCACCCCGGCGACGCCGAGCCAGGCCGCCGGGCCCGCGGTGGGCCGGAAGCCGATCGCGAGCGCCACCGCGAGCACGATGACCAGGCTGACGACGGTCTGGATGATGCTGCCCAGGACGTGCCCGGTCAGCACCGAGGCCCGGGCGATGGCCATGGTGCGGAACCGGGCCACGATGCCCTCGGTCATGTCGGTGGCGACCGAGACCGCGGTGCCGGCGGCGGCCCCGCCGATGGTCATCAGCAGGATGCCGGGCACCACGTACGCGAGGTACTCGGCGCGGCCGCCGCCCAGGCCGGCGCCGAGCGTGCCGCCGAAGACGAAGACGAAGAGCAGCAGGAAGATCACCGGCATGCCGGCGAGGTAGAAGATCATCGCCGGGTAGCGCTGCATGTGCCGCAGGTTGCGGCGCAGCATGGTGTTCGAGTCGCGGACGGCGAGGCTCAGGGTGGTCATCGCGCGGGCTCCTTCTCGGTCAGGGCCAGGAAGACGTCGTCGAGGTCGGGGGTGTGCACGGTCAGCGCCTCCACCTCGGCGCCGGCCTCGTCGAGCGTGGCGAGCAGGGCGCGCAGTGAGCGCACGCTGCCGTCGCCGGGCACCTGCAGGGTGAGCTGGGCGGAGTCGACGTCCTGGGCGTCCAGGGCCACGGCCGCCGCCCGCAGCGCCGGCCCGTCGGCGAAGCGCAGGGTGATGTGCCCGCCGGTGACCAGCCGCTTGAGCTCGTCGGCGGTGCCCTCGGCGACCAGCCGGCCGCCGTGCAGCACCGCGATCCGGTCGGCGAGCTGGTCCGCCTCCTCCAGATACTGCGTGGTCAGGAAGACCGTCACGCCGTCGGCGACCAGCCGCCGGACCGTCTGCCACATCGCCTGCCGGCTGCGCGGGTCGAGGCCGGCGGTCGGCTCGTCCAGGAACACCAGCCGCGGCTCGCCGACCAGGCCCATCGCGATGTCCAGCCGGCGCCGCATGCCGCCCGAGTAGGTGGACGCCTGCTTGCCGGCCGCCTCGGTCAGGTCGAACTGCTCCAGCAACTCGTCCGCCCGCTGCCGCCCCCGCGCCCGGCCCAGGTGGTGCAGGTCGGCCATGAGTATCAGGTTCTCCCGGCCGGTGAGCAGCCCGTCGACGGCGGCGAACTGGCCGGTGACCCCGATCGCGGCCCGGACCGCGTCCGGCTCGACGGCCGGGTCGTGGCCGGCCACCCGGATCTCCCCGGCGTCCGGGTCGATCAGCGTGGAGAGGATCTGCACGGTGGTGGTCTTGCCGGCGCCGTTCGGGCCCAGCAGGGCGAAGATCGAGCCCGCCGGCACGTGCAGGTCGATGCCATCGAGGACAGTGTGGTCGCCGTACGCCTTGCGCAGGCCGGTCACCTTGATCATCGGAGCTCCTCGGTGTCGCCGTGGCGCACGATGATGTCGCCGAAGGAGGTGCGGGCCCGCACCTGCACGTTGTGCTCGCCCGGCCCCGGCGCGCCGGTGCTGTCGAGCTGGTTGAGCACCTTGCCGAACTGGGTGTGCAGGTCCAGGTAGGCGGCCGTGCCCTGGGCGATGCCGACCTCCAGCTCGCCCATCGCGGTGCGGACCGTGACCGAGCCCCGGTGCGCGGCGCCGATCCGGATGCTGCCGTTGGAGGTCGCGGCGTCCACGTCGCCCTGCGCCTGCCCGATGATCACGTCGCCGTTGGCCGCCTTGGCCTGCAGATCGCCGCCGGCCGAGCCGACCCGGCTGTCGCCGTTGGAGTTCTTCAGCACCACGGCGCCGTCGACCGTGCCGAGCTGGATGACGCCGGTGGCGGCGGTGGCCCGGGCGTCGCCGGCCACCGACTGCACGACGATGGCGCCGCCGGCCGTGGTCACCTTGAGCGGCCCGGTGTGCTCCAGGCGCACGTCGCCGGCCGAGGTCTTGATCGCGGTCTCGCCGAGGGTGCCGGTGCAGTGGAACGCGGCGACCGCCGCCTCGCCGCGGACCTCCGAGCCGGTGGGCAGGGCGATCTCGACGTCGATCGAACCGGTCTTGCGGGTGAAGCCGAAGGTCTTCAGGTTTCTGGGGGTCTTGACCAGCAGCCGCCCGTCGGCGAACTCGACCTGGGTCAGCTCGGCGACCCGCAGGTCGAGCTCGGCGGACGGGTCGCTGGGCCGGACCTCGACGGTGGTGTCGGTGCGGTCGGTGGCGGTGATGCGGACGTCGCCGACGACCAGCTCGAGGGTCGCGTGGATCGGCGCGGGTGTGTCGAAGGTGGGCATTGCCAGGTCCTTTCTCAGGTGATGGGTGGGCCGGCCGGT